>JAEIGA010001146.1_pt1 | contig 40640 bp, 48 predicted proteins | sample 9270691 | NCBI WGS metagenome assembly JAEIGA01 (sample SAMN17057246, study PRJNA624740) | gut metagenome | biome: biome; isolation source: fecal sample | host: Bos grunniens | place: China: Xizang | collected 2019 | reverse complement strand
TTCAACCGATGGATGTGCAATCCATATCGTAAATTCCTGCGGCAACAAATTTGAAAAGATGCGTTGTCAGGAACACTACGGCAAAAATATGCTGGTACTCGAAGGTCATGTTCGATGGAATGATATTGAACTGACGAGATTTACCCTGACCGAGATAGACATATCTGGTATTACTGGCGGTCATAGCAACATACTCAAAGCAACACAGATATGCGATCAATACAATGGTTATAACCTTGGTTCCGAAGCCAGAATTGACTATGGTCTTGGAATCACCTACGATTCCAGATTTGCAAGGGCTGAACTTGTCCTCCGTGATGACCTGTTTGAGAACAATGTCATCGTTCAGAGAAACACGCTGATTCCCAATGCGCTGTATTTCCTGAATGATGCTATGAATGGAACCACTTACACCCTCGGCGATATTTACAGCCACTATTGGTCTATGGCAAAGGGAAACCCTGTTGCTGTAACGTTTAGCGAAACTGGTGGCAGAATTGTCCTCAACGACATCAACGGTGACGTAATCGTTGACAACCGTGACGGCAAATATGCTGGAAAAACGCTGTCTGTGCAGTGGGCCGGATATGAGAAGACTGGCGGTAAAAATGTCTGGGCTGTTTTTGGAGTGGATACTGGCTCCTCCGAAGTAGATCTCGATGCAGCAATCAACACCGCGCTGGCACAGGCAAAGGCAAGCGGTGAGTTTGATGGTGAGGACGGAACCCCTGGTGCAAATGGTGCAGATGGCTTCAGCCCCACGGTGGCTGTCAGTAAGGCCGGCAGTGTGACCACTGTTTCCATCACGGATAAAAATGGCACCAAGACTGCAACCATCAACGACGGTGCAGACGGTTCCCCCGGCTCTGCTGGTAAGGACGGCACTTCCGTGACCGTGAAAACCGTAAGCGAAAGCAGCGCAGACGGCGGTAGCAATGTGGTAACTTTCTCCGATGGTAAGACTGTCACCATCAAGAACGGCAGCAAAGGCTCTAAGGGTGATACCGGTGCTACCGGCCCGGCTTACACGCTGACATCTGCCGACAAGTCCTCTATCGCAGCAACAGTAAAGGCATCTCTTACAACCGAAACCTGGACATTCACCCTTGACGACGGCTCCACCGTTACAAAGGCGGTGTATGTCGGATGATTGATTTTTCTGCGGTAAAAGCAATCACAATCCCGGAAGGTGAAGTCGTGAAAGTGGAAGCGAATGGGGCGGTTTTGTGGGAGAAGCAGTTAAAGCCCAAATACACAAACGTTCTGGCTACAGCACTGGATTACAACGGGAATGTGGCGAATGGTGGGTTGGGCTATTGGGACGGTTACTATCTGAGCGGCAATCTCGGAACCGTAACCAACGGTCTTAGTTACTACGGAACTGATAGTACGCACTTCATCACAGGCAGTATCGAGTACACAAAGGCTCAGATTGACGCACAAACACCCCTGTATATCAAGGGTGTGAATCTCGATTCCCCTGTAAGCCACACCAGAGTATGCACCTACCGAGATCCGCAAGACACAAACACAACGTACCGAAATCCGTGTAAATTTAGTGATTTAGCGGCGTATATGACCGTGGAAAAACTGGGTGACAAGTATTATAAGCTGACACCGACAGCGAACTTCTATAATTACAGCAGTTTCACGAACGGGAACGGTGTTGTGAATAATTATATTCGTTTCTCGCTTCCCGGTTCCGGCGATGGTGTAATTATCGCCATCAACGAGGAAATTGTCTAAGGCAACATTCTCAATCGAATCCATAAATAAGAACCATTTTCGTGACCTCACGAAAATGATCTGAACCGGGGGCATCGCTGCCCCCACCACCTACAAAGGAGTAATACATATGAACATCATTTCCAAGGGCATCGACATTTCCAGGCATCAGGGCAATTTCGATATGTCCCTGGCCGTGAAGGAAGGTTTCCAGTTTGTGATCCTGAAGGCAGGCGGCGGTGACGACGGTCTGTACAAGGACAGCAAGTTCGAGGCCAACTACAACAAGGCCAAGGACCTGGGCATCCCTGTGGGCGCATACTGGTTCAGTAAGGCTCTGAACGAGGAGGAGGCCCGGAAGGAGGCAGACACCTTCGCCGAACAACTGAAGGGCAAGCAGTTCGATCTCCCCGTGTACATGGACGTTGAACACCGGGCCATGCTGGATCTGGGCAAGCGGAAGCTGACCGACGTGATCCATGCCTTCTGTCAGCGGATGGAGGAGCTGGGCTTCTTCGTGGGCATCTATTCCAGCAAGGGCTTCTTTGAGAGCTATATGATCGACATCGAGCTTCAGCGGTATGCCCATTGGGTTGCCTGCTGGGCCAAGGAGTGCAACTACCAGGGCGAGGCTTTTGGCCTGTGGCAGTACGGCGGCGAGACCAACTACATCCGCTCCAATAAGGTGGCTGGTGTGGTATGCGACCAAAACTACCTGCTGCGGGACTACCCTGCCGAGATCAAGGCCAAGGGCCTGAACGGCTTCCAGAAGCCCAACGGTTCCATGCCGAAGCCTGCGCCGGAGGATGATGTGCTGGTGCTGCGGCACCTGCCCAACCTGAAGAAGGGTGACAGCTGTCATCCCGTCCGGGCGCTGCAGGCGCTACTGATCGGCAACGGCTACTCCATCGGCATGGGTGAGCAGTACGGAACCTTCGGTGACGGAACCGAGAATGCCGTAAAACAGTTCCAGCAGGCCATGGATCTGGCCGACACCGGAGAGGCGGGTTGTAACACCTGGGGCCGGCTGCTGGGGGTGTAAGCGGTGGACAAGGAAATGCTGACTGCACTGGGCGCAGGTTTGGGGCTGACTGCGCTGATACAGATAAGCCCCATCAAAATCAACCCGTGGAGTTGGATTCTGAAGATGTTGAAGAAAATTTGGACGGGCTTCTGCCGGTCGCTGACTGCGCCGGTGCTCGCCGAGCTGGAACCTGTGATGAAGGAACAGCTTATCATCAAACAAACGCTGGAAGCCCACATCGCCGCAGACGATAAGCGTGAAGCGGATCACGTCCGGGCCAGCATCCTCCGATTCAACAATGAGGTGATGCGGGGCATCCCTCACACGGAGGAGGAGTTCGTGGAGGTGCTGGCATCTATCGACTGGTACGAGCGATACTGCCGGGATCACAAGGACTATAAGAACAGCCGGGCGGTTCATGCAATTGACAATATCGAGCGTGTGTATGACGAACGGCTCAAGAACAACGATTTTCTGTAGGAGGAAAACAAATGAATGAACTGATCGCAATGGCAATGGAAATGATCGTGAATATCCTGGGCGAGCTGGCCCTGGCTGCTATCGGCGTAGCCGGTACCTGGGTTCTGGCGAAGATCGCCGAGAACACCAAGCTGAAGAACATCCAGATCGCTACCGGCGAGGTGGTCCATGCTGCCCGTGAGTCTGCAGCTGCACTGCAGCAGACTACCGTGGAAGGTCTCAAGGCTGCAAGCCAGGACGGTAAGCTGTCCGAGGATGAAGTGAAGGATCTGGGCCTGAAGCTGTTCGAGATGACCATGAAGAAGCTGAGCGCGCCCACCATCAACCTGCTGGAGGCTGCCGGCAAGGATGTCCGCGCCATGATCCAGGACGCCGCGGAGGATTGGATCGCCGCTATGAAGGTGCGTTGATCCGGGTCCAAAGTAAATACTTAGGCAGGTGGCGGGGAGGATATAGGATCTTCCCCGCCATTTGCGGAAATATGGAGGAAAGGTATGGCATCAAACCTACTTGGATTTGACAATGGCTTTCCCACGTTCACCGGTAACGAGTCTCCCCAGGAACAGATCGCGGCGCTGCACAGCTACCTCTTCCAGGTGCGGGAGGGCCTGCGGTATTCCCTGAGCAATCTGGGCAAAAAGAACTTCAACCAGACCGAGCTGCAGGAGATGAACGACGAGCAGAAGCAGACCATGGAGCAGATGCTCGCCGGCGTGTACGGCCAATTGAGCGGCATCTCTGCTGAACTGAAGGCGGTGCTGGAAAGAATTAACGAGCTTGGCGGAGATGTTTCCACTCAGAAAGAATGGATGGAAGCTGCCGACAAGGCAATTAAGGATCTGAAGCAAACGGTACAGGTGGCGGAGGACGGCAGCGCAGCCATCGGATCTGAAGGAAAACGGCTGGATCTGATCGGCGAGATCTACATCAACGGCGTACTGCTGCAAGGAGGAACGGAATGAAATTACCGAGACTGAAACATGGAAGCGGCATCCGGCGCAGCGGCCAGGTGGCTTTCGGCGGCCTGAATCACACGGAGGGCGCAACGGACGGTGAGCTCTGGGACATGGAGAATCTGACCAGTGACCACTTCCCTCTGCTGGCGTCAAGACCGGAACGGGGAATTATCCAAACTCTGACCAACGGTGGCGGCATCTTCTCCTGGGAGGGGCTGGTCACGGTGGACTGTACCGGCTTTTATTACAAGGGCCAGGAGAAGGGACAGGTGGCGGAAGGCCAAAAGACCTTTGCTGCCATGGGTTCCTGGATCGTGATCTTCCCGGACAAGAAGGCCTACAACGTGGACACGGAGGAGTTCGTCTCCATGGAGAGCCGATGGAGCGGAAGCGGAGTCAGCTTCCAGGACGGCATCCTCTACGGCCAGGAGGCCAAGGCGAATGCCATTTACAAGGAAGGCGTCAACTGGGCGGAGCTGTTCCGGGCCGGTGACGCCGTGACCATCTCAGGCTGCACGGTGCAGCCCGGGAACAACAGGAGTATTATCATCCGGTCCATTGACGGGGATAAGCTTTACTTCTACGAGCACAGCTTCCAGCTGGGAGAAGAGGGACAGGCCTGCACGGAAACCGGCGAGGTGAGCATTGCCAGGACGGTGCCGGATCTGAAGTTCCTGTGTGAGAACGAGAACCGGCTCTGGGGCTGCGTCGATGACACGATCTACGCAAGCAAGCTGGGCGACATCTTCAACTGGAACGTGTACGACGGTCTGGACACGGACGCCTGGGCGGTGGACACCGGATCCGCCGGAAAGTTCACCGGCTGCGTATCCTTCCAGGGCGTTCCGATTTTCTTCAAGGAAGACCGTATCTACAAGATCTACGGCTCCATGCCCTCTAACTTCGACGTACTGGGCAGCGCTACCATGGGACTGGCTGCGGGATCGGAACGAAGCCTGGCTGTGGCAGGGGAAACATTGTTCTATCTGGGCAGAAACGGCGTGACGGCATACACCGGCGGCATCCCCCGGTGCATCGGCGCGGCCTTCGGCCTGCAGCGATTCTACGATGCAGCTGCCGGTACCGACGGCATGAAATACTACATCAGTATGCGCAGCGACAAGGGCCGCTGGGGACTGTACGTGTACGACACCAGGACGGGACAATGGCACCGGGAGGACGATCTGCAGGTGCGGCAGTTTGCCTGGCAGGGCGGAAGACTGTACATGCTGACCGAGTCCGGCAAGATCCTTGCAACCGACCGGAAGGAAGAGGACTCCAAAAAGGAAGGGATCGTTCCCTGGTTTGCGGAGTTCAGCGATTTCACGGAAAACAGTCCGGACAAGAAGCGTGTGGGCAAGATCCAGATCCGACTGGAACTGGAGCGCGGCGCTTTTGCCATGGTGCAGGTGATGTACGACAGCAGCGGTATGTGGGAGAAGGTTGGCGAAGTGATGTGCCAGGGCGAGAAGCGCAGCTGCTATCTGCCTGTCCGGATCCGCCGGTGTGACCACTACCGGATCCGGATCCGGGGTAAGGGCGGCTGTCTGATCCACAGCCTGGCGCGAGAATACAACACGGGTTCCCCGCGTTGAAATGGAGGAAATAACCATGCAAACCTATGATGAATTCAACAATGCTGCCAACAAGGCGGGTATGCTGGACCGGTTCTCTCAGCGGGAACTGGAGGCGATCCGGAAAAATCCGGAACTGGGCGTCTCCCTGCTGGGTCTGATGCAGGATGAGCAGAATGCCAGCTCCGAGGAGCAGCGGCTGCTGGCCAGAGAAGCTGCCAACCAGATGCGGAAGAACTACGGTCTGCTGGACACCGGTACTGTGACGCCTTCCAGCTCCGCGCCGGTGGGCGATCAGTACGCCGGTTTGCTGGATCAGGCGGCGTCCCAGGGCAGCTTCGCCTATGATCCGGAGAAGGATCCTGTGTGGGCGGCTTATCAGAAGCAGTACAGCAGAGAAGGCGACCGGGCGGCAGCCAATGCCCTGGCCCAGGCCTCCGCTGCCAGCGGCGGAAGACCTTCCAGTTATGCGGTAACGGCAGCGCAGCAGGCCGGCAACTACTACGCAGGCCAGATGAGCGACATTATCCCGGATCTGGCACAGAACGCCTACCAGCAGTATCTGAACGACAAGCAACTGGAGATGCAGCGGTTCCAGAACGCCCTGGCGCTGTACGATACCCTGGGCTACGCAACGCCCGAGGCGGCGGAGATCCTGGGTATTTCCGGCGGTAAGGGTGACAGCGATACTCCCGGCGCAACCGGCCCTGCAGGCCCCAAGACTGATGTGGATCCCAACACCACGGACAGCGATCTGCTGAATCAGATGCTGGGCGAGCTGCAGAATACGGACGGCGAACCCAACGTGGATGACTACCGGGTGCTGAATGATTTCGGCGACGGCTGGGTGGCCATCGGCGGAAGCAAGCTGACCTGGCCGGAACTGCTGCGGGCGGTGAACCAGGGCGAGGTGCTGGAAATCGTGGATCCCAAGAACGGCACCATTACCTACAAATTCGCAGAGAAGAAGGAGAACGGCAGTAGCGGCAAGCCTGATCTGGGCGGCGGCAACAGAAGGCCCCACACTGCTATTGACCTTCAGCACGGCTAACAGGAGGAACTTATGGTCAGTGACTTCTTAAAGAAAAAGGCGGCAGAATATACCAGCAAACAAAAGGAGGACGGCCAAGTGCCGTCCTCTCCCAAGGATTCCAAGTATGAAAATACCAGGGCCAGCAGCTTCCTGCAGGAGAAGGCAAAGACCCAGGCGGCCTACATTACCGACAAGTTCGGAGATGACGCGGTGGGAAGTACCAAGTGGCTGCTGCAGGACAGCGCCCTTTCTGATGAATCCCTGTCCGGCCTGCTGAACCGGATCAAGACGCTGCCGGGCATCGGTCCCGGTGCGGATACCAGACGGACTTCCGGCGGTTATTACAGCCTGCCGGAGCACGACGACGGCATGGATGATCTCCGGAAGCAGATCGACTACCTCTCCCCGGCTATGCGGGAGTACGGGATCCCACTGGAAACGGCCACGTCGGATCTGAAACAGGCGGAGAAGAATCTGCAGATTACCCAGAGTTATCTGCAGAAGGCCATGGACGCCTACAAGGCGGATCCTACCGACGCCAATGCTCAGATCTACAACCAGATCTACGCGGCCTACGAGAAGGCCAACGCAGCCTACACGGGCTATTATGACGCCTATAACACAGAATACCAGAAGTACAAGGCCACGGCCAATCAGGTGGCGGCAATCCAGGATGCCTACCGGCAGTACACCGGACAGCGGCAGGCGGATTACGACGCATGGCGCGGAAGCATTCGGGGCGCTGAGGACATCCGGCAAGAGCTGGCTACTCTGGATGCTGAGATCGAACAGCTGAAGAAGGACAAGGCGCTGCTGGGCCTGGCGGAAGGCCTGAACCGGGTGGACGCCATCAGTTATCAGATCCCGGGCCAGGAAGATGACCTGAACGGCCAGGCGGCACAGCGGCTGCAGGAACTGGTGCAGGTGCGGAACCTGCTGCAGGAGGAGCTGGAATGGAGCCAGCATTACCGGTACTCCGATCTGATGCAGAATGAGGACTTCGCACGAAACAGCCGGTACGCTTCCACGGCCAACGGCCTGGCACCGGAGCTGAACGGTCTGACGGGCACGTACAGTCAGACGGGATTCGATGACCTGACCTACGACTACATCAACCGGAACGAGGACGCCAGAGGCAAGGCGATGGTGAATGCCATCGGCGACAACACCGCGCTGCTGGGCCTGGACAAGAGCTATCTGGAAAAGATGACGGATGATGAGATTGCCACATTCAACTATCTGTATGCTACCCAGGGTCCGGACGCAGCCTACGAGTACACCGCATATCTGACCAAGGATCTGAACCGGAGACAGCGGGAGGAAATGGACGCATACTGGGCGAAGTACGCGGAGGAAAAACCCATCGAGTCCAGCCTGTTCTCCGTGCTGACTTCCCCACTGAAGGGCCTGAGCTATCTGGGCCAGGCTGCGGATCTGGCCGGTACCGGCAAGATCGATGAGAACGCAGGATACAACAAATTCGCACACGTGCCCAATGCAATCCGGGGCACGGTGGCGGAGACCATCGAGAAGAGCGGCAAGTGGGGAAAGGTGGGCTCCTTCGCCTATCAGACGGGCTTAAGCATGGCGGACTTCCTGTTTGCCACGGCTGCCAGCGGCGGCAATTCGGGACTGGCCATGACGATCATGGGTACCGGCGCAGCCGCAGATACCACCCTGGCCGCCAAGGAGCGGGGCGTGGATGACGAGAAGGCAATGTGGCTGGGTGCCGTTGCAGGCTTTGCGGAAGCCCTGACGGAGAAGGTCAGCATTGAGACGCTGCTGGATCCCAAACTGCTGAAGGACGGCACCTGGAAGTATATCGTGAAGAATGCCATGACGGAAGGTGCCGAAGAAGGTGCTTCGGATCTGATCAACCTGCTGGCGGATATTCTGATCGCCGGTGATCAAAGCGAGTGGCAGCAGACCATCCAGGCACACATAGCCGACGGTAAGACGGAGCAGGAGGCTTTCCGGGAGACTCTGAAGGATCAGATGCTGACGGTGGGCCTGGATATGCTGGGCGGTGCCATTTCCGGCGGCGTCATGTCCGGCGGCAATGCGGCGGTGCAGAACCGGTATAACAATCTGATTTCCAAAGACTATGACCTGAAGAATGCCACGGCAGAGGACGCCAGAGCGATCATTGAGTCCGGCTTGGAGTCGGATCCGGAAACGGAGAGCTACCAGATGGCGGAACAGCTGCAGAAGAAGCTGGACGCCGGCACGATCCCCACGGCGGATGAACTGGCCAGACTGACCTGGGCCAATGAGCAGGCCATCCAAGCGGAAGAGGCTGACGGTATGCCAGACGGACTTCAGCTGAGGGCGATGGATGAAACGGAAGACTTCCGGCGGCAGGAGGCTGCGCCGGAGCAGAACGTGAACGGAGGTACGGAATATGAAAGCAACCGGATCTATGCAGGGCCTGCAGCTGCCCAGAGCGGAAGAACCGACGTATTACATGGAAGCAGCCAACGGTATGACGGTACGGGTACCGGAGAGCAGGCTGGCAGCCTGGCAGGCAGAACAGCAGCGGCAGCAGACCGGGGCCGGAACGCAACTGACGCCCGCAGAGCGGCAGTTCGCAGAACGGATCTTGGCAGATCTTTACGGATCGAGAAAGTAAGCAGCCTGGATCTGGGCCTGGAAACGGGCACGGAGAATAAAAACCTGCAGGTGATCCCGAAGGAACACTGGGATACCTCCATGCGCAATAAGGCTGAACAGGTGTACAACGAGACCGGAAAGCAGGTGCAGTATGTGCTGGGCGGTCTGAGCTTCCGGAATGCGGGCGGCGGCGTAAGCACCGCAAAGGGCGTGATCCTGGGAGACCGGATCATTGTCCAGGCAAACCACACCAAGTACACGCCGGAGCAGATCGCAGACCATGAGGCGTTCCACGGTATGGTGGATCATCACAAGTCCCTGGTATCGGATCTGGCCAACTACATCGTGGAGAACTACTCTGAAGAGGAGTTCATGCAGGTTCTGGAAAAGTACATCCTTGCCCTGCGTGAAGTGATCGACGTGGAGGGCGCAGCCACCGGTGCAGAGTACGCGGAGCGGATGACCAATGTGATGGAAGAACTGCTGGCTGATGCTCACGCGGGCATGAATATGTGGGGCCACGGGGCCACAAGGTTCACAGAGTCCGTGAACAAGTTCCTGAAGGACAACTACATTTCCCAGGAGATGGACCAGGAGAACGGCACGGAAGCGCCTACGGGGCCTCCCAATGAGCGGTATTCCTTCGCCGGTGAGAATGCCAACAATGCAGACCTGGATGCTCTGGCAAGGGCCAAGGAGATGCAGGCGGCAGGTGTGGCGGATGAGACCATCCGGCAGCAGACCGGCTGGCACGTCGGCATGGACGGCAAGTGGCGTTGGGAGATCGACGACAGCGGGATGCGCTATGACAGTTCCGGAGATCTCCGTGGAGCAGAGAGTGCCAAGTGGGCAATGGAGGACTATGAAAGCGCCAAGGAGGATCTGTGGGGCCATGCTGACATGGGCACCCTGGAGAAAGTCCGGGCATACAACCGGGCAGATATTGCCGGTGACGATGCCACGAAGCGGGAACTGTACGAGGAGCTGATCCATGGCCAGTATGCCTACTACTTCGATCAGTACATAGAAGCGATGGCGAACGCAAGGGACGCCAGAAAAGCACCGGCCGGCGGCACCCTGCAGGACTACATCGATCACCCGGCTCTGTTCGAGGCATATCCTCAGCTGAGGGAAGTCGTGCTGCGGTTCGAGGAAATGCCCGGCGAAAAGGGCGGGCACTTTGATCTGCTGGACAATGAAATTGTCCTGAACGAAAAACTGCGCGCCGAGCCCGAACACACCCTGATTCACGAGATCCAGCACGCCATCCAGAAGGCGGAAGGATTCGCTCGGGGGTCCAACGTGGAATACTGGAAACGACGCCAGAACAGCAACGATGCCGTCCACACCTACGATGCGAAGATCCAGGACGCCGAGAAGAAGGCGGACGAGATCATGCATCAGCTGCCCGAAAACGTGGCAGAGCAGTTCCGGAAATGGTCCGATATGGACGAGTCCTCGCAGGAGGCAATGATGCTCATGCAGGAACTGGGAGCGGGCCCGTACAGACAGCAGTTTGAAGACTACTTCATGGCAACCTGGGGTCTGGAAGAGCTGCGAAAGTACAACTATAAGCGCAGCGCCAGGGATCTGTATAAGCATACAGCCGGTGAGATTGAGGCGGATGACACCGCGTCCAGAAGAACCATGACTCCGGAACAGCGGCGCAGCCAGGAACCTGCACGAGGGGATTCCAATACCGTATTCGTGGAGGATAGCGACGATCTGAACCTGCGGCTGGGTGACAGATATTCTGTGGACGACGTGGACAGCCATGGCCACAGTCTGACACCGGAGCAGCAGGCGTATTATGCACAATCCCAGGCCCGTGACAGTTACGGGCGACTGCTGGTGCTGTACCATCAGACGGAAGGCGATTTCACGATTTTCGACACCAGGCATTCCGGTGCCGGAAGTACGGATGGCGACACTCCTTTCGGTATTTTCCTGAAGCGGTCCGCGGGTGACATTGGTCTGGCAGGCAAGAAGCAGATGGCACTGTATGCCAATATCACGAACCCTCTCCGGGCTGCAAACCGGGAGGATCTGGCCAGACAGCTGCGCAAGATCTCCGGGAACTATGCCACCATCTCCGACAAACACAAGCAACTGGATACTGAGTATCATGAGAAATTCGAGCAAGCCAAGAAGGCATGGCGGGATTATGTTACCGAGTGGAGGGCAGCGAACCCCGGCGCGAAGCGGAGCGCTCTCCAAGACGATCCGAAATTCAACGAATTGTTCGATGCTGAAGATGCCGTCGTGGACGAGTGGACGGAAGCAGCTGATCTTCTGTCCATCCAGGCAAAGGAAGCAATCACAGAAGATCTCCGGAAAGCCGGTTATGACGGCGTATTCCTGGAGAACGATGTGGGCAGCTGGGGCAGACGGACGGATGCGATTATTGCGCTGGATCCGCAGCAGGTCAAGAACATCTCCAACAAGACACCTACGAGCGACCCGGACATCCGGTACTCCGTGGACGATATGAGCACCGAAGACTACGATGCTTTGGAAAATGAGTTCGCGGCAAGACAGCGGGGCGAGAAGGAACGGTTCCTGCGGGAGCGGCTGGGCGATGATGGATATGCCCAATTCAAGGCTGACCGGGACAGCAAGGACCGGCAGAAGAAGGAAGAGGCAGCCACCAGAGCCAAAGTGGCCCGGCAGGTGGAAACCAATCAGCGGAAGCTCCACCTGGAAGCTGAGACCCAGAAGATTGACCGGGAGGAGCGCCGCCGGCTGCAGAACGAAACCGCGCCGGTGAAGGCCAAGAAGACGCTCCGGAACACGGTGATCAATCTATTCTCCATCCCGGAGGGCAGCAGAGCCGAGCTGGGCACCATGATCGACAACTATGCAGAGCGGATCATCAAGAACGGCAGCCTGACGGAGGATGACCGGAAAGCATTCTTCGACCGGATGTATGCCTCCGGCGTGATGACGGTACCGGCCAACGACTACTTCGCAGAGGCCAGAAGCTATCTGCAGGAAGGCAGGATCTACGTACCGGACGGCGTGGTGGCGGATTTCGGCGACGACTGGCAGGACATCCGGAAGCGGGCTTTCGCTGCGGGTATTTATCTTACCAGGGCAAGAAACCAGAACGGCCACAGCGTGGCCGGTATCGATACCTGGAACGGAGATCTGGCAGCTGCTGTCCCCGGTCTGTTTGACCCGGAGGAGACGGACCAGAGATCCATCCTGGAACGTATCGTGCAGGTGGCGGAGGAAGGCAAGGACGAGAAGCTGAGCCTGGCAGAGTACACCGCGAGACTGGCTGAACAGGAGTATGTATCCGAGGAGGAGTTCCTGGACAACATGGAGCGGCAGATGGACTGGGCGCTGCGGACTTTCGCAACCTCCGCCGGCATCGAGATCGAGACCAAGGAACGGGAGATCCAGAAGCAGGCCGGTACCCGCCGACAGAATCTGAAGCTGCAGGCAACACTGGCTGCGGAACGGCAGACCAGAAAGGAAGCAGCACAGAGAGCCAGAGACCGGAAAGAACTGCAGGAGCTGCAGCAGCGGACGCTGAAGCAGCTGCAATGGCTGAGCCAGAACCGGAATCGGGCACCGGAGGAACTGAAGGAAACCTGGGACGAGGTTCTGGGTGACATCGACCTGTTCTCTGTGAGCGCAGCCAATGAGATGAACTGGAGCGAGAAGCACGGAGCCACGTGGAAGGATCTGGCCCAGATGTACAAGGATGCCCAGAAGAACGATCCCAACTTCCTCCCTTCCAAGGATCTGGAACGGATCGTGACCAGACTGGATGCAACCAAGATCGGCGAGATGGACCTGGGCGCACTGCAGGATCTGTACAAGGCTGCTGTGGGTCTGCGCACGGAGTTCTATAACCGGAACAATGTGATCAATGACGAGATGCAGCGCCTGTTTGCGGAGGTCTACACCGACGCCAAGCGGGAGATCGAGGCTGCACCCGGCGGCTTCACCGGCAAGGTGATGGACAAGTTCCTGAATCTGGATCAGCTGACGCCCATGAATGTGCTGCAGCGGATGGGCGGATGGGATCCCGACGGTGCCTTTTACGCCATGGCCAGACAGCTGGAACACGGTGAACGGGATATGCGTGCTTACTCCGTGAAGGCTCAGAAGATGCTCCAGGAGTTCCTGACCGAGCATGAGGACTGGGTGAAGAAGGCCGACGGCCAGGGCAAGGACGGTATCTGGTATGAGGTGGAAGCGCCGCAGCTGATGGAACTGGGTATGGGCGATGCGCCCATCTTCGGCCCTACGGTGAAGGTTTACATGACGCCGGCGCAGAAAGTCCACATGTACCTGGAAAGCAAGAACTTCGACAACCTGCGCCACATGACCGGCGGCAGAACCTTTGCCAACAAGGAACTGTACAGCCAGGGCAAGCGACAGGAGGCTTTGTCCCAGGGTACCACCATCCGGCTGGCACCGGAGACGGTGAAGGCTCTGGTGGCGGATCTGACCCCGGAGGAGATGGAACTGGCCAGGGTGCTGGATCAGTACTACAACCAGTTTGCTACGCAGGAAATCAACCGGGTTTCCAATATCCTGTATGGCTACGACAAGGCCATGGGCAGGAACTACGCGCCCATCTACACCAACCGGAACTACACCAAGAGCGAGTTCGGCGTCTTCGATACGACTGCGGAAGGCGTGGGCAATCTGAAGGGCAGACAGTATGCGGTGAACCCCAGCTACAACATCAGCGCTTTTGACGCCTTCGAGCGGCACATGGATCAGACGGCACGGTTTGTGGGTATGGCAATCCCTGCCCGGAACTGGACCACCCTGATGAACTGGCGGGAAAAGAACAACAGTACCGGCGACGTGATCACCCATAAATGGGGTGAGGAGAGCAAGCGGTATATTGCTGATCTGATCACCACGCTGCAGGCCGGAGACTCCGCAAAGACGGATACCGTCAGCTCCGGCGTTGCCAAGCTGCAGAGCAATTACATCTCCGCTATCTTCGGTGCCAACCCCGGTATTGTGCTGAAGCAGCTGGGCTCCATCCCCATGGCCGGTGCCTATCTGGATGCCAGGAACCTGCCGACGCCGGCACAGATCGCAAAGATCGACCGGGAGTTCATCGGCAAGTACACCAAGGAGCTTGAATGGAGAACCATGGGTTACACTACCCCGGAGACCAAGCAGCTGAAGGACAATCCCAACTGGACCCAGAACAACAAGACCTTCAAGTTCATCTTCGGTGGCGGCGCTATCACGGCCATGGACGGCTGGGCTGCAAGTGTGCTTTGGCCCTGGGCGGAGAACAAGGTCAGACGGGAATTCCCGGAGCTGGAAATGGGCACCCAGGAGGAGATCAACAACGGCGAGAGTCCCTTCTACAAGAAGGTGGCGGAGGAATTCGAGGATGCCATGAATCGCAGCCAGTCTGTCTCCGACGAGATCCACCAGGGAAGTCTGAGAAAGAGCAAGAATCCCGTGACCAGAGCATTCACCATGTTCCGGTCTGATTCTGCGCAGACTTACAACGCCCTGCGGCAGAAGATCGGCGAGGCGCGGTACTACATGAGAACCGGTGCCAAGGATCAGACGATCCAGGCTGCGAAGAAGGCAGCCGGCACGGCATTCGTGGCCATGCTGGTCAACGCTGCCTGGGCTGAAAGCATCAGCTTCCTGATGGCCCTGTGGAAGAACAAGGGCAAGTACTACCGGGACGACGAGGACGAGCTGACCGCCGAAAGCGTGGCCGGGGAAATGGTTTCCAATATGCTGGGCTCCTTCTCCGGTGTCGTTACCGGCGGCGAGGAGATCTTCGAGCTGATCGGCAATATCGTTACCGGTGATACCTGGTATGGCATTGAGACTCCCGGCATGGAGCAGCTGAATGATCTGATCGATGTGGTGGTGGAGACTGGATCGGATATGCGGGATCTGGTGGCGGATGCCTGGGATGTGGTGAAAAATGGCGGAGATCTGGGCGAGTACTTCGGCAAGAATTCCGGAACCATTCTTTCCTGCATCAAGGATCTGGCGGAGGCTGCAGCTATGTATCTGCCCGGCCTGCCCGCAAGCAACCTGGAAGCCTATCTGATGGGCGCTGTGAAGTGGATTTCCCCTGAACTGGGCGCTGCCTATGATGATCTGTTTGACGACGTGGGCAAGAGTGATCTGGCCGGAGCGGAAGGTGATGTTCTGCAGAACAGAATCGGCAGGGTGCTGGATGACCGGAAAATCAGCCAGTCGGATGCTACGGCACAAGCCCTGGCAGATCTGTATGCTGCCGGTTTCAAAACTGCGGTACCCGGTGACACTCCTACTTCTGTCACGATTGACGGCGAGAAGCACTCCCTGGGAGCCTATCAGCAGCAGGCCTATGATACGATCTGGGGCGGCGTTGTGGCGGATGCCCTGGATGATCTGGTATACTCTGAAGGCTTCCGTAACGCAGATGATAAGACCAAGGCAAAGATGCTCAGCAACCTGTACGACTATGCAGCTGCACAGGCCAAGGCGGAACTGTTCGATGATTATCAGCTTGACTCCGGCGACGAAGCAAACGCAGCCATTGTGGCGGCAGGCGCTACGGTAGCGGAGTGCATCGCCTGGAACACGCTGACCAGCGGCATGAAGTCCGGAGAGAAGTCTGCAGAGCTGGCTTCCTGGTCTATCCCGGAGGAAGCAAAGCGGGAGATCTTCCGGAGCAAGATCTCTGACTCCAGAGAAGATACCATTGCTGCCTTTGAAGCTGCGGGGCTTTCCTTCGATCAGTTCCTGGACGCCTACAGCATGTACGGCCAGATCAACAACGAGGATCTGAAGGCCGGCGTCAAGGCGACGGAGTTTGCGCACTGGGTTAACTCCCAGGGCTACACCGACGAGCAGACTGCTGTGGTCAAGGATGAGCTGACGTACTTCAACATGACGCCTGCATCCTCCACTCGGTATGATAAGCTGGTGGACGCCGGCATGGATCTGGAGGAAGCCCGTGAGCTGACCGGTGTTCTGGATGAACTTCAGCCCGAAGAAGGCGAAGATGCTGTATCTGATCTTCAGAAGTGGCGAGCTAGCGTGGAATTCTCCGCAGACGTGGAGGACCAGCTGACGGCGCTGTCTGCCATCATGAGTGAATCCCAGTTCATGAAGGTGGAGATTGCGCACAGCTTCGGCGTGAATCCGGAAGATTATGTATCGCTGTATGAGATTAGATCTCAGTACGATGCAGATAAAAACGGATCCTACACCAATGCAGAGATCAGAGCTGCCATCGATGCCATGAGCGGCAGCTACTCTGCAGCGCAGAAGGCTGTCCTGTGGCAGCTGGCGACTGGATCCACGAGCGCCAAGAATAATCCCTACAGCCGGAACGTTGGCCAGCAGGTGGTGGATGCCAGGGCGGCTGCGAAGGAGGCAGCAGCGCAGGCGGCGCAGGCCGAGGAAGAAGATGAGGACTTCTCCACGGCCCTGCAGAACCAGCTGATGGGCAGAGGATAAAAGAAAACCGCACCGGGCAACCGGTGCGGTTATTCTTATAGCTGCTTCTGGAACACGAAAAGGTCTCCGATCATGATGACCATGGTGCCAAAGTGTTCGTATAAGCAAGTGTGGTCGCCCACTCCGGAGTCTATACGAACCCCGGAGGGGTCTATTTCGTCGATGTCAAAGGGAATTTCGACGTCTTTTTTGTCGCCGCCGAGGTTGAAGATGAACTTGACCCGGTCGTCGTAGACGTAGGCGGCCACCAGGAAGGTGTCGATCAGGGCTTCCTGGTAGTCCTTGTCGTTGACGTCGCCGTGCTGGAACAGCTCCAGAGTGGCGATGATCTCCTCACGGGTCAGAGCTTCTTCGGCTTCTGCCTCCGCTGCGGTGATCAGGCGGCCCAGGTCACGCTTCTGGGTCTCCAACTCAATCAGACGGCTCTGGGTGCTGGCGGAGAAGATACCGGCTTCGATGGCGGCCATCAGGTTATTCAGGGACCGGGTGACGTCTGCCAGCTGGTACTTCAGAGAGTCCAGTTCGTTATTGGTGACGTATCGGCTCTGGTACTCGATAGCTGCTGTGGCCAGGGCCTGCACCGCTTCATCGGTGAGCATGGTGTCACGGAGCGCCGTGGCGATGAACTGCTCAATGTGATCCCGGCGGACGTTCTTCTTGGAGCAGCTGTCATGGTCTGCCCGCCGGCCTTTGCAGGTGTAGTAGAAATGCGGTGTTGCGGTGTGGCTGGTTCCGGACACGCCGATCATGGGGCTTTTACAATGGCCGCAGAACAGCTTGCCGGTGAGCAGGTAGACGCCGCCATCCCGGCGCCGCTTCTGAGGCGTATTGCCGGTGGGATCCCGGCGAGCATTGGGCTTCAGATGCAGGATACACTGGACGGTATCGAACAGCTCCTGGGAGATGATCTGCGGGATGCCGCCCGGGGTCCGAATATCCCGGTAGATGTAGACGCCGGTGTACCGCTCATTGCTCAGGATCTGATTGAAACTGGAGCGGTTCCAGGCCTTCCCTTTCTTGGTGGTGACGCCGCGAGCGTTCAGATCCGCGATGATCTCCGACAGCTTCTCCTGATCCTTCACCCGGCGGAAGATTTCCCGGACGATCTCGGCCTCCGACTCGCAGATCCGATAGCGACTGTCCGGGCCTTTGACATAGCCCAGGGGCAGGGCTCCGTTGACCAGGCATTTCCGGGCGTTGTCCTCGTGGCCGCGCTGGACCTTCCGGGACAGCTCTTTGGAGTAGTACTCGGCCAGGCCTTCCAGCATGGACTCCATGAGGATGCCGGTGGGATCGTCGGAGATGTTCTCCATGGCAGAAAGAACCTTAACTCCCAGGTTCTTCAGCTGTCGCTTATAGACTGCGCTGTCGTAACGGTCCCGGGCGAAGCGGTCCAGGGTGTAGACAATGACATAGCTCCACCCTCCCCTTTTGGCGTCCTGGATCATCTGCTGGAATCCGGGGCGCTTGTCGTTTGTGCCGGTGAGGGCCCGGTCTTCGTAGATCTTCACGATGCTGATACCGTGCCGCTCTGCGAACAGCTTGCAGGCCCGGATCTGCTGCTCGATGGATACGTCGCGCTGGGAGTGGCTGGAATACCGGGCATAGATCACGGCCTCGGGGGCATCCAGCACGGAGTTTGGGTTGGGACGGTATTTATCGCTCATAACAACCTCCCTCAAATCCCGGCTCGGCGGGCGTCCTCCATCACGGATTCGCACCATTCGACAAGCTCGGGGCGATCATATTCTTTCGCATACTGCGCAATGCAAAGGATAACGAAAAGATGATAATCCTTCCTACCTGTCCAGCTGCGGTAGACAAATCCGTTTTTCGCAGTGTATTCAATCAAAGCTCGGTTGCTAGGTCCGGAATGAGCCTTCGCCAACTGTTCTTCGAGATGCCTGCGCAGATCATCTCCGAAGCGGAATTTATCTGGGAACTGCAGCCCGTCAAAGTAGCCAAGGGCACAATCATCAAATGCGCGGTCATCGCTCAGCTTCTCATATTTTGGCCGAAGATAGATAATATAAACAAGGCCTACGACAACAAACAACGAAGTAAGAAAACTTGGCAAATGCACCATGCCTATTTCCTCCTACTTAGGCTTCCTTGGCAGGAGAACTAGCCTTCTCCCCGGGGAGAGATTCGTACTCGAAGTTCAGCACGTTCAAGACGGCGGACTTGCCACGATCATCCAGGCAGCGGAACTTCCGTAGCAGATCCAACTCCTCTTTGCTGAAATTGGGCGCCTGTGGCTTGACGGTCAAACTGGGAGCGGGACTATCCTCCCATCCCATCAGATAGCCGGGGGTGGTATGAAGGGCGGTGGCAAGCTTTGCAATCTTATCTCTGCGCATATTCTCGATCATGCCCGTTTCCCACTTGCGGATGGTGCTTCGGCCGACGCCGACCTGCTGCGCCACCTGCTCAAGGGTCAGGCCGTGGAGAGCGCGCAAGTCTCGAATCTTTTTAGAGAGTTCATTTTCAGACAAATTAATCACTTCCTTTGAGTTATCTAAGGTGAGTATACCATGCGTGTGTCTTATTTGCAACAAGTATTTTGCGTATAAGAAAAGAAAGTGTCTTAAAAGACAAAATAACTGTTGACAAACCTGTTTTCGTGTTGTATTTTAGAAGTGTCCTAAAAGACACACGAAAGGAGGGCCAATATGGACAAGGCTAGACTGCTGTACGAGATGCAGAAAATGGGCATCTCAATCCAGGATATGTGCGACAGACTCGACATGAGCCGGTCCGCATTTTACCGTAAGTGCAACGGCATTTCCGAATTTACCCAGGGTGAAATCCAGAAGATCGTCGACATCCTGAACCTGGACTCCCCTATGGGTATTTTCTTTGCCGAAAAAGTGTCCTAAAAGACACGTGGAGGAATTCTCATGGAGAACGTGGAAATCCGGACTGCAGCGGGGCGTGAAGGCGGCGAAGCTGCCATTGCCGCCATGGACGAGTACAGCCGGGCGGAGATTGGTCGCAAGACCTACCGCTTTGTCCGGCGGTGCATGAGGGATCCGGAGCTTCGGGCCAGGATCAAGGCAAGAGCTGCGGAGCTGGCGGCGGGGAGTTACAACTCCCCTGCCATTCCAAACGACCAATAATTAACAGGCGCGGGAGCGCTGGAAAGGAAGAAAATACATGGCAAGATGCAAGGTATGTGAATACTGCGGTGCCAACCTGGATTTCGGCGAGCGCTGCGACTGCCGGGATCAGTACGTGGCCGGGGATCGTCCCGGCCCCTGCAAAGGGGGTGAGGGCTGATGGCACAGAAGAATGCAACGCCTACCAAGGAGCAGGCTGCCGTCATTGAACGGCACGGTCTGAAGAAGGCCTTCTGGGTGGTAGTGAAGGAACTGCCAAATTCTCTGATCATCACAAACCGGTTCACCGGTGAATTCAAGGTGATCGAGAAATGGTGAAGCTGAAGGATCTGATCCTGCCGGATCCGGACGGACAGTTTCGGCTGCGGGGCTGCAAGTGCGGCTGCAAGGAGCCTGGGTACATACTGCTGGGCGCAGAAGGCCGGGAGAAATGGGGCGTGGAGTGCCCTGACTGCGGAAAGGCGACGCCGGGATTTCCGGTGCGGCACGATGCTCAGGTCTACTGGAATCGGAATCTGGCGGCACCGGCACTGAAGGTGAGGTGCAGCGCATGAAGAAAGATACTACCGAGAAGCCCAGAGCCAGGGAATGTGTCTGCGGCAAGGTGCCCGTGCTGGTATCGGTTCGGGGGGGGCAGAATGTACACCTGCCCGGATCCGGTGAAATGTCCGGGAAACCTGCGGACGATGTGGCAAAAGCATGAACTGCAGGCAATCGAAGAATGGAACGGACTGGTGACCGGTTACATAGCAAAACAGAAACGGGCCACGAAGGCCGTGGGGAGGTAATTATGACATTCGATTTTGAAGAAGGCGTGAAGCTTAAGTTCGAGCTGGAACCCGGCGGCGAAGAGATCTTCGAGGTGTCCGCAACCAGCAATACCGCCATGGTAAAGGGACTGTGCCGGATGATTGAGGAATGCGGCGGTTACATGAAGATGACCAAGCAGGAGCTGCTGTGCCGGCTGGCGGTGGTTCTGATGGGCCCTAAGAAGGAGGCGCAGCAGTGATGGTGCATACTTACGAGGACTTCGCGGCGGTTCTGGAAATCGAGATCCAGAAACTGCAGGACGCGGAGGACTACCTGAACGAGGAAGGCGAAACGCTGCTGCGAGCCTACCGGAAGATCCGGAAACTGACCACGTTTGCTGCGAGCTGCCAGGAACTGCTGGAGCTGGAGGTGGAAAAGACACTGGATCCCGCCGAAGAGAAGGCCGCAGCACAGGTTGTGAGAACCATACACCGGATTGCCGAAGAGGAAAACCGGGAGTTCTGGAAGGTGCCGGAAGATGAGTGAACTGACACGGAACCTGCGGTACGCCGCCATGTCCCAGGAGATGCACACAAGACTCCTGATGAACCAGGCTGCAGCGCATATCGAAGTGCTGGAAGCTAAAGGCAAGATCCTGGATGAGATCCGGGAGAATGCGGACGGAGATCTGGAAATGATGTGTGACCGGTGCCGGTACACACTGGAGCTGACCCAGGAGGAGCTGGACGATCAGTGCAGCTGCTGTCCTGTAACTATGCTGGCCAAACGGCTGGGCATTTAACTACAAACATTAAGGAGGAGATTTTTTTATGGAAAAGAAGAAGGGCAAGTTTCAGAAGGACGATGTGTGGTGCCTGATCATCGGCGAGAAGATCTGGATGATGCTGGCTGCGATGGCGGCCCTGTGGCTGTGCTACAAGGCGGAGCTGGTGGAGCTGGTGTTCCTGGTTGGCGTGCTGGTGCTGATGGAGAGCGTGGCCTGCTACCGGATCGGCCGGTGGGTAGGACGGAAGAAGATCAAGGAAGCCTGATGACTGCCGCCTGAAAGCAGGCGGCCATACGGGACAGTAGCTCAGTGGAAGAGCACCGCAGAGACGCGGATACTTTGTCGCCGGTTCGAATCCGGCCTGTCCCAAATTCTGACGAAGGGAGGCGCAGCCAAAACGTGATTAACAGCATATTCCCGGAGCTGCCCCTTCCTTGGGGACAGATCCCGCAACTCCCCCATGCGAGGGTGTCCCCTAAACAACCGCACAGGTGGACGATCCAGTGGTACACTTCCGGATTCGAGTAGTTCCGGGTGTGGGGGAAAAGAGTGTAGTTCACCGATTTTTACGTAGCGTTAATCCCCGGCCCGGGTGGTCGGGTCGGGGATTTTTTACGGAGCAGTAACTCAGTTGGCCAGAGAAAATTGTGTCTCCGGTTCGAGTCCGGCCTGCTCCTCAATACTGAGGCATCGCCAAGGGGTAAGGCATGGGCCTTTGACTCCCATACGCGCCGGTTCAAATCCGGCTGCCTCAACCATCGCTCCGCCTGCAGGGCCGCTCACCGGCAGGTTGAGAGACCTCCTGATTATTTTGTCATCCAACTTCCACGGCGCCGGGCGGGGTGCCGTGGATCATTACCGAAAGGAGAGAACCAATATGAAAGTAATCAAGAAAGAACCCGGAAAGATGCCTGTACTGGCTGACGTGGACAACACGCTGGAAGCCCTGCAGAAGGAAGTGGGCGGCCTGCTGGAAGCGGTCACGGTGGAGGAGGATCTGGTGATCCTTTGCGATGAAGAAGGCAGACTGAAAGGAAGAGAGAAAAACCTTTCGCTCCCCAAGATGGGCGTCGACTTCGTGGGCACGATCCTGTTTGTGGGCGTTGATGGCGAAGAATTCTGCGATGTGCAGGAGGTTGATTTCCTGCTCTGGAGTTTCTTTGGCATTGTGCGCTACAGCAGAGCCGACCGGAAACACAATGTATGGAACTGCCAACGTTGCGGACACCTGGAACAGTTCGAGGCGGACGGACCCTACGAGAACGGCTGGAACCTTTGCCCCGTGTGCGGCGGCGCGATCCTGACTCCCGGCAATGGCATTACCTAAGGACGACTGGTGGCGGGACATCCCCGGTTACGACGGTGCCTATCAGATCAGCCGGGACGGCCAGGTGCGGACCTGGCGGTGGCGGGGTGAGCAATTTTCCAAGGAACCCAGGCTGCTGACCAAGTACAAGCGGAAAGCCAGGTACGGCAGGAAACCGAAACGGATGTACGTGAAGCTGACGGATCCGGACGGAAAGCCCAAAGATGCGGCGGTGATCCGGCTGATGGTGATCACCTGGCTGGGCGGGTACCCTCCCGGAAAGGTGGCCTATCACAAGAACGGCGACACCCGGGATGACAGCCTGACCAATATCGGCTTTATCTCCTCCAGGGAGCTGGGCCGGAGAACGGGCGGAAAGAGCCGGAGAATTCCTGTGGTGAAGGTCAACGAAGCAGGCGAAGTGGTGGCGGCATACACCAGCGCCAGGCAGGCTGCCAAACAAAACCACGTGAGCTATCAGACTGTGCTGGACCGGTGCCACGGTAAGATCAAGAATCCCTTTGCCCTGGATGGGCATACATATCGATTTGATACATAAAGGAGAGACGGTCATGAAGAATTTGCGTGAGCAAGTAGGACTGCTGATCAAGCTGGCCATCAGTGAAGATCCTGTGGAGCAGAAAATGCTGCGTGCGCGGCTGGCAAAGACGGAGGATCTTCTGCGGGTACCGGAAAAACTGGACGGTGTACTGGCGGAGCTGGGAATTCCGGACTACACCAAGGGCTACCGAATGATGATCCGGGCGATCCGGATCCAGATGGAGCATACGGAACCGGTGAGCCTCAGCGGAATGCTGTATCCTACCCTGGCCAAGGAGTTCGGCTGCAAGCCATCGAGAGTGTCGCGGAGTCTGCGGGACTGCGTGGATCTGTGCTTTGACCGGGCGGATCAGGAAGTGATCCAAAAGTATTTCGGCAGCACCATTGATCCCGATAGAGGTAAGGCCACGACACGGCAGTTCTTAGTCCGGATTGCCAATCTGATGCGGGAGGCTGCGTGATGGCGAAGTGCACGGATTATCAGACCGGGAAGAAATGCCCGAACTTTTACAAGTGCAACGGCAAGGACGAGAAGATCCAGGTGGGCACCTCCATGAAGAAACTGCAGCAGTACGCTTTCTACTGCAAGGCGACGCCGGGCATTAAGAAGATCGGCGATGTGGCGTCCTTCACCGGCAACACGCCGAAGTGGTGCCCGCTGGGGAGGGATGCCAAATGACAGTTATTTTTATTCTGATGGCAGCTGCGCTGGTGGCGGCTGTGGTGCGGATCCAGGATGAGGCGGAGATGTCGGAGGAGATCCGGTGTGAGGGCTGCTTCTGGGAGCACCACTGCAACCACCAGGACGGGAAGAAGCTGTGCGTGGACGGCACCAACGGATGGGAGGATGCACCATGGGAAAGATGCTGATTGATGTGGAGGAGGCCAAGGCCTACGTCCAGGCGAATTACCAGGGGGACCCTCTGATCCGGCACATGTTCGTGACGCTGCTGGAGAAGCTGCCCAAGATTGCGCCGGAGGATGCCGTCGATCAGGGCGAATGGGAAATTGCCGAAACGATCCCGTCCTATGAGAAAACCGTGCGGTGTTCCGCCTGCGGCTGCAAGACATATTACCCCTTAGTCAGGTGGAATGATGTTCGATTTACCAAGTTCTGCCCTGATTGCGGGGCCAAGATGAAAGGTCGGAACCATGAAACTTGACACTGTTTTTGTCCTGATTTTGACGATTGTCAAATGCACCGGATATGCCAATATCCCCTGGTGGGTGGTTTTCCTGCCCTGGATTGTCGGTTACGTACTGTGTGTTGTGATCGAAGCTCTTTTGGAGGTGCTGTGATGGACATGACTTCACCTATGAAGCCCAAACCTCTGGTGTCTGCAACCTGCAAGCTGGGCAAGAAGGGCTGTTTTGAGGATGGCAGATGCCATGCCCTGGGTGACTGTGAGAACAAGATCGTCACCAACGCTGACCGGATCCGGGCTATGAGTGATGAGGAAATGGTAGAACTGCTGAAAGAATTCTCTGCATTTTCTTGTATATTTCCGGACAAGGATTGCGAAGAAGCTAGTTGTGTTGAGTGCGTAACAAAATGGCTGAAACAACCTGCGGAGGAGGAAGGATGACAGACACCCAAAAGATAAACCTGATCAGCATGATCGCCGACTTCTGGGAGTACAACGAGCCGGAAGATATGAAGGCTGGTGCCGTTGCGATGGTTACGGCAATTTGTTCCGTGGTGGATTTCAAGGAGGTTGACCATGCCGAAGGTTAAGAAGAAGCAGCCCAGGCGGAAGAAGGGCGGCATTATGGGCGCTTCCCAGATTCCCTATGCGCAGCGGCTGCAGATGGAGCAGAAGGAGCGGATTGCCGTGACCCGGCACAATTCGGCGAAGGTATCCATGTTCTGCCTGAGCCTGGCAATCCACCGCGTAAAGGGCGTGGGCTACAAGGGCCTGGTGAAGTTCAGCCTCCGGTACAAGGAAGTGGAGGACGAGATCTACGAGGATCTGGAACACGGCATGGACAAGGCCCGGAGACGGATGGAGCAGATAGGCTTCCCTATCTCCGGCGATCTGTACTCTGTACAGATGCCCGGCATGACTGTGCGGGAACAGCAGGTACATGACCATGGGATGCAGGCGGCTCAGATCAGCCTGATCGCCGGTGCCATTTCCATGAACGATGTGTTCGGCTACGGAAAGATCGTGCAGGAGCGGATCTCCGAGGAGAACACGAGAGTCAGCAAGGAATATAACGAGAAGGGCTTCGGGTGGCTGATGGAAGAGATGAAGAAGCTGGGCTTCCTGGTGGTTGACGGGGAGGTTCGGGCTTTCCTGGATGACGACGACAAGCCCATCACGCCGAAGCAGGCCAAGAAGGAGGGCTATAAGGATGCCTGATACGAAGAAGGAACTGGTGCAGCTGATCCGTGAGGTGGAAGTGCCGGTGATGAACGGCGGGCAGCTGGTGAGCACCATGGGGCTGACGGCTGCGGAAGCTGAGGCTATCGCGGAACATCTGGTTAACAAGGGCGTGATGATTCCGCGCTGGATCCCGGTGGCGGAAGGTCTGCCGGTGACGGTACCCTGCAATGCGGGCACACAGTACTCCGAAACGGTGAACGTGCTGACGTCCGGACGCAAGGTGATTACCGCAATTTATGATGGAACAGACTTTATCGGGGATGCGGAATTCTGGGAGGCCGAGGGTGAAGAGATTACCCATTGGACGCCGGTTCTGCTGCCCCTGCCGAACTATAAGGAGTGACAAGATGAGCAATAAGAATAACGAGAAGGCCAAGAAGGACATCCGGGATGCCCTGAAGGATATGTTCATGGCCATTAAGGTTATGAAACTGGTGGCGGATGAAGAAGCGCCAGGAATGGGCGAAGAGATCCTGAATGTGGTCATGGAGGAGATCCAGAAGATGCGCTCGCCGGCGCTGGCTGCTGTGGCCACCCGGAAGGCGATGATCAGCCAACCTATGGCGGGCCTGGATGACAACGAGATCGAGGAGACCCGAAACCGGGCGGTGACTGCCCTGGGCGAGAAGGGGTACACCGTGATCAACACTCTGTTCACCGACGAGTGGTACAGCCGGGAGAGCATGAAGCAGCGGGGCGTGGAGCAGGTACCGCTGTGTTTCCTGGCAAAGTCCCTGGAAAATATGAGCCTGTGTCATGCAGCCTACTTCTGCAAGGGCTGGGAGAATGCCAGGGGCTGCCGGATCGAGCACGAAACGGCCAAGGCCTACGGGCTGGAGATCATCTACGAGGAGGAAACTACCAATGAATGAAAAGGAATTTGTGGCCCTGGTCAAGAAGACCGTGGCGGAGTATGCCAACGAGCACCTGGACAAGAGCGACGGTAAGCGGATCACCGAGGAGGATGTGTTCATCGTCTGGATGTGCAAGACCCTGCAGAACAGCAAGGCCATGGCAAGCACTACCCTCTTCGACGGTATGTACTACGAGCTGACCTTCAACGGAGACAAGGGCGAGCTGTACGTGGACGCCTACAAGAAGTGGCAGAACTTCACCGTGGTGGCGTGATGTGGGTGAACATAATTCGCGCTGCTTAAAGTGCATCTACCACGGGCTGAGTACCAGGACTTGTGACTACATCCTGATGGAGGGGCATCGCAGGCCCTGCCCGCCTGGGGATGGATGCACTGTGCGGCGAACGAGAAAGGATCTGAATGTGAGGAAAACGAAATGGGACACGGAACTGGGACGGTTGCTGTGGCTGGAGGGTAAGTCTGACGGCGAGATCGCAGATGAACTGCACATCTCCACAAGCTCCGTAACCAGTTACCGCCGACGGCGCTGGGAGAAGCAGCTGGTGAGAAAGGAAGATGCCCCCCCTGGGCTGCCTGACGGCGCGGCAGAGGAAGCTGACGAAGAGTCAGAAGACGATGTCGGTGCAGCTGATAGCGGTGTAACCGTTATTGAACATGTGCCCACCGTGATCGAATACCACGAAAACGATACCACAAGCGAGGAAACTGTTATGGATGAAGCAATTAACAATACCGCTGCGGCGGCTTCCAAGGACAAGAAGCTCCTGGAGGTCTACGATGCGCTGGAAGCTGCCACTGCTGAGATGAAGGGCATCCAGGCTATCTGCACTGCCGACGCTATTATGTGTCTGTGGAACTGGGAGAGCAAGGAAGATCTCCTGAAGGCCAGATCCAGCATCGACTACCTGCTGCGCAGGCTCGGGGGGTGATGCAAAGTGGCAGTACATATGCAGCTGCTCTCTGACCGGCCGGTGAAGGACTATGAGGGATTCTTCGTGGATCTGATGCACGGGCTGGACAAGTTTCAGATCCGGAGCGTGGCGGTGGTGGCGATCCTGGAGGAGCCGACGGAAAACGGCGGCGACGCAATTACCGCATACCACAACTCATGCGTGCGGGACAGGCAGCTGGCGGCCGCTCTGATCCAGGAGGACACCATGTACCGGATTGCGGCGGATGCGGTGCTGGATCTGGTGGATCCTGAATGTCTGATCGAGGAGGATGCCTGAGTGGCAGAATACGGTAACTACGGCAGGACCGAAAGCGACATCAACCTGACGGCGCTGGCCATTGAGGCGGAGCGACGCCGGAAGCAGCGGGGCCTGATCCGGTACAACTACGGGGATCTGGTGGCGGAGATCACGCCGGAAGAACGGATGCGGATCATTGACGCCTACAGGAAAAGACTCCGGTGGCGGCAGCGAGCCGCAGACGCGGAACGGTTTGTGGAGCCCAGCGACAAGCTGGACATGCAGGCCATCCGGGAAAAGCGCGGCATTCCGGCGGAAAAGGAAGTATACCATCCGCCGAAGAATAAGTTCGCCAAGATCCAGAAGAAATAGAGACGGATCCCGGGCCGGTTTCCTCCGGCCCGGGATGTGGGCAGAAAGGAGATGCAGCATAGATGTTCCGATACAAGAGCGGTATCCAGGTGGATTACAACACCCAGGGGTACATCTATTTTACCAGCCGAATGTATCACAGACTGAACAGGAAGCGCCAGGAGAAGATCTGCCGACTTTGCAAGGAAGCGGGCGGCGAATACCACAAGGCGCTGTTCGAGTTCGTGACCAGCGATGCGGGGGCCACGGCGGTATGCATGAAGCATTTCCTGAGCCAGTCCACGCTGGAACGGATCGTGAGAAAATACTATACCCTGTTCGCCAGCTCCATCTGAAATGCTTCAGGTGGAGGGCGACGGGGATTTGGTTTTGTGTTGACCCCGCCGGTACCGGCGGAGCCACCAGAGAACCAAATACATTAATTACATTCGCGCGCGCACACCCGCGCGCGAATGCGGGCTCGGTAGAGGCCTAAGTTTTCAACCAAACCAGAGGAAGCGAAAGGAGGAGCGCAGAAATGAAGGAGGGTTACTGGGTAGTGCGGACCTATGAGGCCGGAGCAATCGGTGAGAAGACGAAGTTCTTCATCCCGGGTGCCCGGCCTACAGGCAAGGTCCGCAGAAAAGACAGGGATGCAGCAAGGAAGGCAGAGCAGAACGAGTACTCTGCCCAGAAGGCCATGGCCCGTCTGATCAATGCGAACTTCGTCAGCGGTGATCTTCTCATGGGCCTGGACTACTCAGCGGAAGGTATGGAGAAGATCCTGGCCTGGGCAAGATCCAAGGGTCTGGGCGTAGACTCGGAAGATCCCCAGGTGCAGATGGATGCTGTGTGGGAAGCTGCATCCCATGAGCTTGACAATGCCCTTCGCCGGGTGAAGCGGAAGCTCAAGAAGCAGGGCATGGATCTGAAGGCTATCTACGCTACCTCCGACATGGACGGTGAAACGGGAGAGTCTGTCAGAGTCCATCATCACCTGATCGTCAGCGCCGGTACCCAGGAGGCATTCCTGGAAGCCTGGGAGAAGTACGGCCTGGGTGGTGTCAGCTGGAGCCCTCTGTGGGAGAACCAGGAAGACAGAACTCCCATCGCAGAATACATCGTGCGCCAGGTGCGCCGGATCCCGGATGCGAAGAAGTACCGCAGCACCCGGAACCTGGTGCGCCCTCAGCCCAAGGATCGGGTGGCCCTGTCTGATGCAGAGCTCCGGATCCCTGCAGGAGGCAAGCTGCTGTTCCGGCAGGAGTTCAAACCGGGCAGACCCCAGTACATTCGCTACGAGCTGCCTCCCAAACGGAGGAAGACTCCCCCTCCCCTGCCGACGGCGGCAAACTGAACAGGCACACCCTTGTCAAAATTCACGGCAAGGGTGCGCAGCGCATGAAGAGACCGACCTGGAAGCAGGCCGGTCTTTTTTTGATTGGCGGAACAAATGCAAAGTGTCAGTCTTTTTCGGGAGACGGCAAGTTGACGGTTCAAAGCAAAGCCTGGGCTTTAGGCTATAAGCAAGACGAACCGGGAGAAAGGAGCGGTGCCGGATGGCAAGACCCAGGAAATACACGAAAAAGACCTTGCGGGCAGCTGTGGAAGCGTACTTTGCCTCCATTACGCGGATCGTTCCCGTGACGGAGCTGGTGGAGACCGGAGAGCGGGACGACAAGGGCCACAAGGTTTACGAACGGAAGCCTGTGATCAACTCCCTGGGCGAGGAAGCCAAGGTGGAAGAGTACATCGTGCCGCCTACGGTGATGGATTTGTGCGCCCATCTGGGCATCCACCGGAGCACCTGGGCAGAATACTGCGATCCTCAGCTTTATCCGGAGTTTTCCGACACGACAACGTATGCGCGGGGGCGCCTGCGCGGGTACCTGGAACGGGAGCTGCTGACCAGGAAGGACGTGAAGGGCGTGATCTTCGATCTGCAGAACAACCACGGCTACGCAGAGAAGAAGCAGCTGGATCTGAGCGACAAGGCCAGCAAGGCCATCAGCGCCGGAAACATCCCCATGAGCGAGAAGAAGCTGATGCTGGAGGAAATCGCCAGGGAGTTCGGCAGCGGCGGTGAGCCTGAGCAATGACTGAGCAGCAGGTAAGCCTGGCGCTGTGGTGGAAGAACCTGAAGGAAACCAACAACGAGTGCTTCCTGCCGCTGTTCTTCGATGAACACCGGTACCTGGTGATGAAGGGCGGCGGCGGTTCAGGTAAGTCCATCGTGGCAGGCCGGAAGATCCTGGAGCGGGTCACGTCGGAGCCTGGGCACAGAGTCCTGGTGGCGAGAAAGGTTGCCAAGACACTGCGGCACAGCTGCTTCGACCAGCTGAAGGAACAGGCCTACACCTATTACGCCGAGTACGTGGCGTTCATCCCCAAGGGCGAAAACTCCGACATGTACATCAAGTTCAAGAACGGCAGCGTCATCTTCTTTGCCGGACTGGACGACGTGGAAAAGCTCAAATCCATCTTCGACATCACCATGATCTGGCTGGAAGAGGCTTCGGAGCTGGACGAGGGCGACTTCAACCAGATGGACATCCGTCTGAGAACCAAGTTCCCCTACTACCTCCAGATGATCATCACCTTCAACCCCATCTCCATCACCCACTGGCTGAAGAAACGGTTCTTCGATAATCCGGATCCGAGAGCCAGGGTGCATGAGAGCACCTACAAGGACAACCGGTTCCTGACCCCGGAGGCTATCGCAACGCTGGAGGCTTTCAAGGAGCGGGACGAGTATTACTACATGGTCTACTGCCTGGGCCAGTGGGGCGTAACCGGCAAGACGGTATTCAATGCCAAGGCGGTGGCGGAACGGCTGACCGCTGTGCAGCAGAAGCGCTGGGTGAAGCGGGGCTACTTCGATTACACCGAGAGCTACGACGGGATCCACATCAGCGACATCCGCTGGGTGGAGGATCCTTCGGGGCCGCTGAAGATCTACCGGGAGCCGGGGGCCGGACGGCCCTACGTGATCGGCGGCGATACCGCCGGAGATGGCAGCGACTGGTTTGTGGGCCAGGTGCTGGACAACATCACCGGCCTGCAGGTGGCGGTGCTGCGGCACCAGTACGACGAAGACACCTACGCCAGGCAGATGTACTGCCTGGGCAAGTACTACAACGACGCCATGCTGGCGCCGGAAGTGAATTACTCCACCTACCCGGTGAAGCTGCTGGGCCTGATGGGGTACAAGAAACTTTACGTCCGGGAAGTGGAGGACAACTACGAGGGCAACCTGAAGCACGCCTTTGGCTTCCGAACAGACCGGCTGACCCGGCCCGTGATCATTTCGGAACTGATCCGGATCCTGCGGGAGAACATGAATCTGATCAACGACGAAGACACGCTGCTGGAAATGCTGACCTTCATCCGGAACGACAAGCTCCGGCCGGAGGCGGAGGAAGGCGCCCACGACGACTGCATCATGGCCCTGGCCATCGCATACTACGTGCGGCCCCAGCAGAGCATGACGGTGAGAGATCCCGAGAGCGGATCCAGAACCTGGACACAGGATCAATGGGCGGACTGGAACCGGGCATCCAAGGCTGACCGGGAGGTCATGGTGAAGATGTGGGGCCCGCCGCCGAGACAAGGACCATAGTCCACAGGAGGATATAAATCCATGAGCAAGAACAGCAAGAGAAAACGCCGTCGGGCAGCCAGAGCTTCCGGCGGCACCGGCAATCTGACGAACCCCAAGAGCACCAAGCTGGAGATCTGGCAGAAGCGGCTGGCGGACAGCGACAAGTACTGGGCCGGAGAGCGGGAGAAGATGGACCACCGGGAGGCGCTGTACAACGGTGATCACACCCTGAAGCCTCTGGTGCCCGGCGACACGGGCAAAAATGGTGCAGCGAAGCGCACCAGCCACGTGCGGAACATCATCTTCGAGAACATCGAGAGCCAGATCAGCTCCTCCATCCCCCATCCCAAGGTGACGCCCAAGCGGAAAGAGGACGAGCACCTGGCGGATCTGATCGAACACTTCCTGCGAAATGAGCTGGACCGGCAGCCTTTCGAGATCATGAACGACATGGCGGAACGGACGGTGCCCCTGCAGGGCGGCGTCGGCTTCCTGGTGGAGTGGGACAACACCAAGCGAACCCACACCACTGTGGGCGAAGCGGATGTGAGCACGGTACATCCCAAGCAGTTTGCACCGCAGCCCGGCGTCTATACGGGCATCGCAGACATGGACTGGTTCATCGTGAAGGTACCCACCACCAAGGAGAATGTCCGGCGGCAGTACGGCGTTCCGGTTTACAACGAGAGCGAATCGGAGCCCCAGATCCGCAGCTCCGGCGCGGAGGATACGGCAGAGGACGCCGTGACCATGTACGTGGGCTTCGAGATGGGCGAGAACGGCGGCGTCAACAAGTATGTCTGGGTCAACGACGTGGAGCTGGAAGACCTGGAAAACTACCAGGCCAGACGGCAGCCGGTGTGCAGCAGGTGCGGCAGAGTGCGTCCCCTGCCCGGCCAGGTGATATACAACAGCGTGGCCGGCGGCGAGCCGGTGGCGGATCCCATCTCCCCGGAACAGGTGGCGGAGGATCTGGCAGGCCATCAGCTGGCCAAAGCGGTGGCGGAACAGGTACTGCAGGGCGAAGAATCCGCCGTGGCGGGAATCGAAGTGGATACAACCGAGGAAGTGAAGTACGACGGCGGCGCCTGTCCCTGGTGCGGCTGCGAGGACTTCGAAGACCAGGAGCAGGAATACGAGCAGGTGATCCTGCCCATCCAGACGGCAACCGGCGTGCAGATCCCCGGCGCAAAGGCGGGCATCGACAAGGACGGAAACCCGGTGATGAAGCCTACCCTGATCCCCTTCTACAAGCCCGACGTGTACCCCATCGTGCTGCAGCGGAGCGTATCCGTATACGGCCAGCTGCTGGGCAGCTCCGACGTGGATGTGATCGAGGACCAGCAGAACACCATCAACCGGCTGGAACAGAAGATCATCACCCGGCTGGTGAAGGCCGGTACCCGCATTACCATGCCTGATCGTGCGGATCTGCGGGTGGATCCGGAGGACGGCGAGATCTGGTATATCGGCAGCGCAGTTGACCGGAACCTGATCGGCACCTACGACTTCTCCGGTGATCTGCAGTTCGAGCTGGCATACCTGGCACAGGTGTACGAGGAGGCCCGGCAGATCCTGGGCATCACCGACTCCTTCCAGGGAAGGCGGGATCCCACCGCTACCTCCGGCGTGGCCAAGGAACGATCCGCAGCCCAGGCGGCAGGCCGTCTGGAAAGCAAGCGGGTCATGAAGCAGGCTGCCTATGCACAGCTGTTTGAACTGATGTTCAAGTTCTGGCTGGCATACTCCGATGAACCCAGACCCATCAGCTACAAGGACTTCCGGGGCGAGACCCAGTACGAGGAGTTCAACCGGTACGACTTCCTGAAGCAGGACAAGGACGGCCAGTGGTACTGGAATGACCAGTTCCTCTTCAGCTGCGACACCGCAGCACCGCTGGCCAGCAATCGGGAGGCTATGTGGCAGGAGACCCGGCTGAACCTGCAGACCGGCGCTTTCGGTGATCCTACCCAGACGGAGACTCTGATCCTGTTCTGGAGCAAGATGGAGCAGCTGCACTACCCCGGCGCAGGTACCACCAAGAAGTATCTGGAGGACAAGCTGGCCCGGGAACAGCAGCAGGCGGCTCAGATGCAGCAGATGCAGATGATGCAGGCCCAGCAGAACAAGGCCATGGCCGGTGGCGGCGTCAGTGCGGCAGCCGGCAATCCTATGTTATCTCCCGCCATGGGCGGTTGATAGATAAAAATCCGAGAAAGGAGGCAGCGCCATGAGCGACAAGAGCGGTTACGTGGGCCGGATTAAGAACGGCGGCACCCAGGTGGTCAAGGCTCCCAACCAGAGCACCGATCCCAAGAAGGGCACCGTGAAGACCGGTAAGGACCTCCGCACCGGCAAGAAGTAAGAACCGGTGCCAGGCCGCCAGCGGTGGCGGCAACCAAAATCACGCAGGAACAGCGCAAAAATCCACAGGCCATAGGGCCTGAGTGAAGGAGCCACTATGGCTGAAATTACCGAGAAGCAGATCTTTGAGGCGTTCGGATTAGGCGAAGAAGTGCAGGAGGTCGCCGAACCTGCAGCCGAGGAACCCAGATCTGAAGGCGAAGAAGTGCAGGAGGTCGCCGAACCTGCGGAGGAAGTACAGGATCCGGAAGGCACCCAGGACCAGAACCAGGATGATCCGGAGACTGCGGAGGAGGCAGATGCCGACTCCGGGAAGCAGCCTCAGACCCCTGAGCAGCGGAGGGCAAACGCTGCACGCCGCCGCCAGCAGGAGCAGGAGCGCCAGCAGGCGGCAATCGACCAGGCGGTCCAGGATGCCGTGAAAAAGGAGCGGGAGGCCAACGAGCAGGCCATGAGCGCTTTCTTTGCACAGGCCGGACTGAAGAACACTATCACCGGCGAAGCCATTACCAATATGGAGCAGTTCAACGCATGGCACAAGCAGTTTGGAGACGCCAAGCTGCAGCGTGATCTGAAGGCGGGCAAGCTGACTCCGGAGGCACTGGCAGCAGCCCTTGACAACCATCCCGTGATCCAGCAGGCAAAGCAGCTGCTGGACGGCCAGGCCGCAGCCAAGAGGGCTGAAGAACAGGCCGCAGCCAAGGCGAAGATCGAAGCTGAGATCGCCGAGATCCACAAGCTGGACAAGTCCATCAGCTCCCTGGAGGACCTGATGAATGCGGAATACTGGCCGGAGCTGTACGCCAAGACCAAGCAGGGCTACTCCATCAAGGACGCCCACTATCTGCTGAATTCCCAACGCCTGGAGAAGGCCAGAACCGATGCTGCGGTACAGCAGGCGCTGAACAATGCCAGAGGCAAGGACCACATGAAAGGAACCAACACTCCCCGTGGTGGCGGCTCCGTCTCCGTTCCTGCTTCCGAGCTGGCCATGTTCCGGCAGTTCAACCCCGGTGCGTCTGACGCCGAGATCCAGGCCTACTACAACAAATACAAGAAAGGCTAAAGGAGGCCAACGACATGATCTATGTCCACACCACTGACAACGGCGCTGTCCATCCCTGGGAGTACATGCCCGCTGCTGCGGGTACCTACCAGGCCGGTCAGATGCTGAATGCGAAGAACGGCGTGATGAGTCCCATCAGCGCCGCCAGCGCAACCACTCCCGGCTATATCTGTATGGCCAATATCACCGTCGCCGCCGGCGACAATATCCCCGTTACCCGGATCCAGAAGGATGCCATCTACGAGACCCAGCTTTCCGCGAAGGCTGAGGGCGCTGCCATCGGCTCCAAGCTGCAGGTCAGCGCAGGCGGCCTGCAGGTTGACGCAGGCGCGGCCGGCACCTTCGAGCTGACCTACATCGAAGCCGTTGAGGCGGGCAGCATTGTCCGTGGCCGCTTCGTCTGATCCTAAGAAAGGAGTACATAAAAACCATGAAGATTGTTTTTTCCGAAGGCTCCGGCCTGAATGATTCCGTTTACGGTCGCTGCCAGGCTCCCATCCGCATGTTCCTGGAGAAGCGGGGCGAGCAGTTCGAGCAGCAGAGTGTCATCAAGAACCTGTTCAAGATGGGCACCTCTGATAATTTCGGCGACCTGATGACCTCCATGACCGCCATGGACGGCTTCCAGCCCGTGGGCGAAAACGGCGCATACCCCTCCGACGGTATGCAGGAGGGCTACTCCAAGCTGCTGGTCTATGAGACCTGGAAGGATTCTTTCGCTGTTTCCCGTGAGATGATCGAAGACGGCAAGACGCTGGATATGAAGAAGCAGCCCGCTGCCTTCATGACCAGCTATCACCGGACCCGCGAGCTGTTCGGCGCTGCACTGATCGGCGGCGCTGTGGCCGGTAAGTCCAAGGTTTCTTTCCGGGGCAAGCAGTTCGACATCACTGCTGCGGACGGCTCCCCTCTGTTCCACACCGCCCACAAGCCCAAGGTGAAGGGCGCTGCCCAGTGCAACAAGTTCAGCGACGAATTCTCCGTCGATGCCCTGGGCCGGGCTGAGAGCGCCATGCACCTGTTCAAGGGTGACGACGACAACATCCTGGACGTGGCTCCCAACACCATCCTGATCCCCGAGGATGCCGATCTGAAGAAGGCTGTCTTCGCCGCCATCGGCGCTGACAAGGATCCTGTGTCCGCCAACAACGCCTTCAACTACCAGTACGGCAGATGGAATGTGATTGTCTGGTCCTACCTGAACCAGTTCATCCCCGCCGGCATGAAGCCCTGGATCCTGCTGGATACTGTCTACAATGAGACATACGACGGTGCTGTGTGGAATGACCGCGTGCAGCTGGCGGTGCGCTCCACCATCGACGAGAACACCGACGCCAATGTGTGGCGTGGCCGCAGCCGTTTCAACGCCGGCTTCAACGACTTCCGGTTCGCCTGCATCGGCGGTGTCACCGGCGGCCTCGAGCTGGCCACTCTGAAGGTCTAACAGAAGCACAACCAACCATTGCAGGCTGTCGGAAGTATCCGGCGGCCTGCTTCCGCAAGGAGGCGCGAAATGACAATTCAAGAAATTATCCGACAGGCAGACGAGACCGCGCCGAACGCTCTGCCTGAAGAAACGAAGCTGGGGTGGATCGCGGAGCTGGACGGCAACATTGCACTGAATGTGATGCTGCTGAACATCTGTGAGGCACAACAGTTTAACTACAAGTGGCCGGAAGATATGAACCGGGAACCGCTGGTGAACTTCCCTCACCAGAATATCTATACCCTGTGGCTCCGGGCCAAGATCGATGACCATAACGGCGAGGTAGAGCGCTACGAAAATTCCATGCAGCAGTACAACGCTGCCTACGGAAACTTCGTGCGGTGGTTCGCCTCCAACTATTCCCCTGCTCAGGGTTACGTGAGGAGAGATGTGTATGCGTGAAAATCCCCCTTATTACCTGACGGCCTATGGCCTGGCCGTGAAGAACGGCTTCCGGGGCACGGAACAGGAATGGCTGGCAAGCATCACCGGTCCTTCTGGCCCTCCCGGCAAGTCTGCCTATGACTATGCGGTGGCGGGTGGCTACACCGGCACGGAAGCGGAGTTTGCAATTCAGATGAGCAGAGAGCTGAATGTGGTGCAGATCACGACGGCTATGCAGTCGCATCTGACCGCTACGGGCAATCCCCACAAGGTCAGCGCGGAAGAAATCGGCGCCGTAAGCAAGGCAGTCTTCGACGCAGCTATGGAGCTGCTGGAAGCCCATATGCAGAACAAGGAGAACCCCCATGGCGTGACCCGGGAAAGCCTGGGTGCGGCTGAAGAAACGCACACTCACCAGGTGGCGGATATTTCCGGACTGGATGCTGAGGTGCTGAAGCAGATGCTGGCATCCGGTTACTTGGTGCTGAGTCCCAAACAGATCGTGGACAGCGTGGAGGCGATTCCGGAGGATGCGCCGGAGGGAGCCGTGTTCCTGGTTCCTATGGAGGGATAAGCCTATGGCAGCAATGACGCTGGCATGTAAAAACCTTGCTCAGGCATCCAGCTACAGCGAATGGGCAGGGTACAGCACCACCGAGGTGGCATACGCAGGTTATGCAGGCGAAGTCCGCTATGATGCCACAATTTTCCGGTTTGATGTTCCTGCCCTCTCCAACAGTTTTAAGGGCCTGAGCGTCCGCATTGCAGTATACAACGGTTTGGGCGCAAACCCGAAGCTGCGCTACGCCATCTGTACAACGGATGCAAACCGGGAAAACTACAGGAGCACCACCGGCGCTGTATCGGATCCCAATCAGGTCGCAACCGGCACGATCACCATCAGCGGCGTGGGCAGCACAGCAGCCATGAAAGAATTCTCCATTCAGGATGTGACTCTGGAGGGCGGCAAGACCTACTATCTGATCCTGTGGGCCGCCGAGACGACAGGTGTGTTCATTAGCGCAGTAAACTCCGAGTTGGGTTACCACTCCGTAACCGTTACGTATAACGGCGGAGCGGTCCGGCTGAAGGTAAACAGCCAGGTGAAGACGTACATGGTGATTGTGAAGGCTTCGGGATCCCTGAAACAGAGGATCTCTTATGTGAAGACAGCCTCCGGTGTTAAGCCCGGAGGTTAGAAAGGTGAACCATGAGAACTTTAACAACTGTTTATGTGACCGGCGTGGTGGCCAGGCCGAAGGAGATTATCAAGATTCCCGTGAATATCCGGGGCGCCGCCGTTCACTTTGTCTTTGACGACAGCTGGACTGGTCTGAAAAAGAACGTGGTCTTCGGCGGCGTGGAGACGGTGGCTGTGGCAAACGCTCCGGACATCGTGGAGATCCCTGCGGAAGTGGTGGGCGTTGTGGGTGCCTCTGTTTCGGTGAGCATCTGCGGTCTGAGTGCCGACGGCACGGAGATCATCCCCACGCTCTGGGCGGATCTGGGCACCGTACAGCCCAGTGCAGCCGGTGACTTCCCGCCTCCTGCAGAGCAGGGGCTTCTTGTGTGGGCGCAGATCCAGCGGGATCTGAACAACCTGACGGGCGTAGTCGATGCGATGGAGAGACGCATCTCGGATCCTGGCTTTGCACCGAAATCTGACCTGAATCAGAATGATCCCCTGAAGAACGACTACATCCTGAACCGAACCCACTGGGTAGAACCGGTGGAGACCACTGTCAGCTGGGATGGCAGCACTAAGGGCCGGCGGACGTACACCGATTCGCTGGGCACTGTCTACTACAAGATCGCCGACAAGTGTCCCGAAGAAGAGTATGTGCTGGGCTCCACCATTGAGCTGTCCAACGGCAACACTCAGACCGTGAACACGAAAATGTTCAAGGGCTTCAGCGACGGTGCAGCCAAAGTCGGCGGCTACCTTTATATCCGCCATAACCCCATTGTTTCTGCCGGCAATGTGATCGACACTGACTCCGTGGGCATTTATGCTACTGCCGGTACGGTATACCCTGTTGCATTTCGGTACAACGAAATTGTGGTACATCCCCTGGATGAGAAGTTCATCCCGGCGAGCATTGCCAGAAGATCCGATCTGGAACAGAACGGCACCGGTGGCGGATCTGGTTCTGGTTCTTCCCAGAATGTTGACCTGACGGGCTACGCCAAGGAAACGTGGGTGCAGGAAGGTTTTCAGCCCAAGGGCGAATATCTGACCGAGCATCAGAGTTTGGATGGCTATGCCAAGACCGAGGATATTCCCACCAAGGCCGAGGATATTGGTGCACAACCTGCCGGTAACTATCTGACGGAAGTTCCTACTGGTTACGCAACTGAGGAGTTTGTCAAGAATAAGATTGCCGAAGCGGAGCTGGGCGGTGAGGAAGTTGACCTGAGCGGCTACGCTCAGAAATCCGAATTGCCCACCAAGGTTTCTCAGCTTGAAAATGACAGCGGTTATCTGACCGAGCATCAGGATTTGACCGAGTATGCCAAGAAAACGGAAATCCCGGCTGTTCCTGTGCAGTCCGTCAACGGTAAGACCGGGGCTGTGGTGCTTGATGCAGAGGATGTAGGAGCAAGACCTGACACATGGATGCCCAGCGCATCTGATGTGGGAGCACTGCCCGATAGCACCGTCATTCCGTCCGTACCTACCAAGGTATCTGCGTTTGAAAACGACAGCGGATATATCACTGGTTATACGGAGACTGACCCCACCGTCCCTGCATGGGCGAAGCAGCCCACGAAGCCGACTTATACGGCGGCAGAGGTTGGAGCGCTCCCTGCTACAACCGTAATTCCCACCGTGCCTACCGTGGTATCCGCATTTACCAACGATGCCGGGTATCTGACCGAACACCAGGATATCAGCGGAAAAGCTGACAAAAACCAGGTTGCAACCTATATCACTCCCGAAACGTACGGTGCAAAGGGTGACGGTTCCACCGATGATTCTGCGGCTATCCAGGCGGCTATCGATGCGGCAGGAAGCGCAAACATCGTGTATCTTGGTCGCAAAACCTACGCCATCGAAACCGGGCTAATGATTACTCATAGTAATCGGAGATTCCATTGTGAGGGTAAGCTCTCGTACAGCGGAACGGATGCGGCTATCACAATCGGCAGCCATACCGTTATCGCAAATATCGACGAGATTAACGCACCTAACGGTACGGCAGTCAAAGTCGGATATGCGAACAAATACATTGAAAAATGTATGATTACTGTCGGGCGCATTGCAAGCAGTAAAATCGGCTTGCACCTGTACACGGACACAGTTTCTATTACCTACAACCAGTTCAAAATCGGCTATATTTCTGCCAGCGATATCGGCGTGTATGTGGAATGTCAGGCATCCTATATCAATGAAAACTGGTATCATCTCGGCAAGATTACGGGATGTGCAACTGGCATTAAGCTGTTTTCCGCAGAAAATCTGGAATCACATACCGGACTCGGTACGAATGACAACCGCTTTGTTGCCGGTGGCTTAGAAGGAATTTCAACCGATGGATGTGCAATCCATATC
>JAEIGA010001145.1_pt1 | contig 40707 bp, 65 predicted proteins | sample 9270691 | NCBI WGS metagenome assembly JAEIGA01 (sample SAMN17057246, study PRJNA624740) | gut metagenome | biome: biome; isolation source: fecal sample | host: Bos grunniens | place: China: Xizang | collected 2019 | reverse complement strand
TGGATATGGTTTTAATGCATCTCACACCTTGGCTTACTCTTTGATTGCTTTGCAAGAAATGAATTTGGCTTATCGTTTCCCCATCATGTTCTGGAATTGCGCTTGTCTGATTTCTGATGCAGGTGGCGCAGATAGCGAAGATGAAGAAATTGATGAGCAGGCCGAGGAAGAAGCTAAGATTGAAGAATCTTATGGCAATGAAATTGAGGATTTCAATGTTGATGACGATGAAGTCGAAAGTAGCTACGAGGAAAATGAAGACTGTGATGGTTATCCCGCAGAAATCATTGTAACTCCTAGCGGTAAAAAGAAAAAGAAAGTGAAGTCTACTAACTATGGAAAAATCGCGACAGCAATTGGTAAAATCAAGTCCTCTGGCGTTGATGTGGCACCGCCGGATATCAACAAGTCGGATTACACATTCTACCCAGATGTCGAAGCAAACACAATTAGATATGGACTTAGCGGCATTACAAAAGTTGGTGAAGACCTCGTTCGAGCAATTATTGAAAACAGACCTTACAGCTCAGTAACTGATTTAGCAAACAAGGTCAAAATCAACAAGGCGCAAATTGTCAATCTTATCAAGTCTGGCGCTTTTGATAGCTTCGGTGATAGAAACGACATTATGCGTGAATACATCAATAGTGTTAGCGACACTAAAAAGCGTATCACTTTGCAGAATATGAAGATGTTATGTGACTTTGGATTGATTCCGGATGAATATGACCTTCAGCGCAGAGTATATAACTTTAACAAGTATGTAAAAAAGTTCAAGCACGAAATATATTATTTATTTGATGATATTGCAATGCATTTCTTTGAAAGACATTTCGATATGGATAAGCTTGAACCTACAGAACTATCTGAAAGCGGTTTTATGATTAAGCAAACTGTTTGGGATAACATTTACCAGCATCATATGGACATCATTCGTCCTTGGGTAAAGAAGAATGCAGACAATTTGCTTGAGCAGGTTAATGAAAGATTGACAAGAGATATGTGGAACAAATATTGCCTAGGCAATTTGAGCAAGTGGGAAATGGATGCTGTGTCTTTCTACTCTCACGCGCACGAGCTTGCTAAGTTGGATATGCGACGTTATGACCTGGCTGATTTTGAAGATTTGTCCGAGAACCCCGTGGTCGAGCGAGTTATTCCAATTAAAGGTAAACAAGTTCCCATCCTCAAGATTTATCGTATTTGTGGAACCGTATTAGACAGAGACAAGGCGAAGAAAACCGTTACTTTGCTTACAACCAGTGGTGTTGTTACAGTAAAGATTTATGGTGGAGTATTCGCACAGTATGATAAGCAGATTTCTGAACGTGGCGCGGACGGCAAGAAACACGTTGTTGAGAAATCTATGTTTACAAGAGGAAATAAAATCATTGTCTGTGGTGTTCGTGATGGCGACAGTTTCCGTGCCAAGAAGTATTCTCGAACTCCTTTCCATCTCGTTGAACAGATCGTTGAAGTTCACGATGATGGCACGATGATTTCAAGAGCAAGACAGGAGAATGAGGAATGAGTGTTGGTATGTACGACATGGATATGGCGACCTACACTCTAGTCCCATTCAATCTCGAACTGATGAAACTCTCTGCCTATTATAAGAAGAAGCGGGAGGTAGTTATACTATCTCCCTCTTTCACTCCAGAGCGGCATCAGAAATTCATTTTGAGAAAAGATTTCGACGATGGAAATTTCCCAATCGGCTTGGAGAAAGTTCCAAACTTGGAATACGGCGGGTACGCTTTCTCAAACGGCATATATCGTCCCCTTCCGCCAGAAATTGAAATGTTACATCCGGATACATCATTATATGATAACATGGAGAAAACAATCATTGCGGCTAAAGGGCGCGACCAGCGAAAAATTTTCCAAAATATGATGGAGGCAGAGCACTGTCGCTTATCTCTTGATGGCAAAACAATTTGGGAAGACTATCCCAAGCAATTCAAATTTTTAAAGACCGCGCGCAACCTAATGTTTCACGACTTTGACCTTGGCGCCATCGACGGCGGTTTTGAGGAAGTTCAGCGATTACTAGCTCGCGCGCGAACTGATGGCTGGGCAACTAGAGTGGGTATGAAATTCCCAGTAACTTGCACTAAGGGACAAGACTTGCTCAACTGGATGTCCATAAAGCCAAATAGCACTTTCTATTCACTTCAATTCAACGGAGTAATCGAACCCGAAGCGTTCAAAGACTTCGTTGGAATAGTTCGTGAAAAATCAATTTACAAACAACTAGACTACTATATTACAGCTTCTTCAGTAAACCAAAAAGAGTTTTTGGATAAATATATTCAGCAAGTTTTCAGACAGGTGGTAAAAGCACGTAGCTATAGGGTCTTTTTTTCACTTAAGTATGAGGAAAGTTTCTTCATTGACAAAAGATGGGAACGAGTCTTAGATTTGTTCAATTTTTATCATAATAGTATGAGACACTTGCCACAGTCTGCCTATTTCAAAAAGATTTATAAAGACACGCTTTTTGATTTTGCAAAGGCGACTTATGATGATGTGCCTTTCTATTATAGACAAGCAATGACCAAACAAGAAATACGAGAACTGTTTACTTTTGTAAGAGAAGAGAATCCTGCTCTTTTTGAGGACTTTTATAAGTATAATATTAGTAGTATGGAGGATTGACCAATGTCAAAGGAAATTAGAATTAGAATGAATCAGCTTTCCGAGGAAGCGGAACGCCTTATGGATCCCGCCACTTTTGTGCTGAATCCACGAATGGTTGCAATTAATCAAGAAATTGAAGAACTGCAATCCAAGTGCCAGCATCATTTTGTAGAGGGAATGTGCGAGTTCTGTGACTTGGAGGCTATCAATGAATAAAATTATTGTTGTAAAAAGAGATGGCACTGAAATGCCATACGACAGCAATAAGATTTTTCATGCTGTCATGAAAGCAATTAAAGAGGTTGACGGCGATATCAGCAGAGGATATCTTGCAGTCAATATCGCAAAAAGTGTGGATAGTTATATGGAAGAGCATACCGTTGAATGCATCACAGTTGAAGAAATCCAAGATTTGGTAGAAAACTTACTAATCTATCCTGGCGACTATCCCGAAATCGCGCGAGCTTATATTCGTTACAGATATAAGAGAGAACTGGCGCGAAACAACTACAAAGAACTAATGGACACAGTCGGTGAAAAGCTAAGTGCTGCCAATGTCCAAAACCAAAATGCTAATGTTGATGAATATTCATTCGGCGGCCGCATGGGTGAGATGAACAGTGCCGTGGCGCGCAAGTATGCGCTTGAGTATTTAGTCAGCCCAATGGCGCGTAAGAATCATGAAGAGAATATGATTTACATTCATGACCTAGACAACTATGCAGTTGGTAGTCATAACTGTTTGACTATTCCTTTTGACGATTTACTAGCGAAAGGCTTCAACACTCGTCAAACCGACGTGCGTCCTGCGCAGTCTGTGTCTACGGCATTCCAGCTAGTTGCAGTTATTTTCCAGCTTCAAAGCTTACAGCAATTTGGTGGCGTCAGCGCAAGCCATATTGACTGGACCATGGTTCCTTACGTGAGAAAGAGTTTTGCAAAGCATTACCGTGACGGTTTAAGGTTTGTTGAAACATTACTGGATAGTGAAATTCCCAATGAGATGCCTTGCTCAGCTTCTTATTCAGAGGTTTCTATTCACGATGAAGTTGTCTGGCGCTATAATGAAGCTTGGAAATATGCTCTCGAAATGACTGAGCGTGAGGTCTACCAAGCAGTTGAAGCTATGTACCACAATCTCAACACACTACAATCCCGTAGTGGCAATCAGCTCCCCTTTACATCTGTAAACTATGGAACCTGCACACTACCCGAAGGCCGCATGGTAACTAAGGCACTGCTCGATGTATCCATCAAGGGTATCGGCGCGCTGCATAAGACAAGTGTATTCCCTTGTGGAATTTTCCAATGTATGAAAGGAGTTAATCGTGAACCAAGCGATCCCAATTATGATTTATATAAACTCGCTTTGCGTTCCACTGCCCAAAGACTTTACCCAAATTACGCTAATGTCGACTGGTCAGGAAATGCAGGGTATGACCGGAATGACCCTCGTACCTATTTCAGTACAATGGGTTGCAGAACCGCTAATGGCTGGGACATCAATGGCCTCGGACAACTCAAGGATGGACGCGGTAATATTTGTCCCGTAACAATTATTATGCCTACCTTGGCAATGCAAGCAAAAGAAGAGTGGCTAGCAGAAGGACAAGGAGAAAAAGTAGAAGATATCTTTATGGGTATTCTAAATGAAAAAATCCACGAAGCCAAAGATATGCTTATCGAGCGTTTCAATTGGATTTGCTCTCAATCTCCTGCTTCCGCCAAGTTCATGTATGAAAATGGCGTAATGGCTGGTTATGTACCCGAAGAAGGTATTCGCAGCGCGCTAAAGCACGGAACAATTGTTATTGGCCAACTTGGCTTGGCTGAGACCCTTCAAATTCTAATTAGTTGTGACCATACCGAAGAGCGCGGAATGGAATTGGCAAAACGTATTGAGCAACTATTCAAAGATCGTTGCGCCGAGTTCAAGAAAGAATATAGCTTAAACTTTGGTGTATATTATACTCCCGCAGAAAACCTATGTCACACCGCTATGAAGAAGTTCCGCGCGAAGTACGGAGTCATTCCCAACGTTTCCGAGAACGATTATTTCACCAACTCCATTCATGTTCCCGTGTGGAAAGAAATGTCTGTATTCGATAAAATCGATATTGAATCCCAGTTAACTGGTTATTCCAGCGCCGGATGCATCACTTATGTTGAGTTGGATAGCACCGTAAAGAACAACATTGATGCCCTTGAAATCATTGTTAATTATGCAATGGACAAAGATATCCCTTATTTCGCAATCAATGTTCCCAATGACACTTGTTTACATTGCGGTTATACTGACGAATTCAATGATTGTTGTCCAGAGTGTGGTAGCGAAGATATTCAACAGCTTCGTCGCGTAACTGGATATTTAACTGGAAACTACAAAACCGCCTTCAATAAAGGCAAACAACAAGAAACAGAAATGAGAGTAAAACATGGGTGATACAATGAGATACTCTGGTATTATTCGAAACGACCTGGCCGCTGCGCCAGGCGTTTCGGTTACATTTTTCACACAAGGATGCCCTCACAGGTGCAAAGGATGTCATAATCCCGAAACTTGGGAATTTGAGGGCGGCAAGGAATTTACTCCAAAAGTGTTAGAAGAAATTTATGATGCGTTGAGCGCCAATGGGATAACTCGCTCCTTCTGTGTAATGGGAGGAGAGCCTTTATGTAACGAAAATTTGTTTTTAACCCTTTTGGTTTTGAAAGAAGTTAGGCAACGCTTTCCTCAAGTAAAAATCTATTTGTGGACAGGCTATTATTATGAAGACTTAATTCGCAACGCCAATTCTCACATGGAGCAGACATTGGATTTGATTGACGTTTTGATAGACGGGCCATATATTGAATCCAGACGGGATGTAACACTCCCATTGCGAGGTAGCTCCAATCAGTCCATTATTAATTTAAAGGAGAAAAGAAATGAAGGTAAGGGTAAGTGAAATTCTTGCGCTTTGCAAAATGGCACAAGAGTTAACTGGTGAAGATGATCCAGAGATAACTTACGACGAAGTAATGAAAGCTTTGTTTCCCACACAGTGGAAATTGGATAATTATTATCTTCATCGTAGATCTTACTCCGATGATGATCCAGATTGTTACTGTGAGTAAAATTTGAAATTTCTTGAAAATTGTGTTATAATATATATAGCAAATGAGATAAAAGGAGTATTGAAATGCTGATTGTTGAAAATGTAAAAGTATTTAACTTTGAAGGCGCAATGCGCGGCCTTCGTAACCCCAAGGATTCTTGGCATTTGAGTGATAGTAATTTTGACGACAACAAATGCGTTCTTCCCGATTCCGATAGTATAGAAGATTGCAAAGAGTGTCCTTATTTTATTGACTTTGGTGCGCCCTGTATTCCCTACATAGGCCCAAAAGACATGAAACTCGCTCAACTTATGATTGGAGCAGGCACAGACGAAGCTAAATTCTTGCGTCAGATTTTCATTTCCATGGACATCACCGCTCCTCTGTATTGGTGGAAGGAATTTGATACCTACAAGGTCGGCACCGTTGCTAATTCCTGTTCCACAATGCACAAGTTGGATGCATATCCCATTACTCGTGATATGTTTAGCTGGGACAATATTGGCGACCCAGGCGCAGAGTTTTGGGCAACTGTTGATGCAATCTGCGCTGAGTGTGAACGTCTACGTCTTCTATTTAAGGAGACTGGTGAAAAGGTTTATTGGCGCGCACTGGTTCAGTTACTGCCTAACTCCTGGATGCAGAAAAGAACAGTAACTCTGAACTACCAAGTAGCTCGTGCACAGTATTTTGCTCGCAGATTTCATAAGTTAACTGAATGGCACACCTTGTGTGACGTTTATATGGATCTTCCTTATGGTAGAGAATTTATCGGTTACGAAAAACCCAAGAAGCTTGACAGTATGATCAAGTACATACTTGAAAGGCTTGGTGTTAAGTTTACTGACGAAGAAACCAGTAAGGAACTGGATGAAAAGTACATCTGGGACAATATTATAAATTATTTTGAGGAGAATAAAAATGAAGATTAAAGTATTCCGAACCAATTCCAATGGAAAGATTGAATTTACTCCCGCAGAGTTGGAAAAGTTGCTGAATGATACCTATGAAGAGGGTCAGCGCAACTGTAATTGTGTCAAGGGCATTACTTGGACCAATCCTTATACCATCCCTTATTGTGATACAGTTACTACCAATCTTGCAACCGAAAACAGCACGGAAGAGCGCGCGAATCCTTCGCATAAAACCTATCCTAGCATCACTATGAAGGAATTAAGCAAAGAGGATATGGAAAGAGTAAGCAAGGAAATCACCGGCTTGCTTAATGCAAATCGCTCATCGCGCCCTCATGAGGTTCAAGATGTCTTTACCAATCTTGCAAAGGAGTTGAATTTCTAATGAGACTTTTAAAGGTTACTGAAGAATATCGCGCCGAAAGCGAGCAGGAAGTAAAGGAAATGAACGAGCAGTTCAAGTCTGAGGCTAAGTCCAAGGGTTATGAACTAAGTGCGTTTTCTTATACCAAGAAAGAGAAGAAGAAGAATAAGGAAGTCATTGACGATGGCTATCTTGTAAAGGTTGCAAAGGTTTATGGAGGGTTCTGGGATGGCTTAGAATAATATAATTAATTTTAAAACTGTTCAGGACGCACAAGACGCTGCACGAAAAACCGTTGAAAGGGCACAGCAAGTTCAAACGGAACAAAAAAGTACTTTTGAAGCCCTGTTACAAGAAGTGGAAAAAGTTAATCCCGCTCTTGGCGGTTTTGATGAGCTAGCTGCACTCTTGGCCCTACCAGATGAGCAGTTCATTTTAATTTCTCCTGTGTTTTTGGCGGAATTAGAAAAATCCTTTAATAATATTGATGACAAGCTTTTTCTCGCACAAGCCATGAATGCAGCGGGAACCAGGGTTGAAGATATGCAAGAAGCTTATACTCAATTAATCAATGCGATTGACGTTAATTTTGAAGGTATTTTAACCACTCCCAAAAAGGACTTTTTAAAGCGACTGTTGGCCATTACCTATAACTCTATTGCCGACGTGCAAGGTGTTACTAAGCGTATAGTTCAAGTTCCCATCGAGTTAACTAGCGAAGACGCAAAGATTCCCAAGTATGCCCATCTGGGTGACGGCGCGGTTGATCTTTATTCTCCCGCAGACTATACCATTAAGCCTGGCGAGACCATAATCATTCCCTGCGACATCAAGGTGGCTTTGCCTTATGGCTATGCCTTTCTTATCCATCCTCGCAGCGGAACCAGCGCTAAGACGAAACTCAGAGTTGCAAACTCCATTGGCTTGGTCGACAGTCAGTACAAGGGTGTCATTGGAGTCATAGTTGAAAATATTGAACCTCCTATTAAAGACATTACTTATGAATTTGATGATAACGGCCGCCCCGTTCTTACATCTGTGCTACACGGTCAGTCGTACACTATTTCCAAGGGCGAGCGGTTCGCACAAATGAGACTCGTAGAAGTACCTACTGCTAACTTCTTCCAAGTGGAGAGTGTTGAAGGTATTGGTGATGATAGAGGTGGCGGATTTGGAAGTTCAGGAACAAATTAAAAAAATTGATGCGGCTTTTACTTGGCCGCATCATTCCGATAAAGGATATTTTGTCAGTGCAATTTTTGTTCGTACCGATAAGGATGAAAAATATTTAATTTATTGTCCCAAGTCAACTGCGGCGATAAGCATTGACGAACACGAATACAACCCATATTTACTTTGGGGTAATGAAAAACCTTGGTCAATTCGGGAAATCAAACTAAACCAAACTCTTTCTAAAACCGGAGATATTTTATTCTACGTGATTGCTCTTGGACACAATAAGACCGAAGTAAAAAAAGAAGAAATTGAAAGATTGTTTGGCGTCAAGGTGGTGTGAGAATGGCTCGCATTACCCTAGATTAGATAAATGAAGAATTAAAAGAATTTCGGTGGAAATGCACTTCCACCGAATACAAAAATCTTGAAAGCGAATTGCGTTTTGAGTGCGAAGAAGGACATGAAGTCTACGCGTCTTGGAAAAAAATACGCACAAGACGCGAATGTCCCATTTGTAAGCAAAATGCCTTCAAGAAACTGGTTGATAGTGTAAAGCCAAAACCCAAGGGTGAGAAGAGAGTCCTTGCTCTTGACTAGGCAACTCACACAACTGGCTGGTCAATTTTTGATGGCCCGCGCCTTATTCGTTATGGCACATTCAACACCGAAATCAAAGACGAAACTGCGCGAATCAATGCAATAAAAAACTGGATGCTATCAATGATTAGCAACTGGGATCCAGATTGCGTAGCCATCGAGGGCATCCAATTTCAAGAAGAAAGTTCTGGACAGAAAATGTCCGTTACGGTGTTTCAAGGACTAGCACGCCTCCAAGGTGTTCTAATGGAAGCGTGCTATGCCCTTAAAGTTGATTTTGTAGTTTGCCCCACAAATACATGGCGCAATCACTGCGGGGTCAAGGGACGCTACCGCGCGGATAAAAAGCGATCAATGCAGCTGATTGCTAAAAAAGAATATGATATAACAGTTACTGATGATGAAGCGGATGCCATTGGCATAGGGAAGTATGCCGCTGACTTAAACAAAATCGAAGTAACTAACTGGGAGTGACGGAGTGGAGTTTTCCACTCCGCCATTTTTATTTATACTTTTCAATCTTTTTTTCAATCTTGTCATACCAGTCTTGCATTTGTTCGTGTGCTTCTTCCCACATGCAGTGGTCAACGGTTTTCTCATCTACGCCCTTTTGTTTCATTGCGTGCTCAACAAATAGTTTGTGGAAAGACATAAAATGGTCTAAACGATATTTTGCATATTTTGCTAATTCGTCCGCTAGCGCCTTATCTTCGGGCGTGTGCTCGGCAATTTCGCAGGCATACTTAATCATCATTTCGGCATCTTTTAGGTCGTCATACATTCCTTTGTATAGCGCTTTGAATTTTTTCATTTAACCACCTCAGCAAAGTTTTGTGATATTGATATTTACGCTTGTGTAGGTGGTTGCCACTCCAGTATTCACCAACGTTAAGTTTGCAGTATTATCAACCGCGCAGCAAGAGGGTGGAACTCTGATAATAGTGGAAAAGGCAAGATTTACAGCATCGTCAGCAGCAGCTACGGTTTGAGTAGCAATCGCGCCTGGAACTGCAATGCCATTATTTTGTAAAACCACAACAATATCTCCGGCCGCGGTAGTAGCCGCGCCATCAGCGTTAAAAGTAACATAGTAATAACCTGGCTTATTCAACTGGAAAGTCTGTCCATTGCGGGTTGCAGTACAACCAGTCAGAATGCGATCGGTTGAGAATGTTAGTAGGCCATTAGCGGCTACTTCTTGAGTGGTAATGTTATAGCTACTTATCATTTAAATTACCTCCGACACGAGTTTGTGCTCTAGCTTCAAAAATTAGACGGTTCCGCAACCAAAGGGAGCGGCTGTGTAGGGACTGCAAGTGATATAGGCAGGCTTTGCACAGGGACGTAGCTCACCTACAAGAGCAGCGGTCTGAGATAGCTGAGACAGTTGGAAATCACGAACCATTACATCGCGGTCGCGTGCTTCTAGCTTGTCACGCAGCTCCTGCATCATGTTGGCATTGATTAAGGCACGAGTTGCCTCACCCTCGGCGTGGATGGCGTTGGTGATTGCACAAGTGTTTTGAGAACCTTCATAACGAACTGCATCAACATTGCGATTAGTTTCGCAGCAGCACTTTTCAGCAGCAAAACGATTCTCTGCTAGGGCACCCTGGATTCCATAGAAACCATCTTTTAGGCCAGAGTTAATGGCGTAGAAGCCATCGCAGATACCATTGGTAATGCCACGAAGCTGTCCATTTACGTCCTGGTTGTTGAAGCCTTCGAATAGATCAGAGCGGGTGATGGCGCCCTGTACTGCAGCGTCGCCGCGGTTACCAAACAATCCATTGCCTCCGCCTAGTACGGCCAACCATACCAGGTAAATAAAGGGATTGTCCCACATACCATTTTCATTGTTCTTTGTTAGGGCGAGGATGTCGCCAGCGGATAAACCTTCGTTCATTATAATACCTCCTTGAACGTTTTGTGAATATATGCCTCAACTCTCTTCCGGACGAGAGATTAGCGCAATTTGAGTAGGAAGTTGAGACCAGCCTCAATTTCCGATTCGGGGATGCCTTGTTGACGCGCTTGGGTGACTAGATTGGCCAGGGTCTGTTTATCTAGTCTTTGAGCGGCAGCGGTAAATTTTTGCGGATCAATGGGTTGCCGCTGCGGAGTTCCCATTGACATCATTTGCTGTAGCGGATTGGGTGTCTAGCGCTGTCCCATTTGCATTAGCATTTGAAGAGGATTAGATGAGTTCATTAAAACTACCTCCTTTTGGTTTTTTAAGTGCTTCAATTTCTGCGCGAAGCTCTGCGATTTGTGTGGCAAGGTCGGGCTGTTCATTTTGCTGGGAAGGCGCCTCATATGGGGTGATTGAGTAAACAATTAATGAAGGCGCGCCGCCTTGTAAGGTTTTAAGATACATTGTGCCTTCGCTTGGGCAAATCGCCATTGATAATCCAGAACCCATTGGAACATTTGCTACTTCAAGTGAGTTGTTTATCAAATAGACATTTCCTTGGGGTTGCGGAAAATATTGTGTGCCTTGGAAGGCGTTTGAGCCGTAGGGGATATAGCCATTCATTTCTTTTTCCTCCTTTCTGTTTCCCTTCTGCTTATAAGTAATTCCAACGAGCAATTAGGCAATCCGCTTCATGCCTGAACAGATAGATTCTCCCAAATGCACAAAAAGAGGTCAATCATTTTGGTAAAAATATATAAAAAAGCCACGCTACTTTTTAGTAGCGTGGCCTTGTCTTTTTTTTTGATTATTCTTCAATTAAGGACATTAAACTTGCCATTTCTGAAATTGAGATATCCAATCCCGCCAACTCTTCAATGGTAAAGGTTATTCCAGAAATTTCAATCTCTAGATTTCGCAACTCTTGAATTTTCATATTGCACTCATTTTCCTTTCCGGGGATAATTGCAATAGAATTGCCATCAGGAGAAATTTTTAGCTGCCCATTTTCAGTTACACCGTACTCTTTTACGATTTCAGAGAACTTGGTTTGATAAAAACTTAACTCTTCCTCAACTCTTCTCATTAGTCGAGCAAACTTGTAAGTTGTTTTAAGTGGTAATTTAGCGTCCTTTATGGAATTATAAAGATTAGGTAATTCCAAGATTTCATACATTTTCATTGAAGTCTCTCCTCCTTTTTTCTAATTAAATTATATCATAAAATTCTTTAAAAGTCAAAATTTAAAAAGAGAGATCTTCTGCGTAAGTATACCCTACAATAGTATCATTATTATCACTGCCGTCCCATGTTCCGCCCCGAATGATAAAATTATTAAGAGTACCAAGGTTAAGATCTATGAAGGTAGTCCGCGCAGCACTAGCAAAATAAACTTTGTCACGGCCCTCGTGTTCACCAATTAACATAACTGCATCGTTGAAGTTGGTAAAATCAGTTCTGTTTATACCAACGTGATTTTTACGATATGCTATTGTGGGAAGCATATTGTAAATTAGGTAGGCTGTACAATAAGCGGTCTTTGTGGTCTCAACCAAAAAGGTATTTTTAATAGTTACTTCCAAACGGACGAAAACAGCATCGGTTTTTAATTCGAAGTCTCGATAACCCTCTGTTTCATTAGATGCCCAAGAAATATCACTTGTACCATTCATTGCTAGATTATTAATGTATACATAAGGATCCTTGTTTGGTATCCAGTTGTCGGGCGTGTCTGGCAAACTAACATTTCGACTCGTCATTGTGATTGTAAGAGTAGTATAGTCATCATCAACAATACCGGGATCACCGAATACATAATTAAAATCAACACGGCCTGTATATCCTTCTGAGGTGGTGGCGCTGAATTTGGTATATCTCATGGAACCCACATTAACAACGCTAGGCACATGGCGCTTTGCTTTAATAGTATTTTTTCCTTCATAAGACAAAGTAACCTGCTTGGACTATCCAGCCGCAGAAGAAAAAAGTAAAGCAAATTGTACATTATAATCTTCTCGTCTGATTTCTGGTATTTCTTTTATCAGCTTTTCATTTACAGTATAAATGCAAGGCTAACCGGGCAATGGCTCTGCGGGACTACTTTCTTTGGATAAGTAGAACAAGCTTTCTTGAATATTTTCAACAAAAACAACAAACCCTTTACCATCATTTCTATTGATTAATAGCTGTGCCCACACATCAGTATTATAAGATTCTATCTATAAATCCAATCTTAACTCCATGCCCTCTTTTAAATACTAAAAATCGTCAGCATAAATATTTTGGCCATAGACGCTAAGTCCATAGGTCTTTAAAGTAGGGGTTTCTCTAAAATCAGCTATCGCCGTGGTCTCTGCATAAGCGATAGTGCCAAATTTGTTCTAAGCTCTAAAATAAAATTTGATTTCAGAACTCTTGTTTTTGTCGAGGCTGGCTGGCAGAAGTCCAAAAAGATTTTTAAACTAAATAGAAACATCATCTGTTGTAGAGGACAGAATGGATAAATCCTCAATTACGCCTTCTACCTCTCCGCCATCAATGATTCCATACAAAATCGGACACTGGGCGTCCATACCGTATATATAAAAATCCGCAAGACCCAAACTAAAGTTTGAGTTATTAAAGTTAAGGCTTAAAGAGTCATTAGTAAACGGGGTCATTTTATTATTGGTTGAAGTTATTGAGAAGGACATTTTCTCTATTCTTGAATATTCTTCTTCGGGCAAAATCGCTGTCGAATATCCGGTATTATAGGAAAGACCCAAATCAAAACGATCGCTATCTCCGCGCCCATTATTACCCTAGAAGGTAAAATCTAAAATGGTTTCATCGTCGTTGGAATATGTTTCAACTAGTTGAGAATTAATGGTGGCTTGCTCACCAAGGAAAAACAAAGAATAATTATCAAAGCCCTCGTCCTTGTCCAGGACAATACGAATCTTATCATCGAAAAAACTTCCTTCCCCGAGAGAAGAAGTATCTATGGAACTTTCAGAATGGTTGTTAATTATTTTTAAAATTTTAGGGATTTCTGTTACATAGTACTCCGAAGTTTCTTTAACCACGCTTTCTACTCCATCGTCTCTGATAAACTTTATTTTATAATAACATCCATCTTCAAATAAGTCCACTCCCTCTTCCTATAAAGTAAAGCGTATATCAGGAATAATAAAATTACCATTGGCAAGGATAACAGCTGACCCCACCGTTGTGCTATAGTCAGTCTAGGAGGCTTGCCGATAAGAAATTTCATAAGTTAATTCGTTTGAATCGCCATATGTGTCATTCATGGTAATCTAGAAGGCTGGCGTAACAACATAATCTGCATCGCTGGCTGAATTAACGCTAATAAGTCTTGTGCCATTATCACTAATATTTATCGTTGGCGTGGGGTTTCTCTTTATGGTAATCGCCCTCGCAGCGCTATATTCTAGACCATCATAGGTGTAGAAATAAAGTGTCTTTTGAGCATTTTGCGCTGGAACCTCACTGTCTAAAATGCCGTTGGTTATTTTTTGTTTTGTTCCAGTAGAGGAGGTGGCATAGTAAACGGTTCGAGTCTAACTTGTTCCATCATTATCAGACCCAGGAGTAACGCTGAAACTGACATCATTGGTTCGGGTGCTTGGTAGTATCTTCTCAGTAACGTTGCTTCCATCTACCAAAACAGAGGGCGCGCCCGGTAAATAATTTACTTTTACCTATCCGCCAGTAGTGATTAAAGAGTCATAACTATGTCCTTGTTTGCCCTCTGCAACAACTCCGAAGCTAATTTTATAACCTCTGGTTGCATTAGACGGAATTGGAACCTAGCAGCTCGAAGCGGTTGCCACGGCAGAAACTACACCTGTATATGTAACCTTAGAAGGCACAGAACCTGCCTGGGTTATACGATAGTAAATAGCATACCCTATAATATCATTCTATATTCCACCAGTAGCACCACTCCAACTAACTTTGACTTTTCCACCAGGTGCTACTATACCACTGGCAGTAACAGAGGTGGGAGCGCCACAGTCAGTATAAGGATAATTTATATCATCGCCCTCTAGGGTGACTGTTGTTGTTAACTCATGAAAAGTTGTATAATAATAAATAGCGACATTTAGTTTTACATCAAAACTAGCCTTACCATCTGTACCATGAGAAATATTAAAACTACCTGAGGTAACTACTTCTTCTGAATTAGCAAAACTACAGTTGGGAGTGCCAGTGCCAGACTTTAACAAACCACTATTATATGAAATAGCGGCGGGGTTTATTGTGTTAGCAGAAGTTATATCAAGATAGGCATGAGTATATATCCAAGTCGGACTGCCCTTTCCCTCGCGGCCGCCCTTGTGTAGACTCCAATCTACTTTGGTTATACCGGGAGTGGAGGTTTTAGTGGTTGTAATTTTTACAAACCACTTTGCCCCCTTACCACTTTCGGAATGATAAACTCCCTCATCATCAGTATAATTACGTCCTGGATAAACCCAAGAATTAACAATAAATTCAGACATTTCTTTCCTCCTTTAACTCAGTTATGACTAATAAATAAATCATAGCCACCAGTATTTTGTCTTTGATACTCCATATAATTATCATTCTCACCAAAGTGTACATATCCGGTAGCCTAAAGAGTGGTAAAAATAGAGGTTGCGCCCTTGGATATGCTAACCTGTTTGGTATTACCTATCGAAAAACCAATAGTGTCTTCGGAAAAGGCCACCTGTGAATAAATTGAGCCAGTTCCTTCTGAAATGGACATGAAATTAATCTAAGATTGAGATAGCGCTAAATGTTTTTCAATTGTACCAGTTCTAAAAGCAGAGCCAATAAATACGACTTCATCATTTAGCTCAATAAAAGACTGCTGATTGCGAACAAAACCCGAGTTATTTATTGAGAAGGATTCCTTTTCCTCGCCACCAAAATTACTCTTAAATGAAATTCCCACTGCTGCGTCATAAATGGTCAACGCCGCTGGCGCGGTTGGGTCGGCCTGGTTGTTTGGATCACAACCATGAATGCGCGCAGCATAAATGTCAGATCCAATAATGGATCCGCCAGCAAACAAAGAATTAGTTATTCTTGCCTGAGATGCATAGACGGAGCCTTTTTCAGTTACCTAAAATGGAGCCGCCGCGATGTGGGCCGCCTCGGGACTCTTTGAACCAGCCCAAAAAACTATCTTAGTCTAATCATCCGAATCTCCTTTTCCAAAAATTTCCGCATTAACGCCAGACAAGGTATTAACTCCAGCATAACTGTTTTCGTCAACCTTTGTGGTTAAAGATCCATTTAAATATACATTTTGGCTATAAAGGCCATAACCACTATATGCCGTGCCCATTTGAGACAAATTACCCAAGAAAACCTCTGGCAATTTTGTATTATTATATGTCTACATGGTTAAGCCTTGGCCATAAACTCTTCCATAAATGGCACTTTCTGAAGAGTTTAAGCCAATAATGATATCTTCAGGGGAGCCAATTAAAATTAAAGTAGTAATTGCTCGATTGGGTGGAGTGGCTGGACTAATAGTAATTTCTTTTCTATCTTCAGAAACGGCTGTTACTGTGTATTCGGCATCATCGATTTTTTCTCCGTTAATGTCGATTAACCATACCAGATCCCCTTCGTTTCCTGCATCAAACTCAGACTCATCTTCAAGGCGAACGTCAATCAATTCTAGTGTTCTTCTTCTCTCATATACTTTATAGCTTGGTTTGTATATCATAGAGCCGCCTACGGCCTAAATTTTATTCTTTTCAAAAACGACGGAAGTAATTTTTCCTCCGCAAGAAATATTAGAGAACGTGGCCATTTTTGGTGTAATGGCAAAACTGTCACCGCTAATTGTAGAATTTGGACCATCTAACCTGATCGCACCCAAATTGATTATTCCATCCGATGAAATTTTTAGTTTCTCACCTGCTTGAATAAAGGCGCCCTTGTGCTTTTGTGGGTTAAAAATCCAAGCGGAGTCTGTTCCATCTTCTCCATTAAAAACAATCTTATCTATAATTTTTGCCTCTGCACCAAGGTTAATTCTTTGTGCTGTAATAGTACCACTAGTGCCATCCAAAATAATAGATGCAGTGCCGTCCAGCTCTTTATTGAAGGAGCTTAATACCTATTCATCAATATTAAAACCACCAATAGAGCCACCACTAGCATTAACCTCGCCAGAAAACTCTCCGCTTTTGGCAATGATAGTTCCTTTTAGCACTAGATTGCCGCCCTCGCTATACAAGAGCCTCTCTGGAGTACGTATGTAATAAGTTTTTGTCGAATCATATTGTGTTGCTACAACATACTCGTTTTCGCTATTTAAATAATAGTAGGTTTGTCCGGGTTCAAAAGAGTCAATTTTACCAATCTCTTCAAAATGGGCTTCGCCCACTATTTCAAAATCGCCATTCTTTAAACTCAATCCCTTCTCACTAAAATTAAGACTAGTTTTTTGCATGGCTGCATGAAATCCGGTAGCATGCAGATTAAATGTCGCCATATCGGCATTTACTCCGTTTGATAAGGGTAAAAGCTTTATAGCAATTTCTGCATTGTCACCATCCAGCAAAGAGAATTTAATTACTAAATCCTCAGCAATTAATCCCTTATCCGTTAAGTAATCTTTTAAATCAAAATATAATATGTTTTGATCCAAAGATTGAGAGGTACCAGACGCTTCTGCCTAAGAACCGAAAGACGTATAAGAGCCAATTTCCACACCACTTAAGTAATGGGTCGTACCCGACTAAATATATGCCAAACTGAAACGAGTAAAGGCAATTGGGTCAGAAGCAGAGGTATAAGGCATATTATAAACGCTAAAACTCAAAGTAGTGGGTGAAAGCTCGTAAGTTTTTATACCTTCGCTATTTTCACCGATCACAAAGCGCTTAATTTCTTCTTGATTTGTTTCAATGAAGTAAGCGGTTGCATTTGAGTCCTCGCCAACAATTTTTATTCCTGCGGTCCAAGTGGCGCCACCATCATAAGAGAAACGAATATATTTATGCGCGGTTGCGTCGAATGTGTCTGACCAATTGGTTGAACCATTGGGTGAATATTGAGCCTAGACGGGTGGGGCTGAAGCACCATCTTTGCCATCTGCGCCATCCTTACCATTGGTGCCATCTTTACCATCGGCTCCATCTTTGCCATCAATACCGTCTTTACCATCTTTGCCAAGATAGCTCACACCGTAGGCAACTGTTTTTTTGCCATCAGAATAAACAACGGTGGTACGAGTCCATAGATAATCACCATTGGTAAAGGTGGTAGGAATATCGGCTTTCCAGTCTGCATCATCCCCTGGGCGCACGGTAGAGGAATCAGAAACAACATAAACCACCTATTGACTATCTATGGTAACACCTGCTCCAGGAGCACCAGGCGCGCCGTCGCTACCGTCCATGCCTCGAATTAAAGACCATTTGTAATCGTTCACATTGTCACTTTCGGTTGGGGTTGTTTGGTTATAGGCCACGCCCATATATTTGTAATCATATGGTTCATCAGATAAGACGGGATTTTCCTTTGTAGGATCATCACAATATTTTATCCAAGTATAATATGTGGTACCGTTATCACCATCACTACCATCTTCGCCATTTTTGGCAATATAACTTACAGAATAAGATACTGTGTTTTTCCCCTCTACATTATAGGTTATTTCGGTTTTAGTCCATAAAAATCTTTCTGAATGACCACTTAACTCTGGAATAGTGTCTAGCCATGTACCAGAAGGAGGCTCCGTTCCACTATCACCTATCTAATAAGTAATAGATTGCTGCTCAATGGTAACACCTGCTCCAGGCTCTCCCTATGAGCCCTTAATTAGCGCCCATGTATATTTCGTTGGATCATCTGACTCATTTATTTCTAATTGATTATATGCTATACCTATATAAGATTGACCATCAGGGTCGTCTGTCATGTCCGCCGCGGTTTGTGGATCTGGTGAATTGGAATATTTTATCCAAGTGTAAAGGGTCTGACCGTCCTGACCGTCCTGACCGTCCTTACCATCAACGCCGTCTTTACCATTGGAACCATCTTTACCGGGCGCACCGTCTTGACCATTAGTGCCAATATAACTCACCATTTTTGTTCGAGTTACCGTACCATCGCTGTAGGTTACTGTGCTTCTAGCCCACAGATAGGTTCCAAGTGCGAGACTTTCTGGCATATCACCCCAAATTGTATCATCTTCAATATTTGGCGCGGTGGCTTCATTAGACCAGTAGTAATCAACTTCTTGATTAGCAACGGTAACACCTGTACCATCACTACCATCTTTGCCGTCCTGGCCGTCCTGACCATCCTGACCATCCTGACCGTCAACGCCATCTTTGGCCATGTAGCTTACTGAATAAGAAATAAGTTCTGTTTCATTAGAATATGTCACCGTTGAACGGGTCCACAAAAAGCGTTCTCCCTCTGTGGGCTCTGGGATTGCACTCCCCCACCCACTAGAGGGTGGGACAGTGCCATTTGATCCCAATGTGTATTCAACAGCAGTTCCTACAATGGTAATTACATCGCCGCTAGTTCCATCTTTAATTTTTACCAGAGTTATAGAACCCTCGTAGATATTAGATCGCTCCGTTGCCATTACTCATTTCCTCCTGTTTTTGTGAAAGTTATTTCACAACTATACTGCGCGGCATCACTAGTTTGATTTTCTTCAGTTACAATATATTCCTAAAGATTTGCCCCTTCAATATTTGAACCATTAATTTTCCACTGATAGCCAAAAGCTCCTTCTTCCGGCCCCACTAGAGAACCATTTCTATATAAATGTGCTGTTAATTTTATTGTGTCAATGCTTCCCTTGAAGATGGTGCCTTGATCTGAAGTAATTTTCGTTTCATAAATGCCAAATTCTTCGAATTCTTCAATGGTCATATTACCAATTCGGCCACCAGTGGCAATGATATTGCCCTTAATATAGACTTGTTCATCACCAATTTCCTCTTCGGAAAGGTCGCCTATATGCAGGCTCTTTGCTTTGACGTGTCCATCTTCATACACTCTAAAGACCTCGTTAGCGTCAATTACACGGCCGCCATGCTAGCTATCTTTTTCAGCATTAGAATCTAACTTACCAATGGTTACCTGATGAGTGGAATCGTAGGTTTGCACATTTAATGCATTTTCTAGCCATAGCTTGCCATCGCTATCTGTGACCATAACAGTGTCTCCGTTTTTATCACGAATCCGTAAGCCATAGATTGGTTCATCCTATGAGAGTCTACCAATCTTGACTCTTTGATAGGTGCCGTCTGAAACAATAATGTCATCTTTAGAGCTTATTGCAACATATCCATCTCCATAGGAATTTTTTAGCAAGAAGCCATTCCAAGTAAGCGCGAAGCTAGCCCTTTCTTCGACTTCTTCAATACTGGTTGGAGAAAAGTTTTCAGTCCCACTAATGCCATATAGACCATATTGATCATAACGAACATATTTTAAGGGATTAAAATTGTAGGCTTCTTTTGTATCCTCATCAACCAAAAACTCATAAGCACTAATACCATTTCCATCCCAGCGGAAAGATGGAATATCTCCATTCATAATATATACAGAAGAGGTATTCAACTGACCACTAGTGATATAAGTTGCATTGATTCCCGCGCCAGTAATGCCAGTATTCCAGGTAACACCGCCATTCTTGGAAAGGAATATACCACCGCTAACAATACGAACAATCTCACTAGGTTTGGAAAGACTCGTCGTTGTAATACCAGTCTCGTCCCAAATGACAGATTGATCTTTGGCATTCTCCAATCTTATGGCGTTGTTTGCTACGCTGTTTTGAAGAGTTTCAACAGAAATTGTGCCATCCTTTTCAAAAGCAGCACTGGTTTTTGCATATTCGCCAGTATGGAATTCAACAGATTGAGTTGTTGCGGTAATTCTCTAAAACAAATCCTCAAACTGAGTCTTATAATTTTGTACCTTTATAGTGTTCTTCTCAGGAGAGTCTAGCTCAAGAGTAATCTCTGATACCACTATTTCTTCATGATAGGGAGATCGTGATCCATTCTCTTGCCACACCCAACCAAAAAACTCAGTATCTTCTATAAATGTTTTGTCGCCAAGTTCGAAGCTATAATTTTCAAATTCTTCTAGCTGGCTTATCTCTAAAACATTAATAGTATAAGTTACTTTTGGCTGTGCAGAAGTGTGCAAAGTGTTTTCTGCATCTAAGTAATAAAGGTTGTCATCAACATAATCCTCATTAATCCAAGAGCCTTCTTGAATGAAACGAGAATATTTTTTATAAAATTGCAGGTTTAAAGTCTTTTTACTAAAGGCCAATTCCTCAAGATCCTTCTCAACCCTTCTTTGACGAGACTAAACGTCGTCTAGATTGGATTTTGCGCTATCTCGTAATTTGCCGTGCTAGGTAATCAGATTGTTTAGCTATGCTAACTTGATTAATTGCGACTATAAACCATCATCTTCCCACCATTTTAAAACATCCGTTCTTTCCTTTTCGGTAACTTCTTTCGTGCCCTTATAAATTGCTACTAGATCCTCATAGCTCCAACCAGTGAGTCTTCTTATATAAAGATGGGTTTCTGTTAGCTCTTCTTGAGCACTTTCAACGGAAATTTTGTAGGTTTGATATGCAGCCTCATATTTAGACTCTTCAACCAAAAGGAAGGATTGTTCATCTATCCAAGCCTCTCGATTCTCATTAAATCGTTTCAGCTTTTTATAATATCCTAAATATCCTCCAGTTTCTAAGTAAAGATCATTGGTAATCACACTAAAAGGAATCAGACCTTGATTTACATAATGCTAAAAATCTAAGATAAAATTCTCGCCGGTTTGATTGTCTTTCGCGCGAGCAATGTTACAGAATCCATTGGGCGCGAACTGGTTAGCATTGTTTTTAACAATCATCTTAGAAACGAATCCGTCGGAGTTTAATGTTCTCTAAATTGATTTTAAATTAATGCCATAGCGGAAACCAGCGTAGTTGTCTTTACCAACATATTCTCTAAATGAAACCCATTTTTCTTGGCGATAATTTTGATCCATTAAGATCTCGCCAGTAATCATATTGTGCTTTATTTTAAAATTGGCCCAACACTCAAAGGTTTCGCACAAATCCTAAATCAAATTAAAACGATTTGACTCCTTGGCAGTAATGCTGCGCACCTTTTCAAAATGATTATCGTTTCGATATACTGGTTCGTACTCGGGATTTGGCGTGCTTCCCTCATAAGTAGGAACAAGATCATCAATGCTTTCATAATCTGGATTTGGCAAGTAATAGATATAGGTTGTTTTAACAGATGAGAATAACTCTCCACCAGGAATGCACATTTTCTCTATTTTCTCGCCATCAACTTCTTTTTCATAAGTAACGTACTTAAAGAACTGTACATCTTCAATATAGTAGGTAGTATTAGAGTCAAAATTAAAGAACATACCATAACGGCCATCTAACAAATCTGAATATGACAAAGCCAATTTTGAAGATAAAAGTGCGTAGGTATATCCTTCCTCATCTTTAACCACTTCCGCGCCGGTAGAATCAAAAATTAATTTAGATTCATCCAAAACATACACACCCTTTTCCAAGGAATAACCACAAACCTTGAAATCCGGTACAGCATTCTCGAAATATGTGAAAGATTGTGGGCGTTTAGTAGTTTCATTTATAGTGGCTGTAGCGTACTTAATCCGCAAAACATATTGTTCGCCCTCAGCCAAATCATGGATAGCTGAACGATGGCTAGAAAAGCCAGAATTATAAAGTAAGCTACCTTCTTGCTGGGATTTATAAACCAAGAAAGATTTGTACTCGGTTGTGGCGATTTCTTCTTCCTCGACATCTCGAATGTCTGGATAACCGCACAAGGAAATTAGTGGATAATCTCCATTTTCAGTTGCACGGCCACCCTGCCAGCCGTCATCGCTAGTAAAGGACGCGCCGTTTACAATGTAGGTATTAACAGCGTTGGGACTCAAGTATTCTTTCTTGGTAAAGCCATAATGCTAAATACCACCTTTTTTATAAACAGTAACGTATTTATCTATCGTAGCGTCATATTTGGTCCATTCTTGGTTAACGATACGATCTCCACGATAATCGCTAGAAATATTAAAATCCTTTTCTCCCAGTACGTTTTCACCTGTGAATACTGGAACTCCATTCTCATCATAAGAGGTTTTGACCACATAGTTGGGATAGGTTCTTAAAATAACTCTATCGTCGTCAATAGCGAATGGAACCTCTTCGGCATGAACCTAACCAAAGCTGTCTGTTTGAGTCTTATTTGGAGTGTAAAGAAACTGTAGATTGGTTTCTTTATTCATGATTTGACTATAGAAAGCATAAATATATTGCTAGCTATCTCCAAGAATAGAGATATCGGGCTATTTTCCCTCAATGTCCTTCGCAGTTATATCTTGCCCAACCAAAATTCTATATAAAGGCTCTTCTTTATACTGAACCAGTATCTCACTATCGCCAACTTTCCAGTCGCTTTCGCTAAGTACTGCTTCGGCCAGTTCTGTAACCGTACCTGTATTATTTTCCAATTCAGCATCTAAAATTATATCAAAGCCAGATTTGGAAAGCTCGTTAATGAACTGGTCTTTACAGGTGTAAGAATAGGTTTTATTATCTGAATTTTCTTGGATATTTTTAACTACAAAATCATACCATTTGCAAGTGGATTCATCATCAGTTTGCTGAGGAATATCGCCAAGACGAAGCTTGATCTTTCTTTCATTAACCAAAAGCTTATAGAAAGGATTGTAAACAAAATCTCCTTCATCCTCGTCATAGTATTTATAATATAACGAAAAGGTTAGGGTGTTTGAGCCATTTACATTGCTTACAAGTTTAGGAGAACGAATTCTCGCTGGAGAAGACATCGTGTTTGATCCAAGAACACAAACCTTTGTCTCTTTATAATACTGCAGAATTACCTGGGGAACTAATTCATCACCATTATACCATTCGGGGTTTCTTGCTTTGGTGATTTCTACTTCTGTTGCGCTTTCTCCTTCTAAAAAATTTGCTGGCGCGCCTTCTGCATCAAAGGCCTGAGGCTATAAAGAATAATAGTCTCGGTCTTCGTTAAAAGAGCCATGATCTACAACATAGATAGCTGCGCCCGCCGCGCCTTCTTCTAAGGTTTTATCATAGTAATAAACCCCAGGCTCATAGTTATCTTTGGTAATATTTTCAGCTATCTCCAACTTGCGTCTATGCCAAATTAGAGTTTCTTCCCAAAGAGAAATCTCATATGGCTTGCGTTTAATATTAACCATTTAATTCCTCCTTAGAAGTAGTAGTAATTATATTCTAACGAATCTTTTTCCAAGTGCTATATCAGGTTAGTGGTTGCCATTCTTTTTTCTCCCAAAGGAATATTGAAGAAAGAGCCACCCGTTATATACTTATTATAAACATTACCGCTCTTGCGGTCTTGAGAGGTGTAGCCTTCTATTAGATTGGTTTTGGAGTTGATTTTTACATAAGCATCTTCTCCACTTACTGGGATCTTCTTCCAGCTCAAGGTGCTAGAACTTAATCCCTCTATAAAGACTGAGCCAGCGGCAATTGCCTTGCTCTCACTTATTTCATAGTAAGTTTCACTTTTGTTGTATCCACTTGAACTTATGTAATAATGACCATCTCGATATACGAAATATACACCAGACTCATAACTATTTTCATTAAGTGTTATTGGCGTATATATATAATCAAATTTCAATTTTAAAGTGAAGGGAGACTCGATATTTCCTGGATTGTAAAGATCAATCTTACCGGAACTATTTACCTTATCATAGCGTCCGTTACTTTCGTATAAACCACTGGCGGTCTTCCATTCATCAATATTTCCCCAATCTTCTGTATAATCTTCCAACCACTTTTTAGTGCAAATCGCATAGGGTTGGTAGCAGGTAAATTGAATTGTCCCTTCACCCTTATAAACACGATTTGTCTCTCCCTCTGCAAAGGGTAAGTATTTTAAGGTCGCGGTGCCAGTTACTTTCGCCCGATACACTTTATAAGGTCTTTCATCAAAGACCAAATCATGTATTTGCTTATCGCCGAAAAGGGCTTTAATCTCAGAAATCTGCTCTTCGGTTAAACTATCAAAAGCGAAAGAAACGGGAATTTGTCTTTGAGTAAAATAACTACCAAAATAATATGTTCCATCTCCGCCCGGAACTTGCACCGTCTTGTCCTACATAGTGGGAAGTAGGTTCTCATTGAACCTACTTCCATCACTAGTTCGCAAAATTCCGAGTTCAGATGAGTGCTTTCCGTTATAGGTAAAACCGATATAGTCTTTTCTTAAAACACTCATTCCTTCTCCTCCTTTTATCTCATTAGGTTTACCGTATTGTTATTACGATAACGAGCATCCTCGTTGATTAGACGCTTAATTGTTGCAGCAATTTGTTCAACGTCGTAATCACTACCAATACTTTCTACATTAATGTCAATATCATAGGTATTGTCTCCAGTCTTTTCAGCGGACTTGGAAGTATTGGTCTGTAGGCCGCTCAATACATCAACTAATGTAAAGAAGGCTTTGGTTTGTTCTGCGTTAAGAATATATTCGGGTTTAGACTTAGTACCGTCAAGCCAAGCAGGACCTGTGAAATCTGCAAGACCACCGGTCTTAAATTGCTTGGGGTGATTTTTAAAGGCTTGCTTGGTTCTTGGACCAACTATACCATCTGGACTTCCGATATTAGGATTCCACCCCTCGGTTTTGGCATCCTTTTGGAACTTTTTGACTGCAGCCTTGGTCTTTGGACCGAACTTACTATCAATTGCTCCAGTGTCATAACCCAGTTTCTTTAAGGCGGTTTGTACGGATTTTACTTTAGTGCCGCTCATGCCGGAATATACATTTCCTTCAATCTAAGAAGGCTTAATTAAACCGGATGGCCAATCACTTTCGCTCTCTTCAGGTACTTGCGCGGCTGCCCAATTAGCCTTTGCCTCATCTTCTGTTTCATACGAAATAATATTGCCATTTTGATCAATTTTAAATTTATCTCCGCTATAAATGCGACCGTCTTCAGTTTCCACATCTCCGTTTTCGTTAATGGTACCAGTTACAGGGTTTCCACCCTTGTCGGTGAAAGTGATCTTCTCACCTTCGCCAAACAGGTTCTATAGGGCACCGCCTTCGAGCCAAGCTAAAGCCTGGGCAATATTGTTATTCAACTCATTTAACCAGTCCATCTTTTTCAGCTTGGACATTCCGTCAAAGCCATCGGCAGATTTTAATAATTCTTCCAAACGAGAACCGCGGATCAAGCCGGATTCTGGGTCTAGTCCTTCAGACATTAGAGTATTGACTTCTTCCCAAATAGCGGCACTCTCGGAGTACTGATCAAGTTGGTCTTGCATAATATCAATCTGTTGTTGACGTTGTTCTGCGGCCTTATCATTCTATTGCTGTAGCTCAGAAATCTTTTGATCAATTAGGGTGTCAGTATAATCCTCAGTGGCTTCATCAAGCTCTTCCTACAATTGCATAATTTCCAAGGCGTTTGCACCGGAGGTATCCTATTGCAGGTATGCCAGCTTACGCTGTTTATCAGTCAATTCTTCTTCGGTTTTTTCATTGTCACGATTCTAACGATACTCATCAATTTGTTCTTGCATGGAGTCAAGCAATTTAGAGTTGGTATCGTTAATAGTTTCATTGATTTCACTTAGTTTGTCAATTTCCTTTTGACGGTCGGTAATAATTGCTTCCTTAACTTGATCTTCCAGGTCAAAGTATTCGTCCTTGCCTTGCTCATAAAGTTCCCAGATAGCGTCTTGGATCTCTTGGAGAGCATCTTGTTCTTCTTCAATTAGATCTTGTTGCTCCTCTAGCTTGGAAATATATTCCTCAACACGAGAAGTTAGATCTTCATCTGTAGATCCATCCAATCCCTCAAGAAGAGTCCAATCAATTTCAATCTAACCCTTTTGCTCATTATACCAAGCATATTTACCAACATCTGAATATTCAGATTCGATATCGCGCATTTGACGCTCGCGGCCACGGAGTAAGCCTTCACGATCGGAACGTTCGGTACGTAGGCTTGCCATCTACTCACGAGTTAACTGTACAAGTTTCGTCGCAGTTGCAGCATTACGGTCAAGTAGGCGCTAATAACGAAGTTCGAGCTTTTCACGCTTGCGAAGTTCTTCATTGATTTTTTCAACGGTGTTGTAGAACTCATCATAGGGGTTTTCCCACTCTTCAGGATCGCCTCCGCCGCCTCCAGTGTTCAAATTTGAAATTGGAGTTGTGTCATTTTTTGTGGTAGTAATAGTATCTATAACCTCAATAGCAGTCCATCCTCCAGGATTCGTTGCTGAAAGCGGACTTCCAGGGTTGTTGGGATCCTAATACATGGTTTTTGTTGTATAGGTTAAAGTATAACCCAAACCAGAATACAACTCTTGCATGTATTCTAGATTACTTTCTGTAGCCAGAATCTCTCCATTTAGATTCTAAAGACCCATTCTTGCTGCATATTCACCAGTGGGATCATAGGTGGAGGCAATACCAATTTCCGGACTTACGTTGGCCATATTAATAGCCGCATCAACAACCTAGTCATACGTTGTGGTTATCTCTCGTCCATCCTCTTTAGCCTATTCTTTAAAATCACTAAAAACATCTTCGGCAATTGCGGCCTATAAACGCTCCCAAGATCCCTCTACACCGGCAACAACATCTTCAATAATATCGGCATGCTCTAGCATAAAATCTGCATCAATGTTGTCCACATCAAAGGCAGCCTATAACACTGGCTAAATTTTTGCCAAAGCTTTATTGTATTCTACCGTGCCTCTTTTACTTTTTGTCAAAATATCGGTATATTGCTATAGCTATCCGGCCGCAGTCTTAATCGCCTCACTATTTTCCAGGTAAGCCGCGGCATGAGCATAAACCAGATCCTAATTTTCTCTAATCTGCTATGCATGCTCTGCGGTAGCCGCAGTCGCAGGGTCTTGATCCAAATCTACACCCAAGCTTTCAGCCATCTGTGTAGCAACATGCTGTCCATCCTGGGAATAAACACGCCCCATTAAGGCATCTCGCTTACCCTGCTACTCATACTATGTCTCATAGGGCTAAACGCCGTTTTGCCGCCATTTTTCAAACTGGGTCACAATCTCTTCGCTATAGCCAAGGTCTGCTCGATCATCTGGATTGGTATTTAACCAGGTTTCATAGTCCTTTGTTAAATTTCCTGTTAAAATGTCTTGCGTAGAGCCATAGCTACTATATAAACCCTAGTACTGAGTAACAGTATTCTCCATCGCTCCAACAATTCCTTCTTGAGCTGTAGGAGAAAGATAAGTGTTCCATCCTTGAGTCACTGCCCCTGATAACTAATCCCAGTCCATATTAGCAACGGCTTCTTCTGTGTAATCAAAAACATTAACCAAAATGTCTCTTAAAACATCGTTTCCAACCGTTGTTAGACCCGATTCTCGATTAACCGCACTGTCTTTAACAATAGTACCTTCGGCAACCCCTTGAATGATATCCTCATATCTTTCTGATGTATATTGTCCACTATATCCGGTCGTAACAAAATTGGAATAATTGGTTAAATCGTCAGTAGTAGCTGTATTTGAGGCTATTCTTTCATAAGCTCCCATAGTATTAGCGTAAGCCGTAGTTCCCGTAACCGCGCTTGCGGCATAACGAGAATCCCCAAACAAATACTGCTAAAAACGATCTGCATTGCCAGCTCCAAAGAAACCTAGCCCGGCGTCTACTCCAGCATCTTTCATATCACCAAACTATATTTGTGTATATCCATCAATTGTCCCAAGTCCTTTTTCTTGTAAGTTGGCGTTGGTTGCTTCTGTATCAACTACAACAACTCCATTGCGCTAGGTTTTATATACTACATTATTAGACCAGTTTAAGTAATCAGTTTCAAGCCCAGCCTAATCGGTTTGCATTCTTGTCCAAAAACCGACTGCATTTGCATTATTTTCGCTTTGATAGTCCTTAACCCTATTTTGGGCAAAGGCTCCTGTAACTAACTCTCTTACGCCTTGATTGTAAGCATAAGTTTCTGCCTATTCTCGGGTTACGGAAGGCTAATAGGATCCACCCACATATACCTAACCGCCGCCCAAAAACGCCTCTCTGGTTATATCTACCATCTTTTGGAAGTTGGCCTTAGCTTGAGTCGTAGTATCTTCCAGCATCTTTAATGCTTCTTCATCAGTTGCCTCTGCAATAGCACTAAGATTTTCGCCAATATAAACCCAAGGAGCATTTTTGTCGCCAGTGTAAACAAAATCTTTCTTTAGATATTCGGGCATTTTATTATAGTCTTCTTCAGAAAAAGAACGTCCCTGCTCTCCAGAGCGAATTTTATCACCTATATTTAGCAAATCCTCAATTTGATCTTTTACCTCAGAAAAATTAACTTTATTAACTGCACCACTAAAACTAATCAAAGACTACTCTAATCCATCCATGTCTTTTGTTGTGCCATTGGTTGTAATTCCTAGCTCTCCAATTATATCAGAAAGTCCCTCTATAGATCCAATAGAGTCCCAATCTAAGTTTAATAAAGCAGTTAAAAAGGCGTTTGCATCTTCTACATTGGTTGGCATTACACGCATTAACTAATCCATAACTTCGGTTGGATCGTGACTTCCAGAGGCAGAAAGAATTTGTTCTATAACCTTATTTACTAGTAGGGTGTAATTTTCAGAGCTAATGTTATCTAAACCAGTTGTATCAATTCCATATTTTTCTGCATTGGTATCAGCATTTGAAAAAGCATTAGAACCGCCGCTCAACAATCCAACAAAATCGGCCCCGGTCATTCCCAACTACTCAAGAGAGGTATTCATAGTGGCCAAATAAGCTTCTATATATTCCGTGGCTTTTGTAGGGTCTGTTTCTTGAAGTGCTATTAAATCTTTAACAGAAATTCCCGCTACTGACTCAAAATTAGCAAGATCTCCTTTGGTCAAATTCTTTCCATCTGTGGATAGTAAGCGTATCAATCCTTCAAAACTTTTCTTTAGCTCTTTGGATGCTGCAGAAAGAGGACCAAAGTTTCTATTTAAACGATCGAGCTCTTGCGCAGTAACCTTCATATTTTCTATTGTTTCATCGGTTACTTCCTTTGTAGATATCGCTGTCAACATTGTGTCTACTGACAGAGACTCATCCTTAATTTGCGCCCGAACTTCGTCCTCACTTATCTTCATAGTCTAAGCATATTTCTTTATAAGTGCTTCGGTGGCTTTTCCGTCTTTATCAACATATTCTTCGTTTTCTGCATACTCCTATTTTTTCTTTTCTATATCTCCAGCAATCTATTCTGCATCCTATTCATATAAAGACACAAGTTCGTTTGTATATTGATGTCCAGATAGATAACTATCAGCCTACGCTGCGGTGTTTAGCAAAGATCCGACATAAGCTTCCTAAGCTACGCTCAAGGATAGTGCCTAGTTTGCTAATTCATCAAAGCTGGTACCCAATAATTGGACATGATCATATACCGCTTCAAAATCGCCCTTGAGACCTAAAGAGTTAAAAACTTCTAAAAAGTCTTCTCTGGAGGAGCCAGCGGACACGCTAACGCCCCGTTCCGCTGCTGTGGCAGCAAATTTCATAAAAGCGTCTGTTCCTATTCCGCCAGTTGCATCATTATAAATATCTTCTTCCTCTCCAGTAAGTTCATCTGCGGCTTTTGTGCCAAAATAACCTGCTATGCCACCAACTATTAGGCCAGCTGCCAAGCCAATAACAGTACCTATGGGGCCGCCAAAGCTACCCATGCCAGCGCCAATTTTTGCTCCCGCAATCGCACCACCAATACCTGCGGCGCCACCAACAACGTTGCCTACGCCAACTGCAGTATCCTCGTCACTTAAGAATTCTTTATATTTAATGGCACTTTGATAATACTCTGTCTAAGAATCAAAAAGGGCTTGCTACTCCTGTATTTCTCCTTTTTGAATTTGCGCACCCATAGAGCCCATTGTGGCAGTATACATTCTTTGAGTAGACTCATTTTGCATATGTGTCCAGCCCTCTTCAGTAATCTGCAATTCCCCATTTTCTCCACGAGTAACATACTTTGCAAGCTCAGGATATTTTTCCATTAAATCTAAAACCGTTTGATTAATCTATACAAGCTATTGTTTCCACTCATTACTTCCCTTTGTAAGGGTGGAAAAAGTATCCTACATATCAAGCAGATCTTTTTGAGAAGATTTCAGATCCTAAAGTTCGGCATTGGCGTCGGCTATAGCGCTCTAAAACTCACTTAGCTGCTAATCCATACCCTCTAACTCATCTAAATAACTACCAGCCTATTCCCAAGTATCCATGGTTTTGGCTATACCACTTATTGCTACCGCCGCACCGGCTACAATTGCCGCAACAAGGACGCTTTTTCCAAGACTCTTTCCCAACGCTGCCTTTCCAGCGCCAGCCGCACCCTCAGCAGTTTCACCAGCGATTGCTGCTTCAAGTTCCGCTATTTCGCCCTCAACGCCAGCCAAACCTTCGGCTGTTTCACCCTCTAACGCAGCAATTTTTTCAGAAAACTCTCCCTCAACGCCAGCTATCGCTTCAGTGTATTCGCCCTCTAAAGCAGCAAATTTTTCAGCATATTCGCCTTCTACCGCCACCATGGCCTCTTCACCTTCTCCGGCCGCAGCAGTCATCGCCTCGGTATATTCACCCTCTAAAGCTGCAAATTTTTCACTATATTCTCCCTCAACCGCGGCAGTAGCCTCAGTCTGTTCCGACTGCAAGGCCATTCTAGCCTCTTGGGCCATATATTGAAGCTTCTATTTGTGCTCTTGAGCTAAATAAAGCATTCTCTACTTATGCTCAATACTCAAGTTAGCCATTCTCTTTTGGTGTTCAACTTGATTTAGTTTGTTTCCTTTTCCAGAGCCTAGACCGGTAATAAAACCAAGACCCTTGGTTAATAAAAATCCACCAGCTTTAAGAGCGCCGAAGGCCAAGCCAAGATTAATAACCGATTTTAATAGTCCGCCCTCTCCTGCGATACTATCTGTCAAATTATTTACTACCTTTAAAACATCCGTTAAGAAATCTACGCCAGCCTTAATTAGCTCGTTATCCGCTAAGCCCATAGCAAAACGATCCCATTCATTTTTTAATTTATTGAGTTTGGATTCAAGTGAATCTAAAGTTTTCTAAAACTACTTCTAACTTGCTCCGGCTGAGTTGTTTGCTGCACTAACCAATTCAGTTGTACGAGCATAATCAGACATCATGGCAATAAAACGAGATTGCTGACGAGAACCAGCAGCCATAGTTGCAATATAACGCTAAGTTTCAAAATCAAGTGTATCCCATTTTTCAGCTAAGCGCAATAATACGGAGTCAAGACCTTCTGTTCCCGCAAAAAAGGCGTCCATAGAAATACCAACTGACTTCAAAGCTTTATCAATTTTATTAACATCTATAATTTCGCCCTCTTCATCTTCACCCGTTGCTTCTCCTTTATTGCGAAGTTCCTTTACTTCAGAAAAGCGAGCAATGATTGTTTTCATTGCAGTACCAGCGGTTTCTGGTGCCTCTTGAGTAGTTTCAATGATTTGGGCCAATAGCGCCGCAGTTGTTTCAAATTCCATATTTGCGCTATGTGCAATAGAAGCCGTTTTGGTCATAGCGGTTGCAATTTGTTCGGTATCCGCCGCAGTTATAGCCGCCAACTATGAATAAACATCGTTAACACGAACCGCAGAAGTTTCATTTAATTCCATGTTAAAACCACGAAGTGCTGCGGTCATCGCTTCAGTGGCTTCCGCTGATTCCATTCCTGCAATACGGGCCATCTTCATGGTTTCCGCGCCAAGCTACATGGCCTCATTTGTTTTTAATCCTTGTTGATAATATAGGGTGGTAGCTTGATATAAATCATTAATTGTTGTACCCAATGCTGAGGCTTCTTTGGTATATTGCGGCAATTTTTCCCACATATCTGAAACAGAAAATTCGGTAACAACTGCTGCTTCAGTCATGGTTTTATCTAGCTCTTTAACGGTCTCCATCGCACTTGTTAATGCACGACGTAATAAATATACACTATTAGTTAAACCAAAAAAGTACTACATACGAGATTTTAACATATCCATCTCGCCCATTTGACTATCAAGCTAATTTACTTTAGTTCTGGTTTCATCTAGCTCTGAATTAAATTGATCAAACTGCCCTTTAGTGCTATTTACTTGTCCGCCAGCCTGAGCAAAAGAAGATTTTAATTTATTAATCTCTCCCTGAGAAAGATTAGCAATAACCTATTGAATCTATTCAAGGCTCGCGGTTGTTGGATCAATGTTAATTCCAGGTATTTGATTTAAGGCATTAACTAAATTTTGTAAAGCCGAAGACCCATCGTTTGCCTATAAGTTAGCAAGTTCTTGAGCCATGGTACTTAATCTGCCCCTAGCATTTTCAAGATCGGTGCCCAATGTTTTTAACATTGTGGTTTGTTTTTGAACCGTAGTTGTATTTGCAAATTGAGTTTGTAAATTTTGATAATTATTTCTTGCTTGCTCTATTTTAGGACCCAATCCTTCCAATTGAGCCTATAAATCTCTATATCTAGAAGATTTTCTAGGAGAGGCCATAGTTGACTCCATTTGAGCCATCTTATCCCTAACCTACTAGGCTTCTTGCTCTAAACCATCTAATTCATTTCTTGCTGTAGCAACTTCTTTGCCCATTTTATTAAGCTCAGAGGTACTACCAACAATTTTCATTCCCCGAACGCGAGAAATTTCTTTTTCCAACCCAGAGATTTCACCCTCCAGTCCAGAAATTGCGCCTTGCTATTTCTAGATTGCGCCCTGGCTTCGTTCAATTTCCGCCTTGTAGGTTTTAAAAGCGTCAGTGGCCTTCTTAATATTGGTTAAAGCTGAAGGAGGTATCATTTTGCTTAGCTATGAGTCAGATAATCCGCCAAGCCCGTTAATTTGATTTCTCAGCTATTCATATAACTAAAGAATCTTATCACCAGAACGCTCTAGCTAAGTAAAATCTTTACTTGAGCCTATGCCTTTGGCCGACATGGCCTAAAATCTTTCAATCTCTCCAGTTAACTTGTCAAAAGTTCCCGTTAATTTACTACTTACATCTTGTGGCAAATTCAATTTACTAAGTTCGGTTTGCATGGTCTATACGGCACTTTTAACCTAACTTATGTTCATCTCCGCATCAAGACGCACGGTAAATCTTCTTTCTGCCATTTTCTCACCTCTAAATAAAAAAATCAGTATTGGCCCACTCCAAGCCAATACTGATCAAACTTACATTTCAGCATCTATATCGTCATTTAGAAAAAGCATTTCCATAACCATCTTATCTTTGCCAACTCCAGGATATCCAATTGCAGCAAAGTTTGCCAGTAATGGCCCAGCCTCACGTCCAAGACGCATAGATAGATCAGATACTAACTTTAATCGTGGGATTCGCAAAATCGCAGTATGCGTTTTGCCAGTTATATCATCCTTTACTCTTGTTTTTCCTTCTAGTAGAAGGAAACCTCCAATTAGCTTTTGCCCAATTTTCATAATACTCATGTCATTGACATATCTATACTGATAGTCAATCTCCACATCCTGAAAGTTTTTGGCAAGAACTATTACTCCTCTTTCTAAATCAACGCTTATTGGTTTTATTTTGTCATATGTCTTTGCATCATACACGAAGACTTGACTAATATTCTCCCTTCCCAAAGAAATTCTTCCATTCACATCACTCTCACCAGAGTAGTGCTCTGAAATTAACACCGGCTCTTCTGGTGCCTTTTTTAACAAGTTCGCATTGCTTAACAAGGCGAACTGTCGTTTCGAAAAAACGCCCTGACTAAATGTCAACTATATCTCTTTAGGATCCTCCCAAATTATAAGCGCAGGATTGGATTTACCACCATTTGCGCTTACACGAGATGTTATTTCGCGAAAGTTTGCCAATTGAATTTTATCAAATCTTGCGATAACCTCGCCAGTTTCAAACTTGCGACCGTCCATCTCTATAGGAAAAGTAGCCTTTAAAGTCAAATCATACAGTTCTTTAAGTCCGAATTCACTATTCATCACTTTCACTCCTATATGAAGAAAAGGGGGATAGACCAGCCATCCCCCTTACTTTACATTTTTACTTAATTAGCCTTCAGCCTTGGGCTCGAAGTCCTCAGTAGCCTTGTAAGCTGCTGCCTTGGTGTTTGCATCCTCAGAGGTGTCACGAATCAGCTTTACCATAGTGCCATCTGCATCACGTAGAACACGTAGGTTCATGTCAAATACAGTGGGATCGCCCTCAGCTTCCATGGTCAAGGTAACTTCGGAGTTAACCTTTGCCTTAGGAACGTACCAGGTGAATAGAGAGTCCTTGCCGTTGATGTCACGAGCGAAGGTCTTACCAACAATAGAGTAGGTGCCAGGGAAGGTATTAGCGCTAATAACGACTTCGTTGGAAGCGTCTTTAGCGTTGCCCTCAAACATCATGGAAAGGGTTTCCTGAGTTAGCACGGCATCCTGTAGGGTGATGGTGATTTCACGACCGTAGTCCCAAATGATCAAAGGAGCGTTACCCTTGCCGCCCTTTGCGTCAGCCTGCTCTGCGGTATTCTCAATAGTAGAGACCTTTAGGGTGTCCAATACGAACAGAGGAGTGCCCTTGGTAACTGCACCGCTAGTAGTGTCAATTTCTACAGTTCCAACTTCATAGAAGCCAACGTCAGCAACTTCTTTGATGCCAAAACCATTTGCACCGGAAGTAGTATAAGCCATTATAATAGCCTCCTATTAATCATCAAAATTTTTAATCCAATATTTGGGTTTAACTTTTTTTGAGTCCGCGCCGGCCATTAAGCTATCAATATCAAGCTAGTATTTTTCCTTTTCTTGATACTTCCGCAAAAGAGCTTCTAATGCGACATAACTCATCTCTCCGATATTAAGTGGGGTTATTCCCAACCCCATACAACAAATTGATACCAGAGTTGTATATAAACTAATTCCATCTTTGCTTTTTGCTGCTTTTTTGGCTTTTAGTTTTTCTCTGTATCGAGCCTTGCGCTTAATCGCCGCCACACGAGGATCTTCATCTGTGATAGGTGGTTCAACCACCTTTTTACCAATGCTTTCTCGTATGACATTTTGAAAATCAAAAAAATCTTCTTCTTTTATTACAACCAAATCATCTAGCGACTTTACAGTTTTTAAGACTTCTTCAAGATTGCCAATAATAATGAGTTTTTGTTCATAAAGAAAGCTGACTTCTTTATGAATAAAAAACTTAAAAGCTTGCTTGCACAAAGCCTCATATTGCTTGTTATGGTAGCTATTATTTAACATAAACTCAAGCGGCGTCGGATATTTTTCAAGAGTTTTCTTCGCCTCTAAAAACTCATCTTCAACTTCTTCTTGAGAATAGGTTAAAAGTCGACTATAATGCCCAAAAAACTCATCGGTAATAACATCTTCTACACTTGGCGGATAAATATTTATGCCCGGTTTGAATTGAACCGGCTTGCATATAAAAAATAATTCCTTACTCAAGAGTAATTATCCAATAATCTTGTTGATAGATTCCGGCTTCGGGAGTTAAAGATTGTAAGTAAAAATCTCCGCCAGTAAGTTTACCAATTCCATTAATCTTTTTCCCCTCAAGCGCCTTTTGGATTTCTCCCAAAATTAAGAATGGTCTCAAGTTTGTATTTTTTATCATCCAAGAGCTCAATGGCACTCGTATTGAGACGCACAACTTAATTCTCCGATATTCGGTATTGGAATCAAGCTTAGATCCATTCGTAACTGCTATTGCCACCGTTGAACGAGAATCGTTACGATCTGGTACAAAAGGAATTACTTTTATTAGTTCTTCAAAAATTTCTTCTTTCTTTTCCTCATCGGATAAATGGGGTTGGCTTAATGGGTCTTTGTCTGTATAATACAGCAAATTTACAAGATCGTCATTAGCCATCAAACGAGTAACAATTTTCTATAAGTTCTCGCCAATTTCTGCACAATTACGAACTCCCATTAGCTCTTACCTCCATTCAACCAGTAATAGTCCTCGCTCTTGTCTTCGGGATTGGCCTCTGGTGCAGGAGTCTAATCCTTAATATACATTGGATCGAGAGTGACATATTCAACTCCAGGAGTTGAATGAATATCATAGCCGGTTACTCGATAAGCTTCTTTTAGTTTACCTTCGCCAACTTCAATATAGTCCTCTTTCTTAATGTTTTCATTTAATGGCATAATAACAAATCTGCTATTATCATCCTCAGCATATACCGCGCCAACTGCTTTTAAAGTATCTTTTAAAGCAGAATCACCAGAACCGTGTAAATAACACCAGCTATTTTGCTCATTTTTATCACGGTCGCGCCACATGATTTGATGGGTCATTTTTAAGACAATATAGCGATTATAGCCGCTTGCCTTAATTGACTCTAACCAATACACAAGCCAAGGCTGTGGAACGAGGTCTTTATCGGGAATCATTAAAACAGTCCCGCTAGGAAGATTTAGGCTCACTCTAGTGAGCAAATATTGTGTGAGTTCAGTTTCGTCCTGTTTGAATCTTTCGAGTGTTGCCGGATGGCTTTCTCCCTCATATTCAAAATCGACGCGGTAAACGCTCTTTAATAATTTACCTTCAAACTCCCTCTCACGCTAAGCCTGAACACGACTTTGATAATCATAACCATAACGATTTAGACGCTTTAAATAAACATCCTCGTAATAATTATTCATCGCGAAATCAAATCCATGCAATCAAAAATAGTTCCTCTAAAATATTCATATCTTAAATATTTTAGGGTAGACAATTTATAAAATAGAATGTAAAAATCAGCATCTCTGTCCTCTTCGCTGCGTCCTATCAATTCGATAAGAATAGAGTCCAGAAATTTTTCCCACTCACGGCCTTTTTCTCTTTCACAAAGAAGGCCATAAAGCTTGCTGCTTAGGCGGTTATTATAAACCTTTTCTACCTGTGGAGTCATTTTCCACCTGCTAAGCGGCTGAAATCAAAAGGCTTGCCATTTCGAGAACGATAATAGGTTGATTCTCTCTTTTCAGCCTTCTTTTTCTCTGCTTCAAGCGCGCTCTCCAATTTATCAAGTAAATTTGCTTGAGAGAAATCTCTTTCCTCGTACAAGGGCTTGACATTCTCCCAGGTCATAATGCAGCGATTTAACCATTCTACTTTCATAAAGTCCGCAATAACTTGGATCTCGGCTTGAGTCAAGTCATCAACAAAACCATCATCGTTGTGTTCAAGCGATACTCTCGGAAATTTAAACCAGGTAATGGCATTTTCCAAAATTTGGCGCCAGTCCTGTTCTGCCTCCTCATACATCCACTGATACCACTCATCTTCGAGGATACGGGAGTGGAAGGCGTCATAAACCTTACTAAAAGGAGTCATATATTATTCCTCCCGTTGCATTTTTAGTTCAATTACCTTAAACAAATCAGTGCCGGTTAATTCCTTAATTGCGGTGATACGGTCAAGTTGAATGTCATTTTGAGAAGAAGCGTAAAGAACCAATTCTTGTAGCTGGTCTGGGCTCATCTTCTTAATGGCCTGCTTCATTTCATTAAGAGGCATGCGCTTCATAACACGCTCTAAATATTTTTCATCCATGGGGATAATATTTGTAGGAGCTTTTGTTTCTGGCTCTTCTAAGCCAAGTTCAATCTTGAAATCCATATCGTCGATATAAAGAATACCCTTCTTAAACATATACTCTACGCCTGGCAGGAAAATGCCTTCGCGCAAAGCTTCCTTGTCGATCAAAACCTTGGCACCCTTCTGAGGCCAACGCTTTTCAACCATATACCCATTTTGTGGCAGGGTAATACCAACAGAGTGCTTTACCATACTGGTAACCAAAACTTTTTCATCCATTACATGAAATCTCCTTTTACTCAAATATAAAATTCAAGGGGAGAGTTAAACTCTCCCCTCGTTAAAACTAAATCAGAAGCCGTAGGGGTCGTAAGAGTTGTTAGCGATACCAGTATTCTGATAAATACCCCAGTTGTGGTAGGTCATAATAGCGGTACCGATCTTCTTGTAGGTGTGGATTTCCATAGAATTATCGGGGTTCTTTAGATCCCAAACCTGAGTGTTGCCCTCGAATACGATCTTAACAACCTTCTCCTTACCGGTAGGCAGGATGTAAGCGTTCTGAGGATTGATCCAAGTCTGAACGTTGTTCTCGTCAACGAAGGACTGAGGAATCTCAACGATAGGAGTGCCGCGGAAAATCTTGATGCGACCAGTCTTGTGGATGGCATCAATGTCGTCGTCATGATAGGTGTTAGGAGCGATAGCGTCGGGACCCATCTCGCCAACAAACTCGGGAGTAGCGAAGATAACAGCATTGCCGCCGTAAGCCTTAACTACGTTCACGATGCGAAGCATTTCCTTGGGAATGAAGGTGCTGTTAGTGCTCTTGTTGGTGTCAGGCATGACATTGAAAGCAGCAACTAGAGCCTTCTGAACTTCGCCGAACACAGCATCGGTCAGACCCTCGGTGATGATGTCCATCAGGTCAGCCATGTTGTCAGCGCCATCTAGGAAACGCTCGAAGTCGATGGAAGCAGCTCCACCGATAGCCTTGCCGCCTAGCTCGAAGGTGCTAGAATCCAGACGGAAGGTCTCATATAGACCGGACAAACCGACTTGAGTTAGGAACTTCTTAGCACGGTTGCGGCCTAGGCCGTTTACACGGAACAGAGCCTTTTGACCCTGAGGAACGGACTTGATTTCTGCGAACTGGCCTAGAACATCATAGGTCTTAGCAGGAACAACCTCATCAGCAACAGTGATGATGATGTCGTAAATGTCGTAACGATTACGCATGAAGTTGTTTACGGAATCGCACATCTTAGCAATTTCACCGCGTAGAGCCTCGTCTACGGTGCCCAGCTCATAAGTCTCGGGAGCAGTGCCACGAACGGAATGAAGAGCTAATTCTTTTAGTTCTTTAATAGTAGCCATTACACTTTACCTCCTTTGAATTATAGAGCCTGGAACTTGACAGCGAACTGTCCGTCGGGCATGGTAGTAGCAGCAAGAACTAGGCACAGAGCGCCTTCTGCTTCCTTGGTGATTTGATGAGCACCGTTAGCGCAAGCCTTTGCGTACAGACGAGTAGTCTTTACGTTCTTAACAGCCTCTTCCAGAGCCTCATCATTTGCAAACTCAGTGTCGTCATAAGCTAAGCAGTTAGTGGTGTACTTGTCACCAGCACCCTGATAGCCCATACGGGGCAGATGCTCACCAGCGTTCAGACGGAAGTGCTTTAGACCCTTCTGACGCTCGTCATACATATGCTCAGTGGTATAATTTAGAGCGATGGGCAGAGAATTGTCCTCTGCATACTTAACAACGCGCTCAACGTTGTCAACAGCAAGTAGCATGCCGTTCTCAATGTACTCGATGCCGTCAGCAATCTTGCACTGAGCTTCGATACGGCCACTACGACGGAAAGCAACAGCGTTCAGCTCTAGCTGGCCATAGCCTTCGATTTTGTATCTTTGTAAAGCCATTAGAATAACCTCCAATTATTTCTTATACTTGTCCAGGATGGCACCCAGACCGGTTACGCTTGTGTCGCGAGGTACATAAGCGGGTTGAGGATTGCCATTATTGGCAAACACAGACTGATTGGTAGAAACAAGTTCGTATGCCATGTCCTTATCAAGTGCTTTCGCGCAGGTGTACTCATCAATCTTAGCAGTATAAGTTGCGATTACATCAGCAGAAAGAACCTTGGTGTACTTGGCGATAACGGCCTCCTTTTCCTTCTTTTCAATGTCTGTCTTGAAAGAATTTAAAGTGGCGATTTCTTCGTTTAGACTATTCACAGTAATTACGGAATCAGCCAACTTGGAAACAGCATCATCTCTTTCTGTAGTTAAAGTAGCAATGCTTTCATTTAACTCTCCAATTTTGGTT
>JAEIGA010001144.1_pt1 | contig 40711 bp, 60 predicted proteins | sample 9270691 | NCBI WGS metagenome assembly JAEIGA01 (sample SAMN17057246, study PRJNA624740) | gut metagenome | biome: biome; isolation source: fecal sample | host: Bos grunniens | place: China: Xizang | collected 2019 | reverse complement strand
CTTGCGGATTCAGAAGTTGCCACCTCTTACATAGATGAATACTTTTACTTTCTTTACGCTTTCCTTGCGGTACTAACGCAATCTTCATTTTGCAGAAGAATAAGTGTATTTTAACCATTAAGTGTTGCACACTTTTGCTAATTATTCCTATCAATAATTTCAGTAAAACTGGAATCGAACCAGCGACCTCAAAATTACGAATTTTGCACTCTACCTACTGAGTTATTTACTAAATAAGCCATTTCTTTAATATCGTACATTTGGAAGATGTGGTGCAACCCATAACATCTGTAACTTTTGATTACAGCCCATTAAGACACCTTCCTTCAACCCTTCAACCGCAGAAGGAATTGATACTCGTGTGCCACCCTGTTTTATTCAAGGTGAAACTTCCCATTTCTGCTAAGACACCACTCTTAGTACTCAATTTGGTGATGAGTAAGAAGTTTATTTAACGTTGCCAAAACAACATTAATACACATTTCGTTAATGATGACACTTAAGTCGGTATACCCTCACATCATCATCGAAGTAAAAATCTATTGTGTCGCCACTCAAAGGAGTTGTTTATCTCTTCCCCTTCATTACTACTTAATGGGATACACGGATTCGCTCTCACCCTTCCCATAGTAATGGTTTTACTTCTCTTTCTGTGGAATGCGATTATAAACCAAAGTTTACCACCACATCGCCAATTACGTTACCAATCAGCTTTATCACATCACTGCATTATCCTTAACGCTACGAAGACTAACGCTTTTTTTTATAACCTATTGAAAAATCAATAGGTATTTTTGTTATTTATTTTCATTTATAATTTCTTTATCAATTTTAATCAAACCTTTTTCCAACATCTTATGATGATTGGGACATAACCAAATTAAATTAGATAATGAATTAATTTCTTTCATTTTAGCATCTCTATCAAAAGACATTATACTTTTTATATGATGAACTTCTAAAATATCATCAAAATCGTGATTTTTGCAATATGCACATACTTTTTCAACTTTAGATTCTTCTAAAATTTCTCTAGCTTTCTTTCTAATAGTTCCACATTTATGTGTTGAATAAGTCATATCTTCATCAATAAATGACCCTAAAGTTCGTTCTAAAAATCCATTTCTTTGTTCTTTTTTTCTACAATTATCACAAACTAATGATTTATAATTTTTTAGTTTACCGCAAATCGGACATTTATTATATCCTCTTTTTTGATTCTTACTATTTTCATCTTTTCTAATCCATAAATTAGAAGAATTATATCCTCTTATTTTATTATTATACTCAGCAGAACAAGAATGATTACAGAAAAACTTTTTAGTTTTAGATTTATTATAATCTCCTTTTAGTATTTCTTTTTCTTTACCACAATTTTCACATTTTACTATAACATAACATTCATCTTTATAAAATTGTTTTTGACAATTTTGTGAACAAAAAACTGGTATTTTACCTTTGTTTTTAGATATTTCTCTTTTAGTTTTGAAAAAGATTTCACCACACTTTTTACATACAAATTCAAATACATCACTTGATTTTGCATTTTTATAATTTTCTTCACTATATACCATAAACTTATTTGTTTATATATAAATAGTTTCGAAAACCAAAAAGTACGCAAAACTTTCAAAAAACTTACACATCGCAGTGCATATGGGACTTGAACCCACGACCCCTAGTGTGACAGACTAGTATTCTAACCAACTGAACTAATGCACTATTAAAAAAATAAGATTACATGTGTTTTGCCCTACCGTGTGGGTAATCTTTAATAACCATTATATTACCACACTCACACTTTCTCATTGCGACAGATAGTAGTCTACAAAAGTCTTGAGTTTAGGAGGTTATGTCCCTCTCAATAACTTAATCTCATTTTTTTTTATTACAATGCAAATATATAAATATTTTTTGTAATTTCCAAATTTTTTGAAAACTTTTTTTTTAATTCCCAAAATGTCTAATACCTCTTTCATATTCCACTAAAGAGTCATATCCATCATTATGAAAAGGTTTAATACCTCTTTCGTATTCAATTAAGGAATCACACTCGCCACCATGAAAAGGTTTAATACCTCTTTCATATTCCATTAAAGAGTCATATCCTTCATCGTTTAACTTATTCCAATTTTTACCAAAAATACTCATATTTACATTATTTATAGTAGGACATATTGGACTTGAACCAATGACCCCTTCCTTATCAGAGAAGTGCTCTAACCAACTGAGCTAATGTCCTAATTTGAAGAGCTTTGGGGGTTTTCCGTTACCAGCTAACTACTGTACATCGCCATACAGACCGCTTAGGTACTCTTCTTGAGTAGGTCTTCCTTACCCTACACCACTGTCCATCACCCATCCCTTAAAGCTTGTTAGAGTGTTAGCTCACTTTGGGATTTCCATTGGGGAAACAGTTGTCTGCATCTCATTGAATGGAAAACAACTTCACAGACTCGCTACATTTGATATGGAATATTCCATATTCAGAGGTGTATATTGAACTACAGATTCTGCTAATAAAAATATGTGGGAGTGGGAGGATTCGGACCTCCTCAACCTTACGATAATTGATTTACAGTCAATCCCGCCTCTCCAACTGCGGCGCACTCCCATCTATTTTATTACTCAGTGCTTACAATCTTATGCATCTTCTCCAACTCTTGCATATCTGCATTGAAACTTGCTATGAAATTTTCATCCAATAAATTGAATTGATTTTCATTAATTTCAGTTGAACGAGCGCCTAAACAAAGTAGCACCTTTTCTTTTAATGCTTTGAAATATTTAACAGCAACAATCTTTTGCGCTTCTTGCTTTTCATATCCCGCTTCCATTAAACTCTTATAGAGTTCTTTTCTAAATTCAGTATCTAATATCTTCATATCTTTATGTTTTAATTAACATTGCAAAGATATAATAAATATTTGAAAAAACCAAATTTTATCAAACTTTTTTTTTAAAAAGTTGCATAAACATCCCACCAAAAACTATAAGGTTCTATAAAATCATGTTTTTGACGTTCATTTATCAACTCTTCAACAATTTCATCATATGATTTCCACTCATATTCTCCATTTACATCAAAATGAAAATCAAATTCAGTTTGTTGATTTTTTAAGAAAAACTTATTATACCCTAATTCCTTTAAAATATGAATGTTTTCTAATCCATCAATAATATGTGGATTTTCATTACCAATACACTCAGTTTCACAACTAATATATAAAGGTTTTTCCTCAACATCAAACAAACTTTTTAGTGCAACCGTATCATTACCCTCAATATCTATTTTACAATATATTGGAGTACCATATTGCTTTATTAGCGATGCTAAAGTAATTGTTTTAACTTGATAGCATTTACTATCATTGTTTAAACGTTCAGCAATATTAATATTAGTTGAACTCCATACCATTTTTAATGGTTGAACATAGAAATTAACTAATTCATTATCCTTATCAGAAATACATTTAGTTACAACTTCTAAACGTTTGCATCTAATCATTCTATGAAGGCGTAATTTAATTTTCAACAAAGGATTACAATCTACACCAATTACCTTAAAACCTTCTTTTAAGTATTGAGCGGAAGATTCGCCTTTATAAAAACCTAAATCAAAAATCAAATTATTATCCATCCCATTTTTCTTTTTTTGTACCCTCAATTGGATTCGAACCAATGACCCACGCCTTAGAAGGGCGTTGCTCTATCCAGCTGAGCTATGAGGGCATTCTTATTATTTAGTGGATAGTACGGGAATCGAACCCGCCTTTTCACCGCTTCCATCGGGCTCTAACCAGACTGAGTTACAACCCCTTATTTGATTTAATTTTGTGGAGTTGACGGGATTCGAACCCGCGACCACCGAAGAGACTTACGCTTTCTCCCACAGAACTACCCTTATTGCCCTTACATAAGGAGTCGAACCTCTCATATATGAAAATTGCCTAGGTAGTCATATATGCATCCCCAACTTCATTTGTCATATTGTACAGTTCTGACAAATTAAGCACTGTGAACTTTGTAAGGATAATGTGGACCTGGTAGGGCTTGAACCTACGACCTCCAGATTATGAGTCTGTTGCTCTAACCAACTGAGCTACAGGTCCTTATAAAAAATTAAATGCGTGTTGTTACACCAAAAACACTTATATAATATTTCTATCCATATAAGCAGATGGTAATTAACCATCATTTCTAGTGGGAAACCTAGTAGCGGCTTTAAAGGTTTTTTTGTGTTATAAGTCTTATATTTCAGGTTTCAGACTTCGACTTATCTAAACACACCTACTGTTTTTGCTTGGGGTGTAAACAGTATAACATTATACCCCACCACTGACTACCGTTCAGTTACTCTTTAAAAGATGGACACTCCCAATCCTACTTCCATTTAATTTTTTTTTTGAATAATAAATGTTCTACACGACTGTGCTTTCCATACCTTGTCACCTCTAGCGCATAATGCCATACAACATAAGCTTCTGCTCACCACCTCAAGTATCTCATTGGGAATATGTTGTCTTACCCAAAGCCTTCTTGAACCTCAAACATTTATTATAATATTGTAAAGTAAAAATCATTCCAACCATATTGCAAGTTGGGTGTATCTTTCTTGGGGATGGGTTTGCACCACCTTTCATCCGTTTACTACAGACAGCATTACTACATATGCTACACCAATATTTAATACACATCTCAAATATTAACTTACCATTCTTGTGCAATCAAGGTGGGCAATGGAAAATATTATTCCTTGTTAAATATCCTTGAAAATGATTTTTTTCTTATTTACTTTGCAAAGATACTACTTTTTTTATTAATATCCAAATATCTTGTCTAAAAAAATGTTAAAATTTACTCATACGGCTCAACTTCCTTATCATTAAATATATAATAAGATAGTTTATGGTACATATCCACTTTACGTTTAGATTTATGAACAAATTGTGCTATTTTACCATTTTTCACCATATTAATAGATATTGGTAATACTCTCAAATGACTATAATTTTGATAAAAAAATGCTGTTAATAAAGTTTGGTCTAATCTATTGATGTGACCTTCATTATCAGTACATTCATACAAAATATCAATCATACCCTTATGTACCTCATCAGCAACATCTGATTTTTTTATAATTGCAATATTATTTTGTATGAGACCTTGTTTGTTTACGTCATAACCAATTACATTTGTAATATACTTTAATTGCATTTCTTTTTGGTCACATTTCCTCCATTTAATCCAATCATCCAATTCATCAGATAAAAAAATATTAGTAGGGTGAACACAAAAACCAAAATCATAATCCCCTTCAATGAATTTTGATGCTAAATCTTGTAAATCACATAAAGGTAAAATTGTGGCATCAAGTCTTATACAAACATTTGAATTGCAATATTTAAATGGATTATATCTAACTAAAAAAGTCCTATCAAACCCATTATATTCTTCTTTATCTAAATCTTCATCATAAACGATTGTCCACGTGTTAGATGTTAAATTTTTATTATCTGTTACACAGATAAATTCAACATTTTCATTAGTATTTTGAAAAGGCAACTCATGTAAAATATCATAATTTCCCATCAAAATAGTTAAAACACTATATTCTTTCATTTAAGATAATTTTTTTAAAATTTTCATCCTTATATAAGCAATCTATAAATTCCTCAAATGTGAAATATCTATGTGGGTGAGGGTGTGAAAAACTTCTCCCAGTTATTTTCACATATTTAGGATATATTCTACTCTTATCAGTTCTTGTTTCCAAAGGTAAAGAACAATAAAGTTCATATAATTGTAAATCGTTCAATGGTAATGAAGAATATGCTGATATGCGTTTTTCTGCAATTTCTTCTTGAGTTATCCGTTGAAATCCACTATGCCAAAAAATCATATCATTCCCATTATTTTCGTGAATATCTTTTATAAATATATGTTTACCCATTTTTTCTATAATACTTTACAGAGAAAAAAATGTCAAAATTATTTTTTTATTAATTTCTTAATAAATCTTCCCAAATCTGCAATATAATTACATATGATTACCACGCCAAAAAAACCTACCATACTTACCGCCAAGCAAGTATTAATGAATGGAATAAATTCTACCCAATTCATATAATTTAATACTGTTGCAATACTTCTATCATCATCATAGTAAAAGCACCAATCAATGTAAAAAAGTACACAAAGTGTAATCACATAAATTGCTAAACTTATCAATAAAAAATTAACCATATTTTTCTATTTCTTTATCAATTATCCTTATAGAATCATCAATTCGTTTTAAAATTTCTTTTTTATTTACAACATCCATTTCTATTAGACAATGTTTTAATTTTAAAAGACGAATCTTATTCTCAGTCCACCGTTCAACAGTATCCTCATTATCACTACTAATTAAAGACACGATGTAATAATTCAGCATATCGTTTTCGATGAGACTTTCTACTAAAGTTATATCTTTTTCGCTTATTCCCATTTTACCACCTTTAAATAGTTTAATAATAACACATTCAAACAATACTATAAATACAGTAAAACACACAAAATATAAAAAAAGTGTTAATAAACAACTCATTATTTTAATAATTTATTTTACTCCTCTTCAGAGTGTATTATTTTCGTGCCAATTGCTTTAGCAAAAACATTAGAAGTCCATCCATACATTGTAAATTTTCCCGACCATTCGTCATAATTAGGACTACCTATCAAATACATAGGTTTACCTTGTATTCGTGAAATCATCATTACCATATGTGTCATCACATATCCATTCACTTCACAAAACACAGCATCACCGACTTCTATTGTTGTTTTATTTGCTGGTATGAGAATACAGTACTCTCCACTTTGAAGTAAAGGCATCATTGAATCGCCGTATTCATAACGAGCGACATTATTGCCTTTACTTAATTCCCCTAATATTTCACCAAGGGATGTCGCATTCATCACTGTCCCAGTAATATTTTGATTGTTCCCATATGTTATTGTTATTTTTTCTCCGTCTTTCATAAATGTCATCATTAAGTAATTCACAAATACCCGTCAGAGGGTCATACCTAACATTTCTTTTTCGATTATTTAAAGCTGTTGCAAAAGATTTTTCTAAAGTCTCCTCAACTCTTCTTCTTGCTTGCTTAACTAATTCATCTACTTCTTGAGGTGTTCTTTTTATCAAAGGCACACCCATTACTTTTACATCAAATAAATCGTGGAAATCAATACCATCAACAATTGAAGGGTCAATACCGCCTACACAAAACTCAAAATATATAGAATTATCGTTTATTAAAAGTCCAGAATGACGAAATAAACCACCAGTCACATTCATACCATAAATGACTTGTCCCTCTCTCAACACACCATTTCTAACTGAAATGTTTTTTTTCGCCACTAGCATAAATCCACCCATCAATTCCTTATTTGATATTGTGAAATCTCCACAACGTATTTCACTACCAATTTGAATTACATTATCAATACGAACAACAATACGTTCAATTAATTTAGTTTCCTTAAAAACTGGATATGTACCCATATCACGTGGGTTAAATTCTTTTACCTTATCATGTTGATTAACAATCACTTCTTTCCAATTCATATTCATCGGAAAAAAAAGTAAACGAGGTTGAAATTCAATACCTAAAGTTTGGCAGTCTGTTTTAGTTAATGAAAAAATCGTTGAAGTATCACCGCTGATTTGCTTCACCACTAAACCATCTAATTGTATTCCAAATACCTCATCAACTTTTTTAATGACTTCATACTCCTTTATAGGCATAGAAAAATCATCACATTCTGCACCTTGTAACGCAAAAACATCACCTTTCTTAAATTTTTCTACCTTCACCTCTCTTTTCTCCCCCATTAAAGGAGAAAAAAAGAGTGAAGTATATACTGGTTCTACAATCTGTAATTTAGAACCATAAGAGGGTTGTGTATGTGTGTACAAAGTATTCATTTTTTTATGAAAATCAATAGCAGGCATTTGACTAAACATTCTGCTAAAATCTGTACAATTCATTTTTTATTTTTATTTATTTGGCAAATAATTCATTTTAGAACCACTACCACTTGTAATCATATTGCTATTCAGTTCAGTTTCAATTCTCACAAGTTCATTTTCAGCGGTTTTACGTTGAATTGCAGCTTGCTCATGAATCTCTTTAACCTCACGAATTGTCTCAATCAACTGCTGAGTAGTGTTTTTCAAAGTTTCAATATCAACAATACTACGTTCATTTTCACGAGCAACCATAGTACTATTCTGACGCAACATTTCTGCATTTTTCTGCAAAATCAAATTAGTTGTATCAGTAACTTTTCTATGCGCTTCAATATTTGCTTGCTGATTATGCAATGCCACTGCAATTGACAACTGATTCTTCCATACAGGAAGTGTAGTCGCAATAATTGTCTGTGCCTTATCAGCAACTGCTATATTATTATACTGTACAGTTCTAATCTGTGGCAATGACTGCTTAATCACAAAACGCAACATTAGCAAATCATTCAAACGTCTCTCAAGATTATTATGGAACTCCATAACATCTTGAATCTCATGACTCTCATACTGGTCAACATTTGCTTGCATTTCTTCAAGTTGCTTCTTTACCTCATCAGACTTAATCTTACCCGCAATAATCAAATCTTCAATCTGCTTGCCATAAGCAATGTTATTCTCAAACATTGTTTGAAGAGCATTATTATCACGAAGTGATGCAAGGCGAGTTGCAGTAATCTTCTGTGTCAATGAATCAATATTCTTGGTAATTGAATCATACTTATGGAGCATTTTATCAACATTTGACACAAGTTTATTCAGAATAGGAATACGTCTAACAAACTTCTGAAATGTTGAAGGTGCTTTCAATTCATCAATATCAATGTAATTCAACTCACCAAGAAGATTGTTAATCAACTCTCCAACCTCGCCACCATTTGAACCACGTACAGCAGTCAAAAAGTCATTACTATACTTGCCCATTGTATTCTGCAAGTCGGCGCCATAATTGGAAATAGAGTTAATATCAGTTACTACCAAAGAACTATTAATTCTTGAATAACGGTCTCTATCCTCACTTGATAAATTATCAAGATTAATGACACCATTCTCATTAATAACCTTCAATTCACCACCTTCCATTGGTTTCTTTTCTGTCAAATCAATTACATTGTCATTTACTATCTCTGCCTCTTTAACTTGTGTTCTTGTTTTCTTTTCCATTTTTTTCTTCATTTTTAAATTTCTAATGCAAAGATATATATTTTTTTGAAATTACGAAAATATAAAATGTTAAAAAAATTAAAATATTGGTCTTTCATAAAAAAAAAGACCAATATTTTCAATTATTCTATATCATAATTAGTTATAACAATTTCCTTACCATTCTTACAAGAATTACCACCTGTATTAGTCATACTATATACAAAGTCAAAACTATATATATTATAATCCTTATATAATTCTCTTATGAAAGGAGAATCATCATAACTTATCATAATTTTGTTTTTCAAAGAATGCTTTTCCACCCATTCAAACAGTTCCATATGATTAAATTCCTTATGTAATTTGCCTTTGTCACCATATAGTCCTTTATCCTTATTACCATAATAAGGTGGGTCTAGATAAATAAAATATCCATCAATTTCACCAACAATATTATCTAAATTAGTGAAATTATCATTAATAAAATTAACATTCTGAATTATTTCAGAAACATCTTTAATTTTATTAATACTATTTAAAGTAAAATTTTTATCAAATGCTTGAGAAGAATATGTTTTATTTAACCCACTAAATGAAGCTTTATTTGATGCAAAAAAATGACTTGCGATATTTCTATCCAACGTTTTAAATTTTTCAGCAAAAGACTCATTGTCATGGTTGTTTTTCAACTCTAAACAATCATCTATGACTTGTTGAGGATTATGCTTAATACTATTATAGTAATTAATAAGCATTTCATCAATATCATTAGCATACACAACGTTAGGTGAATAATTCTGAAGAATATGAAGCATTACGCTACCCCCTCCAGTAAACGTTTCAATATATTTATTAATTTCTTTAGGGAAAAATTCTTCCAATATTTTCAACATTTTCGATTTTCCACCCGCCCATCGTAAATTAGTTTTTACTTCTTTATTCATTTATCAAATACTTTAAAATATAAAATTATCACCCTCTTACGAGGGTGACTTTATTTAAAACGGCAAATCATCAGTATCATCTTGTACAGCACTTGTCGTTACTTGAGGTTGCAATGTACCACACGCCATTGACATCGCTGTAGATGCCACATGTTCAGTAGTAGTTGTTGTAGTATTGGTTGGTCTTTCACCACCATTCTCACCATTAGCGTTACCAACATTGATAAAATCAATATTATGTGCTCGTACATCACGTGAAACTTGTGTGCTACCATTCTTATCCACAAAGGTGCTCACATCCTCGTTTCCCGAAACGAAAACCAATGAACCCTTTTTCAAATAAGGTGCAATTCGCATATTATCACTACGAACTCGCATCCAAGTAGTTCTCTTTTCACCATTACGCTTCTCGTTTACTGCAACACTAAAAGTAATAAACTCTTTACCTTCTTTTCCTTGACGTACTTCAGCATCTGCCCCCAAACGTCCATTAAAATTCACTTGTATCATCTCTCTAAATATTAAAATAAATTGTATATAAATTAAATAAAAAATTCTAAAAAATTGCCATTTTTGCTTAAAACCCATCCACTTTGATTTAATGATAATAAATCAGAAGATTCTAATTCTAAACGCCTTATAACATTTGCATCAACTTGATAAAAAACTTCATTTTTTTCATTAGTTAATAATTTAATGTCTTTACAATAATTAGACATTTTCTCTAAAGAAAAAATAATTGAACCTTTTTTATCACTTGGCATACGCATTATTTCATTAAACATTAATTCGTTAACCATTTTTTCTATTTTTTTAACAATGCAAATATATAATCATTATTTTAAAAAAACAAGTATTTTTAACAAAAAAAATCCCATAATTTCCGAAAAAATTATGGGACGAATGAAAATTGAAATTACTTACTCAGCAATAATAAGACTGTATTTCTTCTTACCTTGCTGAACCAACAAATATTTACCGTTAAGCAAACATTCTTTATTGACAACACAATCTGCTGTAATCTTGGTCTTGTTAATTGACAAACCACCATTGGTAATCAATTTACGAAGTTCACCTTTTGACTTGAAAATATTAGTTTTCTCAACCAACAAATCAGTCAATTTAACATTCTCACAATTATCTTTTGTGGTGTTAAAAGTAGGAACTCCCGACAAAGCACTCAAAAGAGTTGTTTCATCAATAGTACGCAACACCTCATTTGTTGCATCACCAAACAGAATAGAAGATGCCTTAATAGCACTCTCATAAGCTGCCTCTGAATGAACCATAATTGTTACTTCCTTTGCCAAACGCTTCTGCAAAAGTCGCAAATGAGGTGCTTTATCATGCTCTTCAATCAATGATTCAATTTCTTCTTTAGGGAGCAATGTAAACATTTTGATAAAACGTTTAGCATCATCATCCGACTGATTCAACCAAAATTGGAAAAACTCATAAGGAGTTGTCATTGTAGGGTCTAGCCAAATATTAGTACCACCCTCTGATTTACCAAATTTCTTACCATCAGCACGTGTAACCAAAGGCCAGACAAGGGCGTATGTATCAACATCAGCACCAAGTTTCTTACGAATGATTTCAGTACCTGTCATAATGTTTCCCCACTGGTCCGAACCACCAATTTGAAGTTTACAGTTGTAGTTCTCACGCAAGTAACAATTATCATAACCTTGAAGCAACTGATATGTAAACTCTGTAAAACTGAGACCACTACCCTCACGTTCCAAACGAAGTTTTACTGACTCCTTTGACATCATGTAGTTTACTGTAATCAACTTACCAATCTCACGTGTAAAGTCCAAGAAAGAGAAATCACGCATCCAATCATAGTTATTAACCATAATTGCCTTATTATCAGCATCACTCTCAAAATCAATGATATGAGACAACTGCTTCTTAATATTCTCTGCATTACTCTCAATCTCTTCACGAGACAGCAACTTACGTTCCTCTGCCTTAAATGAAGGGTCTCCCAAACTTGCAGTTGCACCACCAATCAAAACAATTGGTTTATGACCATGATTCTGTAGTAGTCGAGCCACTACAAATGCCAAAAGGTGTCCAACATGCAATGATTTACCTGTAGGGTCTGTACCAACGTAAAAGGTTGTACTCTCTTTTTCAAGTTGTTCACTTGTACCGCCAATCATGTTTGATACCAAACCACGCCATTTCAATTCTTCAATCAAGTTCATTCTTTCTTCTTTATTAATTAAACAATTTCTACTATTTCTTTTTTATTGTATCGCTTTGTAAATGTTTTGTATTTATTAGTTGCCCATTTAATTAAACACCTACGCTGTGTTGAAATATCAATCGCAAACATTGTTGGTTTATCCCATCCATCATATCCACTTATAAACCAAATAACATTATTTGTGCTATTTTCATCTATATACTTTAATGTCTTAAGAATATTATTCAAATCATTAATGAAAAAATGATGTGTTTCCATTTTACCATTAACATATTTAACACAAATAAAACGTCTATCACAATGTAAAGGTATATAATTTAAACTCTCTTTCATATTTAACATATTACAATTTGATTCTTAGATATTTGTATTTTATTACACAAATCAAGCATTTCAATTTGTGTTAAATCACCCTTTTTAAATTTAATTTTTGGAGTTTTTATTGGGCAAGTACTACTTTTCTTTTTGCCCTTATTTTTTTTCTTTTTCTTACCCATATCACTTTTATTTCTATGATGCAAAGATAGTATATTTTTTTTTAATGCCAAAAAAATATATCTTAAAAATTGTTAAAAATAATAAAAGGTTAAAAAACCCTTTATTATTTAACAATCTTCAATAGTGAGAACACCTCTTGTGAAAGGGCAACATCAACCAACTCTTGCATTGTCTGAGGTTTCTTTTTGGTCTTTTCTGTAAGTTCTTCACCCAAAAGCAAAGAAATTACTGAACCATCAAAACCACTCAGCAAAAATGTTCCACCATCATTAATACGTGATGGGAAATCTCTTGTGGCTGTTGCTACATTCCACCATACAAATTTGAAGTTATCAACAAACTCTTGAGGAAATACCTCTAAAAGCATTGTCTTACAACGTTCATAATTTGTATCTACACCACCAGTTGCATTAAACTGCATATCACTTACAACCAACAAAGTTGTAGGATAATCCTCCAAAGGAATTGATGGGTTATCTTTTCTAATTTTCACAATACGTTTCACAACGCTTAAAAAATTAGTACCACCCATAGCATTCTTTGGCAACTGACGCATCATTTGACAAAAATCACCTCTCAACTGCTTCACATATGAAGTAGTGTCAAACATGATAACTTGCTTATGAAATGCACCCTCATTCAATGTTGAAAAGAATACGCCCAAAGATGAACAAACATCATAAGGGGTAACATTGCTGTTATTATACTTCCAAGTCATTGAACCACTAGTATCCAATGCACACCATACATTTTCTTTAAATGAAGTATTCTTCTTGACATTTTGTATCAAATTATCAAACTGCTTATTCAAAGTGTTTTTCTGATGCTTATACAATTTGTTGTGGTTAAGTATATAACCTAATTCATAAGCATAACCATTGTATTTAATGGTATCTTGCTTATCAAGCCAATTTTCATATGACTCCAACAAATTCTGCTTGGTAATGAATTTCGAAGCAACAAGTTTGGTCATTGCTTTACCAGGAATATGAGACCAATTGATTGCATCATACATTTTTTGTGAAATGTATTTTTGAAAATCATGAGCATTACCGCTTGTTTTAAACTTACGGTATTCCTTATGATTCCAACCCATATATCTCATAAACTTCCGTGCCAATACGTTCATGGTACGTGAACGCCAAGTACTTTGCTTTTTAATAGCAACCATAGATGGAAGATACTTCTTCACCAAATCGCAAGTTTTTTCCATAGCAAGACCACTTGCAATCAATGCAAACATCTTCTCTTCATCAAGAACATTGACATTAAGATTGATGTCATACCACATCAATTCCCATATATCTTTCCACGAACCAACCATAGGCAATAATGCTATATTAGCATAAAAAGTTTTGGGATGATTTTCAGCAACCCACAACAAACGCTTAAAGACCTCATCACGAAGACCTTGACCTTTTTGCACCATAGTTCCCTTATCCTCCCCTTCAACAAGAATATTTGATTCACGACTGATTGCACGAAGGTAAAAAATAAACTGCAATGATTTCAAATCATTTTCTACCCACAACTCCTCTTGATTTGAAAAAACCTTATCAATTTGTCTTCCATTATATCCACTAACAGAACCAAATTGGTCTACCAAAATGTCTCCAGTTGAAGAATTGGAAACTGCACCATTTTCAGTCATTGTATCACACGCTGTCAAAGCATTTATAAACTCATTTCCCATAGTCTTGTTCTTTTGTTATTTATTTACTTTGCAAAGATATAGAAAATATCTATATTAAACAATTTTTTTTTATAAAAAAATGTTAAAATATATACATTATTTTTACTTATTCTAATATTTATAGTATATAAAAATATATAACTATGAATATTAATAAAATTATTACTGAAACATTAAATCGTTATTTAAACGAAAATATATTTGGTGAAACAAATGACGAAGATAATAACCAAAGCGAAACTGCTGAAAAAGCAAAAAAACGCGATGGTAAAAACTTAAGTGCGGGTGACGAAAATCAAATTCGAAACACTATTGAAAATGATGACGTAATTAACATTGCGGCTATGGCAAGAAAATTATATCCCGACCATACTCCAGAAGGAGCACAATCTCAATTACGTAAAAAAATTAAAGGTGCTAAAAATGATAATGGTTCAGAATATCACTTAAAACAACGTGAGGCTGCTGTTATTCGTAAAATATTAAATAAACTTTAATGATAAAAAAAGAACCACAAATTGTGGTTCTTTTTTTTTAAATATTCTTTGCCATTTGTGTATAAGCATTCTTCATCTTCTCTAATGCACTAATTTTCAACTGACGAATACGTTCTGCTGTAAAATCCATCTTTTCAGCAATTTCTTTCAATTCATATTCTCTCATATGACCTATACCAAAAAGATACTTAACAACCTCTTGTTCAGTTGGGGTTAATTTTTTAAGAACACTCTGCACCATTTTATGAGCAAACTCTTGATTGTTTCTTTCCTCACAATCATTTTCACTTGCACTAGCATTATTAAACGCTAAAATAGTGCTAACATTCATATCTTCATCATCATTTCCAAAATCTTCATCAATTGAAGACATTTGCACTGTCAATATATCAGCACTATCTTTAATGGATACATTATATTCCTTTTCAAGAATTTCTGCAATCTCATCAGTTGTAGGTTGTCTCATTTCCTTCTGCATGAAATTATTAGTAATTTGAGAAATCAAGTGGTTTGTTTTCGCCAAATTATTTCTCTTTACCATACAACCATGCTTCAAAAGATATGTGTTAATTGCTCGTCTGATATAATATACTGCAAATGTAATAAAACGAACATTTTGCTTAATATCAAACTCTTCCAATGCTTCTGCCATACCGATATTTGCTTCTGAAATCAAATCAAGTATGTTATCATTTGTCGCCCATCGTCTTACAACACCCAACACAAAACGCTGATTTGCACACATTATCTCATCCTTAAGTTTCTTTTTTTCATGTGCACTTTTTGATTTATGATATTGGTTAATGAGAGTCTGCTCCCTTTCCATAGTCAAAGGAGCATACTTTCGTATATCTTCATAATATCGCTTAAGAGTATCAGTTCTTTCAAAATAATTATTCTGTGGTGAAGATAAATTTACTATCATTATTTACTTTTCTTTAAGATTACAATTGTTTTATTTCCCTCATCTTTCATTGATTCAACAACGCCATTTTCGCCAACGAATTCAATGAAAGATAAAATACTACGTTTATTTTCCTCTCTACGGGACAATTCTCTACCTCGCATTACTAAGACAACTTTTACCTTATCCCCTTTACTTAAGAAGTTAATCGCTTGCTTTGCTTTAGTTTCCAAATCATGCTGTGCAATACTAACACTAAGTTGAATTTCCTTCACTTGTGTTTGCGTTTGCTTATTCTTTTTTGCATTTTTCTTAAGTTCATATAGAAATTTACTATAATCACAAATACGTAAAATTGGTGGATTAACTTTAGAATTTATTTCAATCAAGTCTAAACCCATACTTTCAGCAATATCTTTTGCTTCTTTTAAAGAAACAACCTTGCTTTCAATACCATCACCAATTATTCTTACTTGAGAATAACCATAAATGTCATCATTAATACGATAATCGTAATTTTTTTGAGAATTTTGTTTTGCCATTAATTAATTAAATATGTTTTTTATTTTCTTTCAACAGTGCAAAGGTAATACATTTTTCTAATATAGCAAAAGAATAAATGTTAAAAAATGTTATTTTCTATACATTTGCTCACTTCGTCACTATTTTCTTCTTTTTTCCAAATCAATTCATTGTCTAAAGCAGTATAAATACCTTCAGTCAACCCACCTTGTATGATAAATTGATGAATTAAAGTTTCAATGAAATAAAAATTTTCATTGAAGAAATCATATAAAGAAAGCATATATTTTTCAGTTTTTTCATCAAAAGCACGACCTTCAGCATCAAACTGTGTATTTTTAATTGCCTTGTCTTCCAAACCTAAAATTATTGCCATATCCTCCAATAAATGACTTCCCATATTGAACATAACGCTCTTATCTACGCCTACCTTTTCATCATCAAACTCTTGAACAAAGAAAAAAGGTATTAATTTTAAGTGGTCTTTAGTTAATTCTAATCTTATAACCATTTTTTATTAATTTTATTCTTTTATTTTCAATAACGCGCAAACCCATTTCGTAAAAAACGTTTTTCTGCCTCTTCTTTACGTTGTTTTACCATTTCATAATACGCATCATAATCTTCTGCTTTAACAGCAAGTTCTTTTTTTCTTATTGCAGCTTGTTTTTCATTTCGACTTTGTTGAAAATAGTCATAAATAGTCACATCAACATTTGTTAAACATCTATTAAAAATTTCCAACACCTTTTCTTTGTCGCCATTTCCATCAAACCTACTGCAACCTAATAATGGACACCCTATTTTTAATCCTTTATATTTTATGTTTACCAAACGTAAACACTTTTCCAAAGATTCATAAGATAAATAATCTTCACCACTTATCTTTTTACAAGGATAACCACGACATATATATAATAAAGATATAAATGGTTCATCATCAGCAGTACATTCTAATATAGTACCCATTTTATCAACATCACCATATTTAGTTTGAAAATTCTTTTCCCTAACATATGGATAGTGTAACGCTATATCACGCTGTACACCTTGGGATAATGTGCAATATACATTTGTACCTATTAAAATAATGTCATACTCACCAATATGTCCCATTATATCCTCATTTTCCACTATTTTTAACATTTATATCATTCAGATTTGAAATGTTCTTTAGTTTTAAGTTCATTCAACAAACGTCTTTCTTCATCATTAAGTGATTTAGGCATAACAAGTCGAACAACACCTATCATTGAACCAAACTGTCCATTGCGTTCATAAATAGGCATACCCTTACCACCAAATCGAATTTGAGTACCATCTTCAATTAATGAAGAAATCTTAGTTGTTAAACGCTTGCCATCAATAGTTGTTACTTCTTTGTTACAACCCAAAATAGCATCTACTACAGGTATCTCTAAATCAAAATACAAATCGTTATCGTGACGTTCAAATTTCTCGTGTTCTTTTTCTTTTATAAGAATCACCAAATCACCAAACACACCATTACCATTTGCTGGAGCACCACCTTGACCTTGTGCAACCATTTGGAAACCATTTTGAACACCTTTAGGTACTGTAATATCTATTTGTACTTCTTCAATAGATAAACCATTACCACCACAATTAGGACATGGATTTATCATTTTTTTACCTTGACCACCACAATGAGGACAAGTTGTTATTGTTTGTACAAAACCATTTTGACTAAACATTTGTCCCGTACCACCACAATGAGGGCAAGTTTCTACTCTTGTATTAGCGCCCTTTCCGCTACCACCACAAGATTTACAAGTACCTTGACGTTTATATTTAATAGTTTTGGTTACACCATTGTATAAATCCTCTAAAGTGACATCCACAACAATACGCATAGTTTGTCCCTTAACAACCCTTTGTCGTTGTCTTCCACCACCAAAACCAAACTCACTCATCATATCAAATGGGTCAAATCCTCCAAAACCGCCAAATCCACTAAAACCACTCATTGGATTATCATATTCTTGACGCTTTTTAGAATCTGAAAGAACCTCATATGCTTCGCTTACTTCTTTAAACTTTTCTTCAGCTGCTTGTTTTTCTTTATCGCTTTTACCTTGCTGTTTATCTGGATGTAATTGAATGGCTAATTTCCTATATTTAGTTTTTACTACTTTTTCGAAATCGTCACCTTGAAGTTTTTTCTCATCTTCGGTAATACCCAATATCTTATAATAGTCTTTTCTATCATTCATTTGTTTATCTTTTTTATTTTCTTAATTTTTCAACAACAAATTCCATTAATTTATTTTGTTCCCTAATTGCTTGCTCAGACGTTAATTTGACTAATCCTGTCAAATAACCCCAACCCCTTGTTTTTAAAACAATAGTGTCATTAATCAAAATATTATCAATTTTTTGACGAGCATTAAAACTTTCAGTTCCCCTACCATTAAGTTTATCAACAATCTTTTGTGCTAATTGGTCTTCGCATACAATAGTAAAACATACAGTTCTATTACCATCCTTTATATATGGACCGACAATAGAAAATGGTTTTTTAAAATAATTACTTTTCATTTTTCACTTTTTTTCCGTCTTTATAATACAACCATTCACCATCAACATAATACCAATTTATAAAACTCTCTCCAAGGTGTTTAAAACCCTCGTAGAACGCTTTATTCTTTGTATATAGTCTTCGCTTCATTTGATTAAAATACGCCTCTGTATGGAACTTTGGTGCGTTTTCTCTTAACCACCTATTATAATGCATAAGCATCAAAAAATCACTTTTTTCTTGCAAAAATTCTTCAAGCATCCAAGTATAAATCGTTAACCATTTTTGATAAGGTCTATATGATTTAACAATAGGATGATTTTTCCAAGATTGACTTGTTCCATTATATACTGCCAAAATTTGTCTACATTCTATTAACTGTTTACGTAGTCTTCTTTTATCAAGAATTTTAAACGTATCCCAAACGCCACCAATAATAAAAACTTGCATTTTTCTATTTTTTTTAATTTCACATACAAAGATATAAAAAAATAATGAAAAAAACAAATAAGAAATGTTAAATTAATTAAACACGAAATATTGGTGGTCACTTTTTCAAATAACCACCAATACACCTTTTATTCTAAAAATTACTTAACTTCCTCAAAATCTGCATTTTGAATATTCTCGTCATTTTTTACTTCTTCAGTAGCATTTGGTTCAGCAGTTGCTTGCGATGCATACATTGCACTTGCAACTTCGTTCCAAATCTTATTAATTTCTTCTTCAAGACGAACAATATCTTCTGTTTTCTTATCTTTTACAGCAGTCTTCATTTCGTCTAACAAAGATTGCAAAGCGCTTCTCTTTTCCTCTGGCAACTTATCACCTTGCTCTTCAAGCATTTTTTCACTACTGAAGACAATACCATCACCTCTATTAATAGTATCAGCAACTTCGCGTTCTTTCTTATCTGCTTCAGCAAATTGTTCAGCTTCTTTCTTAATACGTTCAATTTCTTCCTTAGACAAAGAACCACTTTGTTCAATAGTAATTGACTGCTCCTTATTAGTTGCCTTATCTACTGCACTAACCTTTAAAATACCGTCAGCAGAAATATCAAATGTTACCTCAATTTGAGGAACACCTCTACGAGCAGGCATAATACCATCCAAACGGAACAAACCAATTGATTTGTTATCCTTTGCCATAGGACGTTCACCTTGCAACACATTAATATCTACATTAGGTTGATTATCTACTGCTGTTGAGAAGATTTCTGTCTTCTTGCAAGGAATTGTTGTATTTGCTTCAACAAGTTTAGTAAACACACCACCCATAGTTTCAATACCAATTGAAATAGGTGTTACATCAAGCAACAACATATCTTCTGCACCTTCACCACCAACGATGATATTTGCTTGAATAGCTGCACCCTCTGCTACTGCCAAATCAAGATTTGATGACTTAATCAATTGCACACCAAACTCTTGTGTCAAACGTTCTTGAACCAAAGGAATACGACAAGAACCACCAACCAAAAGAATACCATCAAGGTCAGAATTTGAAATATTAGCAGACTCTACTGCTTTCTTTGCACAACCAATCAACTTATCAACAAGAGGAGAAATCAATTGTTCAAACTTTGCCTTTGTGATAGTTTGTGTCAAGTGAACAGGAGCATTATCCTTCATTGTAATATAAGGAAGATTAATCTCTGTACTTGGGCTATTTGACAATTCAATCTTCGCCTTTTCTACTGCTTCCAAAACACGTGACATTGCTTGACTATCACTTGTCAAATCAATTTCAGTATCTTTCTTAAAGCATTCAAGAACCCATGCAGCAACTGCATTATCCACATCAGCACCACCGAGATACACATCACCGTTTGTTGCCAAAATTTCCACAACACCATCACTTACTTCTGCGATTGAATTATCTTCAGTAGAACCACCAAAGTCAACAACCATAAACTTTCCACCCTTCTTCATATCAATATTAGAAGAAAGCAATGCAGCTGTAGGTTCAGCGATAATACGCAATACATTCAAACCAGCCAACTCACCCGCCAACTTTGTTGCAGAACGAGCAGCATCAGAGAAAAATGCAGGTACAGTAATTACTGCATCCTTTACCTCATGACCAAGATAATCCTCTGCAATCTTCTTCATTTTTGTCAAAATCATTGATGACAACTCTTCAGGTGAATACTCTCTACCCTCAATAGAAATCTTAGGCATACCATCACGATTTACTACATCGTACTGTACGTGATTAATAGCATCCTTAGACTCCTCAAATGTACCACCCATAAAACGTTTAATAAGATTAACTGTTTCTTTGGGGTTAACAATCATTTGACGCTTTGCAGCACCACCCACTTTACGCTCTCCATTTTTCAACGCTATAACTGATGGAGTAGTATAACTACCTTCTTCATTAACAACCACTACTGGTTTACCATTTTCAATAACTGCGACTTCAGATAATGTACTACCCAAGTCAATTCCGATTACTGTCTTACTCATAATTTATTCTTTTTATATTAGTTTTTATTTTTTTCTATCAATTTCAGTGCAAAGATATAAACTTTTTTTGAAATAAACAAATTTTTAACACTTTTTATATATTTGCCTATAAAGTATATAACAAAAACTATGCCAAACTATCCAAAAATAACAAAAAAAAACGAGAAAATTTAAAAAATTCTCGTTTTTTTTTATATTAAACATAATTTTCTTCATTAAAACGCCTAATAGACATATAATCTCTATGTGGTTTATCAATAAATTTTCTAATATCAGAATCCCACGTCTCTTCTTTTTCAATGCACAAACTTAATTCCATTTTAGGTAAATAAACATTTAACGCATCACTTCTATTAGCTTCTTCTAATGTATAATCAATTGGAACATATCTATTATCAAGATAATTAATTATCCATTCCATTGCTTTACGATTTAATATATAAAAACCCGTTCCCGAAATATTACGTTTAGATTGAAACCAAACAACATCTTCTTCAGTACATTCCTCATCTTTACCTCGTAAACAATTTACTCTTAATATATCCCAATCTGTTGGAAGATTTTCAAAATGTTCATTCCATTCTTCTATATCCTTATAAAAAGAAATATCATCCTCCATAATACCAATACATTCAAGACCCCTCAAATAAGCACTCTTAATGATAGTGTAATGTTCTCTCGTACAAGAAAAAACTGCCCCATTTACTATATTCAGACTAATTCCTCTTATATATTTCACCATTCTATCTTGAAAAGGATGTTTCACAACCCTAAAAGGAATTACATCAATACCCATATGCCCTAAACGTTCCTTCATCTTATTAAATTTATCTTCTCTTTCACATAAATTTAATAAATAAATTTCTTGGCAAGGTAATTTAATCATTTTTTCTTAATATACTTATCAATATTATTAATAATATGTCTCAATTCTCCATACAAAATCAAATTAATTTGGTCTGGACATAGAGTAGTAATATATTGAGTTTCTAACTCGCCCATTGGGGATGTTTTTGCTCTCCTTAACGCAATATTTTTTCCCACTTCCTCATTAAACGCATCATCTGTATGACAAATTGAATAAGCATATTTCAAATTACGTTTAGTTGAAGGTTTTAAAAAACTAAGTTGCCCATCAACACTTTTATTTTCATTAACAGGAACTTGCACATCCTTATATACTCTGTTCCATTCCTTTTGTTGTGTACAAACACCAACAATCATTACTTCGTGTTTCAGCCCATCCTTATCTACGGCTGTCTCATGCATAGAATAAATCTTTTCTTTCATATCTTAAAATATTTTTTTACTTTACATAAATTGTTATTGCAAAATCATAAACATCATCGGGTCTATCAATACTAATATCACCAACATCAACATGTTCTACATTTTCCCATTTTTCGATTTCGTCTAAAACGTTATATATCTTTAATAAACTATTTTTAATGCTACCTTCTTTACCATTTGTACCAGTATGGTAAACAAAACTAATTCTCGCATCATCTAAAGAATCTACGCCCCAAACTTTAATCCAATGATTACTAATATGAAAATTATTAATTATTGAATATACTATTTTATTAACATGTTCATTTAATTCTTTACTAAATTTATTCTCAAATGAATCTATAATTTCATTACCAAAATATATATCTTTAACTGTCATCTTACAAAAAATTTATTTTTATTAGTTACATCATCTACATATTCTTTAGGTTTCATCCCATTTAATTTTTCAACATAATAAGCATAAATCTCTTCTAACGAAAAAAGTCTATAATTACTACATTTACTATCTAAACCTACATTAAAACATAAATCATCATCTTCATCAACCCATAACGCATTATCATGTACATGACCATATAAGTTCATACTCCCTCTACATTTCCCTTCCCAAGATTTTAAAGGGTAATGTGATAAAATCACTTCAAAATCAGCATCTAAAAAATCAAACTCATTTTTCTTAAAAACCACTCTTTTGATTAAATCTATTGACTCAAACATATTAGTCATTCTTCTTATACTTTTATCATGATTTCCTACTAATAAGTGAATTTTACATCCATTACTTTTTAAACGATTTAACACACGTATAGCAAATTCTTGACTTCCCATAATCATATCACCTAACACATAAATATGGTCGTTTTCCTTTGTTTGGGAAAGCCAAGTTTCTACTATATAAGAATCATGTCCTTCAATATCTTTATCATCTTTTAAAGACATTGGCTCAATTCTATTAGGTTGATGAAATAATATATTTTTATGACCAATATGTAAATCAGCAATAAACCATATATTATTTTTATTCATTTTATAATTTATTTTGTATTATTCGCAATTCTTTAAGATATTTTTCATTTAACGAAGGTGTATCAACAATCTTTCGAAGCATTTCTTGATATGCAGGATGTATCATTCCACCATTTAAATAAATTATATCTCTAAAAACAATTATTTCACTTCCTTCAGGAATAGTACCCTCATCTACTACAAAAGGGATTTTGAAAGCATATTTTTTTTGTTCAAAATTCATACCCAAATCAAATTTTTTACGCTATTATTAGTTTTATTTCCATCAATATGTCTTACCACATTTTCATTATTAGGGTTTGGTACGAATGCTAACGCTACTAATCTATGCACACGATGTTGTTTAACTTTACCATTACCATCTGTTAAAGCAACACACACATAACCATCATTTTTAATGAAAGTAGAAACTGTTTTAAATTCACGTACATTATATATTTCCCCTTCTGAAGAAATTTGATATATTCCTTCATATCCTTTTATATCTACCCATTTAGGTGATGGGGTAAAAATAAAATTCCAAAAATTCTTTAAATAAAGAAGTACAATTTGTAAAAATAATTTCATATTATATAACTTTTTTTATTCTTCAATAATTTTTAACCATTTAGCAATTTTAGGGGTATAGACTTCATCAATTTTCTCCCAATCAACCCATCCTCTACCATCTACTTCTTCTCCCTTTAAGAATACACCAGCATTCCTATCATCAATATCTAAAACACTATAAACTTTATAAACATCTTCTCCACACCACTCATCTTGTGTTGGATTTCTGCCAATAGCGTCAAATGTAAAACCAAATTGTTTACACCAATCTACTGCTTCTGAAAGCATCACACCACCACGCATAGTGTTTAATATAATCATACAACCCATATCTTGCCATTTCTTTAAAACATCAAAACAAGGTTTATTCTCATACATAATATTAGGATATGCGTGAGGATAACATAAAGTAGCGTCAAAATCAACGCTAATAGGTAATTTGTCTTTAATTAAATCTTTAATTTCTGATTGCATATAACGTATTTTTTTATTATGTAATACTTCTCGTTTATTTTTTTGTAAAATACTGTACAAATATACAATTTTTCTTTTAAAAAAACCAAAAATTTTTAACATATTTTTACAATGTATTTCTTAATTCTTTAGTAACATTAGGCAATGTGATTTTTTCATACGTTCCATCTTCTTTCAAATGAATTAATCTTCTACCAATTACTTTTAACCCAATATCTTCAAGAGGTATCTGATAACAACTTAATTGAAGTGTATATAATGACAGTGCTTCATCATATAAACTCTCAAATGGATGTAATAACATTCTATTTGTTGCTCTTGAAAAATCTTTATTTAAAGAAGCATTAGTTTTATAATCACAAATTATTAAACCACTTTTCGCATCATCAGTCGGGTCTTTGTAATAAAATAATAAGTCAAATGTCCCAGCATAATTTTTATTTAATTTAGGTAAATTAGGATTAACTCCACTATACACCTTTGTTTCCGCCAACACAAAATGTAAATTAGGTGGTAATTCATCCCAAAATTTCAAAATTGCTTCTTCTTTTGGATGTGTCGGAACTAACCATCCTTCTTGATATTTACAATTACAAGATGAACAAATTTTATCAGGAAAACCACTTCTTAACCACGCCATTGATTCACCATATTCATGTGTTAACGTACCTCTAATAGTTGCTTTTAAACTATTATAACGCCATTGGTCTTGCCAATATTCTTTAGTTTCCCCATATTTTAATGCATAATTAGTTGCAATACTATCCCAATCACTATGAGGTTCAAATTGATGGGTAACATTAGATACTGATTGCAATTCTTCACCCCTTAAAAAGTATTTATGTCCCTCTTCAATGAATTCCAACTCATTAAAAGTATTTAATATTTTTTCTCTAATTTCAGTTACTTCTTGTGGTTCACCTTGTACTATAATTTTTTCCATATTTTTCTTTAATTTTATGCAAATATACATTTATTTTTCCGTAAAAACAAATATATTTTAATAAAAAAGAAATGGATGGTTTTGTTTATTTAATAGGAGAGTTAGATAATAAAGATATTTATAAAATAGGTGTCACAAAAAAAGACATTGAAAAACGTATCAAAGAACTTCAAACTGGTTCCTCTGATGAACTTTATGTTCGTTATTACTTTAAAACATCTTATCCTTATCAATTAGAAAAGATGTTACATCGTCATTTTTCCCATACTAATAAACTTAATGAATGGTTCAATCTCTCTGAATCCCAAGCACAAGATTTTCCAAACATCTGTGAACGATACGAAACTGTTTTAAATTCTTTACAAGACAATCCATTTTTTAACAAAAAAAGCACAATCATTTAGATTGTGCTTTTCTTCTTTCTGCCATTTTTTCTTTAATAAGGCGTTTTTCTAAAACTTCCTTTATATAATCACCATGACATGATAGGGGTTTACAAAAACATTGTAAATATATATCTTCCCCATTTTTATATTTTTCGTATAGACCATCAACAGTCAATTTAAATTCCATATCATTCTCATACATTGAATTAAAATATAGTTTATAAGCATTTATTGCCTCTTCCCTTGTTGGGAACGATAAACGCGCTAAACTTGATTTCTTGCCATCATGAGTATATGGATTACCTAATACTGAACCTCTACCAATATAAACATTATTAGGTTTACTTGAAAAATCTTCAATTTTACAATTATAACAATATATCATAATTTATTTTTTTAAACGTACTACATAAATTTCACATTTCTCTTTATCAACATAAAAACGTATTGTATCATCTTTATTCAATTTTTGTCTTAATATTGTTAAATTTAATTGCATTATAGAATCATTCTTTTTTAACGATTTCTTTTCTTTTTCATCCAATTCAAATTTTAAATATTCAAAGTCATCTATTGAATAAACTTCTTTATACTGATTACGTAAATATAAAGGAAAACTATCATCATCTATTCGGTTAAAAATACCAAAAGTTAATGATTTGAAATTTTCATCCTTAATCTCTTTATAAAAATCTCTCATAATCATTCTTGTTTTAACAAAAAATAGAAATCACTACTTCTTACGAGGTAGTGATTTCCATATCTTAGTTCCATTGACAATTTATTTAAATTGCCTACGCATAACACGTTTCACTTTAGATACAGACTTACCATTGTTGACACCTCTTCCTTTAGGTGCAACAGATGCACGAACTGGACTACTCACTTTACTTCCACTATTTTTTTTACAATTACAACCCATAGCACTATGTATTTTTAAAAATTTCTATTATCATAAAGTTCATCCCAATCCATTGTGTAATCTAACCACTCGTTCAAAGATTCAATATTTAAATATGAAGTAATATCCTCATACTCATTCATATTTTCATCAAAACGTTCAACTGCCACAATTTCTAAATCATAATCATATTCAGCTGGTACGTCAGGTTCATATTCGTCATAACTTGACCCTAATTTTGCAGGAATATATGGTGATGTTTCAGTTCTATTCGCATAACAATATATATCATATTGCGCTTCATCAGCACCAAAAACACAAACTCTTGTCAAACCCCTTTTACCATTATGTTCAACATTATCTTCCATTTCATCAATAGAACCATTACGTATATCGTTCTCATAATCCATAGTACCATTTAACGATTGCTCCATATCCTCATTTAGCATTCGATTAATTGAAGACATAACAACACTATGTAAATATGATTCATTTAAATTAATTTTACTCATTTTATACATTTTTATATATAAATATATAGATAAGTAAAAAAATTAAATTATTTTACGCTTTTTTTGTTAAAACTTTATCTGCAATACCTAATTCTACTGCTTCTTGACCAATAAACCAATTATCTCGGTCACATAATTCTCTTATTTCCTCAACACTTTTATTTGTGTTTTCTGCTAAAATCTTATAAACATCATCCTCGCATCGTAATGACTGCTCCAATGCGATTTTCATATCAGCAACAGTACCTCTTGTCATACTTGATACTTGATGTATCATAACACGACTATGAGGAAGTACAAAACGTTTACCCTTTTCACCACAACTTAACAATACAGCACCCATACTAGCCGCCATACCCACACAAGTGGTCGAAATTGGTGATTGAATAATATTCATTGTATCAATAAGTCCTAACCCATCAATTACTGAACCACCACCGCTGTTGATATAAAAATTAATACCCCCATCATTTATTGAATCCAAAAACAAAAGTTGTGCTATCGCCACATTACAAGTTTCTGAATTGACTTCATGACCAAAATACAATATTCTATCATAAAGCAAACGAGAATAAATATCAACACTTGTGACATTTAATGTTCTTTCTTCAAGAATATATGGTGTTAATGTGTTATTGATATGTTTTGTCACATCATCCAATACTAATGGAGAAACCCCTTTATCTTTAGCAAATAAACGAAAATCTTCAATTAATTTAGTTTTATCCATATTTTTTTATCCTTTTAAATCTAATTTAATGCCCTTTTGTGCCTCATATTTGACATTTTGAATATCACATTCAGCTGCCATCCAATCCATAGTTGCAGTTGCTTGTGCAGAACAAGTTGCCTTTCTAAACATTTTAGTTGAATTACCTAACATACTGTAATTTTCAGTCAAATCTCCACGACTACTAAAACGAGACATTTTAATACCCAATTTCTTAACATCATCAGTTTTTGTAATATCAGTACCCATATAAATGAATGTCCAATTATATTTTTCCTCTTGATGTTTAATCATTTTATTGATACTATTGAAATCATACTCACGCGAATTATTTTCAGCACCATCAGTCATAATTACAATAATATTTTTTGAAGGACGGTCTTTTTCATCCATATCAGCAAGCCATTTGCCAATTTCAGTAATTGCAGTACCAATACCATCATTCATTGCAGTTAAACCAGAAGGTTCATATGTAATTTCTTCAATTTCATTAACATCTTTACCAATAAAATCCTTTTTTACTGTAGTTGCAAATCTATATAATGAAATTGCACAAGTACCATCTTTTTCTTCTTTTTGCTCGTCAATCATTTTTTGAAAACCACCAACAACATCTCCTCTTGAGGGATACATTGACCCACTTTCATCAATAATAAAAGCAACATGAACAAAATTTTCTTTCATATTTCATTTTTTTTTATTAATTATTTCTTTTTCTTTGCAAGGCGTTCTTCTTCCTTCTTCATCTTTTCCTCATCTTCAATTTGAGCAATTACTGTATATCCTAATTCAACTATATTTAATACAGATTGTGCATCATATTTACGCTTTGCGTTAAACAAAGGAATGTAAGGATTTGATTCTACACTTAACTTATCTCTTTCACTATCATAATTAATGGTTGAAAGCGCCATTTCAATAAGCAAACGTTGAGCATCATGTGGTAATCTATCAAATGCTGCTTCATAAACACAAATTTGTATAACTGAATCTCTCTTAATAATAAACTCAGTAGTTGCACTTGCTTTACTAACCTTTAAAATATCCTTTGCCTTTTTAGTTGACATAATTTTAAGATTAATACCATATGCCTCTAAACCAGTATTATCAAACTCTTTCATAATCATTTCTGTGATGTCATCACAAGTTGCAAATAATTTTCCCATATTTTTTATTTTTTTTATTAAACTTAAATTAAACAATGCAAATATACTGGTTTTTTTACACAAAAACAACTATTTTTAACATTTTTTTTAACCTTGTATGCTTTTCTTGTTTATAAAGTATTAGAATGGGATTTTAAAAACTATTTATAGTAAAAAAGCATATGAAAAAATGGAAAGAAGTATTTCAAATTATTATTACTCATAACAATAAACAAGTTGATTATATTGGTACTTTTAATAGTGAATCAAAAGCAGTTAAAAAATTCAATGAAATGATTGAAGAGAATAATAAAGTACAATTCCCAGTTTATTATGTAAGTAACAAATATATTGAAAAAGCACGATATGAAATAGTAGTGATTAAAAAAAGATTAGATGAAAATACATCTACAACAACTCGTTTACGAAATGAATATGGTGAATTTGTTGACCATAACACTAATAATGAAAATTGGATTGTTTTTGATAAAGCACCATACTTTAAAGAAGAAACATTTTGGGTATATGGTTATCACCCATTAGTACAAAGAAAAACGTTTGATTTCATATATAATGATATATTAAAACCATTATGTGATAACAGAAAAAATGGTACAACGTTAATTGTTTATAATAATAAATTAATAATTGACGCTTTAGAAAAAACCGAATTAATTATTTGTAAGAATAAGTCTGATTGCATTAGATTATATAACCTAATAGAATCTACAGCAGAAAAAAAACGCCTCCGTTACTTAAATTACGGAGGAAATTGGAGTTATAGTAAAATAGGAAAAAGAAACTGTATTAATAAAATACAAAAATTAACTAATTGGAATGAAGCAAAAATTAAACGAACTTCAACAAAACCATAAAAAAAAGAGAGGTTTAAACCTCTCTTTTTTATTTCATTAAGAAATGAATCATAGTGGCAATTACTGCACCCAAAATAACAGAAATTAAATCAAACTTATCAAAATTTTTATCAATGAAACGTTCTTTTACATAAAATGCGCCAACAATAATAATAGCAGCACCAACCACCCAATACGAATTTAATGGACTAACCACAGCCACTGCTAAAGCACCAGCAAAACAATGTAATAACCTATCTATACCAATTTTAGTTGATAGGAATTTTTCAGCTGAATCACAAAATTTACTAATGTTTATTTTACTAAACATTGATTTAATTTTACTTCCAATTGTTTTTAAAAAATTTTTCATATTTCAATCTATTTTTTCTATAAATATCATTAAATTATTAAACTTTAATTGAATATTATCTTCAGATGGTTGAAAATCTTTTTTATTATCTTCATTTCTATAAAATAAATCCTCATCTATTTTTTTAAATGAATATTCATCTACTTTAATATGTAATACAGATTCTTCTTTCACTTTCGCTTTAATTAACATTTCAGACACTGTATTACCCAACATAATTAAAGTATTTTTATCCAACATCACATTACTCATAATATTTCAAATAATTTGTTAATATAATATTTTATTTTATATTTCATTTTTTCTTTCCATGAAAGTTTTACTTTTACTTTACCCTTTAAAACATCATCTATGTCTTTTCCCATATCATTTAATAATAGATTTGCCATATGCTGACGTTTATTAGTTAATTCTTGAGTAAATACTTCACGTTCTTTATCTATCTCCTTTAATTCTCTATTTAATTCCCAATTACTCATCTTCTTCCTCTACATTTGAAAAATAATTAGCAACTTTTTCACACATATCTTGAAATGAGTGAATAACCCATACAACACCTGTCGTGAATAACGCATCAAATGCTAAAATCAAATACCAATAAGTTATTTCATTTTGAAATAAAAATGTAAATGGCGTAAATGTTAATTGCGGAAATAATAACAAATTTGTTAAAGATAATATCCACCCTAAATTTGTTGATGTACACATCATACATTCTAACATTTCTCCAACCATTGGAAGATGCTTATGACACAAATTTCTAAATTTATCTAAACAATTATACGGTCCCATACCATTTACTAATAAATTAGAAAAACCATACATCAAAAAACTATATAAAATAATAAAACATAAAAACATCATACCACTTCAACATTTATTTCTTCATTATTTTCAACTTTACATACAACCTCACTTTGTAATTCTTCTTCTACAATAGGTTCTTCAAGTTTAACAACTTTTTTCTTCTTATTGCGCTTTGGTTTTTCCTCTTCAAAATGAAAAGTTAATGTCTTTAATTTAGACAATGGTTCATTAGCAAACAACTCCTTTAATTCTTCCATTTTTTGATTAAATAATCCTAAACGTTCAATTGCAGATAAATTCATATCAATCGTTTCTTCAATTAAATCAAAAATTTCATCTATTACAGTATATGTATAGTCACTATAATAAAACCATTCATTTGGAACTTCTTCTGATTTTGCAACTTTTATCTTTTCATCTGGAGATGGATATGCACCCCATTTTTCACCATATAACACTTTAATAATAGCAGTATTATTAACAATTTCCATCCCTCTAAAATACACTTCATTTTTCTTAATTCTTTCTTGTAATGTCATACTGTTCCTTTTTTTTTAAAAACCTATTATTAATAACGTAATTATATATGATAATGATAAACCAAAACACAAATTACCATATTTACCATTATCAAAATGACCTTGTTGTAAACGCATTACTTTAATGAAACCATAAATATTTTTTATGACATTCAAACAACTTAAAACAAATATAAACACTTTTAATGTTAAAATTAATTCTCCCATAAATAATAAACTTTTCTTATATAAAGAATAAGAAATCATTAATAAAAATCAATATTTTTCACTATTTATTATTAAATAAAATATATATAAACTTAAGTTTTAATAATATGGAATATAAACGTTATTTAAACATTTTTAGTAGTCAAAGTGACTACGAATCTCAAAAGGATGAAGTAATGGATATGCCTCATGTTGTATTGCTTGAAGATACAAATGAAGTGATATTTGCTTCAAAAAACAAAGAAATTGATTACGCTTTAGAATTCTTCACAATTGAAGCATTGGAAGAAGGTGAAGTGTCATTCACTTTTGGAAGTGGTGCCGATTATGCTGATACATTATCATATTCTTTAGATAATGGTCAAAGTTGGTCTGAATTGCAACGTGAATCTGCAACTCCTACATTACAAAAAGGTGATAAAATACAGTTTAAAACTGTATTTAACAAAGATTATTCATCTGTTTGCAAATTCCAAACAACAATGCCCTTTAATGCTGAGGGTAACATAATGTCATTGCTTTATGGTGATGATTTTAAAGGTAAAACAACTATTAATATAAATGATTCTTGTTTTTCTTCATGTTTTCAAAACTCCTTAATAGTATCTGCTGAAAACTTAATCCTTCCCGCTACTACATTAGCAAGTAAGTGTTATGATAATATGTTCTCTAATTGTACTAGTTTAACCACTGCTCCAGAATTACCTGCCACTACATTAGAATGGTATTGTTATGGTTATATGTTCGATGGTTGTAAAAGTTTAACAGAAGCACCACAATTACCAGCTACTACATTAGCAAGTGGTTGTTATTATAGTATGTTCGGAGATTGTACAAGTTTAACAGAAGCACCACAATTACCAGCTACTACATTAGCAAGTAGTTGTTATATTAATATGTTCCTTCGTTGTACAAGTTTAACAGAAACACCAGAACTTCCCGCTACTACATTAAAAGGTTGGTGTTATGATAGAATGTTCGAAGGTTGTACAAGTTTAACATCTGCTCCAGAATTACCTGCCACTACATTAGAACAGTCTTGTTATTATTTTATGTTCAATGGTTGTAGTAAGTTAAATCGCATTAAGATGTTAGCAACTGATATAAGTGCATATAATTGTTTAAATTATTGGGTTAAAGGAGTTGCAAGTACAGGAACATTTGTTAAACATAAAGATATGACTTCATTATCAAGTGGTGAAGATGGTATTCCAGAAGGATGGACTGTAGAAAATGCTTAAATAAATTATTTTATAAAAAAAAGAGAGATTTTTTAAAAATCTCTCTTTTTTTTTATTACCATAAATCAAACGTGACACTCACGCCAACCATTATATCAAATTGTTTATTAATTAATCCATAACCAGCAGTTATTGATGGACCGACTGCAATTCTATCTTTAATTTTAAATTTTTCTTTTTGTTTTAATACAGTAACATCACTAACTACCCCACTACTTGTTGATGGTGCAATTGTTGTTTCATTAATACCGTTTATTTGTTTATTAACAACAGTAAATTTTTCAGAAACCTTAAATTTAATCGAATACCAATTAGGTTCAACGGTACTTCCGATTTTTAATTGATAAGTTAATGTATCATTTGGTTCTTTATTTTCATAGACAAATTCTTTAACTGCTTCAATAACTTTAATTTCAGTACTATCTGTAATTGAATCAACTTTTTCAACGGGTTTTATAGTTTCTTGAACAACATATTCTTTAGAATGTTTAAATTGTACTAAATAATCAATTTCATCTTTATATATTTTTAAAGAGTCATACAATTCTTTATTAGTTTTTTTTAAAGATTCCAATTTTTGTTCATATACGATAGCTGTTGTTTTATTATCGTCGGTATTTTTTGTTGTTAATTGAACAGTTTGGTCATCTATCACCTTATTTTGGTTATAATTTTGCCACCCTAATAAGCATACTGCTATTATTAAGATGGCGTTTAATATAAAACTTTTATTAATTTTAAAAGTTACTTTTTTTTCGTTATTTTCCATATTATTTTATTATCTATTAATTTGTTTATATTGTCCATAATCAAGATAAGTTCCAATTTCTTGCACATAATATGTTAAATCTGCAATAATAGCATCTCTTGACATTTCTGGTTCTTCTAACCACGATATTGTCATAAAACCAATATCTGTATTTGTTCTTATTAGAACCATTCCAATATATTTAACATCATTCATTTCTAATCTCAACCCCAATTTTTTATCAATTTCCATTATATCTTCAATTGTCCCATAGAAGATTTTATTTTTATATAAGAAAGAAGGGAATTGAAATTTTGACATATTCAAATCTTCGTATTCTTCAGCCACATAAGGTACGTGGTCTCTTGTTTCCTCATATGTCATGTCACAATATAAAAACGGTAATGACGTTGGATTTTCTTTCCCATTATGCATTTCTAAAACGCTTACTCTATCGGCATTCATAGAATAAAGCATACGAGTTAGAGTTTTAGTAATTTTAGGGTCAACTTCTTTTCTCACTTCTGATGCTGTGCTATGTATTTCATCGTCTTGTGTGATAATTTCTTTTATTAAATTTTCTTCTTTTACTGTATTATAGACTAAGAAAAATGTAACACATAAACCCAACAACACTAATGCTTGTAAAATTTTTTTAAACCCATAATTATGGACTAAAAATAAAATCTTCTCAACCCACCCAAGCATTCCCGTATTAAATGTCGGTTCCATAATTTGCTTAGCTTTGGGTTGAGTTTTTACACGTTTTTTTAATTGTTCCTTTTCTTCTTGTAATTTATCGTCTAATTGTTCCATTTTATTTCAAGAATATTTAGTTATGTTATTTCATTAAAAAACGCGCTTTATCTAACATATCATTAATTTTAGTATCTTCTGCTAATCTTGTTTGAGATGTTGATTTTTTTACATTACTTTTATAAGCAAAAAGTTCTTTAATTCTATTAGTTTGTTCATTAACTTTTGATGTGCAAAGTACTTTAGGTTCTTCAGCCCATTCAATTAAATATTCATTATTTGCTTTATCTTTCATAATGAATTTTTTACCTTCAACTTTAAATGAATCTGGGACTCTTTGCATCATATGTTGTTCTGTCAAAAAAACAGTATTTTTAAATTTCAAAGTTGACACTTTATTTTCAAATACGCTTTTAGATTGTTTATCAAATTCTTTTTTATCAATTTCACGACTAGTTAAACCAATTTCTTTTGCTTTTTGTTTACCGTCTGCCATTGCTTTATTTTTCTCTTTCATATTGGTAATTTCATTAAATTCAGCATTACCAAACTCATCGTTTTTGTGTTTTTTTTCAGCGTCAGCAGATGTATAACCCTTCATTTGTGCTTGCACTCTCTTTTTAAAGTCATCACCCATATTGGTATACTCTAAATCTTGCATGCCTTTATTATCATCATTAGAGCAAGCAAGTTTCTTTGTTTCTTTTCTAGCGCCACCATCATATTTTTCAGTAGCACTCTTCATTTCTTTGTAAGCCTTTTCGTTGTTTGTCTTATTATCTTTTTCTACGTCTTTACCCATCACTGGTTTAAATTCACTAGCACTTTCTGCGATAATTTTTCTTAATTCACTTACATTGTATTTTCTAATAGCCATGATTAATTAAATATTACTTTAATGATAATTTTATTTACATATTTATATTTTGGAGATATAAACCTTGCATTAATTGTTGGAACATCAATTTAGTATATTTTTCCTTATCAATTTTTTCCTCATCAAGCAATGATTCTATTTCCAAAGCAGTTTTTTTGATATTTTCTTCAATTTCTCCTTTATTATAAATATCATTCATAAACCCATTATTTTTATCTATTCATTGAAATAGACCCATTTTTTGAATTTTTATTTCTTTTTAATGTATCGCCGTAAAATTTACGTCTTTGTACATCCCCAAAAGGTACTGTATATTGTCCCGCATCGGGGTTAATACCTCCTGCTTGCATTACATTTCCACAAGATGTTGCCCCTCCACCAATAGCACCACCTTCACCTTCTTCATTTAAACCACCTCTTGAAGCATAAGCATTATCAAAATCCATTGATTTTATTTCATCAACCAATTCTTGTTCATTAGCAAAGACGCTTTGTTCGGACATAACTTCTTTATACAATTCCTTTACTTTATCTTCAAAATTACGTTTAGGAACTTTATACTGTACATAATGTTTTGCTACTTTTTTACTTTCATCAACAAGAACTTCATCAATTTTCTCATTCTTTTTGATAATTCCCAAATCAGTCATTTTTTTTAAAAGTTCACTTTTATCAATATTATGCAATAATATTTGATTTGGTTCTGCATCCGCTGGTTTTGTTAATAAATCTTTCAAATATTTCTTTATATTAACAAAAAATTCATAAAAAGTAACTTCTTCATTTTCTTTTTCTGTTAAAATATGAAATTGATTTTCTGTTACATAAATATTTTTCATTTTTATCATCTTTTTATTGTATCTTTCCAAAAAGCATTACGTTGCCATAATAACTTGAAAAGTTCATTTATTACTGAAGAAGTAATTTCTTTTACTTTCTTTTCAAAATCTTTTGAAGACATATTAGAGTCAATTTTACTCGCAATCAATGAAGTAATTTCACTCTTACTCATTTCTTCATTAATGATTCTAATTATTCTTTCTTCTGTTAAATTTTGTTTTGTTTTCATATATATTTACTATATTAATAAATATTAAAATACAACAAAAAATCCTCTTTACAAAAGAGGATTTAATGTATTTTTTTATATTTTATTCTTTTGTTACTGCTTGATGTAATTTAGCCATTAAATCACCATCTTGAATTAAAGTGTTTTTCCAATTAACAAAAGCATCACGTACTTTACCTAAAGTTCTATTATTGGTTTCTGTTAATTGCAATGCATTAACCCAAATATAGCATCCTTCTCCACTAGGGTCATTAAATCTAAACTGGAATGTCAAAGAAAGAGAGTTAATTTTACCAGTTAAAACCAAATCTTTATTTTTGCCATAATAAACAAGAGCATTATCATCTAATTCAATGCTTTCTCCAATAGTTTTCACTAATGCTTGTTCTTGACTTTCTCTCACATCACCAAATTGAGGAGTGTTTTTTGTAATTGGAAAACTATCACCCTTTGTTTGTTGCTGTTGTTGTTCATTTTCTTCATTTAACAATGTTTTATTATTTCGTTTTTCATTGTTTTCACGAATAATAGACAACATTTTTCTTGTTATTTGTTCACTCTTATTCATATTGCATTAATAATCATATTCTTGACCATTCCACATTAAACCAAAAACACGGTTAACGAAAGTCTTATTTTCTTTTGGTTTTTCAATAACCACCTCTTCTTCTTTTTTAGGTTCTTCTTCAAAAATTTCTTTTTTCATTTCTTCCAAATCCTCTGAAAGTTTATCCATATCAAGCGCTAAACTTTCTTCTAAAAGTGGTTCTTCTTCTACAGTTTCTTCAACTACTTTAGGTGTTTCTTTTACTGTTGCATCACTAACAATTGCCTTATCTAAAACTTCATTTACTTCCTTTTTTGCTACTTTTTTGTCATAATTTTTTTTTGCCATAATCATTAAACTTTTATAATAAATATTACATTAATCATTTTTTTTAGTAATTAAAGAAATAAATCTTCATAATTATCAATCATTAAGATTTCGCTACGTAAAATTTTTAAACATTGTTCTTTAATTTGTCTTACTCGTTCTTTAGTAATCCCCAATTCCTCCCCAATTTCTTCTAAATTTTTTTCCTCTTCTCCGTTTAACCCATAATAATACGTAATAATCTTCTGTCCCCTTACTGGAAGTTTTTTCAACATTTTCATTATCACATATTGTTTGGATTCATTTAGTTCGTTCATTACATCATCATATTCGCTAGTTGTTTCATAACAGTATTCAATATTTTCATCATCAACTTCTCCATTTTCACAAGTAATAACCTTAATATTTTCTTCTTCTGAAACTTCATTGAACATTACTTTAGAACGCTTTGTCAAACATTCTTGAATTGACTGTCTAATCCACCAAACAGCATAAGATATGAATTTAACTCCCTTTTCATCATCAAATTTTTCTATTGCTTTCGTCAATCCAATATTCCCTTCTGAAATTAAATCTTCCATAGGAATACCTTTTCCTTTATATTTTTTAGCAACATTAAAAACAAATTTCAAATGAGATTCAATTATTTGTTGTTTTGCTTGAACATTATCGTTGTTTTTTATTAACTTAAATAATTCTTTTTCTTTCTCCCTACTTATAGGTTTGAATTTTTTTAAGTTAGAATAATAAGTTTGCACTGTTGTATTAAAATCATTTACATAAACATTCATATTTTAAAAGGTTAAACATATGCTCCAAAAAAACACCTATTATAATAAGTGTATTTTTGAAACGTTATTTTCTTTCGAAACAACGATGTGTTTCTCATGCCAATCTTTAATTTCATTTAAATGTGAAATCTGGATAATAGCGTCATAATTTTCCATTATTTTCTCAAATAATGTTCTCATATTATCGTAATTCTCTTTAGCAACTCTACCAAGAATTTCATCTAATACTAAGAAATTGATTTTTGGTAATGTTGACATATTTCCCAAAACGGCTCTTAATGCTAATGCTGATGCTGTTTTTTCAAAACCACTACCACTACTTAAATCAGATTTAACATTATCTTTTATTAAGTAGAAATTCACATCATTTTTCTCATTAATTGCCACTTCTACACTAAAATCACAAACATCATTCAATAAACGAGCAATATTTGCATTAATGATAGGTAAGGTTTTCCTCAACACCATTTTAGAAATTCCATTTTTACCAATCATATCCAAATAAATCTTCCAATGACGAATTAACTTGTTTTCTTCTTTAATTTTTTCTATTAACACCATTCTTTCTTCAATTCCTTTCTGATTGTTAAGAATACTATTTTTTCTATTTTCAATTAAAGAAATATTAAGGTCTTTAGTGTTTCGTTTACCCTTCATTGTTGCATCAATATTTCTAATATTAATGTCAAGATTATTATTACGGTCAATTGCTTCGTTATTTTTATTATATTCGTTCAATAAAGTTTTCTTTTCTTTATATTCGTTTCGCAATTGAGTTAATTTTAATTCAACAACAGATTTTTTGATTTCAGTTTTTGTTTTAATGTCATATTTTTCTCTATTAGACTTTAATTCCTCAATCTTCTTATCTAATTCTGTTTTTTTAATATTTAATTCCTTTCCACTTTCAGCAATTTCATTTTGCTTAGTTTGAATTTCAGCAATTTTAGATGAATTATCCACATTATCATACTTTTTACCACAAGTAGGACAATATTCACTTTTTGTTAATTCATCAATCCTTTTTTTATTAGAAATATACTCTTGTCGTTGTAATTGAATTTGAAGATTCAAATCATTGCTTTCTTTTACCAATGCATCATACACATCAATTGAAAAATCAACATCCTTCACTTCTTCATATATAGCAATCAACTCTTTTAATTCATTGTTTTTGCCCTCTCCTTCGCTTTGTAAGCGACTCATTTGAGTATTTAGTGTAGTTATATCAATTTTCAATAAAGTATCGTCTATAGGCGTTTTACAACTCAATAACTGCATCTTTTGTTCTTCCAATTTAGTCAATTCTTCATCAATTAAATCATTTTCTTTAGAGTATTTCTCAATTTCATTTCTTAAAGAATTATTTAAGAATTCCATCGCTTCACTCTCTTGTTTTAATTGAGTAGAATCATATTTATTGGAAATCAAATAAGGTTTAATTGAACTGTTAAACATTTCACGCGCTAAAATATCTTTTTGTTCAATTGGTAACAAACCAATCCATCGTGACAATAATTTTCCTCGTTCAGTATCTTTTTTCTCAATTAAATCATCTAAATTTGCACTTGTAGCACAAATAATCATATCAAAATCGGATTCATTACCAATTGATTCTTTAATGATTTTATTTGTTTGAGCACTGTTTTCACCCTTATTATCTTCAACATATTCCACCAATTCTTCAGTAGAATCACCAACAATTCTATAATATTCAACTTTTTGAGTTGCTTTACTTTTTGCTGTTCGTTTCGCAAATGCTGGTCTTGTTATAGTACGTTTAACAATATATTCCACACCATCAATAACTAAACAACCTTCAACAACTACTTGTGTTGCTTCTTGTAAATGCTTATTAAATATTTTATCTAATGTTGCTGCTTTATCAGTTTTTCCAAATAATAAAAAATGAAATAAATCAATTGCAAATGTTGTTTTGCCACTTTGATTTGCTGGTTCACCACTTAATAATACTAAACCATTTAATTGAGTGAAATCAAAGAAATTATCTTCCCCATAAGAAAGAAAATTATCCCATTTAATCCATTTAATTGAATAACGTTTATACTTATCATAAACATCATAATCAATATTACCATTAATTTGAGCATCT
>JAEIGA010001143.1_pt1 | contig 40714 bp, 39 predicted proteins | sample 9270691 | NCBI WGS metagenome assembly JAEIGA01 (sample SAMN17057246, study PRJNA624740) | gut metagenome | biome: biome; isolation source: fecal sample | host: Bos grunniens | place: China: Xizang | collected 2019 | reverse complement strand
AGAAACTGGTGTGGATTGTATTAAAATGGAAGGTGGCGAAGAAGTAATCGACTCTATCACACGTATTATTTCTGCTGGTATTCCTGTAATGGGTCACCTAGGCCTAATGCCACAGTCTATTAATAAATATGGCACATACGCAGTGCGTGCAAAAGAAGAAGAAGAGGCAAACAAACTTATAGAAGATGCAAAACTTTTGGAACAAGCTGGTTGCTTTGCTATTGTGCTTGAAAAAATCCCTGCAGCGCTTGCTACTCGTGTGGCACAAGCAGTGCAAATTCCTATCATTGGTATTGGTGCTGGTGCTGGCGTAGATGGTCAAGTACTTGTAATGCAAGACATGCTTGGCATCACCAAAGGTTTCTCTCCTCGCTTCCTTCGTCGCTATGCAGACCTAAACACTGTTATTACCGAAGCTGTGCAAAACTACATCGACGACGTAAAATCTTGCGACTTCCCTTCAGAAAAAGAACAATATTAAAACTAGGTAAAATTGCCAAAAACAAAAGCCCTCGTCACTCGAGGGCTTTAACGTTTTTACAAAAATCCTAGTTCGAGTTTGGCTTCTTCGGTCATCATGTCGCGGTCCCAAACTGGTTCGAATACTAGCTCGATTTCTACTTTGCCAACGTCTTCTATTGACTCGATTTTTTGTTTTACATCTTCTAGGATAAAGTCTGCCATTGGGCAAGAAGGAGCTGTAAGTGTCATGTCTATGTGAACATCGTTGTTTTCGTTCACATCTATTTTGTAAATTAAGCCTAAATCGTAGATATTGACCGCAATTTCTGGGTCGAACACTGTTTTCAACATCTTAACGATGTTTTCTTCTAAAGTTAAAAACTCACTCATCTTTTAATATTGGTAAATAATCTGATTGTATATTAGTCATTGCGCCCCAAAGACTATGACGGGCTTCTGGATTCATTTTTTCGAGCAAATCCATCACCTTTTGCATATCATGTCTGTTGGAGTCTTGTTCGTATGGACAATTTTTTATTTGTTTTTTCAATTCGCGAAGCTTTGCATACTCCACAATGTCTGCCTCTGGCACCAAACAAAGCGGACGAATAATATCCACATCCACTTTATTCATATAAAGGCGTGGAGGCATAGTAGCAAAAGCCCCTTGAAATGTTAGGTTCATAAGCAAAGTGGCAAGAATATCGTCTTGATGATGCCCAAGGGCAATTTTAGTGCAACCGAGTTCCTTTGCCAAGTCAAAAAGTTTTTTTCTTCTATTCCAAGAACACAAAAAACAAGGAGATTTTCTTTTGTCTGTGCTAGGGTCGAAACTTGTAGTTACATGGTAAAATGGCACGCCGAAGCTCTCGCAATAGTTTTTAAGGTATTCTATATCTGCTTGATATGGAATATTTTCCATGCTTACATGGGCAGCCACAACAGAAAATCGGGGTTTGAATACGCGAGAGCGCTCCGCAAGGAATTCCACCAATGCAAGCGAATCCTTTCCGCCAGAAAGACCAATCAGGACCTTATCGCCATCGTCGATAAGACCATAGTCTTTCATTGCCTTACGGAATTTTTTCCCAATTTTGTAAATTATTTTTTCCATGCCCGCAAAGAGCGCTAATCGATATTTTTAAATACAACTTTTAATGTTTTCATCACCCCCTCCACATCCATGCCAAGCATATGGTAAAGTTCGGCTGGAGAGCCGTGTTCAATGAAATTGTCTGGAATACCGATGCGTTTCACAGGAAGTGAATAGCCACTATCAGCCATATATTCAAGCACAGCAGAACCAAATCCACCCCTTAAAGAACCATCTTCCACTGTAACTATAGACTTATAGTTTTTAAACACCTCGTCAAGAAGTGCAGTATCTAGAGGTTTAATAAAACGCATATCATAAACGCTCACTTCACTAGCATCAGCGCCAAGACTTTCCACCGCTTTAATTACGGCATTCCCTATTGGGCCAACGCTAAGCACAGCAACTTTACTACCCTTTTTAAGTTCCACACCTTTACCTACAGGAACCTCTGTCATCGGAACATCTTTCCAAGCAACACCCTCACCTGCTCCACGAGGATAACGGATCACGAAAGTACCTTTGCCTTCCAATTGAGCAGTGTACATTAGGTTTCTAAGTTCCAACTCGTTGAGCGGAGAAGCTATAGTAAGATTTGGAATACAACGTAAATATGCCATATCAAATGCACCGTGGTGAGTAGGGCCATCTGCACCTACAAGACCAGCTCTATCCAAACAAAGCACCATATTCAAGTTTTGAAGTGCCACGTCGTGAATAATTTGGTCGTATGCACGCTGCATAAACGAAGAATAAATGTTACAGAAAGGCATTAAGCCCTCTTTTGCCATACCTGCAGAGAATGTTACAGCATGTGCCTCTGCGATACCCACGTCAAACACTCTATCTGGCATTTCGCGCATCATTATGTTCATAGAGCAACCTGTTGGCATAGCAGGAGTAACACCTACTACCTTTTCGTTGGCTTTAGCCAGTTCCAAAAGAGTATGACCAAACACATCTTGATAAAGGTCTGCATCGGTAGATTTGCTCTTGATACGCTCACCAGTTTCTGGATTGTAAAGACCTGGAGCGTGCCAAATGGTAGCTGAATTTTCTGCAGGAGCAAATCCTTTACCTTTTGTAGTTTTAATGTGAAGAACACGAGGACCTTCGAAGTTTTTAATATCGGTAAGTACCTTTACAAGTTGGTCAATATTATGACCATCTAGTTGACCAAAGTATCTGATATTCAAGCCCTCAAAAATATTTGAGCCACCTGTAAGAATAGACTTTAAGTGATTTCCTACCCTAACCATACGGTTGCGAGTAGAGGTTTTCATTAGGCCTATTTTCTTTAAAAAGTGATATGTTCTAAAACGCCATTTATTGTACCATGCGGACGAAGTAATATCGGTAAGATATTCACTTAAGCCACCAACGGCATTGTCAATGGCCATATTGTTGTCGTTGAGAATTACAAGCAGATTGTTTGGGTTTACACAAGCATTATTTAGCCCTTCAAAAGCAAGTCCGCCAGTCATGGAGCCGTCGCCAATCACAGCAACTACTTTTCTGTTTGTATCAAGTTTCTCACTACCAATAGCCATACCCAAGGCTGCAGAAATAGAGTTTGAAGCATGACCTGCCACAAAGGCATCATACTCACTCTCCTTTGGAGAAGGGAAACCTGAAAGTCCCTTAAATTTTCTGTTTGTAGAGAATTTTTCGCGTCTGCCTGTAAGTATTTTATGTCCATATGCTTGGTGACCAACATCCCAAACAATGCGGTCTTCTGGAGTATCAAAAACATAATGTAATGCCACAGTAAGTTCTACCACACCCAAACTAGAAGCCAAGTGCCCAGGATTGTTTGCAAGCTGCTCTACAATAAACGTTCTAATTTCCTGACACAAAGGCTTAAGAAATTTTTTATCAAGCTTTCTTAGGTCTGATGGATAATTGATTGTGGATAAAATAGGATATTTATCTGCCATAAAATTACATTTGACTACAAAAATACATAATTAATTCATAAATAACATAAATTAGCATATTATTAATTGATAATTTTAGAGCATTTTATTAATTTTGTAGTTTAGAGTATGACCTATTAAAATTTATAATTCAATGAAAAAAATCTTTTATCTTTTCTGCCTAGCAGTTTTAAGTGCATCTTGTGTAACACAAGCAAAATATAATGAAGTATTGGAGAGCGAAGCTAATTTATATGCACAAGCTCAAGAGTGTGACAAAGAACTTAACAAGGCTAAAGCCAAAATACAAGATTTAGAAACAAAACTTTCTAAACTCAACAAAGAAAAAGAACAAATAGAAGAAGATACCATCAGACTATCAAAAGAATTGCAACGTGTGGTAGCAGACTGTAATAAAATGCAGGAGCAAAACTTAAATCTTCTAGAAAAACTCCAAAGTTCTAAAACAAAAGATGAATTTCAAACATTGTTAGAAGAAATTAATGCACTTCAAACAGAACTCATCCAACGAGAAGATGCTCTATTCAAAGCAGAACGTGCTCTTAAGGAAAAACAAATAGAATTAGAAGATAGAAATGCCAAAATCACAGAGCTAACAAAACTACTTGACGAACGCGACAACTATCTAAATTCACTTAAAGACAAAGTAATGAAAGCGCTTGCTCCATTTGAAACTGAAGGCTTAAAAGTGAGCGAAAAAGGTGGCAAAGTATATGTTTCTATGGACGAAAAACTACTTTTCCAATCTGGTCGTTGGGTGGTTGACGCAAAAGGAGCAAGAGCTATTAGAGAACTTTCTAAAGTGCTTGCTACCACAAAAGACGTAGATATTGTAGTGGAAGGCCACACAGATAATGTTCCATTCGAAGGCAACGGCAACATTCTAGACAACTGGGATTTAAGTGTAAAACGTGCCACTTCCATTGTTAGAATTTTGTTAGAAAATAAAGATATTGACCCTGCAAAAGTGAGTGCTAGTGGTAGAAGTGAATATTGCCCTATCGACACAGCAGATACAAAAGAAGCACGCAAAGCAAATCGCCGTATCGAGATTATTTTAACTCCAAACCTAGATGAGCTTCTTAAAATATTTGAATAATGAATTTTAGAACAGAAATACAGATTAAAAAATCTCAACAGAAGATTAATCATAGCCAAAAGATTCTTCTGCTAGGTTCGTGCTTTGCCCAAAATATGCAAGTAAAATTTGCAGAAGGTGGGTTTGAAGCAATGCACCCTTTCGGAGCCATTTACAATCCGTATTCTGTAGCAAATTCATTTAAACTTATTGTTGAAAAGCAAATGCCAAGTACAGAAAGTTTGTTTTTCCAAAAAGACAAGTGGAATAGTTATTCCTTTCATAGCAGCTATTCCAGCGCCGACAAAAATGAGGCTATCCGCCAAATGAGCGAGGCTATCACAAGAGCCAACGATATTTTAAATTCAGAAGACCCAATTATTATCATCACCCTTGGCACAAGTTGGGTATATGAATTGAACGAAACAGGCGAAATAGTAGCAAACTGTCATCACTGCAATGCTAGTTGTTTCACACGCAGAGCAATGGATGTGGAAGAAATAATCGAGATGCTCTCCCCTATTTGCCAAACTGAGAAACGCATTATATTCACTGTGAGCCCAGTACGACACTTAAAAGACGGTGCACACGAAAACCAACTAAGCAAAAGCAGACTTCTGCTTGCTGTAGATAAACTCGTAGCACAGCATCCAAACTGTGAATATTTTCCTTCGTACGAAATTGTGCTCGACGAACTTAGAGATTACAGATTTTTTGCAGAAGATATGGCTCACCCTACTCCACTTGCAGTTGATTATATTTGGGAAAGATTTTCTGACACATATTTCTCAGAAAAAACCATAGATGGCATTAAAGAGTACGAAAAGATTTCAAAAACAGAAAAACACCGTCCTTCAAATCCAGAAAGTGAAAAGTACATCTCACTTTTAGAAAAAATAAAGAACGATAAAATAAATTGGACTAAAAAATATAAATTTTAAAACCGTGGAAAAGAAAAAAGAATCACCACTAGTAAGTCTATTAGTAAGCATTGTAATACCAGCAATTATACTTTCAAAATTTAGTACCGAAGAATATTTGGGTATTCTTCCAGGATTTTTGGTGGCACTATCATTACCTATTGGCTATGCTATTTACAACTTAGTAGTAAGAAAAGAAACTGGTTTTATTGCCATTTTAGGTTTTGTAAGTATATTTTTAACTGGTATCATTGGAGTATTTGAGTTCCCAACAGAGTGGCTTGCTATAAAAGAAGCCGCAGTGCCACTGCTTATTGGCATTGCTGTAATAGTGTCACTAAAGACACCATATCCGCTTGTCAGGAAACTTCTTTTCAACGAAGAATTACTTGATTTAAAACTTATAGATAAAAAACTAAAAGAAAATAACAATGTGTTTGAAATAGAAAGAATATTGGTAAAATCCACATTTATGGTGGCAGCCTCTTTCCTACTTTCTGCCACATTAAATTTCTTTTTGACCAAATATATAGTAGTTAGTCCTGCTGGCACTGCTGCATTCAACGAAGAATTGGGCACTCTTACTGCACTAAGTTACCCTGCTATCGCACTGCCTAGTACAGCAGTAATGTTTTTGGCTATTTATTATGTATTTAAGAAAATAACCAAACTTACAGGTTTGAAATTTGAGGAGATTCTGTCTGAAAAACTAAAAGAAAAGACAAAATGAGATACTCTGTAAACGAGATAAAAAATATATTGGACTCTAATAATTTTCTTGTTAGTAAGTCTATTATAAACATACCAGAATGCAATATTGAACACTGTTTGACCGATAGCAGACAGGTTTCTTTTATTGATACTACCCTATTTGTGGCACTAGAAACAAACACTGGTAGTGGACATAAATATGTGGAAGATTTATACAAACAAGGTGTAAAAAATTTCCTTATTTCTATTTGGGACGAAAAATACAATGATTTTGAGGCCAATTTCTTCCTTGTTGATAATACGCTTAAAGCCCTTCAAGCATTGGCTATGTATCATAGAGACAATTTTACTAGCCAAGCAGAACTTTTCCGTTTCCCTATTATTGGTGTAACAGGTAGCAACGGTAAAACCATAGTGAAAGAATGGCTTTACCAACTTCTAAAAGATAAATTTAATTGTTGTCGTAGCCCAAAGAGTTACAATTCACAAATAGGTGTGCCACTTTCTGTTCTAAACCTAAATAAAGAACACAACCTTGGCATTTTTGAGGCTGGCATTTCTCAAACAAACGAAATGGAACGCCTTGCTATGATAATTAAACCAAAAATTGGTATTATCACAAACATTGGCAATGCTCACAATGCTGGATTCCACTCAATAGAAGAAAAAATAGAAGAAAAAATCAAACTATTTTACACAGCAGACACTGTTATTTGCCCTAGTAAATATGGTATAGAAAAGTATTTTGAAAAAAAACTTACACAGCTTATCACTTGGGGAATAAATGACGACAAAGCAGTGATAAATGTGAGTAAAATTACAGAAGGAAGCGATAGTATTGTCAGATTTGAATATAATAATAGAAATTACGAGTATAGAATTCCATTTACAGACGATGCTTCTATAGAAAATGCTCTCAATGCTATTATTTGCTGTGTTTTCTTGAGCATTAGCGACCTAAAAACAGAATCGTTGGAGCCAGTGGCAATGCGTCTTGAGCTAAAACAAGGTATAAACAATTGTACGCTTATCAACGACTCTTACAACTCAGATTTGGGTGGACTTTCTATTGCAATAGACTTTTTAAACTCACAAAGCAGGAACACAGGCCTTAGCAAAACACTTATTTTATCTGATATTGCCCAAACAGGCACAGATGACAAGAGTTTGTATTCTGCCGTGGCAGACCTAATTAAAGAAAAAGGAATAGACAGATTTATTGGTGTAGGCGAAATAAGTAATTACAAAAATCTTTTCCCTTCTAGTAGTACTTTCTATGAAAGAACTATAGACCTAATTAATGCTCAGCCTACCTTTATAAATGAGATAATATTAATTAAAGGTGCTAGAAAATTTGAGTTTGAAAAGATTACAAATTACCTTTCTGCCAAGAGTCACGAAACCATAATGGAAGTAAATCTATCTGCACTGGTGGATAATTTTAAACATTTACGTTCATTTCTTAAAAACGACACCAAGGCAGTGGCCATGATAAAAGCCGACGCTTACGGATGTGGTGCGCTTGCCGTGGGCCAAACACTTAGCCACTACAACTGTGATTATTTTGGTGTGGCAGTGGCAGACGAAGGTGTAGAACTAAGAAAAGCTGGCATCAAAACACCTATTATTATTATGAATCCAGAGTTAAATACTTTTGATTTAATGATAAAATATAGGTTGGAACCAGAAATCTATAGTTTCAAACTCCTAAAAAGTTTTGCAGAGTACACAGAAAATGAAGGCATTAGCAACTTCCCTATCCATATAAAGATAGACACAGGTATGCACCGCCTAGGTTTTGAAGAAAAAGAAATAGACTCACTAATAGATTTCTTGAAAAACAACAAAAGCCTAAAAGTGGAATCTGCATTCTCACATTTGGTAGCAGCGGAGGATAAAAATGAAGATGAGTTTACTCTTAAACAAATAGAAACATTCAGGAGAATAACAGATATATTACAAAACAAACTGAATATCACATTCTTGCGTCATATTCTCAACACTTCTGGTGTACAACGATTCTCAGAATATCAAATGGATATGGTGAGAATGGGTATTGGCCTTTACGGCATAGGAATAGACGACAACTCTCCTATCCGCCCTGTGGCAACGCTAAAAACTCGCATTCTTCAAATCAAAGAATTGGAAGCAGAAGAAACCATTGGTTATAATAGAAAAGGGAAACTTAATAAACCTTCGCGCATTGCAGCTATTCCTATTGGCTATGCCGACGGACTAAGTCGAGCATTTGGAAATGGTAATGGTTATGTAATGATAAACGGTAAAAAAGCCCCATTTATTGGAAATATCTGCATGGACGTGTGTATGATAGACATTACTGATATTGATAATGTAAATGAGGGTGATATGGTAACAATCTTTGGTGCAGAACCTAGTATTTCTGAGCTAGCAAAAAAGACCAATACCATTCCATACGAGATTTTAACTAGTATTTCTAAACGTGTAAAACGCATATATTATCAAGAATGAGAAACATAATAATTTTATTGGCTCTTGCCCTATTTACATCTTGCATAAGCAATAGAGATTTTGAGATGGAAGAAGGTTTGGTGTCTGACGTAGCAAACCATAACGACCTGCAAATATCATACAGAATGCCTATGGGATTTAAAGCAGTAGATCAAGACTTTGTGGATTCAATTTCACAAATAAATGTACTAGCAAATCCATTTGATAGAATTCTGACAAAACTCTATGTAGATACAGTACTGAGCAATGCAAATGTGTCTATCTATGATATGAGACATATTCCTGCAGAAAAAACAGAAAACGAACTAGATTTTTACAAACAAAATTATAATGCCCAAAATTATTGGGATAGTGTAGAGAAAAGAAGATATAAATCTAATGAATTTCCTCGTGTGGAAGAAATTACAATGTCTAATGCATTTAAAACACTTATTCGTGTGATTTATTTCGACGATAAAAAAGCAAAATTCTGCGTGGATTATTTCTTCCCAACAGATTATTATGAAGACTTTTTACCTTTTGTGTATTCTTCAATTGCTTCTACACAAAATAGTTATCAAATAATAATTTCACAAGAATGAAAACAGCTAAGTGGCATAACAATTACAAAATCTTGATAGAAGAAAGCAGAGAATTTCTTCCTGAAGAGAAAAAAGCAAAGCTTATCAAGCTTTATCGTGAAGCTGAGTACAGTGAAGAATTGGCAGAAGATTTCAATTCTGCCTTGGCGATAGCTTATATTGCAATAAAAGAATTATCACTAAGCAAGGCGGCACTTTGTACTGTAGTTTTATTTCCACTTATAAAACATAATAGATATAATATAGAGAATGTAAAGACAGATTTTTCTGAAGAAATTTCGGTAATGCTAAATGGACTTACTAGAGTAAAAAAACTCTATAGCAAGACCTCTACCATGGAAACCGAAAATTTCAGAAAACTGCTTTTAACTCTAGCAGAAGATGTGCGTGTTATTTTTATTATGCTATCCGAAAGGTTGTACTTTATGAGAAATCTAAAGGATAAACCTGTAGAAGCACAACAAAATATCTCTAAAGAAACATCATATCTTTATGCTCCACTGGCTCACCGTATGGGTCTTTATAAAATCAAGACCGAGATGGAAGACCTATCCTTAAAATACACATTCCCAGATATTTACAAAGAAATAGCAAATAAACTGAGCGAAACTAAAAAGGACCGTGACCTATACATAGAGCATTTCATTGCACCGCTAAAGGAAAAACTAGAATCACTTGGTCTGAAATTTACCATTAAAGGCAGAACCAAATCTATTTATAGTATTTGGAACAAGATGAAAAAACAAAATACTGCCTTTGAGGGTATCTACGACCTTTTTGCAATTCGTGTAATTCTAGATAGTGAAATAGAAAAAGAGAAAGCAGAATGCTGGCAAGTTTATTCTGTGGTGGCAGATATGTACCAACCAAACCCTAAGCGTTTGCGTGACTGGCTTTCTATCCCAAAAACCAATGGATATGAGTCTCTTCATACCACTGTGATGGGTCCAGAAGGCAAATGGGTAGAAGTGCAAATACGTACAGAAAGAATGGACGAAGTGGCAGAAAAAGGTATGGCTGCTCACTGGAAGTACAAAGGTATTCAGGGCGAAGCAAATATGGATACTTGGCTAAAAAATCTGCGTGATGTACTTGAAACACAAGACCTTAAAGCAGAGGAATATATGGATGAATTCAAACTTAATCTTTATGACGAAGAGGTGTTTGTGTTCACTCCAAACGGCGATTTGCACAAACTACGCAAAGGTGCTACCCTACTAGACTTTGCATTTTCTATCCACACCAAACTAGGATGCACATGTATTGGTGGTAAACTTGGCAATAAGAACGTAACCATATCATACGTTCTTAAAAATGGCGACCAAATAGAAGTGTTAACCTCGTCGAACCAAAAACCTCGTGCCGACTGGTTGAAACTTGTTACCACTAGCAAGGCTAAACAAAAAATTCGTCAGGTTATTAAAGAAACTGAGACCAACGAGGCCAATATGGGTAGAGAAATTCTGCTTAGAAGATTCAAAAACTGGAAAATAGAATTTGACGAAGCAAGACTATCTCGTTTATCAAAAAAATTGGGTTATAAAACCATTTCTGAACTTTATATTGACATTAATAAAGAAGAAATGGACCTACTGGAATTTAAAGACAGTTACCTAAACTTTGATAAAAAAGAAGAGCCTGCTCCAGAAAACATTAGTGCAGAGTCTTACAAAGGCAATGACAAACTAAGTAAAGATGATGTTCTTATTATAAACAACGAGACCAAAGGTGTGCAATATACCATGGCAAAATGTTGTAATCCTATCTATGGCGATGAGATATTTGGCTTTGTTGGAGTGTCTGGTGGTATTAAAATTCACAGAAAAAATTGCCCAAACGCACCACAAATGATGGCAAGATTTGGATATAGGATAGTAAACGCAGCGTGGGAAGCATCGTCTAATGAACAAAGTATTTGCACTCTATACGTGTCTGGTAGAGACGACCTAGGGGTTATAACTAACATTAGCTCTTTGATTTCTAAAGAAAATTCGGTAACTTTGCGCTCTATTTCTATCGACTCAGATGCTGGTAGTTTTGATGGAAAATTGGTGCTTACCGTAAAGGATTTAGAAAGTCTAGAACGTATCATTCAAAAAATTAAAAACGTAAATGGAGTTCACTCCGTAAATAGACAATAATATGTTTTCTGGAATTGTAGAAGAAACAGCAAAAGTGGTAAAAGTGGAGCGCGAGCTAGACAACATGCACTTCACACTATCATGTTCATTTGCAAATGAATTAAAAATAGATCAAAGTGTGGCACACAATGGCGTTTGCCTAACAGTGGTGAAACTAGAAGATAACACATACACAGTTACCGCAATGAAAGAAACCCTAAATCGTAGCAATTTAGGACTACTAAAAGAAGGTGACTTAGTAAATATTGAGCGAAGCATGATAATGCAAGGTCGCCTAGACGGTCATATCGTGCAAGGTCATGTGGATCAAACTGCCAAATGTACAAATGTACAAGACGACAACGGAAGCTGGATTTTTACCTTTGAATACGAATCTTCTCAAGAAATGATAGAAAGAGGTTATTTCACAGTAGATAAAGGTTCTGTTACTGTAAATGGTGTAAGTCTAACAGTTTGTAACCCTACAAAAAACACTTTCCAAGTGTGCATCATCCCTTACACATTTGAAAACACAAACTTTAAAAATATCAAAGAAGGTACTATTGTCAACATAGAATTTGATATAATTGGAAAATATATCTGCAGAAAAAATTCATTATTAAATCAGTTATGAAAAGAATTTTATTAATATTTTCTTGCCTATTAACATTGTTTGTAGCTAATGCTAATACAAAAAACTACCCAAAAATTAGTATAGAAGGTAAAGAATATTATTTATATACAGTTCAAAAAAGTGAGGGCTTTTATGCAATAAGCCAACGCTTTGGCGTGCCACAAACAATGATATTAGAATGCAATCCTAATGCAGAAAGTGGGCTTAAAGTAGGACAAATAATCAAAGTTCCTATTGTAGAAAATGCATTCACAATAAAAAAAGAAAAAGAGAAACCAGATTTTCCAGTAAAAAATTATACTATACGTCCTAAAGACACACTTTATAGTTTATCAAAAAAATATAAAGTAAGTGTTGATGACATTCTAAAAGTAAATCCAGAAGCCACTACTCTGAGCATTGGCGATATTTTATATATTCCAGATAGTGTAGCTATAAAAAAAGCAGAGAAAAAGGCTGCAAAAGAAGTAAATAAAGACCAAGTTCCAACATTGGCAGAACAAACTCTTAGCACTCCTACAGATACTTTAGATACAACTTTAAATTCTGAGCTTGATATTTTTTCACTAGAGGAAATGATAGAGAAGAATTATAATGGAGAATTTAAAGTAGCTATACTTTTGCCATTTATGCTAGAAGCAACCAAAAGAGATGCTAGTATGGACCGTTTTGTTGATTTCTACAAAGGATGTGTAATTGCAGCAGATTCATTATCTAAACTAGGATATAACATAGAGATTTCGGCATACGATATAGGTAAAACTCATAGCCAAATCACTGCTGTGTTAAATAATCCATCACTAAAACAAATGGATTTAATCATTGGTCCTGCATATCAAAGTCAAGTTTCATATATTTCTAAATTTGCAGATGAGAACAATATAAGGACAGTTATTCCTTTCTCATCAAATGTTCCAGAGATTAGTACCAATAAATATCTATATCAAGTAGTTTCACCACAAAAGGAACTATTCCCTATGTTATCAGACAAATTCTGTGAAATATTCAAAGATAAATTGGTAATTATCTCTCAAACAGAATCTTTTACAACATATAATAAGAGTGATTTTACAGACCTTTTATTACCAAAACTAAAGAAAAATGAAATAGAATATACATTTATAGACGACTATAAAATAGCTGCTAAAGTGGATTCTATTTCGGCATTAACAGAAAAAGAAATCATATTTTTAACACCTAGTAGCAATGAAGTTTTACTGAATAAATTAGGCGAACAACTAGAATTAATTACATCTAAAAAGGTTTCTGTTTTTGCATTCCCAGAATGGAGTGGTTATCAAATAGATGAATTATATTCACTTCCTATCTATAGTTTTACAAGTTATAATACCGATTATGACAGTGATAAAACCAAACGTTTCTTTAATATTTTCATAGATAAATTTGGAATACCAGGTGTACAACAAACACCAAATTATGCCATTTTTGGTTTTGATATATTCCATTTCTTTATCAATAACATGAATAAATATGGCAAACGATTTGACAAACATTTAGAATATATTACAGAAGAAGGTATTCAAATGAATTTCGCATTCCAAAAGATAGGAATAGGTGGACATAGCAACTTGGGAATTATACTACAGAAGATAGACTCTAAAGGTCTAAATATTATAGGATAAGATGCGTAAATTAATATTAAGTTTTATATTGCTTTTTACATTTACATGGGCTTTCTGTCAACACTACACCATGATTAAGCCAGAGCTATATCTTGGTACCAATCAAGGTGTTAACCTTTGGCCTAATGTATCATTTACCCCTAAAGTAGCTCAAAATTTTGATGTTAGATACAAGGGTGGCTTCACTGTTAGATACGTCAATTTAAAGTACTTTGGTTTTCAAGCAGAACTTAATTATAGCCAGCAAGGTTGGTCTGAAACCTCAGCCGCAGGAGAAAGATATAGTCATAGATTTGATTATTTAGAACTTCCTATCCTTGCACATATTTACTTTGGTAAAAAGAATACAAAGTTTTTTGTAAATCTTGGTCCAGAAATTAGATATATGATTTCTGATGCAGCCACCACCCCATTTGCTCAAGGTGCTGGCATTCAACAAACAAAAGAAATCGAGAATAGATTTGATTACGGTATTACTGGCGGTTTAGGTATAGAGTTTAGAACACAAAAAATAGGTGCATTCCAACTGGAAGCACGTTACCATTTTGGTTTAAACAACGTATTTAATGCTAGTAAAAAAGATGATTTTTCCCAATCTAGTAATCAAGCTATTAGCGTAGGAATAGTTTATTTATTTAATGTATTAAAATAATATGGAATCAATGTATAAATTACTGCAAGTACGCAGAAGTCACAGAAAATTTACAGAACAAGCTGTAGAACAAGAAAAAATAGATGCAATCTTAAGAAATGCTCTAATGTCTCCTGCAGGCAAGAGCCTTAACCCATGGGAATTCATCGTGGTTACAGACAAAGAAACGCAAGAGAAAATGTCTAAATGCAAACCATTTGGCGGTGCATTTTTGGCAGAAGCTCCACTTTCCATTGTTATCATTGCAGATACAGAAAAAAGCGATGTATGGGTAGAGGATTGTTCTGTTGCAGCATTCAATATTCAACTTACCGTAGAAGACCTTGGTCTTGGTAGTTGCTGGTGCCAAATAAGAAAACGCCCAGGAATGGAAGAAGGCGCAATGGCAGAAGATACCATAAAAGAACTTCTAGGTATTCCAGAGAAATATGCAGTGGAATGCATTATTGGTATTGGCTACAAAGGAATGGAACGCAAACCATTCAACGAAGACAAACTTCAATTTGAAAAAATTCATACAGGCAAATTTTAATGATTGAAAAGGTTGTTATAATAGGTGCTGGCAATGTGGCTACTCACCTGAGCAAAGCCATAAAAAATGCAGGTATTCAGATTCTACAAATTGTAAGTAGAACAGAAGATTCTGCACGTGAACTCGGCACCTTGCTTAACGTACCTTTTACCTGTATTCCTACTGAGATAAACACAGAAGCAGACCTATATATTGTAAGTGTAAAAGACGATGATATCGCACCAGCTCTTAGCACATACAACTTGCCAAAAGATGCTCTTATTGTGCACACAGCAGGTAGCGTATCAATGGAAATTCTAAAAGATTTTTCATCTAATATTGGCATACTATACCCATTACAAACATTCTCAAAGAAGAAAGACGTAAACTTCAAAGAAATACCTGTATATATCGAAGCGAATAGCATAAACAATACAAACAAACTACTACAATTCGCAGGTAGATTTTCAGATAGAGCAAAGGAAGTTAGTTCAGAAAACAGAGCACACGTGCACCTTGCCGCAGTGTTTGCTTGCAACTTTACAAACAACCTCTATAGCATAGCTTCTGATATACTAGAAAAAGCAGGACTTAGCTTTGAAGATATGCTTCCACTTATTAGTGAAACTACAGAAAAAATAAAAATTCTTCACCCTCGAAAAGCACAAACCGGACCTGCTATAAGACGCGACAGCAAGGTAATCGAAAAGCAACTAAATGCACTAGAGGGAAGAGAAAAACAGATATACAAACTTATCACAGAAAGCATCCAAGATGAAAAACTTTAAGGAACTTTTAAAGGATATTAAAGTCTTTATTTTCGACGTAGATGGCGTGCTTAGTGCCAATGTTATGAATCTAAATTCAGACACAGGACTGCCAGTGCGCACAGGAAATGTAAAAGACGGATATGCTCTACATTTAGCTAGTAAACTTGGCTACAAAATTGCTATAATCACAGGTGCAAACACAGAGTATCTTACAAGTAGATTTGCTGCACTTGGTATTCACGACGACATTTATTTGGGTTGTCACAACAAGATAGTAGAGTTTAAAGCACTAATGGAGAAATACAACCTAAACCCAGAAAATGTGCTTTATATGGGCGACGATATTCCAGACCTTAAAGTTATGAAAATGGTGGGTGTGCCATGTTGCCCAGCAGATGCTGCCCCAGAAATAAAAGAAATATCAAAATATATTTCTCATTGCAAAGGTGGCGAAGGTTGCGCACGCGATGTAATAGAACAAGTTTTAAAAGCTCAAGACAACTGGCTTCGCGACGACGAGGCTACAATTTGGTAAAATTATGCTACAATTAATTCGTTGGAAAAACTTATTATTCTTAGGTGTTTTACAAACACTAATGTTTTTTGGTGTACTTAAACCAATACTTGCAAAATATGCTATTGCCCTACCCTACGAATATCCAATTTTTGGACTACTATTAGGTGCAACCATATTTATTGCTGCAGGTGGATATATAGTAAACGACTATTTCGACACAAAAATAGACCAAATAAATAAGCCTACACAAGTAATAGTAAGCAACAAAATTTCACGAAACGCTGCAGGCTGGGCTTTCCAAACTTGCTTTGCAGTAGGCATTGTTTGTGGCATTGTTTTGGCAATACTGCTTAGTAAACTAAACATTGCTATTCTATTTGCAGTTATCTCTGGTATGCTTTGGTTCTATTCTTCTAGCTACAAGAGAATATTCCTTTTAGGCAACCTTGTAATATCGTTGTGCTCATTCCTTTCTGTATTCTCTGTTGGCTATTTAGCTGCCATTAGTCTAGAAAATAGTTTCGGAATATTGATTTACAAGACCAATATTTTAAGTGAAATATACGGTTGGTTAGCTGCATTTGGACTTTTTGCATTTCTATTTACATTCATTAGAGAAGTGGTGAAAGACGTGGAAGATATAGAAGGCGACAGAGAAATGGAATGTCATAGTTTACCTATTGTTTTGGGTGTGAATACAACAAAAATAGTATTAACTGTTGTAACACTAATAAGCACACTTATCGTTGGTTATTTCTGCTTCTACCTTAACCCATTCGGCACTGACAATATCAGTACAAAATACTATATTTTTGGTATTCTTATTCCTTGTATTATCTTGATTTTCTGGATTGGAAAAGCAGAAAAACGCAGAGACTGGAGACAAATAAGCACATTTGTAAAATTTATTATGCTTATTGGTACACTATATGCTGGCATCGTAGGATATTTATTTATAGTTAATTTTCCATATATTCTAAATGCTTAACCTAAAAGGACATAAAATTATACTTGCATCTCAATCGCCTCGCCGTAGAGAACTTCTTAGAGGACTAGACGTGGAGTTTGAGGTGACCTCTGTTGATGCAGACGAGAGTTTTCCTGACTCTCTTAAAGGTGCAGATGCAGTACAATATATCTGCAAGGCAAAAGCAGAGGCATACAAACCTCTTTTGGAAGATAAAACTATTGCCATAACAGCAGATACTGTTGTAATACTTGATGATAAAATCATTGGCAAACCAAAAACAGAAGAAGAAGCCTTTGGTATGATAAAATCCCTATCGGGACGTGTTCACGAGGTGATTACAGCAGTTTGTATTTTCTCCAAAGAAAAATCTATAGAGTTCTACTCTAGCACAGAAGTGCACTTTAGCACTCTAACAGACGAAGAAATAAGATATTACATACATAAATACAAACCATTCGACAAAGCAGGCTCGTATGGAGTACAAGAATGGATTGGATATATTGGTATTGAAAAAATAGTAGGTTCATACTTCAACGTTATGGGACTTCCTGTAAAACGTTTATATGACGAATTAAAAACATTTATTGAAACATTATGAAAAAAGTAATATTATCATTGGCTTTAGCCTCATTACTACTTGCTTGTTGCACAACTAAAAATACTTCAAACAGCGTGGCAGAATCTACAGACACCACAAATGTGGAAACTGTACAAGATTCACTAAAAGATATTCACATGATTGGTGGCGACCGCGATGAACATGGTTGCTTACCTTCTGCGGGCTACGTTTGGTGCGAAAAACTGCAAAAATGCATCCGTCCATGGGAAGAAAAATGTGAATAAAAACTGATAAATATGGAAAAGAAATTGTTTCGTGATATTAATAACAAATTGCTAGGCGGAGTTTCTAGCGGTTTAGCTTGCTATTTCAATTTAGATGCAAGCATAGTAAGATTACTTTGGGTACTTCTTACTATATGCTCTGGTCCTTGGACTATCCTTGTTTATAGCTTAATGTGGATAATCCTTCCTCAAGGAGACAGCAGAGCCTACAACGTAGAACCAGACTCAGAATTTAAACCTGCGGCAAACAACAAATCAAGGGGTTGCCTGTCTGGATGCCTACTCCTACTCTTTGGTCTTTTCCTTGCATTCATCGCCCTATTTGTGCTTATCATAGGCTTTTCTATTCTATTAGGTAGTTTTGCACTATTTATGGGAGTATTAAGTGGCGACATCGCACTACACGAAGCCATTCAAACCATGTTGCAGTAATTGTTCTCCCTACGGTGAACTCAGCATACTAAAACACACCCTTGCGAGTGTGTTTTTTTGTAAAAAAATAGTGCTACTTGATGAATCAAATAGCACTATTCTCGACGCAAAAGTTGCCGGCTCAATTGAGTCCAGTCAACTTTCAGTGACAAAGTTACTACAAAATGTTGGGTATAATTGCCAAAAAAGGAACAAATTTACCTTGTAGTAGATGAGCCACTAAAAGTGATTCACTAATTGAGATTTGTTTTTACCACATTTATTGTCTATGGTAGAACAGGTCGAACTGATAAACCAATGCAACGATAGTAGCTTGCCACATCAACTTTATCCAATTCTAAGCTTAAGCAATGTGCACTATTCGAAATATTTGAATCAAGTAAACTACTCCAATAGCATCCTTCAAGCCCCACCTCGTGATAAGGAGTAGTGCCGCACCAACCACCAGCTGGCAAGAAAATGCTATTACCATTTGGTCCTGTAACCTTATAACCATAAATATTGTTTTTTTGAGTCCAAATCCAATTACATTTTTTACGTAGTTCTTCTATCTCTTTTATTGTTGGAATTCTCCAACTGCCACCTTGATATACATTTGCAGCATCATCGGAGAGTTTGAGAACCATTTTATTGTCTACCTCACCATATTCTGTTTCTTTACAGTATTTTGTAATACTAGTCTCTATTCCATTGCAATATTTATAAGTACTCCAATCGTACTTCGTTTTATGTGTTATTTCACCCCAAGCAAAATAATCACCATAATCTTCGGGAGTTGAAGCTCCAACATTACATGTAGCCCATTTAACAGAAAGACCTAAATCTACAAATTCTGGTTCAATCACTACTATTTTACATTCGGCTTTTTCACCATTATAGGTTGCGGTTAGTATTGAAGACCCTGCTGATAATGCAGTCAAAACACCATTGGTAACCGATGCAACCGTCGTATTTGAAGATGTCCAATTTGCATTAGAAATTGTATCGCCTTTAAACGTTGCTATTAGTTTATATTTCATATTTACATAAGCAGGATCAGGAGCAGATAATATAGCCAAGTTATTATTTACTGTAATTTTGCTTTCAACTATTTCGCCCTTATATTTAGCTGTAATAGTTGTTATACCTGCAGACAAGGCCTTTACCACACCTCCGCTAACTATAGCTACAGATTCATTAGAAGAATACCATTCGGCTACTACATTCTTCTCGTTACAAGTTGCAATAAGCGTACATTCGCCATCAACAAATAAGGTATCTGACAACTGATTTAATATTAACGATTTTGGTAAAACTGGACGTATGGATATGCCCTGGGAACGAGTGCCATTGTATGTGATTCCAGCTCTTTTTGAATCTATGCGAATCATATTTGCATTAGAAGACTTATCTGAATATAGCGAATTACTCCAATAATAACCATAATATCCAACACTATCGGTGGAAAATCCCCAACGATCACCTGTTGCAGGCAAGAAAATGCTATTACCATTGGGGCCTGTAACTTTATATCCATTTACTTCACATCTTTGAATCCATCTCCAAGTACATTTATTACGCAACTCGTTTTGTTCTTCTTCTGTTGGAATTCGCCAATCTCCTCCTAAATTTACATGGGCAGCGTCGTCTTCTAATTCAAGCACTGTTTTATTATCTATTATTCCGTAATCCGCATTTGTACAGTATTTTGTGATACTATTCTTTGTTCCATTGCAATATCTATAAGTACTCCAATTATACTTAGTTTTAGGTTTTATTTCACCCCATGCAAAATAATCTCCATAATCTTCAGGATTTATTGCACCTACATTACAAGTGGCCCATTTAACAGATAAACCTAAATCTACATATTCTGGTTCAATCACTAATATTTTACATTGAGCTTTTTTACCTTTGTAAGATGTTGTAATAGTTACAGTGCCCGTAGATACGGTTGTTAACCGTCCACTATTTATCTTTGCTATAGCCTTGTTTGAGGATGTCCAAGTTGCACCTGTAATTGTATCTCCATTAAACGTTGTTAAAAGTGTATAATTCTTCTTTAAATAAGCGGGCTCTGGTATTGCTACTATTTCTAAATTATCATATACATTGATATTACAATCAACTTTTTTACCATTATATTTAGCTGAAATAGTTGTTATACCTGCAGACAAAGCCTTTATTACACCACCGCTAACTATAGCAACAGATTCATTAGAAGAATACCATTCTGCGTCAACCTTCTTCTCGTTACAAGTTGCAATAAGCGTACATTCGCCATCAACAAATAAGGTATCTGATAACTTATTTAATGTTAACGATTTTGGTAAAACTGGACGTACTGTAGCCCCCCCATGGCGGAATAACTGATTAGTATGTAACGATTTTCTTTCTTTATGTAAAGAAAGTTTTTTTGAGTTAGAACACCAATAATAACCATTATAACCTCTAGGCGAAAAGTAGGTACCACCAAATATTCCCCCTCTACCTCCTGCTGCAGGCAAGAAAATACTTTTTCCATTGGGTCCAGTAACATCAAAACCATAAATACCATTTTTTATAGTACGAAACCAAGTGCATTTTTTTATTAACTCATCAAATTCTTCTTCTGTTGGCATACGCCAATCTCCACCCCAATTTACATGGGCTGCGTCGTCTTCTAATTCAAGTACTGTTTTATTATCCACTATTCCATATTTTTTTTCGGTACAGTATTTAGTTTGTATACAATCTCTAGCATCTCTAGGATTTCTAACTTTGTAATACTTATAATTAAAAACATTATACTCAGTTTTAGGCATTGTTTCACCCCATGCAAAATAATCTCCATAATCTTCGGGAATAGTTGTACCAACATTACAGGTTGCCCACATTACTGATAAACCTAAATCTACGTACTCAGGTTCTATAACGAATATTTCACAACTAGTTGTTTTACTTTCGTAAGTGGCACTAATAGTTACAGTTCCAGAAGATTTGGTAGTTAAAACACCATTATTTATAGTAGCAATAGCAGTATTAGAAGAAGCCCAAGATGCACCTTCTATAGTATCGTCTTTTAAAGTAGTTTTCAGTTTATATTCTTTATTTACATAAGTAAGTTTAGGGACAGATACTATAGACATATCATTTTCAACTGTTATCTTACAATCAACTTCTTGACCATTATATTTTGCCAAAATTGTTGTGGAGCCTACAGACAAAGCTTTAACTACACCGCCATTAACTGTTGCTACCAATTCATTAGAAGAATACCATTCTACCTGAACTTCTTTACCATTACAAGATGCAATAAGCGTACATTCGTCACCAACAAATAAAGAATCTGATACTTTGTTTAATGTTAATAATTTGGGCAGGACAGGACGAACAGATTTACCTAATGTGCGTTTCTGTGCGTATTCAATATCCCCACCAAAATCGAAAAAATTGATGCTATATGCTTTCGATGGACCTTCAAGTCCATTCTCCAAATTTAACGAACTACTCCAGTATCTCCCTATACCTAGAAATCTATAAGTGCCAGTACCTTCTCGTTCCCCTGCAGCTGGTAAAAAAATACTATTTCCATTGGGACCTGTAATTTCAAAACCACCTATACCATTCTTTTGTGTCAGTGTCCAAGTGCAATTTTTTAATTCAGTAAATTCTTCTTTGGTAGGCATACGCCAATCTCCTCCCAAATTTGCATTTGCCGCATCATCTTCTGTTTCAAGAACTATTTTTTTATCTACTGGTCCAAATATTTTTTTTGTACAATATTTAGTTATAGTTGGTTTTTTGGTAGAGATATTTAAAAATTTATATGTTTCCTCGCTATAATCATTTTTAGGGATTGTTTCACCCCAAGCAAAATAATCTCCATAGTCCTCTGGCGTAGCAGCACCAACATTACAAGTAGCCCACAATACAGATAAACCTAAATCTACATATTCTGGTTCTATAACTAAGATTTCACTGTCGGCTGTTTCTCCTTCAAAAGTAGCACTAACAGTTACAGTTCCAGCAGATAAGGCTGTTAAAACGCCATTATTTACTTTTGCAATTGACCTATTTGAAGACGACCAAGTTGCACCTGTAATCGTATCACCTTTAAACGTTGCAAGAAGTGTATATTCCTTATTTATATAAGCAGGATCTGGGATTGCAACTATCGCCATTTTATCTTCTACTATAATTTTACAAACTACTTTTTCATCATTATATTTAGCAGATATTATTGCTGTTCCTGCCGAGACAGCTGTTACAACACCATTGTTACTAATAGTAGCTACACTTTCATTAGACGACGACCATTTAGCCACAACCTCTCGCCCATAACAAGATGCAATAAGTGTACATTTATCGTCAACATACAAGGAATCAGAAACTTTATTTAATGATAGTGTCCTTGGTAGAACTGGACGAACTGTTAGACCAAAGTAACGAGACATACTGTTCGATATGAGGCTATCTACTGTAAATTGCCAACTGTTCGCACGATACGTAATCGGTTCAAGTGAACTAGTCCAGTAATAGCCATCATTTCCCACACCTGTTATTGATGATGATCTATTTATGCCTGCAGTTGGCAAGAAAATACTATTGCCATTAGGTCCCGTAATTTCACAGCCATTGATACAAGCCTTTTGTGTCCAATTCCAATCACATTTAATAAACAATTCTTCGAATTCCTCCGTAGTTGGCATACGCCAATCTCCTCCAAAAATTGCATTTGCCACGTCGTCTTCTTTTTCAAGAACTGTTTTGTAATCTATTTTAACTGAAGAATAATTGGCATCAAAACAATACTTTGTCTGTGTATAATAACTGCCATTACAATACTTATAGGTATTCCATTCATACTTGGTTTTCGGAGTCGTTTCACCCCATGCGTAATAATCACCATAATCTTCTGGATTAGTTGCACCTACGTTACATGTAGCCCACAACACAGACAGTCCTAAATCTACATATTCATGACCATTAGTATTAATTTTATCGTCAGTTACAAACTGCCCTCCACCAACATTAAACATTTTTATGTAATTTTCCTGTCCAAACATATTTAGAACAAAAAAACTTGTTATAATGAATGTAAATACTTTCTTCATAATTCATCTACAATTTGTTTCATTTATTTATATTTTCGTCTTGAATATTATTCAACCTTCCTATATTTACCCTCAATTAGAAGCATACCTGGCAAGATTTCTCCAACTGCAGAAACTTTTTTAAATAGAGTGTATGAGAAACCTGCCTCTTCTGGATTTTCTTCGCCTGCATTATAACGATTATCCCATATTTTATCTTTAATTGGTTTTAGCGTAGCTACATACTTGTATGTTGTACGATTCGTTTCGGTGTTTAATTCACGTCTAACAACTTGAAATGACGAAGTAGGTTCAATACCTTCTTTTAACCCAATTTTTGCCGCATAACCTTCTATTTTTCCTTTTTCATCATAAACTATTTCAAAAATAGGAGTTTTAACCTTGAAATCCTCGTATGCTAACTGCAAGGCTGCAATGTTTTTATCTATTGAACGAGTTGTAACCATTTCAATTAATTGATTTCGGTCATATTTTCCTTTAAAAGTTGTTTTTTTATCATATTCATACTCATGAGCTACATATTTTAATTTATATGTAGATGTATCCTGAATAAATGCCTTAATTTTTTCTGTATTAGGAGTATCAGTGAAATGTTGACTATAAAAAATAGAAGCAATAGAGTCATTCCACACCAATTGGTATAAATATGAATGTGTTTTAACCTTAAAGCCTGTAAAACTATCAGCTAATTTAACTGTAGCATCCATTGCTTGAGTCATGTCTACCCCAGATGCTGCTCCTAATACCCCTAAAATAACCGCTGACGCTATTTTTGCGGCCTGAGCTTCTTCTTCGGCTGTAATATAAGTTATATCATTTACTAATACAAATGTATTATTTATTAATTCCTCACCTGCATCTGATAACAACGCACGACCCCTTGCACTAGCATCTGCTATCGCTACATCCATTTCTGTTGCATTATAATTTCCACGTTCCTTTATTAAATCTACATTAAATGTTGCATCTGCTAATGAATTATTAATTTTTAAATTAAACCACTTTGCTACCATCAAATTACCATAACTGTTCTCATTTAGAGTTCTTTCGATTGCAAGTGCATTTGTTTTAATTTCTGAGACAGATATAACCTCACCATATTTTGCTTTATTTAAACCAAGTGCAGGTTTATTTTTTTCTATTTTTTTTTGTTTCGATTTAGATATTGTTGACATTTTAGAGTTAATCAAAGATTCAATATTTGGTAAATCTTTGTCAATACCTAATTTATTGCAATAATAATTGAGCAAAATATTATTATAATAATTAGAACGTAACAACAAATTATTGTTAAGTAATTTATAATATAACTCAAGATTCTCCTCTAATTCACTTTCATCTTGGCTTCTAAAAGCATAGGTTTCGTTATTTCTTTTTAAACCATAAAAGCTATTAAAATCTATATAACGAATTCCTAAATTATGATCATCATATTTATCGGGGAACGGAATATTTTCGAATGCTTTATAAATATCCTTACAAAATTCATCCTCTGGATGATAAATCATCATTGTTGCTAATGAATTTCTATTATATTCCTTTAATTCTCCTTGAGTTTGAGAATATGAAATATATGAAACTAACGAAGTTAGCAATAATAAAAATTTGGTTTTCATGGTATTTGATAGTAAAAGATTATTATTTAAGCCATCCTATATATGTAGAAGTAGGTTGTTGACCTTCTCCGTATGCCACACCTATATCACGAATAGCATTAATACGTTGACTTTCTAAATCTACTCCATCTTGATAGATTTTCATTTCAAATTTCCAGTCATCTAAGACTTTAGATTTAATTTCATCATACAATTGTTGTGCTTCTTTATAACACTTAGCATCTGGATAAATTTCAGATAAATATTCACCTGCCTCTGTTGCTCCCAATGAATTTTGTTCTGAAGCCCAAGCCATTTTTGCCTTAGATAAATTTACTTCACATAAATGATCTATATATTTTTGATAAATATCTAGTTGTAATGAAATGGCTTCATCATATGATTTACACTCGCTCGGAATAGAAATTAATGTATATAAGGCCTCTTCGTACTTTTCCATTCCTGCCAATAAATTAGCTTTTTTAATGATAGCAGGAGCTTGCTCATCATAATATGCCACTATTTTCTTCTTACCATCCTCAACAAAATTTAGAAGAGTTGAATTATTCAAATTAACTCGCTTTAAAGCATCTATAATCGCCTTATCCTCACTTTTACCTACACCTTTAGAATTAACAGAAGCAGTAGAGAAAACCTTTTGGTCTATAATATCAGCTACATAAAACGTGATGTCTAATGTATAGGCAAATTGTGTTGGAGCCGCGCCTAATATATCTTTAGTAAGAGGAGTTGCCACTGCTGTAATAAAGAAACGATCTATGCTATTTCTTTGGGCTATGCCATTTTTTAAAATTAATTTATTTAAATTATTCTTTAAAATAGTTTCAGATGCTACAGGGAATGGTTCTGGAAGTGGTTCTGTTAATACAGATAAAGTTATATTTTGAACACTTTGGGCATAAAATGCCAAAGAGACTAAAACTAAAACAAAGGTTAAAATTATCTTTCTCATATTATTTTCCTCCTATATATAAAGTTGCTTTACCTAAACCATTAGGTACTACCTTACAAACTATATTAAATGGTTCTTTACGTAAAACTCTACGTAATTCACGTACAAAACCATCTGCATCTAAAGCACGACCTCTTGCATCATATAATGGGATGCGTACTTGATTAAAACGTGCTATATTTTCTGAACTAGAAACTTTATTATATCTATGCTCCTGTGTATTCATATACATCCAATCATCTATAATTTCTACTAGTTCATATATATCACCATTATATTCATATTCTGTTTCTAAATCTATACCTTCCATATTATCAAACACTCTTATATCAACCGCCACTTCACGTCCTATAACAGACATTTCTTCGAAATGTTCCATTAATTGACTATTAAAATTATCTATATTAGAAACCACAGCTTCACTTAATAAAGTAGGAATATCAGCAGATAAAGATGGTATACTAACAGAAGTAGATGTAGCTATATTTTTAAGAGAATATGCATCAATACCTGCTAAAATATAAGAAACACTCCTTTTAGGACCTATTTGATTTACATCCCACGATAATTCCATAATAATGTCTGATTTCGCTACCCTTCTTAATTTCTCTAATGGATTTTCCAACACTTCTCCACCATCCTTACTCGTCATCATGTTGTTTTCAGCCTCTTCTGCAGCTATTTGTTTTAGGGTTTGTTCTAAATTTGTCAGAGGAAACCCTCTATCTGTCATCATACTTTCTATATTTGCAATAGATATTTTTAGATTCATATCATTTTGCAAGGCTGCAGTATAATCAGGAGCTATTACAATAACGCCTTGATTATCAAATTGTTGAACATAGCCATTTTGATTACACCATAAATCACTAGGCACTATCATAATGGATGGTTTTTTAGCTTGTGCAAAAGCAGTTACTGCAATAGCACTAAAAACTAACACTGTTAAAAGTATTTTTTTCATATCTTTTATTTTTTAAGTATTTTATCTTCAATCAATTTTTGTTTTAATTTATCTCTTAAAACACAAACTGTTGTTTGACATAGATGCTGAGCATCAGTTTTGGAATAATTACTAGTCATCACATGTTTCTCTTTCATAGATGCATATTTTGTATATGCGCCACCATCCGCAAAGAATTTATTGAAATAATCTTCGTATTTTTCTTTTGCATTAACCTCATATAGTAGAGGTTTTGTGTCGCACATACATGCACTTTTCTTTTTGGTTATTCCAGTAAAAATTACATCATATACTGCTTGTTTTTGAGCTTGAACATATGCATCTGCAGCATTTCTAGCTCTACCCCAAGAACGAAGAGTAAGAGAACCATCTAATTCTGTACCTATACATTCAGTTTCATAATCATAATAAGCCTGAGATTTATTTGTTCCACAACACACTAATGATAGTGTGGCTACAAGTAGTATAAAAACTTTCAATATTCTTTCCATAGTTATTATTTTTAAAATATATTACCCATTTTTTTGATTACACCCGCTTCTTCTAGTGCTTTTCGTACATTATCTTTTGCCACAGAAACTATAACTCCTACTTTATATTCTTTTCCTATCTTTATAATTTCTTGCGTTCCAGCTATTACCTGAACATATTTAAGATACTCACCATTGTCTTGAAAGAACAAATCAAAATATTCTTCATGTTCCATTTCTGCGCCTGGAGTAGACGCTAAAGGTCTTTGCGATATGCAACCATTAGTTCCTGCATATCCTTTAAAGATAATACCATGAACAGCATTCTTTTTACATTGTTCGGCTGCCACTTCTTTCTTTTTCGAATAACTCCATACTTTTACCAAGTAAGTTCCTTTAACTCCATTGTTTACGCATTCTAAATCATATCTAAAATTCTTAGTATCTTTATTCGCTTTAGATTTAGAATCGGCGAAACAATTAAACATTAATGATGACAGAAGCACCATTAAAAAAACAAAAACATTTCTTTTTCTCATAATTATACGATAGTTAATTAAATACTTCAATAGTTCAGTAAATTTTAAAAACTCTAGGATCTTGATGCACCGATACTCATTTAGTTATGATTGGGTTAAACGCTTAATTTTTAAACGCTTAACTATCACATAATCATCATTCTATTGCTTATTCATTCTTTTTCGACAAATTCAGACAAATGTCAGGTATACAAGACATATAGACATAAAAAAAGCGTGAAGCCCTGCACTGTCGCTCGCTCCACACATCGAGGCCTTCGCATTGCCGTGTCCGTTGAAACGAGCAACGCAATAGCCCCACGCCGTATGTAAACATACTATACCAATATATTATACAAACATAGTTCATATAATAGATTATGCGTATGTATGAATATACACACCTACGGGACATTCACGTTGCTTTGCTTTGAACGGACATTTTGAAAGTTGCGAAGTTTCGATGCGTCAAAACCAAAGCGTAGTAAACGCCTTTTTATGCCTTATAAAATTTGTACCTACTATTGGAAGTAGGAATCAGCTTTATTTCTCTACAAATTTAGCATTTATTTTAAAATTTAACAATAAAAGATGGGGGGAATTATCAGAAATTTTGCTACAAAATATTGAATTCAAACATTGTTCACCTTAATAAATTTTTGTATCTTTGTATTGCTCTTGAACGTATTGTGTGCACATTGCACAAACATTAAAAACTAATTATTCATCTTAATATCTTATTATTATGAGTTCCTATTTAGATTTTATTAAATTACAAAGTTTTGTTTATTCTGATTCAAATCTATCAGAACCATTTGTTAGTTATAATTCATCAAATCCGCTAGAAGAATTTAATCGTACTCAACATATTGCTGAACGCAACAAAGGCATTGTTATGCCACTTCTTAATGAAAGTTTTGTTGAAATTGTAGAGGTAGAGCCACATGATTTCAATAGTGACAGGCCATTAGTAGAGGCACAAAAATGGGCAGAGAAATACCTTGTAAATACATACATAGCACACCAAGGTACATTAAATCAATTTGTATATCAAATAAGTAAAAAGGCAATACACAAATACTTACAACCTTCCGCTACAGATAAAAGTGAAAATCTATCAGTTCATTTGTCTGTATTAAAAGTATTACCAATTATTATAAATGCAAGTATAGAGGTAGAAATTCATGCAGACTATACTAAGGAGAACAATATTCGCCATAATAATAACTACGTTAATAAAAATGTTTTAATACACAGATTTTATGGAGCAGTTAGATTTATGGATAAATTGTATAGGGTAAAAACAACGATTAAGGAATATAAACAACCTGAAATGTTTATAAATAAACCTTATACTTTTGAGGTAATAAAAATAGTGCTACTTGATGAATCAAATAGCACTATTCTCGGCACGAAAGTTGCTGACTCAACAAAGTCCGGTCAACTTTCAGCAGCAAAGTTACTACAAAATATTGAAAAATCATACGATAAAGGAAAATTTTTGCTCGAGGAGTCGATTTAACTGCATTTTTTTATAAGATGCGTCGCCGTCACCCTTCGACAGGCTCAGGGACCCGCCTCTGACGCCTGCCTACCTAAATAGAAACCCTCTAATGAGGGTTTAGATGAGTGCATACAAAAAATCACACCCTCTCGGATGTGATTATTTTTGTATAGTAATAATGTATATATTTACTTCTCTGCATTCAAAACATCCCAGACGTTGCCGGTGGCTGAGGCTACAAGGCGCCAGCAGATGTCTTTGTGGTGAGAGCGGGCTTGTACGTTTTCTGGTTTTGAATATTTGATTAGAAGTTCGTTGCAGTTTGATGTGCCGTATTCGTCTTCTAGTTTTTTGTTTAGTTCACGCACCTTTTTGTACGACTCCATTTTGCCGTCCATGTCTTTTGGATCATCGTAGCCTTGCGCAAGGCCAAGTACCATAAAAGAACCTGTTAGAGCTCCGCATTTACCACGTAGGCGACCCATTCCGCCACCAAATGTGCCAGAAATAAGTTTTGCTACTTTAGGGTCTAGTTTTAGTTCTTCTGCAAATGCTAAAAGTACAGATTGTGAACAAGCATAACCTTCTTCGAAATATTTTACTGCTTTATCTATTGCTTCTTGACGTGTCATCATAGTTATTAATATTGCATTGCTGATGAAATTTCATTGGCTTTAGCCTCACCTAAAAGTGAAGCTACTATTGCGTAAGCAAAGTCAAAAGATTTGCCAGGGCCTTTACCTGTAATGATATTACCAGAGATTGCCACTCCATTTGCAGAGCAGTTTGCACCTTTAAGTTCGCCTTCAAAACCTGGATAGCAAGTAGCATCTTTACCATCTAGTAGTCCTAGGCGGCCCAATATAAGCGGAGCTGCACAAATAGCAGCTGTAGGAAGTCCAGCCTCTGCGTGTGATTTTACGTTTTCACGAAGCACTTCACAGTCCCATAGGTTTGTAGTGCCAGGCATACCACCAGGTAGGATAAGGAAACCCTCTGTAGTGAAATCTACCTCTGATAGAAGTACATCTGCCATCATTGGCACATTGTGAGCAGAAGTTACCACGTTAGTTTCATTGATAGAAACAGTAACCACGTCTAAACCTGCTCTACGCATAATATCTATTACGCTAAGTGCTTCTAAATCTTCGAAGCCGTTAGCTAAAAATACATAATGTTTCATTTCTTAAAATATTTTCCGATTATAGGTAAACTTGAGAGTGGTAGGTCTGTTTTAATCATATAGAACAGATAAACTCCCAACAAAATAGTTCTAATTATATGATTCAGCCATCCCCAAGGGGTAACAGCCAAATATGAAATTGCTACCAATGCCGCTGCTATACCAAAGTATTTTGCCATAGAAAGCAGAGGATAATTCACTGGGAAGTATTTATTGCCCAAGAAATATGAAATTACCATCATTACTGTGTATGCCGCAAGCGATGCCAATGCAGCTCCCATAAATCCAATTAGAGGAACTAAAACTATTAGTAATATTACATTGATAACAAAACCAATAGAAGACATAATAGCTCCAAAATATGTTTTATCAACTAATTTGTACCAAAGTGAAAGGTTGAAATACACGCCTTGGAACAAATATGAAAGCAAAACAACAGGAATAATAATAAGACCAGACCAATAACTCTCGTGAATAAGAAGTTTAAAAACATCTAGGTAGAAAATCATTCCCAAGCAGATAAGTAGCGATGAAATAACATAGTATTTCATACTATCTGCATAAACATTTTTAGAATCTTTGTCTTTGTTTTTAGCAAAAACAAATGGTTCGTATGCATAACGGAATGCTTGTGTAAACATCATCATCACCATTGCCACCTTGAAGCAAGCTCCATAAATACCTAGTTGGGCTGTAGCCTCTGCTGTATCTTCTAAAAGGAATGGATATAGGATTTTGTCTATAGTTTGATTCATTATACCCACCACGCCAAGTGCCAAAAGTGGGAAAGAATATTTAAGCATATCTTCTAGCAGAGAAAGGTCGAATTTCAATTTTTCTTCCAATGCCACAGGTATTAAAGCCAATGTTACCACAGAAGTGGAAATAAGGTTTGCCACAAACACATACCCTACTCCATAATTTGGATTGTAGAACCAATCTATTGCCTCTGGCGAAGACTCATAAATAACAGGACATATCACTAAAAAGAAAATATTCATAATGATATTCACAAATATCATAAGTAGCTTAAGCACTGCAAACTTAATAGGTCTTTTCTTGTATCTAAGATATGCAAAAGGTATGCTACCAAAGGCATCCATTGCCACCACCACGGCTAGCATCATTACATATTCTTGATGGTTTGGATAGCCCAAAGCTGTAGAAATACCGTTTAACGAGCCTGCACAAAGTGCTACAAAAGTGAGTGAAGAAACAAAAAGACAGATAACTGTGGTAGGATAAACTGCAGAATTGTCTCTACCCTCTTTGTTTAGGAATCTAAACAGACCTGTTTCCATTCCGTATGTTAGGATAACAAGTAATAGTGCTGTCCAAGCATAAAGATTGGCAACAACACCATAATCTGCCGATGAAGTTAATACGTATGTATAAAGTGGCACTAAGCACCAGTTTAGGAACTTGCCTAAAATGCTGCTCAGTCCATATATGGCTGTTTCTTTAGCCAGAGTTTTCATTTCATTTGCCATATTTCTATCGCATTAGAATAAAGAATTTTCGTATCCACCAGTAAGTCTGCTTCTGCCCAAATGCTGATAAGCAAAATCTGTTACCTCTCTACCGCGAGGAGTACGTTTCAAAAATCCTTCTTTAATTAAAAATGGTTCATAAACCTCCTCAATTGTACCTGCATCTTCGCCAAGTGCTGTGGCAATGGTAGAAATACCCACAGGTCCACCAGAAAATTTATCTATAATCACAGACAAAATCTTGTTGTCTATTTCGTCTAGCCCGTGTTTGTCTATATTAAGAGCCTCTAGTCCGTAGCAAGAAATAGCTTTGGTAATTGTGCCTTGAGCCTTCACTTGTGCAAAGTCTCTCACACGGCGAAGCAGTGCGTTGGCAATACGAGGGGTACCACGACTACGGCGCGCAATCTCCACAGCAGCATCGTCATGACAAGGTGTATCCAAAATGGTAGCAGAACGCTTCACAATGGAAGTAAGCACATCATTGTCGTAATATTCCAAGTGACAATTAATGCCAAAACGAGCTCTTAAAGGACTGGTTAACAAACCACTACGTGTAGTTGCTCCTATAAGAGTAAATGGATTTAAGTCTATTTGAATGCTGCGAGCACTTGGTCCTTTGTCTATCATAATATCTATACGATAGTCTTCCATGGCAGAATATAGGTATTCTTCCACAATAGGACTCAAACGATGAATCTCATCTATAAAAAGTACATCGTTTGGCTCAAGACTAGTTAAAAGTCCTGCCAAATCGCCCGGTTTATCTAGCACAGGACCTGATGTAATTTTAAATCCTACACCAAGTTCGTTTGCAATAATATTTGAAAGGGTGGTTTTACCAAGCCCTGGAGGTCCATGAAGTAGCACGTGGTCCAAAGCCTCACCACGCATACGAGCCGCCATTACAAAAACTCGCAAATTTTCCACCACAGCAGACTGACCTTTGAAGTCATCAAAGCTTAGCGGACGAAGCACGTTTTCATAATCGTTTTCTCTCTCGCTTCTGGATTTTCTTATATCGAAATCTTCTATCATTAGTGTGTTAATTCTCTAAATAATTCTTCTAGTTCTTCCGATGATATTTTATTTGTTGGTCTGTCGGCAACAAGAACTCCTTTTTTAAGTACCAAAAATCTATCGCAAATTGCAGATACCTCCTGCATAATATGAGTACTGAAAAGCACTGTTCTATCTTTGCCGAAATCCTTAATTAATTCTCTTATTTCTACCAATTGATTTGGGTCTAACCCTGTTGTTGGCTCATCCAAAATAAGAACTTGTGGATTATGAATCATTGCAGCTGCAAGCCCAACTCTTTGGCGGTAGCCTTTAGAAAGCTCTCCTATTTTTTTCTTGTATTCAGAAGTAAGGCCACACTTTTCTATCATTTCATCTACACGTTGTGCCCTTTCTGCTCCCAAATTGTAAATCTTGGCTGTGAAATTTAGATATTCTTTCACATACAAATCTAGATACAATGGATTGTGCTCTGGCAGATAACCAATCAATTTTTGTGCTTCAATACGTTTTTCTTGCACACAAACATCGTCTATCCACACTTTTCCACTATCTGGATATAGGTAACCGGTCATAATCTTCATAAGCGAAGACTTTCCTGCACCATTAGGCCCAAGAAAACCAACAATCTCGCCATTCTTTACATTAAAAGAAAGGTCGAAGAGCACCTGTTGGTCTGCATAACTTTTATTTATTGACTGTATCTGTAGGCTCATAATAATTTTATTATTTATAGTAGGTCAACAAACTGCCTAACGGCGATTTTGCTCCCGCTCGGCATAGTTCAAACAAGTTTGACTCTGCTCTCGCTTACTCGCAAAATTCCTAACTCCTAACTCCTCACTCCTAACTATTAACATACCGACCACAAATTTACAAAATAAACTGATAAAATGACAGATTAGGTCTGTAAATTATTCAATAATATTTTTTATCTTTGCAACTATGAAAAAAATCCCACTAATAGGAAAGAACGTAGAGGAATTAAAACAAGTAGTTTTAGCCTATAAGTTGCCTGCTTTCACTGCCAAACAAATAGCAGATTGGTTATACAAGAAGCAAGTCAGGACCATTATGGACATGACAAACCTTTCTATGAAAGCACGTGAAATACTTTCGGCAGACTATGAAGTGGGAGTTTCAGACCCTGCTCATATTTCTGTTTCGTCAGACGGCACAGAGAAATATCTTTTCCCTGTGGGCGATGGCAACAAATTTATAGAAGCAGTATATATTCCAGAAAAAGACAGAGCAACACTTTGTATTTCGTCACAAATTGGTTGTCAAATGAATTGTCTTTTCTGTGCCACTGGCAAACAAGGATTTTCTGGCAACCTAACAGTGGCAGAAATTATAAATCAAGTACAAAGCATAAACCACACCGACAAACTTACAAATGTGGTGTTTATGGGCATGGGCGAACCACTAAACAATAAAGATGTGGTTCTTAAAGCCATAGATATTATGACATCCGACTACGGATATGGTTGGAGTCCAAAAAGAATTACGGTTTCTACCGTGGGAATTATTCCTGCACTGCAAGATTTCCTTGAAAAGACCACTTGCAACCTTGCAGTGAGTGTTCACGCCGCTGGCGAGCTAGAAAGACGTGAACTTATTCCTGCCGAAAAGGCATTCCCTGTGCAACAAGTATTCTCTATTCTTAGAAAATATGATTGGTCGCATCAGAGAAAACTTTCTGTGGAATATACCATGTTCAACGACCTAAATGATACAGAAGCTTGTGCAAAACAACTTCATGGGCTTATTCACGGAATGAATTGCCATGTAAACCTGATTCCGTATCACACCATTCCAGATGTAGGTCTTACACCTACTCCAATGAAAAAGATAGAGCAATTCCAAGCATGGCTTACAAAAAAAGGACTTAGCGTCACCGTTCGTCGTTCGCGTGGTCAAGACATCGAAGCCGCATGCGGAATGCTTAGTAGAGTTAGGAGTGAGGAATTTTGCGAGTAAGTGAGAGCAGAAGCAAAATTTATTTTGATTATGCCGAACGAGAGCAAAATCGCCGTTAGGCAATGAGGAGTTTTAAACCCGCCTAGCGGGTTTGTCTTAAGTTGTAGGCAGGTGTTGAGCACAGCGATAACGCCTGTATAAATATAAACAAACAATGGCACGCCCGTAGGGTGTGCATCTAAATAAAAAAACATGAAAAAAATATTATACATAGCAGCAATATTAATCGGGTTGACTAGTTGTAGCGGTGGTGGCATTACACTGCCAAACGCAACAGGTTCTGCAGGAGAAATTTTATTGGTAATAGACGACAGCATAGCAAAATCTGCTGCTGGCGATAGTATTTACAGACTTTTGGACCGCGACGTGCCATGTTTGCCACAATCTGAACCACATTTCAATATTTCAAAAACCAAACATTCAGGTTTTACAAACCTACTTAAACCTGCCAGAAATATTGTTATTGTAAATGTTGGCAACAGATATTCACACAACAAAATTAAAACATACACAGACAGATATTCTACTCCACAAGCCATAATAGAAATCAATGGTCCTACAAAAGAAGGAGTGAGAAAAGCCATTGCCGACCATGGTGATGAGATTCTAGACTTTTTTGTAAAAGCAGAAAGAGATAGAGCAATTAAATACCAAACTCACTACAGAGAAAGAGTTATTGGTAAAAAAGTAAAAGAAAAATTTGGCTTCGATATGGTTATCCCAAAGGGTTTGACGAGAATAAAAGAGGCTGAAAACTTTATGTGGATAGCAAACTCAAATATTGATATTCAACAAAATATTGTTATCTATAGTTATCCTTATACAGACAAAAACACATTTACCAAGGACTATTTAACAGCAAAACGTGACTCTATTATGATGCTTCATGTAGAAGGTCCTGCAGAAGATTCATATATGGGAACAGAATACAAATACGACCCACCTATTATGAGGGAAACTGCACTTAAAAGTGGCCAATATGCCACAGAATTGCGTGGACTTTGGAGCATTGTTGGCGACATCATGGGCGGACCATTTGTTAGCGTAAGCTGCCTAGATGAAGAGAACCAAAGAGTGATTACTGCAGAATGTTTTGTTTATGCCCCTGGTAAAAACAAACGTAATATATTGAGAAACCTAGAATCAGTTTTATACACTATAAAATTTGAAAAAGATGAGCAACATTAAAATTGGCATTACCCAAGGCGATATAAATGGGATTTCATACGAAGTTATCCTAAAAACATTGGAAGACAACAGAATTTGTGAACTATGCACTCCTATAGTATATGGTTCACCAAAGGTGGCTGCATATCACAAAAAAATGCTCAACCTTAATGTCAACCTAAACACAATTAATAAAGCAGAAGAAGCTCAAGAAAAGAAACCTCATATTATTAATTGTTGTAACGACGAAATCAAGGTTGAAGTGGGCACATCTACCCCACAAGCAGGCGAAGCTGCATTTAAAGCACTAGAAAAAGCTACAAGAGATCTTAAAGAAGGCAAAATAGATGTACTTGTTACAGCTCCTATCAACAAAAATAATATCCAATCAGAAAGTTTCTCATTCCCTGGTCATACTGAATATCTAGAAAATTTATTTGGTAACAAGGGCGATGCACTTATGATTTTGGCAAACGAAAGCCTTAGAATAGCAGTGGCAACAGGACATGTTCCTATCAATAAAGTATCCGAATCTCTTACAAAAGAGAATATTTTAACCAAGATTAAACAATTCAATAAATCACTTATTGAAGATTTTGGTATCTTTAAGCCAAGAATTGCTGTATTAGGACTAAATCCACACGCTGGAGACAAAGGCGTGATTGGCAAAGAGGAAGAAGAAATTATTTCTCCTGCAGTAAAACAAGCTCTAGATGAAGGAGTTATCTGTTTTGGTCCTCTTCCTGCAGATGGATTCTTTGGTTCAAACGGACATTCACATTACGATGGCATCTTAGCCATGTATCACGACCAAGGTCTTATTCCATTTAAAACCATAGCTATGGACAATGGTGTAAACTTCACCGCAGGACTTCCTGTTGTACGCACATCACCAGACCACGGCACTGCATACGATTTGGCAGGTAAGAATATGGCAAGTGAAAATTCTTTCCGCCAAGCATTGTATATGGCAATAGATGTTTATAGAAACAGACAAAAAATATAATGTTAAACACCTCAGACATACAACAAATAAAAAATAAATTTGGCATTATAGGAAACAATCCAGAATTCCTACATGCCATAAATGTTGCTGTACAAGTAGCACCTACAGACCTTTCTGTGCTTATCACTGGCGAAAGTGGTGTTGGGAAAGAAAATTTCCCTAAAATCATACACCAATATAGCCAAAGAAGACATGAGAAATTTATTGCAGTAAACTGTGGCGCTATTCCAGAGGGAACTATAGACTCAGAACTTTTTGGTCACGAAAAAGGCTCATTTACAGGAGCTCTTACAGACAGAAAAGGATATTTTGAAGAAGCTGATGGTGGCACTATTTTCCTAGACGAAGTAGGCGAACTACCACTTGCCACACAAGCAAGACTCCTTAGAATTCTAGAAGTTGGAGAATTTATAAAAGTAGGTTCATCTAAAGTACAAAAAACAAATGTTCGTATTATAGCTGCTACCAATGTAAATATAGAAACTGCAATAGAGCAAGGTAAATTTAGAGAAGATCTTTATTATAGACTTAATGCAACACACATAGACGTGCCAGCACTAAGAGACAGAAAAGAAGACATCTACCCTCTTTTCACTAAGTTTGCCAATGATTTTTCACTAAAATATCAACGCCCTTGCATTAAATTATCTGAGGAAGCTGTTAATGCTTTATCTTCATACTATTGGCGAGGAAATATTAGACAACTCAAAAATATTGCAGAGCAGATTTCTGCAATAGAAACCAATCCAAATATTAGTCTAGAAACATTAAATAGTTATTTACCAGACGAACCACATAGCAGACTTCCACTACACATAAAAGGCAAAGGCAAGCAAACAACATTTAGCCCTGACACAGAAATGCTGTTTAAAGCCATGCTTGAAATGAAAAAGGATATTGAAGGTCTTAAAGGAGCTGTAAAAAAACTATTAGAAGAAAGAGGAGAACATTATACAGAAAGTATTAATGCCCTACCTGCAGCGCCACAATTTATAGACGTGGAAGTAAGCGAAGCACAACCTGCCATTTCTGTTGATGAAATGCAAAAAGATTTAATCAAAAAGACATTAATCAAACACGGAGGTAGAAAAGAATTAGCTGCATTAGAATTAAAAATGTCCGTCAGAACATTATATAGAAAAATAAAAGAATACGGATTAGAAGAATGAAAAAATTAATCATAACCATAATCAGTACATTAGCTCTTATTTCATGTACCATTTCATACAAATTTAATGGTACTGTTATAAACTATGACATAATAAAAACCATAGCAATAAAAGACTTTACAAACCAAGCTGCTATGGTATATGCTCCACTTGCAAACACATTCAACGAAGGTTTAAAAGACGTTTATAGTAAACAAACACGTCTAACACTTGTAGAAGCGAATGGAGATTTAGAACTAGAAGGTGAAATTGTAGGTTATGATATTGCCCCTATGGCAGTAACTTCTAATGCGTCTTCTGCAGAAACACGTTTAACACTTAGAATAAAAGTTCGTTACACAAACAATACAAACCACGACGAAGACTATCAACGCACCTACTCTGCCTACAGAAACTTTGATAGTAGTCAGCTTATTACCGACGTGCAAGATGCACTCATCGAAGAACTTGTAGAAGAAATCTGCGATCATATTTATAATGACACGGTTGCAAATTGGTGAGCAAGTGAGAGCAATGATAAGCTCGCTTAATCATTGCCGAGCGCAGCCACCACGAATTGATGACCAACGGGAATAATCACGCAGGTGAAACCTGCGTAACTTTTAAAAAAAATGACCTCAAAAGAACTAATAAAATATCTACAAAATCCAGCGTCAATATCAGGGGCAGATATTTACGATGTGGAGCAATTATACGAGCAATACCCATATTGCTCTGCTATTGCTATATTGTATCTTAAAGCGTTGGCCGATAGAGAAGACCTAAAATTCAACAATAAACTAAAAAAAATAGCCCTTTCTGTATATTCTAGAGAAAGACTTCACGAAATTATCTACCTACAAGCAGAAAAACAAACAGATAAACACACAGAAGAACCTAGGTTCACACCATATTCTATAGAAGACATACCTACCGACAACGATACAAATTTATTTAAAGGTCAATCACTTATAGATAAATTTATTGAAAGTAATCCAAAAATTAGTCCTATAGGAAACGAGCCAGAAACACATAAAAATGTGCCAATTATACCAGAAACTGATATAAGCGAAAGCATTTTTACAGAAAGTTTGGCAAAAATTTACATCAGACAGAAACAATATGACAAAGCAAAACGTATTTTTGAGAAATTAAATTTGAAATTTCCAGAAAAAAGTAGTTACTTTGCAGACCAAATAGAAAAAATTGATAAATTAATAACTAATAATTAAAAATATGTATATCATTATCGTATCATTAGCCATTTTAGTAGCTATCCTTCTTGTACTTATCGTAATAGTTCAAAAATCTAAAGGAAGTGGTTTAGCATCTGGTTTCGACAGTTCAAACAACGTAATGGGTGTTCGCAAAACAACCGATTTCCTAGAAAAAGCAACATGGACATTAGCTGCTATCCTAGTAGTATTATCTGTTGCATCAGTAGCATTCTACGACAGAGGCAGTGCTAATGAAGACTCACTAAAAAATAAAATCGAAGAAACAGCTGCTCCTGCTCAACTTCCAGCAGCAGAAGAAGCTCCAGCTTCTCCTATCGCTCCAGTAGCAGAATAATCTTCAACAAAAATCATATAAAAGCTGACTATATTATATAGTTGGCTTTTTTTGTAGTTATGAATTGTTGTGCAAGTGAGAGCAGAACTAAGCTTGCTTAAGTTATGCCGAGCGCAGCCAACAATCACGGACGCAGTCCGTAATTTTCTGGCACGGAATTTGCTGTAATATAGATAGAAAAACAACAAAATAATTAATAAAAATAAATAATATGAACATTAAACCATTAGCAGACAGAGTTTTAATTAAACCAGCTGCATCAGAAGAAAAAACAGCATGCGGAATTATCCTACCAGATTCTGCAAAAGAAAAACCTCTAAGAGGAGAAGTTATTGCCGTAGGTAATGGCACAAAAGACGAAGAAATGGTAGTAAAAACAGGAGATATGGTTCTATATGGCAAATACGCTGGCACAGAAATAGAATTAGACGGTGAAAAATATTTAATCATGCGCCAAAGTGACATTTTGGCAATAATTTAATTAATTCACAAAACAAATTAAAACATTAAACAAGTATATCATGGCAAAAGAAATAAAATTTAATGTAGAAGCTCGCGACCTACTAAAAAAAGGTGTTGACGAACTTGCTAACGCAGTAAAAGTGACATTAGGACCAAAAGGTCGTAACGTTATCCTAGCTAAAAAATTTGGTGCTCCACATATCACAAAAGACGGTGTAAGTGT
>JAEIGA010001142.1_pt1 | contig 40718 bp, 33 predicted proteins | sample 9270691 | NCBI WGS metagenome assembly JAEIGA01 (sample SAMN17057246, study PRJNA624740) | gut metagenome | biome: biome; isolation source: fecal sample | host: Bos grunniens | place: China: Xizang | collected 2019 | reverse complement strand
GGGGCGTGTTACATCTCCAGCAGTGAGGATAGTCGTGCTCGAACTTGGGAGCAGAGAAGAGCTTGCCCGCCTTTTCCAGATCCTCGAGAATTATGGGATCTGCCTTCTTTACGAATATTCCGGCATAGGGCGTGTTAGCTGTAAGCTCACCCTTACCGTCTACAAACTGTACGAAGGGAAGGTCGTATTTCTTTCCTACCTTGGAGTCGTCCTCACCGAATGCGGGAGCTATATGAACGATACCCGTACCGTCGGACATGGTTACGTAGTCGTCGCACACAATGTAGTGCGCCTTTGCCTTCTGGCGTGTTACCTCGTCGGCGGTGAAGTCAAAGAGCGGAACGTACTCGCGTCTCTCGAGCGCGGAGCCGGGCATTTTTTCGAGTATCTCATAAGCCGCCTCACCCTCTTGTGCAAGAGGTGCGAGCACCTTGTCGAGGAGTGCCTCTGCCATATAGTAGGTATTGCCGTCTATACAGGATACCTTGCAATAGGTATCCTTGGGGTTAACACAGAGCGCGACGTTTGAGGGGAGTGTCCAGGGAGTTGTTGTCCATGCGAGGTAGTAAGCATCCTCGTCAGCGCACTTGAAGCGTGCGATAGCGGACTTTTCCTTTACCGTTTTATATCCCTGTGCAACCTCATGGCTGGAAAGGGGCGTGCCACAGCGAGGGCAGTAGGGAACAATCTTGAAGCCCTTGTAGAGCAGACCCTTGTCCCATATCTGCTTGAGAGCCCACCACTCGGACTCTATAAAGTCGTTTGTGTAGGTAACGTATGGGTGCTCCATATCAGCCCAGAAGCCAACTGTGCCGGAGAAGTCCTCCCACATTTCCTTGTATTTCCATACGGATTCCTTACAGTGTCCGATAAAGGGCTCGAGACCGTATGCCTCTATTTGATCCTTTCCGTCGATGCCGAGCTTCTTCTCTACCTCGAGCTCAACGGGCAGACCGTGTGTATCCCAACCCGCTTTTCTGAGGACTCTCTTGCCCTTCATGGTCTGATAACGGGGAACCATATCCTTGATTACTCTTGTGAGAACGTGGCCGATGTGCGGCTTTCCGTTTGCGGTAGGGGGACCGTCATAGAAGGTATAGTCCTCGCCACCCTCTCTTTCGGCAATACTTTTTTCAAAGATGCAGTTCTGCTCCCAGAATGCTCTGGTTGCTTTTTCTCTTTCAACGAAATTCAGGTTCGTTGAAACCTTTTCGTAGATCTCCATTTTTTCTCCTTTTGGGCATAGCCCATATATCAAATAATAATATCCCAAAAATAAAAAAACCGTTCCCTATGGAAACGGAAAACATAAACCATCCATTCACATATCCACCAATATGCGCCTAAGATTACGGTAAGGCACCGTCATCCATTACTCGGCGCGCAGCCTTTCACGGATGCGACTCGGAAGTGATGTTCGCGGGGAAACCCCAAGGCGACTTTCTGCCTCTTATGCATACTACGTATCGGGCTTCCACCGTCCCCGATTCTCTTTGACTTTTCTGCATAGCTACTGTCTTCGTCACAGTCTTTAGATTTTTTACATTTAGATTTTACTACAACTCACTTAAAATGTCAATACTTTTATAAAATTAAATAAAATCGTATATATAAGGCGTTTTTGATTGACAAAGGTTGGGAAATTGTGATAATATATAATTGTAGAGGCGATGCGACATCGTTGTCGCTTCTCATAGGATTTTGGGATAATTTTGGTCAAAAAATAAAAAGATAGACAGGACGAGATATGACAGAAGGAAAAAAGAGTATATCCGAAGAGGAGCGTGCACCGCTCCCCGAAATTTACAAAAGAATATATTCATCTGCCGTATTTTCGCGTTTTCTTGGCTATCTTGGACACGCGCTTGTGGTATTTACCGTCTTTGCCTTCGGCATAGGAATATACAGAGCGTTTTCTATCTCACAAGACGCGTGCGTGCGTTTTCTTCTGGCAGCGGCTATTCCCTTTGCCGCGGTCAGTGTGATTCGCGCGGTGCTGGATTTTCCGAGACCATACGAGGTGTATGATTTCTCCGGTTTGCCCGGGGGAGCACCTAAATCAAAGCGTGGCAGATCGTTTCCCAGCAGACACGTTTTATCGGCATTTTTGATAGGTGTTTTGCTGTTGCAATATGCGCCCCTCCTTGCCGTGACGGTACTGGCGGCAGGGTGCGTAATATCCGTGTGCCGCTTTCTTCTTGGTATACATTTTTTAAAAGACGTCATTGTCGGCGCATTGATAGGAATTGTGTCGGGTATTCTCGGAATCCTATTTTTGTAAACCTAAATAGTCAAAATTAGCCAAATAACGGCAGAATGGAGCATATATGAGAGTAACGTGGTTAACCCAAGGCGGCTTGCTTTTTGAAAATGAAAGAATTACAATTCTTGTAGATCCATACCTTTCGGACTCTGCCAGAAGATTGGACGAAAGGAAGAAGAGAAGAATTGCGCCCGATGAGAGCTTCTTTGCAAAGAAGCCTGACGTAATTCTTATTACTCACTCACATCTTGATCATCTTGATCCCGAGACCCTCGGCAAATATCTTTCTGCGACCGACAGAGAGATTACCGTTTTGGCGGGAGCTGCGGCTTATGAAAAGCTTATTACTCTCGGCTACTGTCACAACTTTGTTCTTCTCTCACCTCACTCCGTCTGGAGCGAGGGCGGTGTGACCTTCTATTCCGTGAAGGCGGAGCATAGCGAAAGAGACGCTGTCGGCTTCATTCTCGACGACGGAGAGAAGACCTACTACGTCAGCGGTGACACTCTTTACAACTTCGACGTAATCGACGACTGTCTCGACCTTGTTGAGGACGGTGTTGACTATGCGTTTCTTCCCATTAACGGCAAGGACAATAATATGAATGCCAAGGATGCCGCTGATTTCGCATATGAAATAGGCGCAAAGACCGCTGTTCCGATTCATTACGGGCTGTTTGACGACGTGGACCCCGATGACTTTGATTTTGATGACAGACTGATACTTCAGCCCTATGAGAGCGTTACGCTCTGATAGCGAGGCGCGATGTACCGATACGCTTGCTATTTTCTGATTTTTTCCTTTCTCGGTTGGTGTGTCGAGGTGGCATTCCATGCCATAAAAAGCGGCAGGTTTGTCAATCGCGGCTTTCTCTCCGGACCGATATGCCCGATTTACGGAGTGGGAATTTGTCTTGTTGCTCTGCTTCTTGGACGAATAGATTCCCTACCTCTTCTTTTTGTCGCATCGGCGTTTATTTCCACTGCGGTTGAGCTTGCGGTAGGGTTTCTGATGGATAAGATTTTTGATGCCAGGTGGTGGGACTACTCATCCGAGAAGCTTAATCTCTTTGGCTATGTCTGCCCTAAATTTTCGCTTATCTGGGGACTGCTGTGCACCGTTGCCGTAAGGCTTCTTGGTGTTGTGGATGTCATCGTTTTCCAAACTGACAGCGTTTTCGGATACGTGACAGTGGGTGTCTTAACGGTGCTGGTGCTAATCGACACTTCTGCTTCGTGCGTAAGAGTAGTTAGGCTGAACAGACGCCTTGAGTTGCTTGAATTGTTTGCCAATGAGGTATCCTCGGCGCTCTCTGTAGGCAGTGATTTTATTGGTAACGGTGTCTATCGCGGCACGGCACGGGTGTACCGCGAGTATGAGAGGATTGTCGCGGAGGCTGCAGCGCTGGGTGTCAGAATAATTGACGCGTTCCCGACTCTAAAATCAAGAAGCTACAACCGACAGCTTGAGATCATCCGAAAAAGATTAAACGACGCAAAGGAACGAAATAGCCGCAAATCTAAAAAAGACTCTCGAAAAAATCGAGAGTAAAAACACCAAAAATAACAACTAAAGTTTGCATTATATAAAAAACGGCGAGAAAATCTCGCCGTTTTGCTTTTACCCAACAAATCCTATCTTGCGTCTTACCTTCGACATTGTGCGTCTCGCGTAGCCGTATGCATCCTCGCTGCCCATCTTCATTACAGCATCAAGATGCGCCTTGTCTGCGATGAGTCTCGAGAACTCGTCTCTCACTCCCGCAAGGCCGTCCGCGCACGCCTCGCCTACCGCAAGCTTGAAGTCGCCGTAGCCCTTGCCCGCAAACTCGCGCTCGATCTCACCGAAATCCTTGCCGGTGAATGCGCGGTATATCGTCATCAGGTTGGATACGCCGGGCTTATCCTCGGAGAAGCGCACCTCCGCCTCGGAGTCGGTCACCGCTCTCTTGAACTTGCGCATTATGTCGTCCTTGCTGTCGAGGATATAAACAACCGCGTTCTGGTTGGGGTCTGACTTAGACATCTTCGACGTGGGATCTGCCAAAGACATTATCTTCATAGTATCCTTGGGGATAAATCCCTCGGGGATCTTGAAGGTGTCGGAGTATATCTGGTTGAATCTCGTAGCAACGTCGCGAGCTAGCTCAAGATGCTGCTTCTGGTCAATTCCTACGGGAACAATATCTGTCTGATAGAGAAGTATATCCGCTGCCATGAGCGCGGGGTAGGTGAACAGACCTGCATTTATATTCTGCGCGTTCTTCGCGCTCTTGTCCTTGAACTGTGTCATTCTGGAGAGCTCTCCGAACATAGTGTAGCAGTCGAGAATCCAACCGAGCTCTGCGTGCTGTGGCACGTGCGATTGAACGAAGAGGGTGTTTTTGTTCTCATCAAGTCCGCACGCCATATAGAGAGCAAGTGTTTCGTATGTTCTTCTCCTGAGCTCCGCGGGCACCTGTCTTACCGTAATTGCGTGCAGATCCACTACACAGTAAAAGGTCTTGTACTCATCCGAGAAGCGCGTGAAGTTTTTGATAGCACCGAGGTAGTTACCGATGGTGAGATTTCCCGACGGCTGTACGCCCGAGAACACTATCTTTCTGTCATTGTCTGCCATTTTATCTTATCCTTTCGGCCATGGTCGTATTATACGAAGATTATACAACTGTTTTTATGATTTGTCAAGCAAAATTGCCGTTTTGAGGTCAAAACATAGCATGATGTGCCGTTTCGTGGAAAAAACATCTTCTCTACACTTAATTTAACAATTAATTTACGCGTTTATTTTATTATTTATTTATTTTGTTAATAATTTATTTACAATTATGTGCTATAATACTAAAATGGCGTGGTATGTAATACGCCTTCAAGAAGTAAGAAAATATAACATATACAACCGAAAGGACATCGGGAAACCGATGGGACACACTAATGATTAAAGTTCAGAATCTGGTAAAGCGATACGGCTCAAACTACGCGCTTAACGACGTCAGCTTTGAGATTGGAGAGGGCGAGATCGTCGGCTTGCTCGGCCCTAACGGCGCAGGCAAGAGCACGGCGATGAATATTCTCACGGGATATCTTTCCTCAACCTCCGGCGAGGTTTACATAAACGGCGTCAATATGCTCGACGATCCCATAACGGCAAAGAAGGATATCGGCTTCCTTCCCGAGCAGCCGCCTCTTTATCCCGAGATGACCGTAATGGAATACCTCAATTTTGTATACGAGCTCAAGGGCTGCACGCTTGACCGCGAGCCTCATCTTAACGAGATAATATCGGTTACCAAGATCGCCGAGGTTAAGGACAGGCTTATACGCAATCTTTCCAAGGGTAATAAGCAGAGAGTCGGAATTGCTCAGGCACTTATAGGAGACCCTAAGGTCGTTATATTCGACGAGCCCACGGTAGGCCTTGACCCCAAGCAGATCATAGCCGTGAGAAATCTTCTGCGTACGCTTGCGCGCAGACACACGGTAGTGCTCTCCACTCACATTCTTGCCGAGGTTCAGGCGGTCTGCGAGAGAGTCATCATTATAAATAAGGGCAAGATAATTGCCGACGAGCGCACTGAGGATATCGTTAAGACCATAGAGGACGGCTACAGATACCGTATCAAGATCGCAGGTCCTCAGAGAGATGTGCAGACCTCGCTTGAGAGGCTTAACGGAGTAAAGACGGTTGAGGCTACGGGAGACCGTGACCTTGATTCCTATGCGTATATCGTTGAGAGCGACAAGGGCGTAGATACCAGAAAGCCCATATTTAACCTTTGCGCGTCAAGAGGTTGGCCTATTCTCGGTATGGAGCCTCACGGCACAGACCTTGAGACAGTATTCATCCGTCTTGTTGACCGTTCCGACGGAATTGTCAGCGACACGGCAAAGAAGCGCAGAAAGTAAGGAGGGAAAACAATGTTTGCTATTTACAAAAAGGAGCTTCGTTCCTATTTCGTCGGTGTTATAGGATACGTATTTCTCGTTATATATCTTGCTATTGCAGGAATACTGTTCAGCTACACGACCTTGTTCTCCATGTCCTCGGACGTGACGAATTATTTTACCCTGATGCTGGTATTCTCGGCAATAGTTCTTCCCCTGCTTACAATGAAGTCATTCAGTGAGGAGAGAAAAACAAAGACGGAGCAGCTTGTTCTTACCGCCCCCATTTCGCTTCCGGCTATGGTATTTGGCAAGTTCTTTGCATCCTATACGGTTTTTGGAGGAGCTACCGTCCTGACGTCTCTCTACTTCCTTTTCCTCATACCCTACACACAGCTTAAGTTTGCCGTGCTTTTAGGCAATCTCATAGCGCTTCTTCTTGTAGGCATGGTATTTATTTCGATAGGTCTCTTTGTTTCCGCGCTCACCGAGAATCAGCTCTCCGCCGCTATAGGAACGATAGCTATTATACTCGGCTTCCTCGGAATAGGTCTTATCAATGCGCTTTTACCAACCACTTATTGGATCAGATACGTCTTTGACGCTATTTCCATATTCACAAGATTCCAGTCCTTCTTGAACGGATATTTTGATTTCGCTACGGTTATTTATTATCTTTCCATGAGCGCAATATTCCTTTGGCTCACTATAAGAGTATACGACCGTCGCAGATATAACTGATAAAACCTAAGAATTGGAAAGATAAAAATGAAAGATTTCTTTAAAAAGCTTGGACATGCAGTCTCCGGCAGAAAGGGAATAGGAAACTCGATGACCGTGGCTATTATTCTGGTCGTGGTTATGATCAACATAGTTGCCTACACGGTAACCAACGCCTTCGGATTATATTTGTATTCCGAGGAGCGTGACGATCTTTCGATATCCGGCAACACCGACGAGCTGTTTGAAGCCGCAAGAGGCAACGGTAAAAAGGTGACTGTTACCTTCTGCTATCCCGAGAATTCGCTCGAGACTCACGATACAGGAAGATTTGTTCTCGAGACGGCGCGTGCCTTCGAGGAAAGATATCCCGAGTTTATAGAACTAAAATTTGTTAACCTTCTGACAAAAATGGATGAGGAAGGAAATATCGTTAACTTTGATAAGTATTACGAGATTCTTTGTCCTCACTGTAAAAATACCGTAAAGCTTGACAATATCAACAAGGAAAAGCCCGCCTGCACGAAGTGCGGTAAGGGTCTTACCGAGGCAGACCTTGAAAATGTCGTTACCGCTCTCCGCCGCGACTCGGTAATTTTCGAGTGCGGAGAGGGACAGGAGCACAACTTCCGTATTCTTACTGACAGATACACGTCCTCGGGCTTCGTTGATTTTTATATACTTGACTCCTCGGCATCCATCGTTTCCTATAACGGTGAGGAGGTAATGGCGGCTATGATCCTCTGGGTTGTGAACGGCAGCCACGATGACAAGGTTGTCTACCTGACACAGAATCACGGAGAGAGAGCTGACGTCACGCTCAGTAACCTTCTCTCCTGTGCGGGATATCGCATTGAGGTCATCAACCTCAGAAAGGAAGCGAAGGTTCCCGACAACGCGGCTATGCTTATAATATCAAATCCCACCACCGATTTTGATAAGGCTATGGAGAACGCCACCAATCAGGGTGAGATTGAGAAGATAGAGGACTACCTTGACCGCGGCGGAAAGCTGTACGTTACTCTTGATCCTTACGTTAAGGAGCTTAAAAACCTGGAAAATCTCCTTAGCGAGTGGGGCATCGGAATGTCGGCACAGCGCGACAAAAACGGCAAGCTTCTCAGAAACGTTGTCAAGGAGAGTGCCAGTGCTATAACTACCGACGGATACACCTTCGTTGCTACGCACGCGGAGAATGAAATATCCTCTGCAATTCTTGAGAAGGTTGAGAAATACGGTAGCGACAGAGTGCTTATGAGCAACGTTTCCGCACTCGAGCTTAACTCAAATCCCGAGGAGGGCATCGAGGTTTATCCTCTGCTCAAGGCGGGAGACAGCGCCTCTACTTACGCAGACGGTGCACAGACGGACAGCAAGGGTGGATACGATCTTGCGGCTCTTTCTGTAAAAACGCTGGAAGATGGAAAGACAGCGAGCATTTTTGTAGTTCCTTCTTCTTATATAACGGCTACCGAGTCGTTTGTTTCCGAAGGATATTCAAACAAGGATTTCCTCTATGCGACTTTTGAGGTAGTATTCGGCGCCTATTCCGCACCCTACGGATGCAATCAGGTAATCTACGATACACAGATACTTGAAAATCTCACTATGGGAGCGGCAAAGGCGTACACGGCCCTCATTCTTGCGATACCCACCGCGCTTGCGATTGTCGGCACAGTAATAATCGTAAGGAGGAAAAACAGATAACCGATGAAGAAATCTATATTCAAGGGAAAAAGCACCCGTACAAAAATATATTCGGCTATCACTATCATAGCGATATGCCTGCTTCTTTGTCTCAATCTGCTTTTGACTCACGTATTTAATCATAACGTTCTCATAGCAGACCTCACGCCCGAGGGAATATATTCTCTCAGTGACAGAATGCTCGAGGTTTGCCACGAGATGCTAGACCCCGATGAGGACGGCAAAACAAAGGAAATTGAGATAATATTCTGCACGGACCCCGACTATCTGGTGGCAAACGAGGCGACCCGTGTTACTTATTTTATGGCGCTTCAGTTGCAGAGGGAATTTGATAACGTCTCGGTAAAAGAGATAAACGTTACCCTTAACCCCACCGCCGTAGCTGCCTATAAAACCACGTCGCGCGACAGTATTTCACCGAGCGATATAATCGTTGCGTACGGCTCTAAGTACAGAATTGCCGGAGCCGAGAGCTTTTGGACAAAGCTTTCGACCGATGAAGGCTACTTCTCCTATAACGGAGAGTATAAGATGGCGTCGATAATTGCGTCTATTACGGCTATATATCAGCCTGCGGCGTATTTTGTCACCGATCACGGTGAAACCTATTACGACCCCAATGATACCGGCTCGGAAATGAGTAAGTCAATGGGATATCTTGCAGACCTGCTCACGGAACGCGGATTGAGAATTGAGACCATCGCGCTTTCGGACGAAAACGTGAAGAAGATACCCGATGACTGCGTTCTTCTCATAATAAACAATCCAAAAGAGGATCTCAGGGACTATCCCGACAGATACGATGAGTTTAACTACGTTAGCGAGTCGGAGATGCTTGACAGATATCTCGTTAAGGATTACGGAGCTATTTTCATTAACAAAGCGCACGATAATGCGAAGGAGCTCCCCAACCTCGATCGCTTTGCGGCAGAGTGGGGAATAGCCTTTGGAGACGAACAAATCTTCGATCCCGATAACAGTCTGTTTTACGGCATCGGTGAGGATCTCGACGACTCGGTGTTCGCGGGCGTGTATGACTCAAACGAGGAAAACTTCGGCTATGCTTACTATGGTCCTTATTCGACCTTGACGAGCTCACCGAAGATGGTATTTTCCAACACGGGCTACGTGTATTGCGCTTTTGACAACGGCGAGAGTATGATCGAGGCGGGCAATATGCAGGGCTCCAGAAACTATGCGGCGTTCATCGGCACGTCCGAGAATACGTATCATTACGAGAACGGCAACCTTATGAGCCCCTCGGAGAAGACCTTGATGGCGGCGAGCGTCAGAAAGAATCTTGACTCCTACACGGGCGAGTCGGTTTCCTCATATCTTTTCTGCACAAACAGCGCGGATTTCTTCTCCAATGATCTGCTTGGAAATGAGTCCTACGCTAACTACGATATCGTCTCGTCGGTTATTAACGATATATCCAGAACCGACAAGTACGCTACGTCTGATCTTGGCGGTCTCGGCAACTCCAAGAACTTCGGCGGAAAGCAGATGGTTAGCACGACGCTTTCCACCTCTCCGACAGATGTTCTTACTCCCGATCTTCAGCATATAATCAAGACCAACAAGGGAATAACCAAGGGCGCTATAATAGCCTACACGGTAATGGTTATGGCGGTTCCCACTGCGATTCTCGCTTTTGGAATCGTAGTATTCATTAAACGCAAATTCTTATAAGGAGGCAGACGTGAGAACGGTAGAAAAGAAACTCAACAAAGCACAAATCATCACGATATGCCTCTTGATAGCGTCGATATTTCTTCTGGCGTCGTATTTTGCCATTTCCGCGATTGCGAAAATGCTATCCGACAAGGCATCGGGTAATGCGGGCGCAGAGCTACCCGAGATATTCGAGGGCGAGGACCTATACCTCAATCAGCCTGTGGCATATTCAAAGATTGAAGAGTATGAAATACTTGATATAATCGTAAAGAACGGCGACGGGGAATTCGGACTTACAAGATATCCCAACACCGAGGGTAGCTTCATTCTCTATCAGATGGATAAGAATGGAGATCCCGACACCTATCTTCCTCCCATATACGGAGCGGAGGGCAAGTTCAATTACGAGGACCTCTATGCTGTTGAAACCGGTGACGGATACGGCATGATGTTTTATCTTACCTATCTTTGCTCGGCAATAGGCGCACCGTACTACACGGAGCGCATACCCCTTCCATCCGATACCACCGCCAGAAGCAATCTTCTGAAGGAGTACGGTCTTACCTCAAGCAGTCCGTATGTAGCTTTTGAATTTTGTAATAGAGACGCAAGCGGCAAGGTTATAGAGGGTACTAACCAAAGACACATTGTAACCATCGGTGATAAGGCGGTTTCCGGTAGCGGATACTACTTCATGGTTGATAACCGTGATTGCGTATATTACACAGCGAGTGAGTATTTTAAATACGCGCTTGCGGGCTTCCACGAGTACGTTAAGGGCACACTCGTTGCTCCGGGACTCAACACCGACCCCGGTATATCGGCGGCACTGACACCCGGATTCAAGAGCTGGGCAGGAAAGCAGTATGACAAGCCCACGGATGCCATATTCATCAACAACTCCGTTAAGTATCAAGCTCCCGATGTGGCGGCGATAGGAAACACCTATATACCGATTGATATGGGTACGTCATACGAGCCCGAGGATCTCGGCTTCGACGGATACGATAAAACCGAGAGCTCAAACCTCAGATTCCCTCTTGAGACTCTTAAGACCCACCCCAACTACAACAGAATCAAGGCTGCTCTGGTTGGCAAGACGGTAGGCAAATACGAGGGAAGCGATGCTATCCTTTTAACCCTAATAAAAGAGCTTTACGAGTCGGGAAGCAAGCTTCTTGACTTTAGCAAGACGGACAGCATATCCTACTCCTATCATATATCAAAAATTGAATCGGTCATATACGATGATAGCGAGAAAACTTCGGGTACGGTGGACGCCTCGGATAAGCTTTTGAAGGTTACCTATCGTTACACCGCAGACGGTGCTACCACCGGCTACGACTGTCACGGCATTATCGACCTTTCCGCGCTTTCCGCTTTGGGTATTGACGTGAGTGCGTTTTGGGGACTTGAGATTGGAGCTCATCAGTCGACCGCGATAGACCTCGATATTACCTATACCAAGGATAGCGCATCACTCTCTTCGGAGCGCAAGTTTGTGCTTTCTTCGATAAACTTTATTATCGATGAGAATGGCTCGAAGACCGATGTAATCACCGATAAATGTAAAGTAAACATCTCATATTACTATGTTTCGGGAGATTACAAGAGCGAAACAACCGAGATGAATGTACCTCTCTCTGCAATTAAAGAGGGCGACGAGCTTATGCCTCTCAAGACCGAGCTTATCGGCAAGGGCTGTGCTGACAATCTTTCTAAGGTTATATATAGCGGAGTGGGTTATTACGAGCTCATCAGAGATTTCGCCACATACGAAATTACTGAGATAAAGTATTTCACGGTTAATGAGCTTGTCGTTTCCTTTGAGTACTACAACTCCTCGGAGTGGATCGCTTACTATGGAGAGACATATTACAAGAACACCCTTCCCCCTGAGACGGGATATAATCTTTACGGTCTCAACGCTGACTCCTGTGAGCAGGTTGTAAAGTATCTTTCCGGTATGGGCACGTCGAGTAATGCGACTGCCGCTGTCGGACTCTCGGGTAAGACGGTAGCCGTGGGACTTAACGCAGACACTATTGATGCTTACGGTCTCTACGCGCACAGAATACACATCAAGCTGCCTCGCGGAATTGACGTGCTCGAGGATGAGAGTGATAAGGGCAGCAGTGACTCTACGAGTGATTACTATTGGGATCACGAGCTTGGCTTTACCCTCTATATCAGCGCCCCCCTCTTCGTTGACGGACAGAGAGTCAGATACGTTGGCTCTGATATGTACGACATCGTCGCTATGGTGGATGCTGCCAACTTCGATTTCCTTGAATTCAGCTTCGTTGAGTTTTGGGCAAGCCGAAACATCATTATGATGGATATCCGTAAGATGGATGAGATGAAGGTTGAGTTCAATATGTCCGACCTTAAGGGTAAGTACGACTTTGACATCAACTTTGCCGACGTTTACGGCGGATACGTTAACGGAGAGTACAGAGAGCTTCCCGAGCAGTTTGACGGTTCTGTTAAAATTGAGAGACAGATTGTCAAGGTAACGGTTGGTGACGGCTCGTTTGATACCGAGCTTAAGAGACTCGCAAATGCCGCCGGCGGCAACGAGTACAGTATGCACGCTCTTTATAACCATACGCAGGGTGACGGCAATATGACCTATTACCCGAACTCCTCCGATTATATGGGTACGGCGTACTTCAACTCCATATACGAGATACTGATGCTCACACGTTATCATGCGGTGCTCCCGGAGAATGAGAAGCCCGCAACCGTGTCGGATCCGATCTTCCGTCTGCATATAAAGGTTGACGGGGATGAGCAGTATTACACCTACGACTTCCACCGTATTGACGACCGCAGAGTTATGGTGTCTCTCTATAACAGCGATGCGAGTGGAAATATCGTTGACGACGGAATAAAGGTTTCCGACTTCTACATCACTACCTTTGCTTTCAAGAAGCTGGTGGCGAATTACGTTAAGATCCTTAACGGAGAACTCATAGATCCTACCGTCGGTTACCCCGATTTGGCGTCTTGATAGGCGCAAAAAACGCCAATATATAAAAATATATAAAAAATTTGAAAAAAGGTTTGCATTTTAATAAATAATATGCTATAATGTTATGGCTTGAATTATCACCGACCTTATTTCGGCGTTTATTCGGCTCTATGCACCGACGGACAGGTGCCTAAATTCGTTCAAAAATAAATTATATAAAGGAAAACAAACGATGAAACAGAGAATTATAGGTTTAATTCTTGTCGTTGCTATGGCATTCCTTACTCTTACAGGTTGTGGATTCAACTATGCTAAGAAGGATTTGACCAAGTACAGCGACTTCAATGCGGCTGCTTTTGCGGCGGCAATTCAGAATCTTTCGGTTAAGGGTGGCGATTTCGGCACCAACGAGGCAGAGAGACTTGTTAAGGTTGAGAACGCTATTGCATCAGCTCTTCTCAAGCTTGCGAGCGCAGATGACAAGCTCTATGCAGGCAAGCCTGTAAAGAACGATAACTTCTTCTTCTGCTACTATGCTACCGATGCAGACGGACACTACTACTTCATGAACAAGAGCATGGATGCGGCTAAGCCCTCCAGCCTTCAGCTTGGACTCTCCACGCTTAAGGATCTTAACAAGGCAATATCCGATGCGGTTCTCGCTGACGCGACCTTCGATATCGCTAACCATATCTACGCTATAAATACCACCTCTACCGTTGTTGGTGAGAAGGACGTAGTTTCTCTTACCTACACCGAGGGTGAGACTACTCATACTCAGAAGTATACAGACCTCAGCGACGCTGACAATGCAGACCTCCAGAAGGCACTTGTAGGCGTTAAGGTTGGTGTCGTTGTTCCCACTCTCGAAGTTGGCGAGGGCGACGCTAAGAAGACCTACACCAACGTTAAGGTTGAGAAGCTTGTTAAGGATAATAGCGAGCTTAAGACCGTGGACGGTGACATCGTATTCATTTCCTATACCAAGTCCTATACTGTTCCCGAGGGCTTCACCAAGCCTGCGGACGCACAGGGCACAGTTAAGGATAACAAGTATACCGAGACCGTTGTTTATGACAAGACCGTTAAGGTAGTTACAGACCCCGAGGGAACAACTACCTTCGAGGGCAAGCTTCTCGGTCAGAAGCCCGGCTCTGTTGCTAACATCAAGGTTACCGAGACTGTTGCAGGTATCGACAATCCCGTTGAAGTGACCTACAGCGATATCACAATTCATTGGATACTCGACGAGCTTAAGGCTCCCATTGAGGTTAAGTACACTCCCTACGACGAGGAGCTCAAGGCTGACAACAGCAATGCCAAGAAGGAAAAGGATATGTACAACAACGAGTACGTCCTTAACCAGAAGGAGCTTACTTACCACGTATTCCCCGTTTACTATCTCGACGTTCCGGAGCTCTCTCTCGACGTTCCGGAGCTCTCCACCGAGCTCATCGTAAGAGAGTTCTATACCGCACTTTCCTCTACGCAGACCAAGGAGCACGACCACACCGAGGAAGAGCACGAGCATGAGACCGAGTACGTATTCTCTACTCTTAACGATGAGGGCTTCGTAAACGGTGACAAGACTCTTGCGGCTCTCGTTCTCGAGCTTGTAGATCTTTACAAGACCCATACTACCAACGACACAGCATACAACACTACAGCTCTCAAGGCTCTCCAGACAGCTCACTCCAACCGTGCTGACGGTAAGGATACCTCCGGTACAGCTCTTGCTAACGCAGAGAAGGATTACGATAAGGCTGCTGAGAACTTTGCTAAGTCCAAGAAGGACGTAGACGATAAGATCGCAGAGATCCTTGCTTGCAAGAAGGGTGAGACCGCACTTGGTGACCTTCTTGTAAAGGATTACAACGACTATCAGTATAATACTCTTAAGGCGGCATATAAGGATGACCTTAACACAAAGCTTGCAAAAGAGATCTACGCTGCCGCAAAGGCAAATATCACTTACACCAAGTTGCCTAACCGTGCCGTTAAGCAGGCATACAAGGCAATCATGAACACATACAAGAACTCCTTCTATGAGGGTAACTATTCCACCGGCTCCTCGACCACAGGCACCAGCACCAGCACCGAGAGCAACTACAGCCACTATGAGGGCAACTTTGACAAGTTCCTTATCGCTACTCTCACTACCGAGAAGAAGATAAATGAGAACTCCATCGAGGCTGCTGAAAAGGCGCTTTGGGCAGAGGCTGAGCAGACCGTTAAGGATATTATGCTCATCTACGTTCTCGTTGATTACTTCGGCGAGGATGAGGTTGGACTTACCAAGGAAGAGAAGAAGGATCTCAAGAAGCAGCTTGAGCAGCTTTCCAAGCTCTATCAGCAGTACGGTCTTTCCTACAGCTACAATCTTGACGATTATGTTCATGCGGCTCAGTTTGACAAGATATTCAATCATCTTCTCGAGGAGGGAACTCCCGTTGATGATCCTAACAATCCCGATGATCAGAACGTAGTGGTTTACGAGAATATCAAGTATACCATCAAGGAAGACACCGCGAATAAATAATTACTGACGCGATTTAAAGGACTGTTCCGGCTTTATTTGGTACAGTCCTTTAAACATAATAAGGAAATATATGAAAGAAGTAAGCCTTTATACAGACGGAGCCTGCAGAGGCAATCCCGGTCCCGGAGGATGGGGCGCTATATTGGTGTACGGAAGATACGAGAAGGAGCTTTCGGGCGGTGAGAGGGAGACCACCAACAACAGGATGGAATTGCTCGGCGCAATAGAGGGCCTCTCGGCATTGAAGGAGCCCTGCGCGGTAACCCTGCAATCCGACTCGAGATATCTGGTGGACGCCTTTAACGAGGGGTGGATATATTCCTGGCAACAAAAGGGCTGGAATAAGTCCGGCGGCCTTAAGAATCCCGACCTTTGGGAGCGTCTATACGATCTCACAAGGATACATAAGGTTACCTTCGTGTGGATAAAGGGGCATAACGGTCATCCGTATAACGAGCGTTGTGACCAACTTGCTACTGCGTATGCAGATGAAATAAGTATCGGAGAAAACAATGAGTAACAAAAAGGATAACAAGCCGGCACCTCAGGCAAAGCCCGAGGAGGTCGCAGAGGCAAAAAGACTGAAGCGCACGAGACTCTTCCTCGTGATATTCGCGGCAGTTACCGTCGTAGCCCTTGCAGTGAGCATTATAATTGCCGCCTTGGGAAGCACGAGCAAGGATTTTGATTATATGAAGAAAAACCTCTCTCGCTACGTTAAGATAGCGGAGGAGGATTACAAGAATTACACTGTTGAGATTGACAATACTCAGCTTGGCAGAGACGTGAAAAAGACAATCATGTCTGTTCTTTATAACTACAGAACAGCTCCCGAGACTGACGAGTATGTCAAGGACGTGACAATATCTGCCGGCGATGAGGTAAAGCTTTATTACCGCGGATACACACTTGACGAGAACAACGAGAAGAATTACTTTAACGGAGGCTGTAACTTTGGATCCGCTACACCTCACAACCTTGTTATAGGTCAGGGTGAATTTACCGAGGGATTTGAGTTTAATCTCATAGGTGAAAATCAGAAGGATCACGCCACACTTGAGAAAATAACCGAGGGAAAGGTTACCGACACCACCCTCGTATTCCTTGAGTATTCCGTAATATATGCAGACGGCACTTCCGTTGCAGAGCAGAGCTCTGTTATCGACCTTTCTGACCCCAACCTTGATGAAAGATTTGGTCAGGGCTTCAGCGCGTATTTTGCTGGGAGGGAGATCACTATCGGTGAAAAATTCGGCCAGGGAACCGATGAAGATCCCGCGCTTACTGTTCCTACTATCAAGCCTACGAATGGCGGGGCTGCGGATGATTCATACAGCAATATGATCGTAAAAGAGGCATATAAAATTAACGCCACAAACGGATCTGTGCTCGAAGTCGAGGCGTATTTTGCCGACAACTACAAGGAGCCCTCGCTTCAGGGCAAGACAGCTATATTCGAGGTGTATATCGACTCGGTTAAGGATTATTCCGTACCCGAGATAAATGAGAAATTCCTTACCGAAGACCTCGGCATTGTTATGAGTGAGCTCGAGGCACTTGAGGGTGATACACTCGAAAAGAAGTATGAGAACTACGTTAAGAAGCAGCACGTCAACGCCGCTATAGACGAGGCGTTCTGGGCTCACGTTGCAGAGAAGGCTGTAGTAAAGAAGCTTCCTAAGGATGAGGTCCAGAGATACTACGATGACGTTGTTTACGATATGGAGGTCCTTTACCCCTCGTATCAGACCTACTATGCAACCTTTGATTCCTTTGCGAGAGCATATATGGGCGGTCTAGGTCCTACAGAGGATTGGAGAGCTACTCTTGCGGAAGAGTCCAAGAAGGCTATAACAGAGAACATTATCTTCTATTATATAATAAGAGAAGAAGGCTTTATCCCCTCTGATGAAGAATACGATAAGATTTATCAGAGCGGATACGATGCGGCTGTTCAGTCGATACTCAAGTCCGAAAAGGTTACCGAGGAGTCCGAGAATTACGAAGAGGTTCTCGCTGCGGCGAAGAAGACTATCGACTCTTATCCCGACAGATATTGGAGAGAGAAGATATATCAGAGCTACGGCATGGACGAGATTTACAAACTCGCAAACGTAGTATACAAATAATATAAAAAACGCGCCAAGAATTATCTTGGCGCGTTTTTTGTTAACTAAAGATTGCAAAACAGCACTATTTATAGGTTCTTGCCATTTTTAATATGCGCAGCTTATAGACTGCTCTGGGGTCTCTGAACTTGAGATCAAAGGACGTCTCATAGAGTCGGAACGCCATTTCTCTGTTTGTGGGGATGCCGAGGCCGAACTCGTTAAGACAACCGAGAGTGTATATGCCCTTGCCGTGGTTGAACTTCAGGCAGATGCGGAGGAGCTCCTCTGCATCCTTGAACTTTTTCATGTGGATAAGGCGCATAGCCTTGGAGTATACCGCGTCTATCATGTGACGTCGCTTGTTCGTCATCAGCCTCTTGACCTCCGCCTCCGCCTCTGTGCTTCCGTGCCTTGCCGCCCTTGCGAGAATGCTTACAGCCTTGTCAAAGTCAAAGGCAACGCCGATGCCGCGTGCATAGCACAGACCGTACTCATAGAGAGCGTCGGTGTCCTTCGCTTCTGTTGCCTTTTCATACCAGAGGAATGCTTGCTTTCTGTTCTTCTTTATGCCAAGACCGTCCTTGAAGCATCTTGCCATATATTTGTATGCGGGGACGTATCCCATGCTTGACGCTATTGCGAAGCAACGGAATGCCTCGTCGGGATTCTCGTCGATAGTGGAGACCCCTCTTTCGTACAGCTCCTCGCGCCTTGTTTTGAGAGTTTCGGATTTTTTAGCCGCTGTCGAATGTCCTTCCTTGGCTCCCATGTCGTATAGCGCAATAGCCTTTGCAACGTTGCGACTGACAAGCTTACCTTCGTAGAATATGTCACCCATAGCCTCGTATGCGTTAGTCATACCGAGGTTTGCCGCCGCTCTGTAGTATTCAAGAGCTTTTCTCGCATCCTGCATAACGAGCTCGCCGACAAGATACATATCTCCCATGTGCTTGTATGCCTCGGCGTTTCCGCCTTCCGCGGAGCTCTCGAGCAGCTCAAGTGCCTTACCTATATTGGCGGTACAACCCATTCCCTCGGCATACAGTATACCGAGTATCATTCTCGCTTGCATATCGCCTCTGTCGCTGAGCATAAGGCACAGATTGTGGTATGCGCTCTTATATCCGTAGTCCTGAGCCTTGATAGCAAGACGCCTCAGCATTTTGTCAAGGTCCGGGTGCTCGGGGATGCCCGGGTCCTCTGCCTTTACCGAGCGGAGCTTGTATGCCATCTTGATTGCATGGATGGGCGGCAGGAAGAGCTTGTCCATATACCACTTTGCGTAAGGGAGAGATTGCTCTGTGCCTATTCCGTTGTAGTACCTTTTTGCGAGAGTGACTACTGAGTCGGTGTCGTCATATGCCGCCGCAAGGGCATAGTAAAAGTTTGCTGTCTCGTCGTCGCCCTCGCGAGACAATTTTTCCGCGAGGTGCGGGTATGCCTCGACACATCCGAGTGCCGCGGAGTAGGTGAGCCAGAAGGATGCCGCCTTCTCGCTTGCTCTTTCGGCAAGACGGGAGTACTTGAACGCCGAGTAGCCATCGTTTCTCTCCGCAGCCATATAATAATATTCCATAGCCTTATCGAGATCGCGCGCCACTATATCGCCTCTCTCGAGCATGCCTGCATATTCCTTCTGGGATTCCAGGCGTCCAAAATCAGCAAGAATGTGATGACACTCCGCCATCAGCTCATATTCGCGAGCCTCTTCGGCTTTTTTTATTTCTTCAATTTTTTCTTCGATCTCATACGGTGTGAGATCGAAATTCTCCTTACATGCAGGACACTCGGGACTCACGTAAGAGCCTATGTATCCGCACTTTGAGCATCTGATCATATATTTGTCTCCGTTTTAAAATCTTCTATATAAATTTTACACTAAACGCTCGCTTTTGTCAACGGGACAAATAAAAAATAAAAAAACCGACACACTAATAAAAAAGCGAAAAAGGAGGAAAAAGAATGCTTTTTAAAAAATCGGATTGCAAGCGTGCAAACCCTGCGCTCGCGCTCACCGTCGGTGCTCTTGCCATAGTTGGCGCTATGAGCGTTGTGAAGTGTGGCAAGGATATGATGGATTGTGCGTGCCGCAGAATGAGCAGCATGGTGAAGAGTATGCTGAAAAAGAAGGATTGCGAGATGTGCGAGGATTGAGTGCTCGTATCTCTGTCACTGTTTTTCTTTTGAACGCATAATATAAAAATGTACCGGATGCCATCGACGGTCGGAGGCGGTCTAAAGCGGTCTTTATCGCTCCGTGCATCGCCTCCGGCCTCTTTTAGATAGCATTTCATTATTAGCAATCCCGGAGATGACATTATGATAATTCATTCCTATGAGAACAGCAAGAGAGCTGACGCTTGCATGAAATATATAAGAGGCGCAGAAAAGTTGAAATTTCTTGAGAGTGTGGTTTTGTTACCAATACCCACAACTCGTGATAACAAGACGATTTTGGGAACTAAAGATTACATTTGTGACGTTTTTGAGTTTGCTCATGACACGACATTGGTTGTAGGGTACGGATTACCGGATGATGTCATAGGAGAGGCCGACAGGCTTGGCGTCCCGCTTTTCGACGTGTCACGGGATGAAGAATTTCTCTCTGCAAATGCGGAGCTTACGGCTGTTGCCACCGTCGGTATAATACTCAATACCACCGAGCTTTCACCATCGGATATGAGCGTGGGTATTGTCGGATACGGTAGGATTGGCAAACGCCTTGCGAGGCTTCTCTTGTATCTTGGCGCAGGGGTAAGGATATACACCTCAAATCCCACTACGCGCCTTGAGCTTTGCGAGTTCGGCGTCGCCACGTCTATGAGCACGTCGGAGGCGGATCTTAACGGTCTTGATATTCTTGTGAATACCGCGCCGGCAGAGATATTCGATACCTCGGAGGGCGGCTCGTTTCCTACTGATCTGCGCGTGATAGATCTTGCGTCAGGTAACAATTTCCCGAATCTTAAGGACGTAGAGAAGTATCCGTCTGTTCCCGCCAGGATGTTCCCGCGTACAGCGGGCGTGGAATGGGGAAAAGCCATAGAGAGATTTATTACGGGATATTACCCGAAAGAAGGAGGCTGATCAATGAAGATCGGTTATTGCTTTACCGGTTCATTCTGTACGTTTTCACATTCATTTTCAGCGTTGGAGACGCTTGTTAACAGAGGGTATGAAATAGTGCCTATAATGAGCGAGAATGCCTATTTTACCGACACGCGCTTCCAACGCGCCGAGGAGTTTTCAAAGAAGGTAGAGAAGCTTTGTAAGCGAGCGATAATACATACCGTTTCGGATGCCGAGCCGCTTGGGCCGAGAGACCCTCTTGACGTCCTTATTGTCGCACCGTGTACAGGAAATACGCTTGCAAAGGTAGCCTCGGGAATAACCGACACCGCGGCAACCATGGCGATAAAGGCGCACCTGCGAGCCGACCGTCCGTTACTTCTTGCGGTGGCAACAAATGACGCCATGAGTCAGAATCTTGCCAACGTAGGCACGCTCCTATCACGCAAGTCGGTTTATCTTGTTCCTATGCGTCAAGACAGTCCGAAAAACAAGCCGCACTCGCTCGTCGCTGATTTTTCAATGCTCGGCGAGGCGCTTGATGCTCTTATGAGTGGAGAGCAGCTGCGCCCTCTGTTCCTGACATGACTCTGATCCTTTCGCGTATTGACTTTTTACTCTCTTTATGCTAGAATAATTCTGCTAAAAACACGGTTAAAGGAGTAAAAAATGAAGAGAAGGGAGAAATTGCCCGAGCTACTCGCACCGGCAGGTGATTTTGAGTGCTTGGTTGCGGCTGTCAGGGGCGGCGCGGATGCCGTCTATATAGGCGGAAAGCTGTTTTCGGCTAGAGCCTATGCGAAGAATTTTGAGCTCGACGAGATAAGACGGGCGGTTTCATACTGTCATCTTCACGGTGTGAGGCTGTACGTCACTATGAATACGCTTCTGTATTCAAGAGAGCTTGATGCCGCGGTTGACTTTGCAAGAGAGCTTTATCTTGCGGGAGTCGATGCTCTGATAGTAGCCGACGTCGGACTTATAGGTCTTTTGAGGAAAAAGCTGCCCGGGCTTGAGCTTCACGCATCCACGCAGATGTCTGTGCACAATTCTGTCGGTGCTGACGTGGCATATGAAATGGGCTGTACCCGTGTAGTGCTGGCGAGGGAGCTTTCCGGCAAAAACATAAAAGAGGTTACAGATAAGTGTCTTGCCGAGACTGAGGTATTTCTTCACGGAGCACTCTGCGTTTGCCACTCGGGGCAGTGCCTATTCTCGTCTATGATAGGAGGCAGAAGCGGCAACAGGGGCGAGTGCGCTCAGCCCTGTCGCTTGCCTTACAACAACGGCAAATATATTCTATCACTGTCCGATCTTTCGCTGGCGTCTCACGTCAGGGAACTGATAGATTCGGGCGTCGCTTCCTTGAAGATAGAGGGGCGCATGAAATCCCCCGATTACGTCTACACGGTTACGTCTATATACAGAGGACTTCTCGACGGCTGCCGCGACGCCACAGACGACGAGCGTGAGCGCTTGCGCCGCGCCTTTTCGAGGAGCGGATTTACAGACGGGTACTTCCGCGGTGATACCTTCCGCGGTATGACGGGCATTAGGACCGACGAGGATAAGCGCGTGTCGAAGAATGAGGAAAAGGGCAACTTTGCCCCCGACCGTGTATCGGTAACAGCCAAGGTAAGAATACTTCTCGGTGAGGCGTCGTCGATGACTCTTGCGTATAAGTCTCAGAGCATTGAAAATAGAGAGGTTACCATCTTTGGAGAAGTCCCGCTTCCGGCTATCAGCTCACCTCTTAAGTCCGACGATGTAAAAGCAAGGCTGGCAAAGATGGGTAACACCTTCCTATCTCTTGCTGTAGAGGATATAGAGCTCGAGCTCGATGATGGAGTAAACCTTCCGCCCTCGGCAATTAATGCCCTGAGGCGCGCCGCCGCGGAGCGATTTGAAAGCTTTGCCAGAGACGGTGTGGATAACGTTACGCCTCTTGATACGGAAGCCTCACCCATTATCATCGCCGCGGCACCCGAGAAAACAGCGCTTTTCTTTAACACGGATACACTCCTTTCATTGGATAAGGAGTCTGTCGCATACTTCGACTGCATATTTGCTCCTCTTTTTGATTACGGGAAATGCCTTGACAGAGCGGGTGGCGTGTATATCCCACCTATTGTTTCGGAGGACGAGCTTTCGGACGTCGTACGTGAGCTTAACCGCTCGCGAGAGCTTGGCGCGCGCTATGCTCTTGTCGGCAATATATCCCACGTCGTTCTTGCCAAAAAGGCGGGCATGATACCTATCGGAGATTTCAGGCTGAACGTCTTTAACGAGTGCTCAAGGGCAGAATATGAGGCTCTCGGTGTGCGGTCTGTTACCGTATCACCCGAGCTGACGGCTCGCGAGGCGTCGAATGTCGGGGAGAGAGTACTGTTTTACGGAAGAATCCCTCTTATGATAACCGAAAAGTGCTTTATGAAGGACAATTTCGGCTGTGATAAATGCGGCAAGGCATCGCTGTGCGACAGAAAGGGAGTTTCATTCCCGATTATGCGCGAGTATAAGCACAGAAACATAATTTTCAATTCGGCAACGACCTATATGTCGGATAAAAAATCCGACCTCAAGAGAGGGGGCGTGTGCGCTTATCACTACATTTTTACCACAGAATCCGCCGAGGATGTGAAAAAAGTGGTAGGAGCGGACAGGCTCGGAGATCCATTCCCGCTTGCCGGAGCCTTCAGAAGAATGGGAAAAAGAAAGTTCGAATAACATATTACCCCCACCACGTGTGAATATATCGCCGATTTTAGGCTATAATTTACGCAATGGAGGGGGTTTTATGCTACTTAACACAAACTACGAAGAAAACGTTTCAATGATTGCCGCGCGCCTTGGAGTTAAAGAGAGCTTTGACATCATAGAAAGACATCTTTTGGTGGGGGAGCACGACGTGTGCTTCTTTTACGTCGACGGTTTTACCAAAGATTCTGAGATGCAGAGGCTTATGCAGTTTTTGCTATCACAGAAGGAGCTGTCCACCGCAAATGATCTCGTGCGTCGCCTGCCGTATATCGAGGTGGAGCTCGGGCGTGATACAGACGGGATAGTATCGGCGGTTTTATCGGGGCAGTCGGTCCTGCTTTCCTCTGCATTTCCGACCGATTCGATTTTGGTTGACGCGCGCACGTATCCTGCCAGAAGCACCGCGGAGCCCGACACGGATAGGGTAATGCAGGGGGCTCGCGATGGGTTTGTTGAGACCTTGGTGATGAATACCGCACTTATACGACGCAGGATAAGAGATCCCCGGCTGAGGATGCGCCACTTTAATCTCGGAGGAGCCTCGGGTACAGACGTTGTTATGTGTTATATGGAAGGGGTCGCAAAGGACGACATTGTGGAAGGGATAGCCCAAAAGCTATCTGACATAAAGCCCGGCGGACTTTGTCTTGGATATCAGAGTCTTTCGGAATGTCTCATAAGAAAGGGATGGCTCAATCCCTTTCCGAAAATACGCACGACCGAGCGTCCCGACACCGCCGCGGCTCAGATTTTGGAGGGCAGTGTGCTTGTAATATGTGACACGACCCCACAGGTAATGATACTTCCGACTTCTGTTTTTGACTATCTTCAGCAGACGGACGATTACTATTTTCCGCCGTTAACGGGCACGTATTTGCGACTTGTCAGAACGGCAATCCTTATTTTATCCGTGGTTGTCACGCCGCTTTGGTATCTCTATCTTGAGTATGCCGAAGTTCTGCCCGATTACCTTCGGTTTCTGATCCCGGACAATCCCGGTGCGCTCCCAATAATCCTGCAGCTTCTGCTTGTGGAGGTTGCGATAGACGGACTGAAGATTGCCTCGATGAACACACCGGACATGCTTTCAAATTCTCTCTCGGTGGTGGGGGCGCTGATACTCGGAGATTATGCGGTAGGCGTGGGCTGGCTATCCGAGGACGTAATTCTATATATGGCATTCGTCGCCATAGCCAACTTTGCACAGCAAAACGTAGAGCTGGGCTACGCATTCAAGTACGTTAGAATAATAACGCTTTTACTTGTGCATTTTATCGGCATCGCGGGTCTTATACTCGGCACAGTCATTTTCTGTGTGCTTGCCGCCACCAACGTTACCGTGAGCGGCAGACGCCATTATTTGTATCCCCTTATTCCCCTTGATTTTGGTGCTATGCTTCGCTTGATTTTCAGATTCAAGAAGAATGACGTGGAAGAAAAACACGGACATAAAACGTAGATGAGGTTGCAGACCGACGGGCTTTTCCGTCGGTTCTGTTTTTTTATTTTTTTGGTTTTTGTGGAGAATTACCAAGCCGCCTTCTTATAATTTGTATAGTTTTATTTTTTATTTTAATATTACTTTTAATTGCACTTGACTTTACTTTTTTCGTGTGGTATTCTAAAATCAGCAAATTATTAAAAAGGAGAACCGCTTATGAAGAGCAAATTTTTGAGAATCCTTGCAATGATTCTCATAATATCTTCTTTGATTTCAATGTTCGCTATCTTTGCTTCGGCAGAGACAGAGGGCGAGCTTGAAGACGAGGAAACGGAGGAGGAAGAAAGTCTGTTCAAGCTCCTCTACAGCCGTACTTATGATGAAGGATGGTCTGTCAAAAACGGATTTGACATGGGTAACCAGGTCAGCGAAACCACCTTTGAGATCGAGTACGAGATGACTTTCGATTTCAACTACAACTATTTCTGGAGACTTGAGGTTGGTGCTCCCGATAACAGCTTTGCTCAGCTGGACTTCGGCGGACAGAACCGTGTAGGAACAGTTCTTGAGTTCGATGTTAAAACCGATGACATCACCAATATGGATAATGTCATCAACTTCGGTACGCAGGGTACGGATTCAAATTCCAGAACCGACTATAACCTTATGCACATCGCAGACAATAAGGTATATTTTATGCACGCATCTCCTGACTACAAGGATTTTGTAGATCCCGAGAATCCTGTTTTTACAGAGCCTGCATTCACTCTCGGCAATACCTGGATGACCGTAAAGGCTGTTTTTGATTACGAGTACGAGCATTACCCTATTGATCTCGAAAACGACAGCGAAGAGGTTATACTTGAAAAGCAGTCCAAGAATTTGCAGTGGTTCCAGCTGTATATCTACTACGGTCCTGCGGACGGTAGTGAAGAGCTTACCCTCTGGACCGGAGCGCCGCTTGTTCTTTACGGCGGAAACGGAAAGGGTCTTCAGATTGTACGTTTCCAGGCATCCGGAGCAAAGGAAGCGGATTACGGCACCAGCACCTGCTTTGACAACATCAAGGCGTATACGGGTGTAAACAAGCTTGTAGAGATTACCCCCGAGATGGGTTACGGAACAGAGATAGATCCCTTCTTTGCTATAACCGAGACCATTCTTGGCGGCGGTATCGGTGCTACCGCGGGAGCATTTGAGTCGGCTCTTGCCATGAAGATAGGTGTTGATTACTGTTCTATGAACAGCACCAGACGCGCGATAGCTACAACCGAAGACGGAACCGTTTACGGCGCGCCCGTTAACATTAACGGCAATACGATGATATCTCTTTACGCTCTTCTCGAATATCTCGGATATCCTTACTACCTGCATCCCGACGGAGTGTATCTTGACGTTTCCACTGGACTCAGCGCGACCTATCTGGTTATCGGTAAGGATACCGCCACGGTCGGAGGAGAGACTGTTAAACTTAACGTCGCTCCCGGTTATGTGACCGACAGTGACGGCAACTCTTATCTTGCCGTATCTCTTACAGACGTCGAGAAGCTCTTCCCGGGCTATTACGGTGACTATGACGAGATGGGCTTCATATCGGTTTCTTCTATGCCGAATCTCCTTGACAGAAGAGTTAATCTTAACGCTATGCTCACGTGCATGAAGAAGTTTGTGTTTGATTACGCTACCGGAGATGAGATCTACGAGGACGTAAAGGAAAACACCAACAACTTCGAGCACCCATATCTTTTAGGTTCTTCCGATAAGATTAACGATCTTTATGAAGAATATCAGATGCTCAACGCTAAGGCGGAGAAAGACGAGCTTGTTGAGGGCTCCGAGGAGTATTGGCTTTGGGTGCACTACGAGAGAATAATATCCTCCGGTAACAGCTCATACAACCGTTATGCTCTCAAGGACGAGAACGATACGTACAACACCTACGTAGGACTCAGCGGTGATGAGAACAGATTGGCAGGCGAGAGCCTTGCTCAGCCATACCTCGATTCCTCGCACCATGCTAACGATACAGGTGACGGATATGATGTCGGCGGACGTTCCGATATACAGAATCGTACTCAGCATCTCGAACGAATGGCGTATGCGTATGTTCTGACACACGACGTCAAGTATCTCCAGTGCGCGTACGACATTTCCGTTATACTCGGTACTTGGACACACTGGGGTCCCGGTCACTTCCTTAACTGCGCGGACTCTTCCAATGATTTTGCAGTTTACTTCGATTTAACCTATCAGGGATATAAGCAGCTTGAGGCAGAGGGTGCAAAGCGATATGACGGCACCGGATACGATACGGATCTCCTCGCTAGTATCCTCTTCAATCAGGGTGTTCACGAAGGTTACCTCTCCACCTTTACGAAAAACACAGATCACCTCAGCCACGTTGTTGGTGTCGGTGGATGCTATTACTCAGAGAGAGAGAACAACTGGCACGCGGTTTGTGTTGGCGGTATGACAGCGGCGGTTCTTGCCGTTATGGGTGAATGCGACGGTGCGTTCTATACCGAGTGTACCGAGCTTATCGCGGATAATCTTGAGTCGCTTATTACCTACGGTCTTGATATCTACGCTCCCGACGGTGCGTACATAGAGGGCCCCGGTTATTGGAACTACGGTACCAATAACTTCTTCAGAATGTGCGTTATGCTCGATAATGCCGCGGGCACCAATTACGGACTCATGGATACCTGGGGCATAGATAAGACCTGTTACTACGCTTCTCATTCCGAGTCCAGTGACGGTCGTACCTTCAACTTCCACGACGGTTCGATGAGCCAGCAGGATAACAGCTATTTCTTCTATGTGGCACAGCATTACAACGATGTCACTCTTTACGACGTAAGACTTACGCAGATCAACGGAAATCTTAAATGGGCTCAGTTTATTGACCTTCTTTACTATCCGAGAGATATCGATATGGATAGCACTGACGTTCAGCTTGACTACTACACCAGCCAGATAGACCTCTTTGCGACACGTTCCGGCTGGGAAGGAGGCTCTCTTTATGCTGCTATGATAGGTGGCATAAACAAGCTTCCTCACGGTCAGATAGACGCAGGTGATTTCGTATATCACAACGGCGGAAACGTATGGGTTATCGACCTTGGTACCGAGAACTATAACTGTCAGGGCTTCTGGCCTGATGCTACCAGATACAGATTCTACGTTATGAAGCCCGAGGGCAATAACACCCTTGCTATTTCCACCGACCCCGTCGGAGTTCCCTACGGTCAGGTTCTTACAGCAGAGGCGTACGCTATTGACTACAATAGCAACGAGTACGGCGCATACGTAGTATACAATATGCAGGATACCTTCGGTGCTCGCGCGACGAGCTGGTACCGCGGTATGATGCTTACCAATGACAGAAAGACTACCATTGTTCAGGACCAGCTTACTCTTGACAATATGCAGACTGTTTGGTGGTTTGCACATTATCACACCGGCTACGTAGAGAGAGTAGAGATTTCTGCCGATGGCAGAACTGCTTATATGCAGCAGTATATAGGCAAGGACGAGTCGGGATACAAGATGTATCAGACCTTGAGACTTTCCATTGTCTCTAACAACAAGACCTTTAAGTTCCAGCAGATGGACTGTTATACGTTCATTCACAACGACAAGAACGCCAACGGCGAATATATCAATCCCAATTACACCTATGAGAAGGGATATATAGCTACCCAGGGCTTGGGAGTACCCGAGAATGACAGAAGCAACTATGGCAAGCTTGCCATCTGCAGCGGTGCTACGGTTGATTTCAACGTTGCGGTAGTTATGGAGCTTATTGATACTGCTACCATGGGTCTCAGCAGTGAGATAGATATAGGCTACGAATTCAAAGATATGAGAACATGGACTCCCACCGCGGATATGCGCGGTCAAGAGATCGAGGAGGAGGATGACGTTATCCAGAGACGTGGACGTCCTGACGTAAATATGCACCTTGCTCTCAGCATGGCTAAGGCAGACATGCTCGTATCTCAGGGTACAGCTTACACAACGAGAGTTTCCGAGTTCTACAGAGCTCTTACCGACGCTCACTACGTAGTAAGAATTCTCGGCACAGACCTTCCTCGTGGCTATGAGACACAGAAGGCTGCGCTGCAGACTCACAAGGCGGCATTCGCAGAGTACCGCAAGGAGGTTAACCGACTTGCCGACGCTCAGATTCAGTTTGTTTATAAACTGATGGGAATGACCTAAAAATACATACACGGGCTGCCTCAAATCTGCATTTGAGGCAGCCCATTTAAGATAGACCGCACCAATGGGGAAGGCGCGCCGTTTTAGTAGCGAAAAAACAACGCAACAAAAATGACGCTCCCGCGTGTCTTACGAAGGCGGAGAATAAAATGAAAATTATCGACGTGATTAGGGGCGGCGCGCCCTCGCTGTCCTTTGAGGTATTTCCACCCAAGAGCTTTGATAATCTTGACGCGGCAAAGCGTGTTATAGCAGAAATAGCAGCTCTGTCGCCGAGCTATATGAGCGTCACCTACGGTGCAGGGGGAAGTACGGATATTTTCACTCCGGAAATAGCCTCGCTGATTCTGGGGCTCGGAGTGACGCCTCTTGCTCACCTGACCTGTATTTCATCGGGCAGGGATAAAATAAACTCTATTTTGTCTGATCTTAAGATGCGTGGCATTGAGAACATTCTTGCTTTGCGCGGAGATATTCCCGACGCAGCCCATAAGTCGTCTCTTGCTTATAAATATGCATCGGAGCTCACCCGTGAAATCAGTGACTTCGGCGGCTTCTGTATAGGCGGCGCTTGTTATCCCGAGGGTCATCCCGAAAGCACGGATCTTTCTACAGATATAGAAAACCTTAAATACAAGATAGATGCCGGATGTGAGTTTTTGACTACTCAGATGTTTTTCGACAACAGTATTATATATAGTTATATGGATAAGATAGCCGCGGCAGGGATAAAAGCACCGATAGTTCCCGGCATCATGCCCATTACGAGTGTCGGTCAGATCGGGCGTGTTGTTTCAATATCGGGTAACGCGCTTCCTGATAGATTTATAAAAATGACACAGAAGTATGGCTCCGATCCTGTTTCCATGCGGCGCGCGGGTATAGAATATGCGGCAGAGCAGATAATTGATCTGTATGCAGGCGGCTTTAATGCTGTCCACGTGTATTCCATGAATAAGCCCGACGTTGCACAGGAAATAAAAAGAATAGTTTACAAAGAGGTAAGGAATGATATATGAGGCGGTTGAGCCGCGCTTACTCGCGCTTTGCGAGAGTGAGCTTCGTGCAAGGCTTGGTGGAGAGTGCGACGTCTCCGATTATTTTCCCGACGAGCTGTCCGAGAGTATCAGAGCGGCATACGTAGCGGAGCGTGTTGAGATAAGGCGTACCGATAGAGAGCTGTATATCGGAAACATTTTAGTTGAGAGTCGAGCTCTTGAGAGCATGGCGAAGGATTCCGAGTATTGCTTTTTCTTGATATGCACGCTTGGGCTCGGAGTCGACAGACTCATATCAAAGTGCGCCGTGACGTCACCGACTCGCGCCTTTGTTCTTGATGCATTGGCAGATGCTTATATTGAAGCACTGTGCGACAAGGCGGAGAATAGTATCGCAGGAGAAGGGACAAGACACGTACGCTTGAGCCCCGGGTACGGTGATATAGACCTCTCGCTCGGAGCGATGATAATAAAGAGTCTGGATGCGGAGAGGACGCTTGGTATAAAGCTCTCCGAGAGTGGACTTATGATACCTAAAAAGACTGTGTCAGCCATAGTTTTTGTAAAAGGATAAGGTATGAAAAATATACTCGAAAGAATACGTACCGAGCGCCTGTATTTTGATGGCGGAACGGGCACCGTGTTACAGAAAAAGGGGCTATTACCTACGGAAGCCCCCGAAATAATGAATGTAAAGAATCGCTCTGCCGTTCTGGAGCTCCACCTTGAGTATCTTAACGCGGGCGCGGATATAATTAAGACAAACACATTCGGCATAAATTCTCTCAAATACGAGGATTATCTGTGTAGGCTGGAGGATGCTCTTGCCATAGCGAGGGAGGCGGTTGAACTCTCGGGCAAGGAGGCGTATATAGCCTTTGACGTAGGACCGACGGGCAGAATGCTCAAGCCCTACGGGGACCTTGAGTTCGAGGATGCCGTGAGGATCTTTTCCGACGGAATGAGACATGCCGATGCGCTTGGCGCGGATCTTATACTCATAGAGACTATGAGCGATATATACGAGATCAAGGCGGCAGTCCTGGCGGCGAAGGAGTCGTCGTCTCTTCCTGTGTTCGTCACCTGCGCCTTCGGAGGCGACGGAAAGCTTCTCACGGGCGGCGACATAGGGTCTGTAGTAGCTCTTCTTGAGGGTATGGGAGTCGATGCCATAGGCATGAATTGCTCACACGGTCCCTCACAGATGCTCGGCATTTTTTCCGAGCTGAAGGAACTTACGTCCCTGCCTACTGTAGTCAACCCGAATGCAGGACTGCCAAGAGTGGATAACGGAGATACCGTGTACGATTTATCTGCGGATGAGTACGCGCAGATTATGACCGCAATATGTGAAATGGGCGCTTGTGTGCTTGGAGGATGCTGTGGCACTACTCCCGAGCATATTAAGGCTTTGAGGGAGCGCACACAACCTATCCCGTATAAGCTAACGACCAAAAAGAATATAACGCTTGTCTCGTCCTATACACACAGCGTCAGAATAGGCGAGTCTCCGAAAATTGTGGGAGAGCGCATAAATCCCACGGGTAAGCCCGTACTCAAGGAGGCGCTCCGCAAAGGAGATCTTGCATACGTTCTGTCTATTGCGCTCTCGGAGGAGGCGCATGGAGCAGATATACTTGACGTAAATGTGGGGCTTGCCGACATCGACGAGAAGAATACGATGCTCTCGCTTGTCAGAGAGCTGCAGGCGGTGACGGATTTACCGTTACAGATAGATAGCGGCAGTGCCGAGGTTATGGAGGCGGCGGTACGTGCATATTGCGGAAAGCCCCTTATTAATTCGGTTAACGGCTCTTTAGACAGTATGAATTCCATATTCCCCATAGTGAAAAAGTACGGTGGAGCTGTAATCGCCTTAACTATGGATGAGAGTGGAATCCCCGCTGATACCGCGGGGCGTGTCGAAATTGCGGAGAAAATTATGCGCTATGCGAGAGAGTGGGGCATTGATGAGAAGGAAATAATTTTCGACCCATTGGTTTTGACCGTGGCATCGGATTCCATGAATGCTAAAATAACGCTCGATACTGTCAGAGCACTTAAATCACGAGGATACCGGTGCTCCCTAGGTATATCAAACGTTTCCTTCGGCTTGCCCGAGCGTGACGTTATAAACTCTGCATTTTTCACTGCTGCACTTTGCGAGGGGCTTGATCTTGCGATAATTAATCCCGAGAGCACAGCGATGATGAATGCGTACCGTTCATATATGACACTTTCGGGTAATGACCCCTCGTGCCTTGACTATATTTCACACGTAGAGGGGCTTATAAGGGAAAGCACCACCGAGTCCCACGCTGAAAAAACGCTCTCCTACTGCATAGAAAAGGGGCTGTGCCGTGACGCGGCAGCCGTTGCCGGAGAATTGATTAAGACTCATAGCGGACTTGATGTTATAAACGGTGAAATTATTCCCGCGCTTAACAGAGTTGGCGAGGGCTTCGATGCGGGGCGTGTGTATCTTCCGGGGCTTCTTATGAGCGCAGAGGCGGCAAATTCTGCTTTTGCTGTTATCAGAGAGAAAGCTTCGTTCAAGACTTTAGATACCTCGAAAAAGCTGGTTTTGGCAACCGTCAAGGGCGATATACACGATATTGGTAAAAACATAGTTAAACTGATATTTGAAAGCTACGGATATGAGGTTGTCGACTTGGGCAAGGATGTCGACAAAGAGAGGATACTCGAGACACTCCTCTCAAGCGGAGCCGAGCTTCTCGGCATTAGCGCATTAATGACTACCACTCTTCCTGCGATGGAGGCTACCGTGTCTTTCGTACGCGAGAAAGCCCCGAATGTGAGGATTATGGTTGGAGGCGCGGTTGTTACCGAAACCTATGCAAAGAAAATAGGCGCAGATTTCTATGCGCCCGATGCACTTTCCGCTGTAAAATTTGCGGAAAAGAAATAAATGTATAAAAAGCAGGCTATAGCCGCTTCTCGTTATAAGAGAGTGAGCTATAGCCCGTTTTTTATTTTTTTAAATTATCTCTGGATTCTTCCCGAGCCGTCACCGCCCGCGAGCTTCTCAACCTCTGCGAGAGTAACCATGTTGTAGTCGCCCTCGATGGAGTGCTTGAGTGCGGATGCAGCTACAGCAAACTCAACCGCAGCCTGTGCAGACTTGCCGCTGAGAAGAGAGTAGATAAGACCGCCGCCGAATGAGTCGCCGCCGCCTACTCGGTCGATGATGTGCAGGTCGTACTTCTTGGAGAAGCAGTACTCGCCGTTCTTTACGTCATAGAGCATAGCCGACCAACCGTTGTCGAATGCGGAGCGGCTCTCACGGAGAGTGATGGCAACGTACTCGAAGCCGAATTTGTCAGCAAGCTGCTTTGCAACAGACTTATATCCCTCGTGGTTAAGCTTACCGCCGGAGATATCGGTTGCCTCAGCCTCAATGCCGAATACGTCCTTTGCGTCCTCCTCGTTGGAGATGCAGACGTCTACGTACTGACAGAGCTCTGTCATAGCCTCGCGAGCCTCTGCTCTTGTCCAGAGCTTGCCTCTGTAGTTGAGGTCGCAGGAAATCTTGAGACCGCGAGCCTTTGCCGCCTTGCAAGCATCCTTGCATATCTCAACAACGTTTGTGCCGAGAGCGGGAGTGATGCCTGTGAAGTGGAACCAATCTGCGCCCTCAAAGATAGCATCCCAATCGAAGTCCTCGCGGGAAGCCTTGGAGATGGCGGAATTTGCGCGGTCGTAAATACATACGGATGCGCGCTGGGATGCGCCCTTCTCATTGAAATAGATACCTACTCTGTCTCCGCCGCGTACTATCATAGAGGTGTCAACACCGTAACGGCGAAGGCTGTTAACTGCTGCCTGACCAATTGCGTGCGTGGGGAGCTTTGTAACGTAAGCCGCATTCATACCGTAGTTAGCGAGAGAAACGGCTACGTTAGCCTCACCGCCGCCGAATGTGAATTCAACGTGGTCGCACTGTACGAATCTTTCGTAGTTGTAGGGCTGGAGACGGAGCATAAGCTCACCAAAAGTAATAACCTTCATTTGGAAAATTCCTTTCATGCAATTATATTTTTTTGTTTATTCGCATACACATATATTGTAGCAAATAGTTTGAAAAAAATCAATACTCTGAATTGTATTTTAGTAAAATAAATAAGAAATGCGAAAAAAAGACCGGCTCGCGCAATATCGGAGTCGGTCGGTGGTATCAAACGGTTTTTTTAATTTCATCAAGACAAGCTCTGCAGATCTTCTTGCCCTTGAATTCTGATACGTCGGCATCATTGCCGCAGAAGCTGCAGTTTGGGATGTATTTTGTCAGAATTATCTTATCGCCCTCGACGTATATTTCGACGGGATCGCAGTTTGCTATATCCATTTTCTTTCGCATTTCCTTCGGTACGACTATTCTGCCGAGCTCATCAATGTGTCTGATTATTCCTGTAGATTTCATAGCGTTTCCTTTCGGGAGCATTCAGATTTGTAAGAACATTTTATCAAAATAAAGGCATACTGTCAAGTGTTTTTTTGAATTTGCCGCTTGATATGCCGCATAGGGGGAAGATGAAAAGGACGGAAAATCAAGTATTGTCAAGCGTAATGGCACTTATTCCTCACGAGATGAGAGAGGAGATACTCGGGATGGGCGAGCCCGAGGAGATAAGGCTGAGAGCATACGGGATCTCTGCGATTGTGCTGGGCGGAAGAAATATCGCTCTAAGCTCACGGGTAAATCAAGATGCTATGCGCGAAATATTGAAAAAGGCGTGCGATATGGCTATATACGCTCACCGTGACGACATTTGCCGCGGATACGTTTCGATGTCGGGTGGTGTCAGGATAGGCGTTGTGGGACATGCCAGATACGAGGGCGGACGCCTCGGCGGCATCGGTGACGTTTCCTCGCTTGTTTTTCGTATACCCTCGAGCAGGTGCTCGTTTGGCGAGGCATTATATTCCGGATTTATGAAAAAACGCGCGGGGATGCTCATATGCTCGCGCGCGGGATGCGGGAAAACCACCGCGATCCGATATCTCGCATACAGACTCGGTACGGGTGATGCCCCCATGCGTGTGGTGGTTGTGGATGAGAGATGCGAGTTCGACACCTTATATTATAAGGATGCCATGGTGGATATTCTGCGAGGATATAAGCGTGCCTTGGGCGTTGATATCGCTATACGTACGATGTCGGCGGAGATTCTGATAGTTGATGAGATAGGTACCGATGAGGATGCCGATGCGCTTCTTGGAGCGATAGGAGCAGGTGTTACGGTGATAGCTACAGCTCACGGCAACAACATTTCGGACGTCCTCGGCAGAGGGTACGTTAAGCGGCTTTGCGATGCGGGTTTATTTGACACGTATGCCGTCATTCGGCGCAAAAACGGTACCTTTACACTTGATATTACCGAGAAGTGCGGGGAGGAGGATAAGCTATGCATCTTTTAGGTGGCGCATTGCTTGCGCTCGCGGTATTCATAGTGTGGCGCGTGTACTCGTCGTACCTATGTTCGGAGAAGCTGTGCTGCGAGGCGTTTCTCTTTGCGCTCTCTGATATGAGAGAAAAAATGAAGTGCTACATGTCATCGCCGAGAGAGTGGGCTGAGGGCTACAGCTCCGATAAGCTTGCCTCTTCGGGATTCATCGGCGCTCTTTGTAACGGCGAGAGTCTTGCCGGCGCGTATGAAATCGGCAAATCACATCTACAGCTTTCCCGCGAGACGGACGAGGTGCTTTGCGATCTGTTCTCCCGCTTGGGCGGCGGGTATCTTGAAGGTGAGCTTATGGCACTTGATTCGGCAATAGCGAAGCTGTCGGCTATAAGAGACGGGATGCAGACGCAGAACGCAAAAAGAACGAGAGCGGTCGGTGCGCTACTTGGCGCAATAGCTGCGGGAGCGATACTTCTTGCGCTGTGATAAACATAAAGGAGTGAAAAAATGGACTTGGATGTAATAATGAAGGTCGCCGGAGTTGGAATGATTGTGGCGGTCGTGTGTCAGATCTTGAATAAGGCGGGCAGAGACGAGCAGGCGACTCTCGTTTCCATAACGGGTATAGTTATAATACTTCTCCTTGTGGTTAAGGAGATAGGGGAGCTTCTGGATTCGCTAAAGGGGGTGTTCGGATTATGAGTCCTTGGATGAAGGCTGTTGCGTATGCTATGATTGCTCTTTTTCTTGGATTTATATTACGTGAGATGGGGTTTCACGGCTCGCGCCTTGTTGTTATAATCGGTGTGGTTGCTACAATCGGAGTCGGTGTACTTATCGCATCGGAGATCATTGACCGGCTATTGGTGCTCGGTGGAGATTTTAGTAGCTCCGGCGTTAAGCTTATGCTCAAAATTCTTGGTGTCGGATACGTCAGCGGAGTATGCTCCGACGTTTGTCTTGATCTTGGTGAGAATGGGCTCGCGGGCGCGATATTGCACATAGGAAAAATTGAAATGCTTCTCATCTGTGTTCCGAGTGTAATATCGGTGGTTGAGAAGGGGGTTGAACTTATATCGTGACATTTGCAAACAAAAGATTACATAATTTAGCAAAGATGCTTATCATACTCCTTTTGACTTTTGGAATGTTTAGTGTAAAGGCGTCTGCGGAGGAGACAAGCTCGGAGCAACTCACGAGGGACTCTGTTGACAGTCTGATTGGGGATTTTGAGAGCATTTTGCCGCCGGGTACAGAGGGTCTTTCCGATATATCAAATTCTGCCGACGCCTTGGGGATAGAGTTTTTGTTTGGTGAGATTATCAAAACCGTTAAGGGTGGCTACACCTCGTTTTTCACCTTCTTTCTTCTCCTTGTGGGGATAGCGCTCCTTATTTTCATAGCCTCGTCCTGTCCCGGAAATATGTCGGGATATTGTAAGGGGGCGGCATCTCTCATAGGAGGTGCGATAATCTTTGAAAGACTTTTCTTTTTGGTTAAGGAGGTGTCAGTCTCTCTTTCGTCAATCAACGACTTTTTCTCGGCGCTTATACCCATAGCTACAGCTACCGAGCTTCTCGGTCTCTCTGTGGCTACCGCTTCGGCGGAGTCGCTAGGCATGGCAATGACTCTGGGGATATATTCATCATTCAGCGGAAAATTCTTGCTATCACTCTCAGGCATACTCTTGGTCGTCTGCGCGCTCTCACACGTCGAGCCCGAGCTTTTTCAGAGACTCGGCAAAAGCATTAAGGGCGCAATTGTCACCCTTCTTGGGGCGCTTACTACTCTTATCGGAGTGACCTTCTCTTTGCAGAACCTTATAACCTCGCGAGCGGATTCCGGCACTATCAGGACGGCGAGATATGCCATTTCGGGAATGATACCCCTTGTCGGGAATACTGTTTCCGGTGCGCTCGGTACGCTTCTCGGCGGTGTCTCTTATGCAAAGGGGGTAATTGGCGGCGGAGCTATTGCTGTCATTGTCGTTATGGCGTGCGCTCCCCTGGTTACACTTCTTATGTATCGGCTCACTCTGTTGGGAGCGACGTTTTTGAGTGAGCTTGCATCGGTGGGGGGAGCTGCGGGTCTCTTTAAGTCCTTTCTCGATGCGATAGATGTACTGATAGCGATATATTCTCTTACTGCCCTTGTGTACGTTGTCGAGATCGCGGTATTTTTGAAGGGAGGTGCGGGAGTTGGTTAGTGAGTATGCAATATCGGTCGTGAGGTTTCTTGTCCTTGCGGGTATGCTAATATCATTGTCGCATATAAAGACGAAGCAAAGCGTATCTTTTGCCATAGGTGTTTTGATTGTAAGCGCGATTATGCTACCTTTGGTTGACATTTTACGTAGTAATGAGCCGATATTTCCTGAGGTTGATGTTTCCGGCGATGTTGAAATCAACGACGCTTCAATAGAGGTTGCCTACGTGGACGGCATAGAAAAATATGTGGCTGACAGGCTTGGTGTACCCTTAACGGACGTTGAGGTAAGAATTGATGGCTTCGATATATCCACAATGCTTGCGGAGCGTATATACGTTACGCTGTCGGGCGACGCGATATACTGTGATTATCGGGCGCTTCGCGAAGAAATAGGAAGGGAATTTACAAAAGAAGGACGGTGCGAGGTAAGAATAGATGGAAATGAGTAGCTTCATTCAGTATATAAAAAAGCAGAAGGGGGTAGCTATTCTCGTTCTTGTTTTTGCGCTGGGCGTAATTTTCCTTACGCTTGGTTCGCTTGACAGAGGTGAGACGGCACAGACACCCACGCTTGAATCAAAGGTTTCCGAGCTGTGCTCGTCCATTGACGGAGTCGGCGATTGCAGGGCTGTGATTTATTATGGCTCCGGAGATAACGAGACTCGTGTGGAGAGCGTGGTGGTTGTTTGCGAGGGCGCGGACTCTGTAGAGGTGAGAAAAAATATAATCGAAACTCTTTCGTCCCTCTTTGGAATCGGCACCAACAGAGTAAGAATTGAAAAAATGGCGACAGGGGAGTAGAAAATTTAAAAACCGTGCATAAGTGCGGCTGAAAAATCATAGTGTGTATCAGTAACGAAAACAAGGAGAAATGAATACAATGAAAAACGAAAAACTTAAGAAATTTTTCTCGTCAAAGGCGAGCAAGGGGCTTGCTGTTTTTCTTGTTGTGGTGCTTATAGGCGCGGCGGTGTACGTTAACTATAAGATGTTCTATGATCCCGCGGATTCTATGGGCTTCGGCGACAACAACATGGACGATAACTATCAGGGCTCGCAGGAAACGGGTGGCAACGCAAACGAGGAGAACTACTTTACCGCAACCGTGCTTAACCGTCAGCAGTCGAGAGATGAGGCTATAGACGTGTTGAAAATGGTGAGCGAGAGCGAGGAATCCAGCGAGGAAGCGAGAGCTGAGGCTACTGCGAAAATATCCAAGATAGCGGTAGATATCCAGAATGAGAACAACATAGAAACTCTTGTAAAGGCTAAGGGCTTTGAGGACTGCGTGGCTGTTATTTCCGATAACTCCGTGAGTGTTATCGTTAAGGCGGAGAGCCTTCAGGCGGCGGAGGCGGCTCAGATTCTTGCGATAGTTTATGACACGACCGGTATCAACCCCGAGAACGTAAGCATCATAAACAAATAAATCTCCACCGGGATGACACCCGACAGAGCAAAGGATGCACGAGAAAAAATACTCGTGCATCCTTTATTATTTTTAAAATAAGTCAAAAAAACGTTGACAGTTGTGCACAGATATGATAAAATATAATGCAAATATTTTTAGGAGTACACTATGAAAAAACTTAAAGTAGGTATAATTGGCGCAACCGGTATGGTTGGTCAGAGATTTATTATGCTCCTTAACGAGCATCCTTATTTTGAGATCACCGCCCTTATCGCAGGTCCTCGCTCTGCAGGACAAAAGTACGGTAAGGCTGTGCTTGGCAGATGGAAAATGAATGCCGTGTGTCCTGAGAGGATTCTCAATATGCAGGTAATCTCATCGGACGAGGTGGATAAAGTAAAGGATCTTTGCGACTTTGTATTCTGTGCGGTCAGCCTGCCGAAGGATGAGACTCGCGCGCTCGAGGAGAGATATGCAAGGGCGGAGCTGCCGGTTGTCTCGAATAATTCGGCTAACAGATGGACACCTGACGTTCCCATGGTCATTCCCGAGATAAACGATTCTCATCTTGAGGTAATAGAGGCGCAGAGAGCGCGTCTTGGCACAAAGCGCGGATTTATCGCGGTTAAGCCCAACTGCTCAATTCAGTCATACGTTGGTGCGCTCACTCCGCTTCTTAAGTATGGTATCGAGGAGATGGTCGTTACGACTTATCAGGCTATCAGCGGCGCGGGCAAGACCTTCAACGAGTGGCCCGAGATGGTTGACAACCTCATCCCCTTCATCGGCGGTGAGGAGGAAAAGAGTGAGAAGGAACCCCTTCGAGTATGGGGACGTGTCGAAAACGGGGAGGTGATTCCCGCAAAAGCACCCATTATCACAAGTCAGTGCCTTCGTGTTCCCGTCAGTGACGGACACATGGCGGCGGTATTTGTTAGATTTAAGAACAAACCGACAAAGGAAGAGATACTCGAGGCGTGGAGAAGCTTTGAGGGCGAGCCGCAGAGACTCTCTTTGCCGTCTGCTCCCGAGCAGTTCATCACCTATTTTGAAGAAGATAACCGTCCGCAGACACGTCTTGACAGAGATCTTTACGGCGGTATGGGCGTGAGCGTCGGCAGACTTCGCGAGGATTCCGTTTACGACTACAAGTTCGTAGGTCTTTCGCACAACACCTTAAGAGGCGCCGCGGGCGGTGCCGTGCTTATCGCTGAGCTGCTTTACAAAAAGGGTTATCTCGCATAAGACCCCACCACGTGTGTTCATTTTAACATTTCCACAGAGGAGGACGTATGAATATTTCTAAAT
>JAEIGA010001141.1_pt1 | contig 40722 bp, 52 predicted proteins | sample 9270691 | NCBI WGS metagenome assembly JAEIGA01 (sample SAMN17057246, study PRJNA624740) | gut metagenome | biome: biome; isolation source: fecal sample | host: Bos grunniens | place: China: Xizang | collected 2019 | reverse complement strand
TTGATCGCTTCAAGAAAGCTGAAGTGCTGTACATAGATGATCTGTTCAAGACAGGCAAAAACGCAGATGGCAGTGAGCCGAAGCCTACGGCAGCGGACATCAATGCGGCCTTTGAGATCATCAATTATCGGTACAATAACCCGGCATTGCTAACAATCATATCAAGCGAACTGAACGAAGATGAATTGCTTGACATTGACGAAGCGGTTGGAGGGCGCATCTTTGAACGCTCCAAGTCGATCAGCATTGCAAAAGACCGGAGCAGAAATTACAGAATTAGAAAGGCGGTAACGCTGTAATGGGTGCAGAAATAAACATTTATCGTGTGTATAATCCACGGAACGGAAAGTTCATCGTGGAGGGAACTGTTTCCGATTGTGCCGAAAAGCTGGGCATGACAAAAGACCGTTTTCGGCGTGTGGCATATGAGTTCAGACGGGGAAAGTACAGCAAATTCAATATTTACGATGTCACGGACGAGTATAAACAGTGTGGCAACCTGAGTTACTATGCGGCAGCAGTTAAAAAGTGGGATGATTTCGTAACACCGATCCGGGAGTATTACGGCATTCCTGTGCGGCATTTGGAGGAACACGAATGACAGAATTGACGAAAGCATATCTGGCAGCCAGAGAAAGCGGCATGTCATATCGGGAAATCGCAGAGATGTTCGGCGTATCGTTTCAGCGTGTCGCTCAAGTCTGCGGGAAGTACAATCCGCACCGCTTCCAGTTTATCACCGAAACGGGCTGCATTTACCCGAACTGGCGTAAGTGGATGAATGATAACAAGGTGTCCCGGTATGAACTGGTGCGGAGAATGGGACTGATTACCTCTCAAACGGAATTCGTCAATAGGATGAGCGATTACATGAGAGGCGTAAGCGAACCGAAAAAGTGGTTTATTGATAAGCTGCTGGAAGCTACGGGGATGACATATGAGGTGTTGTTTTACAAGGGGGAGGAAGAGGAATGAAACTTAAACCGTGTCCGTTCTGCGGTGGTAAGGCACAAATCAGATATACAGGGAACGGAAGTGGCCCGTGTGGATACACATCTAACGTTTTAATGCGAAGCAAACCGGGTTTTGTGGTGTGCTTGCGGTGTGGTGTTGAGACGGCAAGAAATATGCGTGTGTGTAGAGCCATCGACAAATGGCAGCACCGTGTCGGTGATGACCTGATGGAAAGGATGGAGGACGATGGGAAGTAATTTTACCCCCGGTTGCGCTGTATGGGTTGTGGAGCGTGACGAATGTGGAAGTCCCGTTGATGTATCGGGATATATGTTCATAACAGATGTGATCGAGTACGCAATTCTTACAGCATATATAAACGATCTGGAAACCATTGAAGAAACGCTTGAGTACCACGAACAGGAATGCTGGGAAAACTACGATACAGATTTGATCGTTGCCAAGTTGTCGGACTGCTACTCTTGCCGAGAGTTTGCAGAAGAAGCTATGCGGGAGGAAGTGGGGGACAACGATGCAAAATGACCTGATTTCCCGGAGTGCGCTGAAGAAGGATTTGCTGAACAGGTCGTTCTTTCCCTCAATCGTAAAGGCAGCGCTGGAGAAAGCCCCCGCCGTTGATGCCGTGGAGGTTGTGCGGTGTAAAAATTGCAAGCAGTGGTCACGGTTTGTTGGTGTTGTCGATAGTCCAAACGGATATTGTTTTTATCACAGCACCGAGATGAACTGTTTTGATTTTTGCAGTTACGGAGAACGGAGGGCTGACGATGGCTGAGATAAAAACAAACATCAATATTGGTGATGCGGTATGGTGGGTGCATTGCACGAGCCGGGTTTATGAGGGTGTTGTTAAAGATATTTCCTGTTGTGAATATCAAGGCGCACTGTACTGCCTTATACACAGCCCGTCTTTCAAGCTAAATCCTTACCCGTCAGTTCACTATTCCAATGTGTTTAGCACCAGAGCGGGGGCGCAGGATTTTGCCGATTATCAAAAAGAAAACCCTGATAACGTGTTGCCAATGTGCATGGGCTGTCACTACAACGGCGCAAAGATGGAGGTTTAAGAGATGCGGGTGAAGTTGGATTACAACGAGATTGTGGAACGTATTACTGGTGTTCTTTGTGAGGGTGAATCGGAAATAGACGAGAATACATATGGAATTTTGATTGGACTACAGCTTTTGACATCTTACATCAAACAGATTGCTGAAAGAGCGGTGGAGCTGAAGGATGATGTTCTGATCGGGCTGCTTTGCGATCTTTGCGTGCTGAAAGTGAGGGATGAGGAATGAACCACGATGCAACACACTGCGCAGATTACACAAAGGCTTGCCCAAAGAGTTGTTACCGGGCGCAGCTGACAGAGGACTTGAGAAAACGGATTTATTTGCTACCTACTTCATGGGCGAACTATAAAGGGACAAATGAATGTCCGAAGTGGCCGAAGGAGGGTGCGAAGAAATGACAGACAGGGAAAAATTGATTGAACTCATTTCTGGCAGCGGGATACTCTGTGAAATTTGCGGGGAAAACTCGTTTCAATACTGCGCCGAAGCTCTTGCCGACCACCTGCTTGCCAACGGCGTGACCTTTGCGACCGGCACAAAAGTCGGTGACAAATGGACACCAACTGCCGAGAGGCTGCCGGAGCATGGTGATGTTGTGTTGTGCCATCACAAACATTTTGATTGTCAAGTTATCTGCCAGTGGGACAAAAGAAGCGATGTTTGGCTTGATAACGCGTGGACATATGGTACGGGTTGTATCACCCACTGGATGCCACTGCCGGAGCCGCCCAAGGAGGAATAACCATGCCGATAACACTATGCGGTAAATGCGTTGAGCGGTTCCGTGTGCGCCATATCGTCCGGAAAATATCACAAGGTGAGCTGTGGAGTGGACAGTGTGAGAATTGCAAGACACGCACATACGTTGCGAAGTATGAGATTGAACCGAAAAGGGGCGATACAAGATGAACAGAAGAGAAGTGATCCTGACAATCAGGAAGGTTGGGGCGCAGTTTGGACGGGTGCTGGCCTGCCTGAATACACCTGATTTTGTATCCGGTTATTATCAAGCGGTAAACGATATGTCCCGGCTGTTTGAATATGCTCCCCTTGCTGAGGATTATGAGGCAGAACGGAGCGAAATGCAAAAGCGGGTGCGTTTACTGGTGGAAGAAAAAAAGCGGCTGAAAGCGGCTGTGAATGAGCGGGATGCTACCATCGAAAAGCTGCTGAAGCATGTGGATGTATGCGAGGTTCTTGGCATAAAGGGTGTGAAGAAATGAAAGCAGCGGATTACCTCAAGCAATTGGAGACAATTGAAACACGAATTCAGAATATTCGGTTTGATATCAGACAGCTAAAGGATCTGGCACTGTCGATCACGCCCAGCTACGAAGGGGAAGTGGTACAGTCATCCGGCAATCAGCAGAGGATGGCTACCGCTGTGGAACGATGGAGAGACAAGGAACTGGAACTGGATGCGACAATCGATAGACTGGTAGATTTGCGGCTGGAAATTGCCAGCACGATTGAACACCTGAAGAGGCCGAAGGAAAGCGGCGTTTTGCATATGCTCTATGTGCAAGGGAAAACCTTCAAAGAGGTTGCACAGCACTATGATAAGTCTGTTAGTTGGGCTACATCTATCCACGGAAGAGCGTTGCAGAGCTTACAAAAAGTGCTGGATGCGAGGGAGGAAACATAAAAGTGTGACAAAATTGTATGATTTTATAGGAAATTGTATGATTTTGTATGACATTGTGAAGCGAACCTGTGGTAATATTATGCTATGAAACTATATCGAAAGCACCTGACAGAAATGTTGGGTGCTTTTTGTGTTTCGCATAAGTGCCAGCGGACATTCTTTTGGCATAATGGGGAGTGATCCGTTAAATACCGCTACCTCACGGGGCGGCAGCAATGCCGCCTATGGCACGGCAATAACTTGAGAAAGAAGGTGAGCAAGAATGAGTGAGCATAATAAGGTTGGCAGGCCACCAATGTACAAAACGAAAGAGGAAATTCAAGAGAAGATTGATGCTTATTTTGAAGAGTGCAAGGGAAGATATCTTGAGGATGCGGATGGACAGCCCGTCCGTGACAAATACGGATATCCTGTCATTATTGATGCACGGCCTTTGACAATCACCGGACTTGCTCTTGCTCTTGGATTTACAAGCAGACAAGCGTTGCTGAATTATCAGGCAAAAGACGAATTTGTTGACACGATTTTGCGTGCGAAGGCAAAAGTGGAGTGTTATGCCGAAGAAAGACTGTTCGACAAGGACGGTGCAAACGGCGCAAAGTTCTCTCTTGCCAATAACTTTGATGGCTGGAAGGAAAAGCAGCAGATCGAAGCAGACATAAACAGCGAAATGACCATAAACATTGAGCTGGTGGATGAGTGATTGGCGGGTGAGTGATTATGGCGAAGATTGATGTGCTAGGCACAAAGTACACGGTCACGGTAGCATCTGTAAAGAATGACAGCTACCTTGAAAACTGTGACGGCTATTGCGACAAAACCACAAAGCAGATCGTTGTCAAGGAAAAAGACGGAGCAAATGAACTTGGCGATTACGATGTTTATATCAAAAAGGTTAAACGGCACGAAATAATCCATGCTTTTCTTTTTGAAAGTGGCCTTCATGAGAACTTCAAACACAACGAGTGGGGACATGATGAGACAATGATAGACTGGATTGCAGTACAGTTCCCGAAGCTGCACAAAGCGTTTGAGGAAGCTGATGCCTTGTGAATGTGAATATCAAAGTCTCCAAGAAGGTATTCAACGATGTTTACCTTCCGTATTTGGAGAATGATGACCGCTATCTGGTGTTCTACGGCGGTGGTTCGTCCGGTAAGAGCTATTTTATTGCAGAGCGGTTCATATACAAGCTGATCCATCCTACACGCTGTAATCTGCTTGTGGTTCGTCAGACAGGCGATACAAACAGACGGTCTACGTTTCCGCTGCTGAAGCACGTTATCTCCAATTGGAATTTGGCGGAGCATTTCAAGGTCAATGAAAGCGATATGCGGATCAAGTGCAAGCTAACCGGGAATGAGGTTGCTTTTGCTGGCCTTGATGACGTTGAAAAGATTAAGTCTATCACCTTTGAAAACGGTGAGCTGACGGATATATGGGTAGAGGAAGCAACAGAGACACAGGAAGCGGATATAAACCAGCTCAAGGTTCGTCTGCGTGGCGGTAAATCCAAGAAGCAGATGGTGCTTTCTTTCAACCCTATCAACATTCAGCACTGGATCAAAAAGCATTTCATAGACAGCGGACTGGCAACAGTCTGCTTTTCTACTTATAAGGACAATAAGTTTCTGACGGATGCTGACCGCAAGGCACTGGAAGATTTACGGCTGACGGATGAATACACCTATGAGGTCTACTGCCTTGGCAAGTGGGGCATTTTGGGCAAGACGGTATTCGATGCCAGAGCCATACAAAAGCGGCTGGACGAGATCGGTAAGCCCATCAGAACAGGCTATTTCCAGTATGATTATGACGGCCTGCGGATCACGAATATCAAGTGGGTATCAGACAAGAGCGGCTATATCAAGCTGTACGATGTGCCAAGACTGACAGAATACTGCATTGGCGGTGATACTGCTGGTGAAGGCAGTGACTTCTTTACAGGTCATGTCCTTGATGCACGGACAGGCATACAGGTGGCAGTGCTGAAGCATCAGTTCGATGCAGACCAGTACACACGGCAGATGTATTGCCTTGGTATGTACTACAAGACTGCTCTGATTGGTATAGAAGCCAACTTTGACAGCTATCCCATCATGGAGCTGCAGCGGCTTGGATATCCCAAGCAGTACACCAGAGAAGCGCAGGACACATACACAGGCAAGACGGAGAAGCGGTTTGGCTTCAAGACAACGAGCCTGACACGGCCTACGATCATTTCTAGGCTGATAGAAATTGTCCGTGAGCATTGCGATACCATCCATGACAAAGACACCTTAGAAGAGCTTTTGACGATTGTACGCAATGAAAAGGGGCGCATTGAAGCTCCGGAAGGCGGACATGATGACCAGATGATGGGACTTGCCATTGCACACCATATCCGGGATCAGGTGGTATTCGTCAATGAGCCGATCATCGTCAATCCGCAGACACATTTCAATGTGGAAAAGTATTTGACACCGCAGAATGACTGGGGTGAGGAAATGACTGTGGTATAGGAGGATAACATGGAAATCGTATTGGTATTGGTGGTGGGTGCAATGTGCTGCGCCTGTTTCTGCATTGGTGCAAAGGTTGGTCAGAAGGTCAGCAAGGGTGAGGATATCAAGCTGCCTACGATCAATCCCATGGAAGCATACAGAGAGCATGAGCAGAAGAAAGCTGCCAGAGACGAGCAGGAGCGCATTGAAACCATCATGCGGAACATTGAAGCCTATGACGGCACGGCAGACAGGCAGGAAGATGTGCCGGGGAGGTAAGCTATGGACATTAGAGAGATCAAAGAAACGCCAATCTGGACGTTGTATGAGAAGGGGCGCAACTATCATCGGCGTGTCGGTATCTATGTAGACACTGACCGCAATTACCGGATGTACAACGGCAACCAGTGGGAAGGCGCAAAGCTGGGCGATGTAGAGCCTGTACAGAAGAACTTCATCAAGCCTATTGTCAAATACAAGGTGTCGGTCATCCATGACAATCTGTACGCAATCAACTACTCTTCGCAGAACTACGAAAACAGAGAGTTCCAGCGGGAGAGCGGACGATACTGCGAAATGCTGAACCGCTATGCAGGCAGAGTATGGGAGAAGGACAAGCTGGACTTCAAAGGCCGCAGAGTGACACGGGATGCAGCGATCAACGATGAAGGTATTATGTACGTCAACTTCGATGAAGAGAGCATGATGCCCGTCAACGAGATTGTCAAGAAGAATGACATCTACTATGGCAATGAGAATGACGATGATATCCAGAGCCAGCCCTACATCCTGATGCGGAAACGCCTGCCTGTGGTCAATGCCATTGAGCTTGCCTTGAGCCTTGGTATGAGCGAGAGCAAAATCCCCTTCATCATCGGTGATACAGACACCTTTGAGGAAAGCGGTGAAGCTGCCAAGATCGAGCTGGACAACATGGTTACGATTGTCTACAAGCTGTACAAGAAGGACGGCACGGTGCATTTCTCTGTGGCTACCAGATGGGCAGACATTGCAGAGGAAGTGGACACCGGACTTTCCCTTTATCCCCTTGCACACCTTGTATGGGAAGAGAAAGAGGGCAGTGCAAGAGGTGAGGGTGAGGTACGATACCTGATCCCGAACCAGATTGAGGTGAACAGAACCGAAGTCAGACGAGTTCTGACAGTCAAGTATCAGGCATATCCGCAGAAGATTGTGGACATGAGCAAGGTGAGCAATCCGGCTGCGCTGAACACGGTAGGCGGCACGATCCGCACCAACGGTCAGCCTGTGGATGATGTGCATAAGATTGTGGGTACGCTTCCTCCGGCGCAGATGTCCCCGGATGTCAAGCAGCTTCAGGATGATTTAATCCAGATAACTAGAGACTTGGCAGGCGCAGGCGATACGGCAACTGGTCAGGTTGATCCGGAGAGCGCATCCGGCAGAGCGATTCTGGCTGTGCAGCAGGCTTCTCAAGCTCCCATGACGGAGCAGAAGGAAAGCTACAAGAACTTCCTTGAGGACTTGGCACGGATCTGGCTGGAATATCTGACGGTATACGCCACGGATGGTGTCAATCTGGAAGAGGTAAGCACTGATCCGCAGACCGGAGAAGAAGTGGTTCAGGTTGTGAACGTGCCGCAGAGCGTATTGCAGCAGCTTCAGGCCACCGTGAAGATCGATGTCACACCCAAGGGCGTATATGACAAGTTCGCACAGGAACAGACCATCGAAAATCTGTTAATTCAGGGCTTCTTCTCTGCACAGCGTGTCAGTGAGCTTGCCACCTATGCCGAAGTGCTGGACGATGACAGCGTTGCACCCAAGCAGAAAATCATGGAAGCCATTGAGCATATCCGTGATGAACAGCGGAAGATTGCTATGATCCAAGCACAGGCACAGGCCATGCAGCAGAGAGCGCAGCAGTTCCTTATGGAAGACCCGGACGGTCAGGCAGACCAGATGGCAGATGCCATGATGCAGCTTGAAGCGCAGTATGCCGAACAGGAAGCCGAGCTGGACGAGGAAACCGCAGATGCGGAAGCGGAAATGGATAGGGAGGAATAAACATGGCAGCTAAGAAACCCAAGGAAGAGAAGAAGTCTGCTGAAGTGCTGACCAATGCACTGAAGGAAGCACGGAAGAGAAAACAGGAAATGTTCAAAAATTAAGCGTTGTGCAAATTGCACAATGTTTTTTTATTTCGTGAACCACTACGTCAGTGTGGACTTAAAAAAGCGGCCTGACCCCACCGTGACGGGGTTTTGACCAATCGTGATGTCATTAAACTCACACGATATTCCGGGGAAACAAACCCCATCAAAAATAGGAAGGAGTTCTATAGTGAACGAAAACGAAATCCTTGTCAATCAGACTGAAAACGTGGAGCAGACCACAGAAGAAACTGTTGCCCCCAAGACATACACGCAGGAAGAAGTGGATGCCATTGTGGGCAAGGCAAAGGCCAGAGCCAAGGCCAAGGTGGAGAAGGACTACCAGCGCAAATACGGCGGTCTGGAAGAGGTTCTCAAGGCTGGCACTGGCAAAGAGAGCGTTGAGGAAATGACAGATACCTTTGCAGAGTTCTACAGAGGCAAGGGCATCAATATTCCGCAGAAGCCCGATTATTCGGCAAAGGATATTGAAGTGCTTGCAAGAGCAGAGGCGAATGAAATCATCAATTCCGGTTACGAAGATGTTGTGGAAGAGGTTGAACGCCTCACTGCTGTGGGTGCAGCCAATATGACCGCCAGAGAAAAGGCGTTGTTCAAGGTGTTGGCTGAACACAGACAGAGCGCAGAGCGCAGCCACGAACTGAACAAGATCGGCGTGACCGAGGATGTTTACAACAGCCAAGAGTTCAAGGACTTTGCAGGCAAGTTCAATCCCAATACTCCCATCACGGATGTTTACAACATCTACAAGCAGACACAACCCAAGAAAGAAATCAAAACGATGGGAAGCATGACAAACCATAACTCCGGCGATAAGGGCGTGAAGGATTTCTACACCGTGGATGAAGCACGGAAGTTTACCAAGAAGGACTTTGACGAAAATCCCGCTCTGTTCGCTGCGGTTGAGAAATCCATGCATAGATGGTAATTCTGCTTCCCTCCCTATGAAAGGATGAAGCAATTATGGCAGTAACTAATTTTATTCAGACTATTTGGTCTAAGAAGATCCAGGACGATCTGGAACTGAAGTGCAAGCTGGTGGACAACTGTCTGCGTGACTACGAAGGCGATTGCAAGTATGCAAGAACCGTCAAGATCCTTGGCGTTGGTGAGCCTACCATCGGTGATTACACTGGTGCTGACATCGAGATCGAAGAGATGTCTGACCGCGGTCAGGAACTGACCATCGACCAGCAGAAGTATTTCGCTTTCTATGTCGATGATGTCAATCAGGCACAGTCCGTTCCCGGCCTGAAGGAAAAGTATCAGGAAAAGGCCGTCCATGGTCTGGCTGTTGCCCGTGACAGCTACGTTGCATCTCTGATCAAGAGCGCAACCAATGCTACCACCGCAACCGCTCTGTCTCAGGATGCAGTCAAGACCGCCATTGATGCGGCTATCGTGGCACTGCGTGAGCGCAACTTTGACGAAGAGGGTGTCATCGAGATTACCCCCGCCGTCTACAACGTGTTCAAGAACTGCCTGATCACCCTGTCCACCAACAACCCTGAGTACATCAAGAAGGGTATCGTTGGTGTGTACGATGACTTCAACGTTGTCATGTCTAACAACATGGCAAAGGACACCACCTACGCATACTGCTGCGTTCGCGGCAAGAAGGCCATTGCATTCGCAGGCCAGATCAACGAGGTTGAAGCACTGAGAGCTGAGAAGAAGTTCAAGGACATCATCCGTGGTCTGGACACCTTCGGCGCAAAGGTCATCGACAACGCCCGCATTCAGGTTGTTAAGGTGCCTGTGAAGGCATCCTGATAGCCCAACAACACTTAGGGGGAGTAGCAATACTCCCCCCCTTTTTCTTGAGTATAGGGGATTTCCTGTATTGAAGAAAACGAAAGGAGGATGACGATGGAAGTATTCATCAGAAAGCCCAGCATTGACTTGTATCCCGGTGTGAGAGTGGAGAAGGATACCGTGCTGGATTACAAGAACGAACACGTTGAGCAGCATTTGAGCGGCCTTGTGTTCCATTCCAAGACGAAGGTCACGGGCGAAGGCTACGAGAGCGTGTATGACACTACAATTCATCTCAAGGAAGGCGATGTGCTGATCTTTGAAGAAGAGGGCAGAGGCTACATTAAGCCTGTAGACAGCTTTGTGACCATTCAGGAAGCTATTGAGGATTATGAGAACATCAAGGATGTGGGGTGAAAGCAATGTTCACGATCAATGATGATTTGTCGATTTATGTAACCAGAGGCGATAGGCTGTTCTTTACAGTGAGTGCTGCGGACAACGGCAAGGCGTACACGTTCCAGCCCGGAGATGTGGTGCGGCTGAAGGTGTTCGGCAAGAAGGATGCCGAGAACGTGGTGCTGCAAAAGGACTTCCCCGTTGTGACTGCCACGGAAAAGGTGGAAATCTATCTGACAGAGGAAGAAACCAGAATCGGCGGCGTGATCTCTAAGCCCACGGACTATTGGTACGAAGTGGAGCTGAACCCCTTTGACAATCCGCAGACCATCATTGGCTATGACGAGGACGGCGCAAAGGTATTTAAGCTGTTCCCGGAAGGCAATGAGCTGCCGGAGTTTGTCCCTGATCCGGAAGATATTCCCGTGGTAGACAAGGCTCTGGATATGACCTCTACCCGCCCTGTGCAGAATCAGGCCATTGCCAGAGCAATTACAAGACTGGAAGCTGCGGTGAGTGGCAACCAGACTGCGAATATTAACCTTGCAGCGCAGGTGGAGGAAAACAATACCAACATCAAGCAGGAAGTCACCGTGGAAAGGGCGAGGATCGACAACCTTGTTGCTGCGGCTGTTGCTCCTGTGTCCGGTGATGCTGGTTATTTGGAAGTGGCTGACATCCGTGTGGGTGAGGATGGAGAAACTTACGGCTCTGCTGGCACTGCTGTACGCAAGCAATTCAGCGGAAAGATTGACAAGTTGGGATTTCGGCAAGTTGGCGGCCACAATCTGGCTTTTGCTGAAACTGGCACAAACATTTTACCTCCGATTGCTGTTGATGTTTCTGAAACCGGAATGCAGCTGAACGCAGACACGGGTGCGGTCTACGAAGCTGCCGCTTGCTCTGTGACTGGATATATCCCGGTTGAGCCTAACGCAACATATTACTTCTATACTGTATCTGTCTATGGTTATGCTCTGACCGCATTTAATCGTGCCGTTTTATATGACAAAAACCATAGATACATCCAGAGCGTTACCGAAGGAGAGAGCCACGAGTTCACAACACCTGAAAACGCTGCGTTCCTCCGCTTTTCTGAGGCGGCTGGCACAGGAGTTGCGCTGCACAACAAGTATTTGGGCAAGGTAAATCATGCGCCCTACCTTCCGAGTTCTCAATGGTTCCGCTTGCCTGAAAAGCGGGAAATCACCACCGAGAGCATCAATCTTTTCGCTGCTGACAGACTGTTGCAAGACAGCAGAATTAAGATTACTGCCGAGCATGGCGTGGCCTATACATCTGCGGAAATGGTGAACCCGACAACGGGGTATTACCGGACGGAGTTCATTGAACTCGACACCACAAAGACAAGGCTTTTCTGTGGCATCAAGTTCTATGAAGGCGTGAAGTACACAGACGGCGATCAGAAAGACCTCGCGTTTTTTGATGACCAATACAGATACATCGGTGCTGTGATCCATCTTGCGGACGGCAACGAAATCCCGGAAACGGCACGGTATGTCCTGCATCACACGGGGTATCTGGACACTATCATCTCTTATGAAAAGCAGGATGTTTTCTGCAAACAAGACCCTGTACATTCTATCGGGAACAAAGAGATTGCTGTTGTCGATAGAGAAAACACATGGAACGGCAGAGTGTGGGCGGCTTACGGTGACAGTATTGCCGCAATCTCGAACGGAAATGCTCTGAATGTTGGTTGGGCGGCGTATGTGAACAAGGCGCACAAGTTCAGCGGATTTTACGGACGGAGCATCGGCGGTCAGAGATATTCGTGGGGAAACGCTGGTGGTGCCGTGGCGTTCATCAACGCAGACGGTTCTCTTAACAGCCGCAAGGATTCCTACAATCTGGATAACTATAAGGGTGACATTCCCGATGGCTGCACGGCTGTTCGTGGTGCTTTCTGCTCGTGGTCGAGAATCACAGCCATGTTCCCTGAAAGCATGAAAGAATCCGTTGACATGGTGTTCATCATGGGTGGAACAAACGATGAGCTTAATGATGCGCCTGTGCAATTCATCAAGGGCGCACAAACTGACCCTGAATGGGCAGCAAGCGGACAATACGCCATTTATGGTGGTGACTACAATATTAACACCTTGCGTGGTGGCATGGCTTCTACTGTAATGAAGTTCCATGCTTGGATGCCGAAGGCTGTTATTGTTATCGGCACGAACCTTTCCGGCAAGGGAGCTGTTGGCGAAGTTGGCACAGACCTTGATATTTCTGAGTACAGCAAAGCGTTGATTGAAAAAGAAATGGCAAGCCGTATGTCCTGCCCGTGCATTGATGTCTACTCCACCTGTGGGATCAATCCGTGGAACTCCCCGGAGTATATCAGTGATGGCGTTCATCCGTACATGGAGAGCGGTGAAATGATGCTTGGTCGCACGATTGCTGGCGGCCTGAACGGTATCACACCCAAATTGGCTATCATTGAAAAGTAATCGGCAAGCACCGCCCAAAAGGCGGTGCTTTCTATAGAGAGGAGTGAACAAAATGGCTCTGACAGGAAGTGCAAGCCTGACCAATGAGCTGCAAGGCAGCATTGAGAGCGGCGGTGAGCTGCATGGAAAGATGTCTGGCCTTGAGATGATCAAAGGTCACAGCGCATTTGAAGTGGCTGTCATCAACGGCTTTTCCGGCACAGAAGAAGAATGGCTTGCATCGCTGAAAGGCAACAACGGAAGAGGCATTGCAAAGGTGGAAATCACTGCGGATGGCTACAAGTTTACCTATACCGACAACACAAGTGAAGCCATTCCGATACACAACATTCAGAGCGGAAGCGTTGCGAGAATTGGTGAAATCACGCTGCTTTCCGTAAGATGGGAGGGTGAAGGGAACCTATACTCTCAGGTGGTGTATGTTGCAGGCATTACCGAATACAGTCAGGTGGACATCACACCCAGCGTGGAGCAGCTTGTTATTTTCTATGAGAAGGATCTTGCCTTTGTTACAGAGAATGACGGCGGTGTTCTGACGGTGTACGCAATCGGTCAGAAGCCGGAGAATGACTACACCCTTCAGGTCACCATCACGGAGGTGAAGGCATGAGCGACAGCAACAGAAAAATTATAGGCGTAACGGTGGGTACAACCACACCGAGAGCGAACCTTGAACAGACAGACCCCAAAAAGGCTGACTATGTAAAGGGAAGAGAAGTCATCGAAGGAAAGCTGGATGCAGATCAGGGTGTTGCACACGCTGGCAAGGCCTTGATTGTCGGCAGTGACGGCAAGGTTGTTCCTGAGAACATTGATGCTGTCGGCGGTGAACCGGGCAAAGACGGCGGCTTCTATATGCCCAACCTGACACAAGTTGACGAAGATACAATTTCGCTTGGCTTTAGATACTACGAGAACTCGACACCCATTGGCGTGATCCCGCCGATGCAGATTAACCTTCCTGCTGGTAAAGATGGCAAGGATGGTGCGGATGGTTCTCCCGGCAAAGATGGCTATACCCCCGTAAAAGGAAAAGACTACTTTGATGGCGAGGACGGACAGGACGGAAGTCCCGGTAAAGACGGCAAAGACGGCAGTGATGGCGCACCGGGCAAAGATGGTGTTGACGGCAAGGACGGAAACGGCATCAAGTCCGCTGTTCTGAATGCGGACTACACTTTGACACTGACGTTTGACGATGGCACAAGCTACACAACTCCCAGCATTCGTGGTGCTACGGGCGCGGCAGGCCCGGACGGTGAGGATGGCGTTGGTATTGCAACGATCAACCAGACCACTACTTCTACGGCAGACGGCGGTAACAATGTGTTTACCGTTACCCTGACGAACGGTCAATCTGCAACATTCACCGTGAAGAACGGCAGCAAGGGAAGTACAGGTGCGGCGGGTAACGACGGACAGCCGGGTGCTGCTGGCAAGGACGGCACATCTGTGACAGTTTCCAATGTGACTACATCTTCTGCGGACGGTGGCAGTAACGTTGTAACCTTCTCCGATGGCAAGACCCTGACCGTAAAGAACGGCAGTAAGGGTAGCAACGGTACGAATGGCACAAACGCCACGATCACCGGGGCAACGGCTTCCGTGGATGCCAACACTGGTACGCCCTCTGTAACTGTGACGGCTGGCGGCACTGAGAGTGCAAGAACCTTCAACTTTGCATTTAAGAACCTTAAGGGTACGAAGGGTGACAGCGGTGATGTCGGTGCTACTGGTCAGCGTGGCACAGGCTTACTTCCCGTGACCACTGCTCCCTCAAGTTACACAACTGCGGTTAATGGTCTGACCCCGGCGTACAGAATTTCTCTGAGTACGGTGAAGTCTCAGGCAAGCACTACAGAGGTTTTTGCTGGTGATACCGTCCGGTACAGCTACTACCATTATCCGGTTATCTATGTGGATAGCAGCTATGTGTACTGTGGTGCAAGAGTAAGCATCCGAGGTGCTACTGGTGCGGCTGGTGCGGCTGGCTCTGATGCAACAGTAACAGCGGCAAATATCCAGTCTGCACTGGGCTACACCCCGGCAGATCAGGAAGATGTGGATGCACTTTCTGCCGGGAAAGCCGATAAGTTTGACCCAACTGTTTACAGACTTCCTATCTTGCGCTTGACTGGCAGCACAGAGGGAATGACAAAAGACAATGAGGTAACTCTTTCTTATGAGTGCAAAGATAAAAACGGAACGGTAAAAACTGGTTCTTGCACGATGAAGTGGCAGGGTTCTTCCTCTCTTGCGTGGGACAAAAAGAACTATACCATCAAATTCGACACTGCTTTTGAGGTGGTCGATGGATGGGGTTCTCAGAAGAAATACTGCCTGAAAGCAAACTGGATTGACCACAGCCATTCCCGGAATGTTGTATCTGCGAAACTGTGGGGTCTTATCCGAAAGAACCGGAGCACCACCCCGGCAAACCTCAAAGCCCTGCCTAACGCTGGTGCGATTGATGGCTTCCCTGTTGTGATTATGCTCAACGGCGAGTTCCACGGTCTGTACAGCTTCAACATTCCCAAGGATGCGTGGATGTTTGGCATGGGCAGCGGAACGAAAGAAGCCATTGTCGGTGCAGACAATCAGGCAGAGGACACCGCATTCAAGGCAGAAACGCTTCTGGATGCCGATGGTTGGGAGCTGGAATATAACGCTGACACATTCAGCGCAACGGAGGTAAAAAACTCCCTTAACACCCTCATCAATGCCTGCATTGATAGCTGGGGCGGCGATTTGGACACCGAGGTTGCGAAGTATCTTGATTGGGAAAGTGCCATTGATTATTACATTTTTTCTGTAATTATCCAAGGCGGCGATATGATTACCAAAAACACAATCCTTGCAACGTTTGATGGCGTGAAGTGGTATTTCTCCGCATACGATATGGACACTACCTACGGTCTTGAATTTGACGGTTCGAAACTCAATCGTGCTGTTACCGCTTCGCATACTACGTTCGAGACAATCGCTGACTCTCATAGAGTGTTTGAACTTATCAAGCGGTTCAAGACCAACGAACTGAAAGCACGATACAATGCGCTAAGAGCAGATGCTCTGTCCGAAAGCCGTATTTGCAATTACTTCGAGAACTACGCATGGGACATTTCTTCGCCGCTTCTGAGTGAGGATGTAAAAAGATGGCCTTCCGTCCGTGGTTCTGCTGTAAACGGCATTGACCAGATTTGCAGATGGGTAAGACAGCGTTTGGAAGCTACAGATGCATGGCTTGCGGCACTTCCTGCACAGGAAACCCCTGTCGAGCCTGAAAAGCCTGTTGAGATTGTCAACCAAGTTCCTATCTCCACAGATACCAACGGCACGATTTACAACGGTACTGGTTACAAGGACAACGCCCGCCTGAGTTCCAGCGGTGGTGTAAGCAGTACAGCACAGACAGGCTCTGTTGTTACTGGTTTCATCCCGTGGAAGAATACCGATATTATCCGTATTAAGGGTGCGGAATGGGTAGGCGCGTATGAAAAATATGATGGACACTATTATATCAATCTTTATAATAGTAATAAGTCGTTTATCACAAATGGTTCTTACCCTTCTGGAGACAGCAATTTCGCAAACCAAATGTCTGTTACCTATGATGAGACAACAGGCGTGACAACGTTCCAAATGATTGACCCGACTGGTGCCACTGGCGCCTTTAGAAATGCCGCTAAATCTGCCGCATATTTCCGTATCAACGCATACGGCAAGGGTGCAGACCTCATCATTACCGTCAATCAGGAGATTACGGCATGATAAACGCATTACATCTGATCTGGATGATCCCAACAGCAGCCATGGTGGGGTTTATGACCTGTGCGCTGCTGAGTGCAAATCGGGATTAACACGGCGAGGGTAATACCTCCCCTATATACAACAATTCTGGAACGGCTTTTGTGACAGAATTTGTGAAAATACTGATAAAAATTTTTTTACAACTGATAGGGGCAGTTAAGAGTAATAAGGGGTGGAGCGTATGCTCTGCCCCTTTCTGTTTAAAGGGGTGAGACAATGACATTATTGGAAATGAAGAAGAAGGTGTTGGGACTGATTGAAGAACTCAATCCCGACAGCGAACTTCTGACGGATGACCCTGATATTTCTACGAAAATCAACGATGTTACCAACCAGATCATGTTTGAGCTGGCGAGAATGAAGAAAATCCCAAAGTATGTGGAGCTGGAAGTCAGCGAGGGCGATGTGGTTGAGTTTGCGGACATCGAGAAGAAGTGCGGCTATGAGATATACCAGATTGGCCTTGTCAGCGGCGTACAGTTTACGCCAAAGGCAGACGGCACGGTTCTGAAAATCTTGGAGAGCGGCACAGCGGAGATCGATTGCTTTGTGTATCCTGAACGGATCACGGATAAGACCAAGGACAAGGCATACGAATTTGAGCTTTCCCCGGATGTGCTGGAAGTTATGCCCTATGGCATTGCAGGCGATTTGCTCAAGAGCGATGTGTCCACGGAATACGGCGCAATCTATTCCACCAGATACGAAAGTATGCTGCAGCGGCTTGATCCGAGATACAGCATGAACAGCATCTACATTGAAGGCGGTGTGACCGTATGAGCAATGCTACTGGCGATCTGGTTTCCCGCATTTACGGTGGCTTCCGTGGCGTGGACTTCCGGGGTGAAGAAATCAATATTGTCCGCAGCCCTGACAGCCTGAATGTATGGAAGGACTACAAAGAGACTGACAGCATCCGCACCAGACCGGGCATGGAGCTGCAGACTGCTTTCTCTGATCCCGTATACGGCGTTTTCTTCTACAACGATATGCAGCTTGTCCATAGCGGCACGAAGCTGTACAAGGTGACGAACGGCGTGAAAACCGTGCTGTATTCCGGCCTGAGAGCGGCAGCGAGCAACAGTTTCACCTTTGAGAATGTGTGGTACTTCAAGGACGGCAAGCACTACTTGCAGTATGACGGCAGCACCATCAAGGATGTGGAAGGCTATGTGCCGACTACTTCCATTGCCAGAAAACCCGGTGGCGGCGGCACAACGTATGAAGATGTGAATATGCTTAACGGCAGGCGCATCAATACCTTCCTTGCAGATGGCGGCAGCTTCGACTTCCTGCTGGATGCAACGAACATCGACACGGACTTTGCACCCATCGTGAAGGTGGATGACAAGGTAGTGAACAGCGGGTACACGGTGGACTATTCTGCTGGCAAGATCAGATTTACCAAAGCTCCGGATGCACCCAAGACGGACGGACGGGACAACGTTTCCATTGAGTTCCGCAAGACGATCCAGAAGTACCGGGACAGCATTCTGAAGTGTACACTGCTTCAGGTGTTTGACAACAGAGTATTCTTCAGCGGCAATGATGAATACCCCAATGTTGTGTGGCACACCAGCCTGAATGATCCCAGCTATGTGAGCGATTTGGACTACTACAGAGAGGGCTTGGACAGTGCCAAGGTCAGAGGAATGGTGGCAGGCAACAATGCGCTGTGGGTGTTCCGTGAGCCGTCTCAGGCCAATACTACGGTGTTCTATCATACGCCTACCATTGATGCGGAGTATGGCAAGATTTATCCGTCCACCCATTCCAGTATTACCACCGGATGCGTGGGACAGGCCATCAACTTTAATGACGATATTTGTTTTTTCAGTGACCGGGGCATGGAGGGCATCAGCGGTGATGTGACCACGGAACAGGCTGTGGCACACAGAAGTTCTCTGGTTGACCGGAAGATGCTCGCAGAAGCCGGATACAAGAACATGGTGCTGGAAGAATGGGAAGGCTATCTGTTCATCTTCATTGGTGACAAGGCATATCTGGCAGACAGCAGAACGGCCTTCAACAATGAGAACCATATTGAGTATGAGTTCTTCCACTGGCAGTTGGAGAAGGAAGTAACTTGCAGTCAGGTGTCTCAGGGTATTTTGTACCTTGGTACAGAGGACGGCGTGTACACCATGACCGACTATAACTGCGATGTGGAGAGCTGGTGGGTGACACCGAAGGACAAGTTCGGCACACCGCACAAGCTGAAAACCACCAACAAGCGTGGCTGCGTTGCAGAGGCAACGGGCGATGTGACTGTGTATGCCAAGGTGGAGGACACGGACTTTGAACTGATTGGCGAGTACAAGGATGTGACTGACTACTTTGTTAGCCGCATCAAGCGCAAGAAGTTCAAGGATATTCAGCTAAAATTCTATTCCAAGACACGGTTTAGCCTTGAAACTGTCACGCTTGAAGCGTGGGTAGGCGGCTATATCAAGCGGTGACAAGGGGTGAGAGAATGGCAAACAACTATGATATCAATTACAATGACCAGCGGTTTACTCAGGTAGAATCGGACAAGAATGTTGCACTGAATGACCTTGATAAAACCTATGCAAACATGGTCAACCAGTCTGACAAATATTATCAGGCGCAGATCGATGCTTCCAAACAGTGGGCAGACAAGCAGTCTCAGCTTCAGCAGGAAAAGACTGATTTCGCCATTGATAAGATCGAGCAGCAGAAGGCACAGGCGAAGAAGGACTACACCAAGGAGCAGTCCGGTGCATATGTGGATTGGCAGAAGCAGAGCAACCAGTACGGCGCAAATGCTGAAGCCATGGCTGCACAGGGTATGGCAGGCAGCGGCTACAGTGAGAGTTCTCAGGTCAGTATGTACAACACCTACCAGAACCGTGTTGCGACTGCCAGAGAAGCCTATCAGCAGGCTATTTTGAACTACAACAACTCCATTACGGAAGCCAGATTGCAGAACAACTCTCTGCTTGCAGAGATTGCATACAACGCACTTCAGCAGCAGCTTGAGCTTTCCCTTCAGGGCTTCCAGTACAAGAATCAGCTTATTCTCGACAAGACTGCAAAGAAGCTGGAAGTGGAGAATATGTACTATAACCGCTATCAGGATGTGCTTCAGCAGATCAACCATGAAAACGCACTGGCTGAACAGATCAGACAGTTCAACGAGAACAAGGCTATGGAACAGCAGAAGTTGGCAGAGCAGCAGCGGCAGTTCAATGCACAGCTTGCCGAAGAGCAGAGACAGTTTAATGCGGCACAGGCAGCGAAGGCTGCAAGCAGCGGCTCGATCTCGAAGTCCAGCGGCGGCAGCGGTGGAAGCAGCAATTCCAGCAGCAGCGGCGGCAAGATCACAAAGCCGAGCGAAGCTGCCAAGAAGAGCGGCAGTGGAGCGGTTAAGGCCTATACGGATACCGGAACTGGAGGCAAGTCCAGCAACAAGGAAATTGACATGGCCAGCGTTCTTGCCTTGGGATATGGCCCCATCAGCGAAGGGAAACTGGCAAGTCTGGTTAAGTCCGGCGTGATTGAGCAGTACACTTCCGGAAACAAAATCAAATTCCGAAAGACCTCTTATGCAAACAAGCAGGCAAGTCTCTTTTTGACGAGGTGATCCAATGAGTTTTACCGACAACTATCTTGCTCTCATGGATGCTGAGAAGAAGAAAAAGAAGAAGAAGGAAAACGAACAAAAAACGGGCAGCTCCTTTACTGACAACTATATGGCTCTTGTGGAGGAGGATGATATTGCGCCTGTTTCCGCAAAAAGACCTGTTTATGTAAACAAAACCGCTGCGCTCTATCAAGCAGACATTGCTCCCGTCACGAAAACCACCACCAAAGCCTCAACAGATAAGGAAGAGAAAAAGGATGACCGCAAGTGGTTTGAAAAGGGAGCTTTTGAGGACGGATACCAGTTTGGCGATGTGTTCAAAACCCTTCTTGGTACGGACAAAGACATTATCGACAACATCGGACAGGGCGCACGGAAGATGGCTGAGAACGTTGTGGATTTCGCTGCGACTGGTGTCGGTTTTGTGGCAGAGAAGTTTGGCGCAGATGAATTTGCAGGCAAGGTCAAGGACTTTGCCGCAAAAGACATTGCAACGGATAACGCCGAATTGTTTGCACCTGTTTCCAAAATGCTGCTGAACACACCCGTTACACAGCCTTTGGGCGTGGCAATCAAGGGGATCACCAGCCTCAACAATGCTTTGAACGGCGAAGAGGACAGCTCCGTGCTTGGTGACAAATCTGATGCACTTGTGCAGAGTGCTACGCAGTTTGCTGTTCAGGCCGGACTTACGGGTGTTGGCGTTCCTTGGTATCTGACTGCTGGCGTTACAAGTTTTGGCAGCGAGGCAGAGAATGCTTTCCAGCAAGGCGCAACCTACAATGAAGCAGCTTTGAGCGGTTTGGTTTCCGCAGGCAGTGAAATGCTGACAGAAAAGTTGTTTGGCGGCAGTGGTCTGGGTGAAAAGGGTTTGATCAACCTTGAGCCTTTGACCAAGGGGATCACCAATAAGGTTTTGAAAATCTGCCTTGACTATGGCATTGATGTCTTTGCCGAAGGCAGCGAAGAGGTTGTCTCTCAGGTTATGAGCAACATGGGCAGCGCACTTTACAAAGAGGAAAATCTTTGGGATATCCTTTCCAGTGAAGAAGCACTTGAAGGCTACGCAGAGGCTTTTGTTGGCGGTATGGTCATCAGCGGCGGTGCGAATGTCGGCAAGCTGTCCAGTTCCATCAAATCCGGCAGAGACTATCGGTCTGGTCTTAGTGCCAACGAGCAGAGCGTGGTCAGCAAAGAAGTTGAAAGCCGTATTGCCGAACAGGAGAAGGACGGCAAAAGCCTGACCGCCAAACAGAAGAAGGTCATCGAGAATGCTGTTATCCGTGATATGGAGCGTGGCTACATTTCCACAGACACCATTGAGGAAGTGCTTGGCGGCGAAACCTACAAGACACACACGGACACCATTGCACGGGAAAAATCCATGCAGGAAGAGTATGACACGCTTTACCAGATGAAGAGCGGCGATAAATCCGATGCACAGATTGACCGTCAAGCAGAACTAAAGAAGCAGCTTGAGGATATCAAGAATAACTTCAATCGCAATCAGCTTGGGGACGAGGTTATGTCCTTGGTCAAGGGCGAACGTTTGGCCGAAAGCTACAACGAGCGCAGACGCCGTGGACAGGCGTATCAGGCCGATTTATCCAAGTACGATGCCAAGCAGCAGGCCGCAATTCAGAGGGCTATTGACAGCGGTATCCTGAATAACACGAACAGAACGCATGAGTTTGTCGATATGATCGCAAAGATCGAGGCAGATAAGGGCGTTCTTTTTGATTTCACCAACAATGAAAAGCTGAAGGAAAGCGGCTTTGCGGTGGATGGCAAGACCGTCAACGGCTTCCTCAACAGTGGCACAATTACGCTGAATATGGACAGCGCAAAGGCACGAAACAGCGTTGTAGGCCATGAGATCACCCACGTTCTGGAAGGCACAGAAATGTACACGGCATTGCAGTCCATTGTGACGGAGTATGCCAAGACCAAGGGTGAGTATCAGAGCCGATACGATGCGCTGGCGAAGCTGTATGAGAGCGTGGAAGGTGCGGACATCAATGCCGAGCTGACTGCGGATCTGGTGGGCGATTACCTGTTCACGGACACCGATTTTGTCAAACATCTGTCTGTGACCAACAGGAATGTGTTCCAGAAGATTTACGATGAAATCAAGTATCTGTGCAAGGTAGCTACTGCCGGAAGCAAGGAACTGCGGGAGCTGGAAAAGGTCAAGAAAGTCTTTGGGGAAGTGTACAGAGAGAGCGGCAAGGCGCAGACGGATACCAAGTATTCCATTTCCGATAAGAACATCAATGATGTTTCCACGGGGTATGCCAGCGGCGAAACCTATTTTACCATGTCCTATACGCAGGACGGAAAAGTGGTTGGAACGGTTGAATATGGCGAGTATGCCGGAGAGCCGAATATCAAAATGATTGAGGTTGCCCCCGAATACAGACGGCAGGGCATTGGTAAAAAGCTGCTGCAAGAGCTTCAGAGAAAATACCCTGAAACCGAGATCAACTTCGGGATGTCTACCCCTGATGGCACAAAACTTCTCGATGCTGTGACATACACGCAGACAGACGAGCAAGTTGTTGAAGGCAAGCGCAAACTGAGAGCTTTGCAGACAGAACTTGTAGACGTTGAACGCAGATTGGACGAACTGTATGACTTGGACGAGCTTACCGCAGAACAGGAACAGGAAGTTCAGCGATTGGGTGAGCGGTGGGATCAGTTGTATTACACCGATATTCGCAATCTGGCAGAGGAATACGGTGGGAAGCCCGAGAGCAAGCGGTTCGTTAAACTGGATGACACTAAGTATTCCCTTTCCGACAGTGATGGCAGGCAGCTTTCCAAGGAGCAGCAGGACTTCTTCAAGGACAGCAGAATGCGGGACGATAACGGCAATCTGAAGGTCATGTATCACGGCTCTCAGAGTGCCGGTTTCCATGTGTTCGACAGCAAGTTTTCCGATGATGACACCAGCCTCTTCTTTGTTGACAGCAACGATGTAGCAGCCTCTTACAGCGGAACAACCGAAATCTACGAAGCAAAGTCTTTCGATACTGTGGAGGATGCGAACAAATTCTTTGAGGAAGTTGGCAGGACGGAGTATTCGGTTGTCGAGAAAGACGGCGAATACACTTTGTATGATGACGGCGGCGAGGTGGCTACAAGCAAGAGCCTTGCTGAAATCTACGAGGAGTTCTGCGATTGGGAAGGTGTTGGCTACGGCAATGCCAATTACAAGGTTTATCTGAATCTGACAAATCCTCTGGTTGTGGATGCCGAAGGGCGAAATTGGGATAATGTGTCCAGAGATTTCTCCCAAGAACTTGCCGACAAATACCGTTCTCTGACCGCCGAAGAAAAGGAGGCTTTGACTGACATTGCAGGATGGGAAGAAATCTCTGTTTTCCGAGATGAAATCCGTAATGCAACGGACGGTGCTTTGGCAAGCGCCTATGAGAAACTTGGTGGCGAGGATGCGAACCTGTACGATATGTTCACCATTGCTTCCGATAACTTCTCCGAAGAAGCTATCAATGAGTTCGCTGTTAAGCAGATGAACACCAGAGATTACGCCAAGAGAGCCAAGGAACAGGGCTATGACGGCGTTATCTTCAAGAACATCGTTGATGTTGGCGGCTACGGAAACGGCAGCGAGGGTGCCTCTACTGTTGCGATTGCTTTTGACAGCAATCAGGTCAAGTCCACTGCCAATGCCAAGCCGACTGCGGATGTGGATATTCGCCATTCCCTGTCCCAAAAGGGCGAACAGCCTGCGAATGCGGACAGCCTGAGTGCTTTGAAGCTGGAAACCGCCCCCGCAGAAGAGGTTGCACCCGTTCAGGAAACTGTTGCAGAAAATGCAACGGTTGAAGAAAACCTGTTCCCGGATGACTTTGCTCCCATCGCTGACGATCCGGAGCGGTTTGACAGTCTGGATGATGCGGATGCACCGCCGGAGCGGAATGTGGAGTATGGCGAACGTGGCAATCAGATGACGATGCCGAAAAACACCGTCAACATGATTGCCGAAAATGTGCGTGATTCCCTGTGGGTTGATGACAGGCAGATCTGGAAAGTTCGCAGCCTGATTGACGAATACAGCCAGCAGGAGTTCCCCGATAGAAACTGGCTGTTCCATGAGCTGAAGGACAACTTCGGCAAGCACACCGAAAAGGCAGTGGACGAAACAACGCAGGAAGTCAAGGCAGCTCTGCGGAAGTACAGACTGAATGTGTCCGATGCCATCAAGGGTGATATTGCCGACTATAACGATCTTCGCAGACGGAACTTCGGCAAGGTGCTGTTCTCCAGACAGGGCATGGATGTTGACTCTGCATATGAAGAACTCAGTGCCATGTACCCCGGCTACTTCCCGAACGAAATCACCAATCCCACGGATCAGCTCATGCAGATCATCGAAGTTGCCAACATGAGCGGTGCAACGGAGCAGACCTATGAGCTGGACGATGAAACCGTTTGGGATGTGGTGGATGACATTGCGGAAGCTGTTTCCGACTACCAGTATATCCAGATGGAGCGGGATGCGGAAAAGGCGATGCCCAAGGAAGCATTTGACGATTTGGTGCAGAATGCAGATGCCTATGCGCCTGCTGCAGCAGAGGATATTGCTCCTGTTGCCAAGCCTGCCAAGAGTATGCCGATGTCTGCTCCCGTTGCCGAGAAGTACGAAGCTATTGCGCCGAAGAAGCAGACACAGCCGAGAATGGCAAAGGCTACTCCGACAGAGCAGGCCAGCGCACAAGTGCTGACGGAAGAGCCGAAGGCGAACAGAAAGAAGCCGACTGCATGGAACTTGTTCAAGGACAACTTCATTGACAAAGGAACAGTGTTTGAAACCCTGTCTCTGAAAACCGGAAACCGTGAGCTGCAGGCCAAGTGGAAGTCCATAGGCCGTGCGGAAAGCTCCGCACAGTGGTTCATGGAACACGGCAATGCGGAAGCAAGCTCCCTGAAGTCCATCCGGGAAACGGTGGAGAAGTCCGGGAAGACACAGGCGTTCTCCGAATACCTGTACCATATGCACAACGTTGACCGCATGAACCTTGAGAATCGCTATCCTGACACGGAGAACAAGCCTGTCTTTGGTTATAACGTGACATCGGATATGTCCAAGGCTGAAGCAGCCAGACTGGAAAAGGCCAATCCTGAATTCAGGCAGTGGGCTAACAGTGTGTATTCCTACATGAACACACTGCGGGAAATGATGGTGGACAACGGTGTTATCTCTAGCGAAACGGCGAAGCTGTGGGCAGAGATGTACCCGCACTACGTTCCTGTTCGCCGCAAGGGTGATGATGGGCTGAACATCAATGTTGCGCTGGATACCAAGCGCACTGGTGTCAACGCTCCCATCAAGAAAGCAACAGGCGGCAATCGGGACATCCTTCCCTTGTTCGACACCATGGCACTGCGGACGGAGCAGACCTTCAAGGCTGTTGCCAGAAACCGCTTTGGTGTGGAACTGAAGAATATGCTGGGGACTACCATTGAGCAGGATGCCGTGAACGTTGACGATGCGATTGACAGCGTTGAAGGCGAACAGCTTCAGGCAGGCAAGGACGGCAGAAATCCCACCTTCACGGTCTTTGAAAACGGCGAGAGAGTAACGTTTGAGATCACCGATGAAATGTACAACACCATGAAGCCTAAGAGCGATGCAATGATGTACACGAACAAGGTGCTGACCACGGCCAACAACATTCGCCGTGGTCTGCTGACCGAGTATAACCCGGCCTTCATGCTGACGAACCCCATCAAAGATACGCAAGATGTGCTGATTAACTCCCAACATCCTGCGAGAACCTATGCCAACTATCCGAAGGCAATGGCAGAACTGCTGGGCAAGAAGGGACAGTATTATCAGGAATACATGGAGCATGGCGGCGAAATGAACACCTACTTTGACGGAGAGACAAAGACCTTCGCCAAGGAAAAGAGTGGTCTTGCCAAGGTGATTGGCTTCCCGCTTGAGAAGATCAGTCAGGCCAACAACTTCATTGAACGTATTCCTAGAATGGCTGAGTATATCGCAAGCCGGAAGATGGGTCGAAGCATTGATGTAGCCATGCTGGATGCAGCAAGAGTGACCACGGACTTCTCCGCAGGCGGCGATCTGGTCAGGATGGCAAACCGGAACGGCTTCACCTTCCTGAACGCCTCCGTACAGGGTGCAGTGCAGCAAGTCAGAAACGTCCGGGAAGCAAAGGCGCAGGGCGTTAAGGGCTGGGTGAAACTGGCCGCAAAGGTAACTGCTGCTGGCCTTCCTGCTATGCTGCTCAATCATCTGCTGTGGGACGATGACGAGGACTACGAAGCACTGTCTGACTATGTGAAGCAGAACTACTATGTTGTTGCCAAGTATGGTGACGGCAAGTTTGTCCGCATCCCCAAGGGCAGAGCATTGGCGGTCATCCAGAACGGATTTGAACAGGTGGAAAACCTGATTACAGGCAATGACGAAGCTGATTTTGATGCTTTTGCAGAACTGGTACTTTCCAATCTTGCACCGAACAATCCGCTGGAAAACAACCTGATTGCGCCTATCATGCAAGCGAAGAACAACGAGACATGGTACGGCGATGACCTTGTTCCTACCAGATTGCAAGACCTTCCTGCTGCGGAACAGTTTGACGAAACTACGGACAGCCTGAGTAAGTGGCTGGGCGAAAAGCTGGATATCAGCCCGTACAAGATCAACTACGTTCTGGATCAGTACAGCGGTGCAGTTGGTGACGTTTTCCTTCCGATGATGACACCGGAAGCAGAGCGTGGCAATGAAGAGTGGTGGGGCGATATGATTGCGCCTATCACCGACAAGTTCACCACGGACAGCGTACTGAAGAACCAGAATGTATCTGACTTCTACGATAAGAAGGACGAGCTGACGGTCAAGGCAAACGCCGGCGGCGCAACGGACGAGGATGTGCTGAGAGCCAAGTACATGAACTCCGTGAACGCTGACCTTGCCAAGCTGTATGCTGCGAAGCGTGAAATCCAGAACAGCGATATGCCGAATGCTGAGAAGTACGAAGCTGTGCGAGACATCCAGCAACAGATCGTGGATCTGACAGAAGAAGCACTTGGTTCCTACGGTGATATTACCTTTGAGGATGATTACCGAGAGGGCGGCGAGTATGCCCGGATGAACGGCAAGCTGTACAAGCTCAATGACGAAGGCGAATGGGCGAAGCTCAGTGATGAACAGGCCACGAAGTACGAAGTCACAAAGGCTGCGGGGGATGCTTCCTATGCAACTGATGGCACAAATCATTACAGATGGTATGTGCCGGGAGAGGATGCAGGCGTGGATGCAGAACCCGGCTGGCGCAAGGTCACGGACAAGGAACTGGAACGCCAGAAAGAAGTGACAAGTGGCCTTGGCATTTCCCCGGAAACCTATTGGAGCAACCGGGAAGAATACAGCTACGCCTATGACTATCCTGAAAACTACGCTGTGGCAAAGGCCGTGGGCGGCTATGAGGCATACAGGGGCTATTCCGGCGAACTGTATGACATCAAGGCCGACAAGGACGAATACGGCAAGAGCATCAGCGGCAGCCGGAAGGAAAAGGTGCTGGATTACATCAACAATCTGGATGCTGACTACTACACCAAGATCATCCTGTGGAAGAGCGAGTACACATCCGATGACACCTACAATCAGGAAATCATCGATTACCTGAACAGCAGAAATGACATTTCCCTAGAGGAAACCATTGCCATTCTGCGGAAGTTGGGCTTCGATGTGACCGATGACGGAGATATTTCTTGGTAAGGGGGGATTGAAATGAGCAAGCAAGACGGATATGCTTCCAGAACTCCTGCGGACTTGGAGCGGAAGTATAAGTTCGGTGAAACCTTTGCTGAAGTATTCGGGCTTGTTACGGATGCAAGAAAAATTGCAGAAGAAGCACAGTCTGCTATTGAAGGACTGGATCAGGAAGCTATTTTCAATCTCCTGACCAACAACGGCAAGGCGCAGGGCGTTTACCGGGACGATAACGGCGATGTGTATGTGAACGCATCGTATATCAAATCCGGCAAACTGGCTGCACAGTACATTGATGCCGAAAACCTGAAAGTCTCTGCTGCCAACATTACGGGAACGCTGACCATTGGTCAGCTTCCCGGCACTGTTGCCAAGACCGGTGATATTCCGACAAAGACAAGCCAGCTCACCAATAACAGCGGATTTGTGGACAGCAATGCCGTGACAACGATTACGAACAATGCAATCAAGACGGCTGAGATTTCTGCAAACCAGATTACGGCTGGCAAGTTCACAGGCATAAGCCTTGAAACGGAAGTTGACCCGACCTACGGAAATGTTTATCTGTACAAGCAATGCATTCAGTTTGCGGGTGCGATGCCAAACCTAAATGCGATAATCGAGAACTCCTATGATACGTATTACGGCTGCGGAAAGCTGGATATCCGTGCCGATGTAATAGAGCTGGATACCTCCTTCGGGCATGGCGTGAAAATCACAACTCCGAATGGGTATTGGACATTTAATGACAATGCAATTTTCTTTGTCAACACCGCAAACGAAGCAGTCAAAGAGGCAGTGCTACGGGAGTTCTAAGTAACAGGAGGGAAAACCATGAATGAGAACGATGAACTGCTGCATGATTTGGATGTGGCCTTCCGCATGATTTCTTCCATCGCCGTTTCCGGTGATGCGGTGGATGCCGTTGCGGTGGCTAGGGCGAAAATTCGCAAGGTGCATGAAGAGCTGAGTAAAAATCACGCTACGGAGGAGAGCACATGACAGAGACTATCATTGTGGCTGCAATTTCTTTGCTTGGTACGCTTGGTGGATCGCTGGGCGGTATCATGGCAGCAAACAAGCTGACAACCTATCGGATTGACCAGCTTGAGAAGAAGGTGCAGGCACACAACAATCTGATCGACCGGATGTACAAGGTGGAAGCAAAGGAAGAACTGATTGAGGAAGAAATCGAACATCTGAAGAAGTACCACGAATAACAGGAAAGGGTGAAATCGTATGTTTGCTGAATTTATTTCTACCTACGGCACTACCATCATCTATACGCTGCTCTCTGCGGCGGTAACTGCAATTGGCGCATGGATTGGGCGTGTCTACAAAGAAAAAGTCAACGATGAAACCAAGCGCAAAGTGGTCAAAACCTGCTGTAAGGCCGTGAAGCAGCTCTATGCAGACCTTAACGGCGAGGAAAAGTATGACCGTGCTGTTGAGTTTATCGTTGATATGCTGGGCGAAAAAGGTATTACAATCACTGAACTTGAAATCAAGATGCTGATTGAAGAAGTATGCTCTGATTTTGTGGATGCGGTGAACGAGGAAATCATGGCTGATGTTATCCCGCCTGATCCTCTGTCCATCCATGAAGAGGTGGTGAGTGCAGAATGAAAATTCTGTTGATTTCCGGTCATGGTGCTGGTGATCCCGGCGCAATCGGCACTTGCAATGGCAAGACATACCGGGAAGCGGATCTGACCAGAGAGGTTGTAACGGCATTGGCTGCAAAGCTGAAGAGCTGTGCTTCTGTGACGGTATACGATCAGAACCGGAACGCATACACTGATTATCAGAACGGTGCTTTGAGTAACCGGGCGCACTTTGAGGACTATGATTTTGTGTTGGAAATCCATTTCAATGCATTCAAGGCCGACAGCGGCGATGGCAAGAACAAGGGTGTTGAAATCTTCGCCAAGTCCGGCAGCAACATTGAAGGCAATATTGTCAATAATATTGCTGCTTTGGGCTTCACCAATCGTGGTGTCAAGAGCAACGGTTTTGCTGTCATCAACACAGCCAGAAGCAAAGGTGCAAGAGCTGCACTTCTGGAAGTGTGCTTCATTGATGATGCCGATGACATGAAACTGTTCCTTGCGAAAAAGAACCAGATCGTTGATGCTATCGCTAAAGGCTTTGGATTCGCTGTGAGCGGTGAAACTGGCAAGGTACAAACTACACCAGCCAAGACGGAAACGCCTGTCAAAGCGGAATCTGGTGCGCTGTACCGTGTTCAGGTGGGTGCATTCAGCCTGAAGAAAAATGCAACTTTGAAAAGCGATGCGCTGAAGGCGGCTGGCTTCACTGCCATTGTTGTTCAGGTGGGTGCGCTCTGGAAAGTTCAGGTGGGTGCATTCACTGTGAAGGCCAACGCAGAGGCGATGGTGAAGAAACTGCAGGCTTGTGGCTTCACTGGTATTGTGGTCAAGGCGGCTACATATAATAAGGAAGAAACAATCAGCCATGGCAGCACGGTTCGTGTCAAAAAGGGCGCAAAGACCTATGAGGGCACTAAATTGGCGAACTTCGTTTATAATCGGGATCATGAAGTAAAAAGTATCGTGAATGACCGTGTTGTCATCACATACAACGGCATTGTGATTGCTGCGGTTCGTCTGGAAGATTTAATTCTTGTGTAGGCATGGAAAAGGGGAAGGCTTCGGCCTTCCCCTTCTTTTTTATGCCTTGATGCCGTCAAGCAATTCGCTGATAGTGTATGCTTTCAACATCATAGCGAGGCGTTGCGCCTTGTCTGTTGAAGCATCGTGCAGCTCGATTGCTTCATCAAGCTCTGCCTGAAGATAGGCAATGATTTCGTCTGCGGTTTTCATGGTATCACCTTCTTTCTTTGCACTAAGCATACCGTTCCGAATGGCTATGGTAGGTTAGACACCGAAAGAGCTTAAAAAAAATTAACTCTCTCGATGGTTTTCTCCCAGTTGGTTTCAATGGATTTAACAAAGGATCGCCAGAACGATCTTTTGTGGGCATCGTCCAGTTCGTTGTAGATGGCCTGCCAGCCTTCGTGCAGGGCGGCTTCAATGTGGGTGAAGTCCTTCACCGGAACTTCCTTGCGCTCTGCTTCGGCGGCTTCCAGCTTTTCAAGTAATTCTGCATATTGGCTTTCATACTGTTCGACTTTTCTGATTTTTCCGGTCTGCCATGAATAATTCAAGCGGTCTATTTGGGCATGAATATCATCAATGTCATACTTCGGCATGGTCAACGCTTCGCCATCTGCAAGCTCAAAGGATTTGAGTTTTGCGCTTTCAAGAAATTTTTCGATGTCGGCAAGCATCAGCCTTTCAAATGCATTCTCGCTGATTGCCTTGTTGTAGCTGCATCTGTGATTAAGGGCGTTCTGCGGACAACGATACCGCTTGTAAATATACCGTGTTCCCTTTTTTTCTTCGCTTGAGACTGTACCTTTTAGCTTGCAGCCGCACTCCGGGCAGAGCAGAAGGCCGCTGAAAAGATAGTGCCGTGCTTCTCCATCGGTGTGCATTTTAACATTCCGTGTGGAGATTTCTTGTATCCTATCAAAAGTATCCTTGTCGATATACGCTTCACAATAGCTGGGGTTTCCACGATACTCGCCGTATAGCATTGTGTTTGCAAGCACAGACTTTAGTGTCTTATAGGAAATTCCGGCATGATATTTTGTGTTAAGGTAGATCAACGCCTTCTTCCTGCTTTGATGCCGCAAATAAAAGGCTATGGTGTCACGCAAGGCATCTTCAAAATCCGGATCACGGATCACTGTTTTTCTTCCGGTGTTTTTGTCAATCCCGTTCTTAAATCCGAACGGCTGGCAGCGATCACCGACAAGGGGCTGGCCTGTTTGCACCTTGTATTCGTTGACAATGCGGATACGCTCTCCCGTTTGGTCTGCTTCCAGTTCGGCAATCGTCAGCTTCATATTGACAAGCATTCTTCCGTTAGCTGTGGTCAGATCGTAATCTTCTTCAGTTGTTGACCATAGTACCGGGGCAATCCGCTTCATACATTCGTGGTATTCCGCAACAGACCGGAAGAAACGGTCTAGCTTGATGAATATAATTCTCTCAAACTTTCCTTTTTCTGCGTCCTGTATCATCCGTTGGAGTTCAGGGCGATTTTTTATTAACTTTCTGCCGGACACGCCTTCGTCAACGTACCATTCTACGATACGCATATTGTTCTTTTCTGCGTATTGTGTCAGCTTCATCTTCTGTGCATCCAGTGACAGACCATGCAGCTTTTGTTCCTGCGTGGACACACGGACATACGCTGCCACCAGCTCGACACGCAAAACATTCCTTGCCTGCAATTCTTTTTCCAAGCTGTTTTCCATACTCTCACTTCCTTTGCTGTTTTTCTTGTTGCTCGACACGGTTCGATGGAAAGCATCACCTCCTTTGGGGTTGTTTTATTCGACTATTCCGTAATCGACTTGGCACCGCATATCATGAAAATGTACACAATGGCGAAATAGATTGCTGATGCACATTCCCAAAATACATAGGTGGCTTCTGGGTCGGTAAGAACCGATATGACAGACGATAGGCTAATTAAAATTTGCCATGCACTAATGACATAAAAACGCACACCCTTTCTTGACGGATAGATGGCGTGGGATGCTGCCATAATCAAAGCCGGGAGATGCACGGCTCCGAAAAACAGTATGCCTATGCCTACGCTGCCAAACGCAAGTGTAAGCAAAATGACGGCTTCGGTTGGCACTGTAGAAAGCCAATCGGCAACACGAACACCAAGAATAACGCCTGTGCTGATGATAATATTCATCAGATACACGGAAACCAGAAAAACCAGCCATGCTACCGGTCTTAATAACCAGCACTTCTTTTTCTTTTTAGGCGGCACGGGGGTATACACGGGCTGCCTTGTGGGTGGTGGAGCATAGTTGGATTGTGGTGCTTCCAGTCTTAAATCCCTTAGTGTGCCGCTGCTGTTGGTATGGTTGTATTGTTCTTCCTTCGGCGATAAAGACATATTGATCCTTCTTTCTTTTTACCGTGATTGCCAAGCCTTCAACTGTTCTTTCAGGAAGGTAATCTGTTCTTGGTATTCTTCCCTTATGATGCGAATGTCTTTTCGGTGCTGCTCGTCTATTGTCTCAAGACGGGCTTTCAAGGCTTCGTTTTCCTTTTCGGTGGATGCCAGCTTTGCGGCCTGCTGCTCCAAGCGTTCCATCTGCCGCAGCTCGTTTTCGACCATTTCCGTACAGGCGAACTCGTCTGTAGTGCCGCCGATCAGGGCGATCAAAAGGTTGCGGATGGTCGAATATTTGCAGTCTGTATCACCGCCCTTTATGCGGTTGATTGTGCTAACAGGCACTTTGCTCTTTTCTGCAAGGGTTTGGTTTGTCCACACAAGATGCTTCTGCCGCTTATTGCACCACTGAATAAGATCAGGAAATTCCAGCAGCCACAAATCCGGGACACAGCTTTCGCCAATTCTGGCGCATTTGATACATTTTTCAAACATATTCTTTCCCCTATACTCACTTGTGATAATGGTTGTATCAAAAGTGATAAACCGTATACCACTTTTGGTAATCGCAGTACCACTTCTGCGTATTGATAATTGCTTACCGGGATGGTAGTTTAAATGTGGATCAGGGATGACCCCTATCATTCCGGTCTACGGTGTGGGGATGGTTGGTTGGCACTGGACATCCTCACGCCGTTCAAAATGGAAACATTTACAGAGTTGTTTATTGGACAGTTCCTATATTATGATATTTTCTGAAATTAGAACATTTGTTTGACAATTCACAGCCTTGGCAAAAAGGAGAATTCAGAATGAGCGCAGTAGACATGTTAATCGTTGCAAGTTTGAAACAATTAAACCAAGAAAACAAGGTTAAGGCTCTTGCTTACTTAGAAGATATGTTAAGTAACTTGCGTATTCCTGTTTCATCTCAGGAGATAAAAGCGAAATCTTCTTGATAATCTCCTTATCCATTTCAGAAAGGCCATCCAGCAGCCCATCGTCCTCCGGGACGGTGGGCTTTTCTTTTTCTTCTTCGCCCAGCAATTCCGAAACGGGCATACTGAAATATACGGACAACTTCTTCAATACATCCGGGGACGGATGCTCCACCTTGTTCGTTTTCCACTTTGTTACAAGAGATTTGCTCAATCCGGCTTCCAACGCTGCTGCGCTCATTGAAACTCCCCGCTGCTTGCAAAGTTGAGCATATTTGTCATAAAACACAATATCACGCTCCCTATTTTGTGCATGCTGACAAAGTTCACGAAATTCACATTTAGCCCCTTGACGAATTGAAAATCGTGAACTACAATAGGGACAGAGTTGAAAAACGTGAACGATGTGCTGCATATTTGTTGGCACTTTTATGATAGCACGATAGTTCACAAATTTCAACAACTATGCTTGAAGGAGGTTGAAGTTTGTATGCTTGCACAATGGATAGGTGATTTTGTTGGTCGAATGCACCGACACAAGGTCACAAGTACACAAATAGCGCAGGAAATGGATGTTACCCGTGAATACATCAGCATGATCCTGAACGGACACAGAGAACCGAATGGGATTGAACAGCGGATGAACGATGCGCTGGACAGTCTGGTTGAAAAGCAATGCTTGCGGAGTGATGAAAATGGGTGAACGGCTGCTGAGAACCCTTGTGGAGCTGCTTGCAGAGCAGAATGGCGTGAAGATTACATATGAAATCGAAGCAAAGGAAGTGGCGTGATGAAACTGAAAAGAGCATTTAACGCAGTGGTGGGTATCCTGTTTTTCCTGTCCCTGATTTCCATTGACAGTGACAGTTGGATGCCGCTGATCGTGTGCGTGGTGTCTTGCCTGTATCTGGCGTGGGTGGCATGGCGCAATGGGCTGATGTATGACCGCCGGGAGGATGAAGCGGATGTCTGAGCTGAGAGATCACCCCGTCATTGAAAACCTTTGCCGCACCGGATATCCGGATGGCAAAGAACCGAGGTATCCGGTCTGCCCCCATTGCAATGCTGATGCAGAGCAATTCTACAGAAACCGCACAGGCGAGATTGTTGGCTGCGAAATCTGCTTAACTACTGTGCAATATTTTGAAATCGAGATTTAGGAGGAAAACAAATGGCTACTGAAAACTGTGTGAGCATTCCTGCGGATGAATACCGCAGACTGATTGCGGAAGAGGTAAACGGGAAAATCGTGAGGAATTTCCTGAGACGGGTGCGAGAGCGGGGATACGGCGTATCGTACGATGAAATCACGATGCTTTGCGATCTGTTTAGCCCCACAGAAAGCGGTGAGGGAGAATGAAAGATTTCTCTAGGGGCGTATCGTGGTACTCCGGCGGAATGGTTCAGGTATCATTCCCGGAGGATGATATCTGCTGCAGATGGTGTCCGCTGATGCGAGTTGAGCTGAAAACAGACCGGGCATATTGCTGCAAGACTGGCGAATATCTCGTAAACCCCAATTTCCATGTGGGGCAGCAGTGCCCGATTATTTTTGATGTGTTAGGAAAGGAAGAAACGAATGAATACGATGTTCCGTGATTTGACGGCAGACGAAATCGAATGCCGTGTGGCGCAGGCGAAGGATACGGGCGTGTCTCTTCTGCTGTACAAGGATGCGAGATGCGATCAGAACATCCTTGACGAGACTGTAACCCCGATGAACTGGCAGCGGCATCACAGCAGAGACAACGCAAACTGCACCGTTTCCATTTGGGATGAAAAGAAAGGCCAGTGGATCTGCAAAGAGGACACTGGCAAGGAGAGCAACACGGAAGCGGAGAAGGGCCTTGCTTCCGATAGCTTCAAACGAGCCTGCTTCAATTGGGGCATTGGCAGAGAGCTGTACACCGCCCCGTTCATCTGGATCAACGCAAAGGACTGCACTTCCCTGAAGCCGAAGGGAAACGGCTGGGCGTGTTATGACAGCTTTGAGGTTGAAAAAATCGTGATCGAAAACAAGAAAATCGTTGCCATTGCCATTAAGAACACCAAGAGTGGAAAGCGGTGCTTCGTATGGCAGGACGAAAACTTTAAGAACAAGCAGAAAGGATAAAAAGCATGAACAAGGTTATTATGATCGGCAGACTGGCATCTGCCCCCGAAGCCAAGTACACCCAGAACAACACCTGTATCACCCGGTACACGCTGGCTGTCAATCGTGCCTTCAAGAAGGAAGGCCATCCGGATGCTGACTTTATCCGGTGTCTCGCCTTTGGCAAAACTGGTGAGTTTGCCACCAAGTATCTGCAGAAGGGCATGAAGATTGCCGTGGAAGGCCGCATTCAGACTGGCAGCTATGAGAAGGACGGCGTGAAGCAGTACACCACGGAAGTTGTGGTTGAGAACCATGAGTTCTGCGAGAGCAAGGGATCTCAGGCAGCGGAAAGCGGGTATGGACAGCTGGACAGTGAACCGCAGCAGCAGATCGGCAACTTTGCGGTGCTGAACGATGACGATAGTGAGTTGCCGTTCTGATGGGTTGTGAACGCATGGACAAAATTCATCTGCTGCAAGGTGACTGTCTAGAATTGATGAAAGACATTCCAGACGGAAGCATTGACATGATCCTTTGTGATTTGCCATACGGAACAACGGCTTGCAAATGGGATTCTGTCATTCCTTTTGAACCACTATGGGAGCAGTACAAGCGAACAATTAAAGATGACGGGTGCATCGCCTTGTTTGCTCAATGTCCGTTTGACAAGGTTTTGGGGTGTAGCAACATTGATATGTTGAAATACGAATGGATTATTGAAAAAACAAAAGCAACAGGGCACTTGAATTCAAAGAAAATGCCAATGAAAGCGCATGAAAGTGTGTTGATTTTTTATAAGAACTTGCCTTTGTACAATCCGCAATTCACAGAAGGTCACAAGCCTGTTCATTCTTATACAAAGCACACCACCGATGGAAGGTGTTATGGGAAAACCAAAACGGGCATTAGTGGCGGGGGAAGCACAAAACGATTCCCAAGGGATGTTGTCAAATTTAAGTGGGACACACAGAAATCAGCATTGCACCCGACACAGAAACCCGTTGCCTTGTTGGAATACCTTGTGAAAACATACACAAATGAAGGTGATCTTGTCCTTGATAACTGCATGGGAAGTGGAAGCACAGGTGTTGCTTGCGTGAACACAGGTAGGCGGTTCATTGGAATGGAACTGGATAATGGCTATTTCGATATTGCCGTCAATCGGATTGCCGAAGCGCAAAAGGCGGTGTCGGTATGAGCAAATATCACGCCAAGAAGGTCACGATCAACGGCATAACCTATGACAGCAAAAAGGAAGCCCGGAGACACGCCATGCTGCTTGATATGGAGCGCAAGGGTGAAATCCAAGACCTTCAGCGGCAAGTGAAGTTCGTCCTCATTCCCACCCAGCGTGAGCCTGACACCATAGGTTCACGGGGCGGGGTGAAGAAGGGCAAGCTGCTGGAACGGGAAGTGGCTTATGTTGCGGATTTTGTGTATAAGGAACGGATTGCCACGGGCTTGCGCCCTCGCAATGACAGCGAAGATTGTGTGCGGGTGGTGGAGGACACAAAGGGTGTCCGGACGAAGGACTATGTGATCAAACGTAAATTGATGCTGTGGGTACACGGCATCCGGATCAGTGAGATTTGAAAGAAGGTACATAGTGGAAAAAACTTGTTGTAAATGCAGGCACTTTGAGCGGGAGGATTACGAATACCCGTGTGTCGAGTGCAGAAACACGCTAAATGCCAGCCACCCTAAATATCTGGAACTGGAATTGCTGTGGGAGCCGATTGCCGCAAACAACGATGCAAAGCACGATCATGGCAAGGTCAGACCGACATTGGTTCCGTCCTCTCTGGTTCTGGCTGTTGCGAAAATCCGGGAATACGGGTGCGAGAAATACCATGATCCGGATAACTGGAAGCAAGTAGAGCCGCAGAGATACCGGGATGCGATGTATCGCCATCTGCTGGCCTACTTCAATGGTGAAGAGCTGGACGAAGAAAGCGGTCTGCCGCACCTTCACCATGCGGCTTGCAACATTGCGTTTCTGATTGAAATGGAGGGTACGGCATGAGTGTGTACAAAGTCAAAGACTACGGCTGCGTATCCAACACAAAGGTCTATGGTCTGTTGGAGAGCATCCGGCGCAGCAAATATCCCAAATCGGTTGACATAGCAAAATGCACCGCAGATGTCACGCCCGGTGTGGAGGCTTTGGGCAACTGCCAGACCGGAACGGGACACGATCAGTTCCTGACGGGCATTATTGTTCAGTTCGATTTGACATTCACAATCAAGGCATGGACGGAAGCGGAACGGTATCACTTCTTGGATTTCGTATCCAGCCAGTCTACCATGCACAAGATTGCTCAGTTCGACATTGCCAAGCAGTGCCATGAGTTTGTTGATCCTGAAATCATCAAGATCGTCCAGATGTATGTGAACACATACAATGTTGTTCCTACGCCTGAAAACTATCTGCGGCTGCTGTACAACGTGCCTGTGGGATTTAAGCTGACAGCGGGGATGACAACGAACTACAGGCAGCTCAAGACCATCTACCAGCAGCGAAAGAACCACCGTCTGAAGGAATGGCGTGAATTTTGTGAGTGGATCGAGACATTGCCCAAGTTCAAGGAACTTTGCCTGAAGGGTGAGTAAAACAAAATATCTGCCCCGCTCCGGTGGGGCAGATCACAAAGAAAGGAGTGAAGCCAGTGAAGCAGACACAACGAGCTAAAATTTTGGCGTATTGCAAAGCCCACGGTTCAATCACTGCGAGGGATGCGTATGTGGAGCTTGATATCAATAGTCCCCGGAAGCGGATCAGCGAACTTCGCCGCTCTGGTTTCAATGTAGACACGGTGACGGAGTACCGGACGAACTCCCTTGGTATCGAAACCCGGTACAATCGTTACTTCATTACAGAGGCGGTGAAGCAATGACCAGATTACTAGGCAGGCATGTGAGATTTACTCCCGCCTGTGCCATGATACACGCTAACGGCAGACCAAAGGAAGAAGTGATGCCAATGGTTACCGGACTGGTTGTCTCCATTCACAAGAGCCATGGCTGGTTCAGGGTGCGGTGGAAGGCAGGAAAGACCACGCAGCATGAGTGCTTCCCTCTGTGTGACATCGGGAAGGTGGTGGCATTGGTTGGCAGATGTAAAGTGGATTAAGATTACCACAGACATCTTTGATGACGAAAAGGTGCTGATGATTGAAACGATGCCGTCTGCAGATAGCATTCTGGTCATCTGGTTCAAGCTGCTGGCCTTCGCCGGGAAGCAAAACAATGATGGTGTGTTCCTTATGTCGAACCGGATTGCCTATACAGATGAAATGCTGGCGGCAATATTCCGGAGAGATGTGAACGTAGTCCGGCTTGCGCTGAAAACCTTTGAACAGTTTGGAATGATTGAGATTATCGAAAATGTGATTACCATTCCGAACTGGAACAAGCACCAGACCTTGGATGCTTACGAAAAGAAAAAAGAGCGGGACAGGCTGTACAGGGCAGAGCGCAGAGCAAATCAACGGGCGTTAATTGCACAGTCGTCCGACAGGTCGTCTGACAAGTCGTCCGACAGGTCGTCTGATGTCGTTGTTTCAGATATAGAAGAAGAAAAAGAACTAGATAAAGAAGAAAAAATATATAGTTCTATCGTCTCCTATCTGAATGAGAAGGCAGGAACAAAGTACAAGCCTACCACAGCAAAGACAAAAACGGCTATTCATGCCAGATTGTCTGACGGATTTACCTTTGATGACTTCAAGACGGTTATTGACAAGAAGTGCGCTGAATGGACGGGTACAGAGTTTGAAAAGTATCTCCGGCCTGAAACGCTGTTTGGCAATAAGTTTGAAGGCTATCTGAATGCAAAAGTAACCAACGGAAGGAATGGAAACCATGGAGGGGCTTCAGGCAATCATGTCCCGGATACAAAAAAGATCGGGCATTACATTTGATGCCATGTCACCGAGGGACTATGAGCAGTTTTTCGTGGATGATCTGAACAAGCAGATCGGAAACGAAAACGAGAAGGACGGCTACAACTGCAATGTCTGCAGAAACAAGGCGTATATCGTGAAGCTGGTGGAGCATCCAAACGGCACATACGGCAAGGAATACGGGGATTGCAAGTGCGTGGAGATCCGGCGATCCATTATGCGGATGAAGCGAAGCGGCCTGAAGGATATCATCAAGGACTATACCTTTGACAAGTTCGATGCAGTAGAACCGTGGCAGAAGGCGTTGAAATCCGCTGCCACGGACTACGCAAAGAAACCGGAAGGCTGGTTTTACCTTGGCGGTCAATCCGGATGCGGAAAGACACACCTTTGCACGGCAATCTGCAGGGAGTTCCTTTTGGAAGGAAAGCAAGTCATCTATATGCTCTGGCGGGATGACATTGCCAAAATCAAAGGGCTTGCAACATTTCCGGAAGAACGGCAGCAGATGATTGATCGCTTCAAGAAAGCTGAAGTGCTGTACATAGATGATCTGTTCAAGACAGGCAAAAACGCAGATGGCAGTGAGCCGAAGCCTACGGCAGCGGACATCAATGCGGCCTTTGAGATCATCAATTATCGGTACAATAACC
>JAEIGA010001140.1_pt1 | contig 40739 bp, 63 predicted proteins | sample 9270691 | NCBI WGS metagenome assembly JAEIGA01 (sample SAMN17057246, study PRJNA624740) | gut metagenome | biome: biome; isolation source: fecal sample | host: Bos grunniens | place: China: Xizang | collected 2019 | reverse complement strand
GTAATCCTTCACAGAAAAGGATTTTTTGAGATTTTTTGAAATTTTTTGCCGAAAATTTTAGTTTTTGATCCTTAATTTTAGTTAGTTTTTGTTATTTGTTTTTAGAAAAAATTCAATTTTTATCAGTAATACTGATAAAGACCAGTAACACACCAGTAACAGCGAAAAACCGCATGATTATGCGGCTTTTTATAAGTATATACCGATGTTACTATATATGTTACTATATATAATTTTCTCTTTATATATAATAAGGGTGACACACTAGAAAAAAATATAAATGGTTGATTTAAACCAGTAACACCAGTAACACAATTGCAAAAAACCGCATAATTAAGCCATTTTTAAGCGTTACTAGTGTGTTACTAATATCAGTATATACCAGTAACAACCAGTAACACTTTAGCAAGTTACAGGCAAGTTACAGGCAAGTTAGATGCAAGTTTTAACACTTTTAATGCGTTAAAAGTGTTAGAAAAGCGTTAGAAATGCGTTAAAAAAGCGTTAGAATTATTTTTGAGGTGATCACATGAACAGAAAAGATGAATTGTTGAAAGTATTTGAAGATGTTGATCAGACAAAAGACATTATCACACCAATGATTGATGATGTGGTGTTTTTGGAACAGCAGTTGGAAGAATTGCGGAAGCTTCCATTCATCAAAGTGAATCCAAAAAATCCTGCACAGCAGAAACCAACACCTGCGGCAAAGCAGTACAAAGAACTGCTTCAGCAATACAATAACTGCATAAAGATACTGACAGGCATTCTGCGGAAAGATGCGATTGAAGAAGAATCACCACTGCGGACATTCCTGAATGCAAGAAAGCAGGCGGTGTCAGAATGAATTCAAAATGTTTGGAAGAAACATGTCTGTACAAATATGTGGATGAAATCAACAAAGGTGTCTGGACAGTTGGAAATGAACTGTACACTGAACTGGAAAGATTGATCTATGACTTTGAAAATCCAAGATACTTCTATGACACCAGAGAAGCTGATCTGCGTATGGACTTCATGGAAAATTGCATCAGACTGACTAAATCACCTTTCTATGGTAAACCGATGATTTTGATGTCATGGCAGAAGGCCTTTATTGAAACCATGTATTCATTCAAGATGTCAGATGATCAGACAGATAGATTCAGGCGCATTCTGCTTCTGATTGCCAGAAAGAACACGAAATCAGAAACATGTTCTGGATTGGGATTAACTGAACTGATTACAGGTAATGATGGATCAGATATTGTGTGTTCATCCAATGATGACAATCAGGCAAATATCCTGTATGAAGCAATCAACACAATGCGGCTGATGATTGATCCAGATCAGAAAGACACTTGGAAGAATCAGCAACACATAAGATGCAAAATCAATGGCAGTAAAGTGTTCAAGCTGTCTGATAGAACACGAAACAAAGAAGGCAGGAACATTGATTTTGCTGTTGTGGATGAAGTGCATGAAATGAAAGACAATGTGATCATCAAGTCAATTGAACAGTCACAGTCACTGAAACCAAATCCAAAATTGATCCTGATCACAACAGAAGGTTTTGTGAATGGTGGCTTCTTAGATGAAGAACTGGTGAAAGCAAGGAAGATTCTGAACGGTGAAGATGACAGCATCAGTGCTGAAAGATACTTGCCTTGGTTATATACACAGGACAGTGAACAGGAAGTGTGGAATGATGAAAGATCATGGATGAAATCAAATCCTACACTTGGAATAGTGAAAAGGTATGATTATCTGCGTGAACAGGTGGATGCGGCTAGAAGATCAAAAGCAGACAGAATGTTCACACTATCAAAAGACTTCAATTTCAAAGTCAGCAATAGTGAAGCTTGGTTGATGGGCGAAATGTTGGAGTATTCTAGGGTATTTTCACTTGACGATTTCAGGAATAGTATAGTATTAGGTGGTGTTGACTTAGCAGAAACCACTGACATGTGTTCAGCAAAGATTTTACTGCTGAAGAAAGATGATCCTGTGAAGTACATTCATCAGATGTATTGGATTCCAGAAAGTAAGCTGAAACAGAGTGATGACAAGCAATCTGGGGCAAAATATATTGAATGGGCAAAACAGGGATTGATCAGGATTGTAGAAGGAAATGAAGTTGATATTGCGAAAGTCGCAGATTGGTATGCTGAACTGTACAAGCAGTACAGAATAAGACCATACAAAGTTGGATATGATCAGCGGTTCAGTAAAGAATTTCTGAAGCGCATGGATGATTATGGTTTTGAAACCGAAATGATTTATCAGAACAGATATGTTCTGTCATCACCAATGCGACTGGTTGAAGCTGATATTCGTGATCAGTTAATCAATTACAATGACAACGAAATTGACAAATGGTGTTTAGGAAATACATCTGTACAGATATGGGATACTGGACACATTATGCCGATTAAGATCAAAGGACAGGCAAGCCGCAGAATTGATGGTACGCTGTCACTGATTATGTGTTACGAAATGTTAAGACGATACAGAACAGAAATGGTGAATGTGTTGAAGTGAGGTGAAACAATGGGATGGTTTGATGGATTATTTAAAAAGCAACCTAAGAATACAAAATTTGCGCCTTCACTTGATGGATTCATGCCGATTTATTCACAGTTTGGCACAAACATATATGCATCTGATGTTGTTCAGCAGGCACTGAAATGCATTGTTGATGAAATGAAGAAGTTAAGACCAACACATGTCAGGTACAATGGCAATGATCCTGTTCCAGTGAAAGGTAATGTGCAGGATGTGCTGAATTCACCGAATCAGTTAATGACCACAACAGAATTCCTTGAAAAAACAGTGTGGCTGTTGCTGATGAATTACAATGCGTTCATTATACCGACATATTACACATGGGTAGATGAAAAGACTGGTGTTGAAAGAAGATACTATGATTCTCTTTATCCGATAAAACCGACACAGGTTGATTTCATTGAAGATGCATCAGGAAGACTGTTTGTGAAATTCTGGTTCTGGAACGGTGAAACCACAACAATTCCATATGATGATGTTATACATATCAAATACAATTATTCAATCAATGAATACATGGGTGGTAATGTACTTGGTCAGCCTGATCATACTGCATTGCTGAATACATTGGAACTGAACAATACACTTCTGAATGGCATTGCAAAAGCAATGAATTCATCATACGCAGTGAACGGTATAGTGAAATACAACACAATGCTTGATGATGGAAGCACAGAAGCAAATGTGAAGGCACTTGAAAAGAAGCTTCAGAACAGTGAAAGTGGACTTCTGCCGCTTGATCTGAAAGCAGAATTCACACCACTTAACAGAGACATCAAGCTTGTGGATGATTCAACACTGAAATTTATTGATGAAAAGATTCTGCGCAATTGGGGTATTCCGCTTGATATTCTGACAGGTGACTATACAAAAGAACAGTATGAAGCTTTTTATCAGAAAACACTTGAACCACTGATTGCAGCAATGTCGCAAGCCTTCACTAAAAAGATGTTCACAAGCCGTGAAAGGGCATTTGGAAATGAAATCAAGTTTTATCCAAAAGACTTGATCTTCATGACAACAGGTCAGAAGATTGAACTTGTCAACCTTCTGTCACCGACTGGCGCACTGTTTGAGAATGAAAAGCGCACCATGTTTGGACTTGTGCCACTTCCTGAATTGGAAGGTAAACGGTACATGTCACTGAACTGGGTTGATGCAGATATGGCAAATCAGTATCAGGCAGGAAAAGTGAATATTGATGTTGTTGATGAACAGAAAGTTGAGGAGTGATATATGGCTGAATTCAATTCACCTGAAAGTAGGAATGAAGCAATTCTTCAGAACATGCTTGGTGAAAACAATGAACTTCTTCCACCTGAAAGCAGAATTGAATCATTATTGATGCTACTGCTTCAGAAACTTGGTGGAAGCGGTGATGATACTGAAATTGAGATTGGTTATAAAATCTTAAACAAACAGAACATATCAATCAAGCATGGTTCAGAATCAAGGGCAAAGTACAATTCTTATCTGATCATTACGCAGATGGGCATTGTATATGTGAAAGTTGTGAATGGTGTTGGAACTGCATTGATTATGGCAGGTTATACATATGGTGAACTTCCTAGTGATTCAGCACCATCACTGAATCTTGTTGGTTATCCGTATGAAGTTACATGTACTGTAACAGGACAGACAGTCAACATTGATCTTGGTTATGCGTGGAATGTTGGTTTGATTATTCCGATCCTGAATGATTATATTGAAAGCGTGACATTTGCTTAATGTGAGGTAATAGGTATGAAGATTAATGGTGAATTACAACAGAGATCATACCAGTTTGACATTCGTGCAGAACAGGATGAATCTGAAGCAGGCATTGTCACTGGAAGACCAATTGTATATAACAGTCGCACTGATATTGGATGGTTTGATGAAATCATTGAATCAGGTGCGCTGAATGGTACTGATTTGCGTGATGTTAGATTCTTGGTGAATCATGATGTTTCAAAGATTCCGCTTGCAAGATCACGCAACAATAACGGAAACAGCACTATGCAGTTGACGGTTGATGATCAGGGAATGCAGATCAGGGTGAAGCTTGATGTTAAAAATAACAGTGAAGCCAGAAATCTGTACAGTGCCATTGAACGTGGTGACATCACAGGAATGTCATTTATGTTTAGTGTTGATGATGAAGAATGGAGTGACTTAGATTCTGATCATCCGACAAGGCATATCAAAAAGATAGCAACAGTTGTTGAAGTATCAGCAGTGACATTTCCTGCATATGACGATACATCAATATCTGTGCGAAATAAAGAAGCACTGGAAAGTGCAAAGTTAGCATTGGAGAATGCGAAGCGGTCACAGGAACAGACACTGGATAGTGAAAGGGAAAGTGAATTATTACTGGCGAAAGCCAAATTTGAAGCGTTGATGAAAGTGAGGTAAAAGGTATGAAAGATTATTTTAAGAAACTGATCAAACGCAAAAATGAAAGAATTGCTGAAATCAGAAATATGATTGCGGCATCTACAAATGTTGATGAAGTAAGATCATTAACAAAAGAAGCTGAAGAACTGAAAGATGAAGTGCATGAAGCTGAAGAAAAGCTTCACGAAATTGAAGCAGAAGAACAGCGTGCGGCGGTGCAGGAAACTGAACAGCGTGGTGTTGTTCCTGCTAATGCACAGCTTGTAAATGCACATGTTGCAGGTACTTTCGGACAGCAGACAAATGTTGAACAGACACGTGAAAATGTTGATCCGCTGAACACAATGGAATACAGACAGGCATTCATGAATTACGTTCAGCATGGTACACCGATTCAGATGCGTGCAGGTGATGCAATCAGCACCACTGACACTGCACCTGCAATTCCGCTGACGATCATGAATGAAGTCATCAACACTGTTCGTCTGCGTTACGGTAATCTGTACAATAAAGTCAGAAAGATGAATGTTAAAGGTGGTGTGCAGTTCCCTATTGGCGCACTGCGTGCTTCTTTCAAATGGATTAATGAAAGCACTGTATCACCTAGACAGAAGCTTGATCCGCTTGCAAAGATCATGTTCAGTTATCATGTTGCTGAAATCAGAATTGCACAGACTTTCCTTGAAACCATTGTGACACTTGAAGCTTTTGAAGCAAAGATTGCTGAAGTAATTGCAATTGCGTATCTGGAAGCAATGGATCAGGCAATTGTGAACGGTACTGGTAATGGTATGCCGCTTGGAATTCTGAATGATCCTAGAGTTACAAACTATGTAGAAATGACTGCCGCTGACATCAATAACTGGAGTGCATGGCGCAAAAAATTCTTTGCAAAACTGCCGCTTGGTTATCGTGCAGGTGAATTCATTTTCCCTCTTTCCACTGTTGAAAGTTATCTGGAAACAATGGCTGATGCCAATAACAATCCTGTGTTCCGTCAGGCAACAGGTCTTGAAGTCAATGACGGTGATGCAAGGAATCCGAACGGAAGATTCTTTGGAAGGGAAATTGCACTGGTTGAACCTGATATTCTGCCTGACTTTGATGCGGCATCTAACGGTGAAGTAATCGGTATCTTCTGGCAACCTGAAGAATACGCAATGAATGAAAATTTCGGATTCACAATGCGCAGGTATTGGGATGATGAAACAAATGAATGGGTAGATAAGGCACTGGTTGTTGTGGATGGTAAGGTTCTGAATCCGACTGGATATTATCTGATTAAGAAGAAGGTGTAATTATGGATAACACAATGGATGCACTGAAAAAATTGTATGTGGCATTAGGTGGTTCACTTACAGACACCTATGATGCTATTGCTGATGGTGCGACAGTATCCAATTACGTGACGATTCCTGACATGATCAATGCTATTGCAGAATTGAAAGAAAGTCAGGCTGAAGCGGAAAGTGAGGGTTAAAAAATGATTAATAACAATAGAATTGTACCGATCACAAAGGTTGATCTGATCAGCATGTATGCGCTGATTCTGATGCAGGCAAGTGCAAATGCTTCACTTGCTAAAGTATCTGCGAACACTGTTGAAGGTGATTTCAGCATTGCAACGGCATCCACACCGCTGATTGCTGATGAACCTGTTAAAACAGTTGACTTTGCATCTTCCTTGTCTGCGGCAACACTGTATTTTGTTCCTGCATATGATTATGCTGGTTTCAGCAAGAATGGTGTTGCAATTACACCAACAGGTGATGTTGAAGCAGATGGAAGAACACTGTATAAAGCTGTTCTTGCTACAAATGCAGTGACAATCACAAAAGTTGGTTTCTAACTTGAAAGGCGGTGAAGGGCAATGGTTACGCTTGAGGATATTAAAAATGCATTAGGTGTGACTGGAACATATCAGGATAACACACTGACTGTATATATGAATGAAGTCACTGAGTTTCTGAAAGATGCAGGTGTTCCTGAAGCAAATATGACAAGTGGAATCATTGCCCGTGGTGTTTCTGATTTATGGAACTATGGTGCAGGTGAAGGTAAACTGTCGCAATACTTCATGATCAGAGCATCACAGCTTGCTTTGAAAGCAGGTGGTGCAAATGGCTAGAAAATTCAAACCATCTGCACCATTCAATGTTCCAATGAAATTACTTGTTCCTGTTTCTGAACGTGTTGACGGTGCATTGAAAAAAGGCTTCAGTGATCCTGAAAACAGTGAACTGTTTTATGGATCATTCAGGACATTTGGTGGCATTGAAAATGTGCAGGACAATGTTTATACATTGATTGATACTGCGACTATTGACACATGGTATAGACCAGACATAAAAGCAGATTGCAGAATATACTTGTGTGAAACTGGTGAAGAATATTACATCACTGGTAATCCTGAAGATATTGAAATGAGACATCAATATTTACAGATCAAGGTGCGGAAAGTAGGCGGCAAAGCATAATGAGCAGAAGAATGTCAATCACGTTTGATGGCTTTGAAAAACTTGCGGCAGAACTTGACCGACAGGGAAAAGATTTGAAACCAGCTGTCAATGAAGCACTGGAAGAAACACAGAAATACATTCAGCAGGAATTGCAATCTGCCACACTGCAATATGCAAATGGTGGTCGCAAGGGTTATGCAAAAGGTGATCTGTATGATTCAATCATCACTGATCCTGACATTGAATGGAATGGATTAGTTGCATCAGTGAAGGTTGGTTTTTCTTCAATCTATGGTGGATGGGAAGGATTCATGCATTCAATATTCGTGATGTATGGTGTACCTGCACATGGGAAATTCAACAGAGGTTATGGGAAAGATGCAAAAGTATATAATGCCATTCGTGGCATTCGTACAAAAAAGCAGATTGAAAAACTTCAGAAGGAAGTAATGGAAAAGCATTTGAAGGGAAGGTGATCTGAATGAATGTGAAACAGTTATTGATTGATACACTATCAACATTCAATTATCCTGTGATTCTTCAGGGATCACTTTCTGATGAAGATGAATTTCCTGCTTCCTTCTTCACATTTTTCAATAATGATACTGCTGATGATGCTTTCTATGACAACAGCGAAACAGAAACAATTTGGGATTTTGATTTGAACTTTTATTCAATTGATCCTGCACTTGTGAATAGTGTGTTGGTTGAAGCAAAGCCGCTTCTGAAAGCGGCAGGATTCATTGTTGATGGCAAAGGATATGATGTGCTTTCAAATAATCCGACACATACAGGTAGGGCAATTAACATTCAATATATTGAGAAAGTGAGGATATAAACATGGCTGAATATGTTGATGAATTCCGTGGTACAGATGATCTGTATTATGCGGAAGTCACAAAAGACAACAATGAATCAGGTGAAGGTGAAGGCTATGTGACTGGTACAGTCAAGCGGCTTGCGCCAGTTGCTGAAATCAGCAAAACTGTTGATACCGCTTCTGATACAAAATACTATGACAACAAACCTGCATTCACGATCAATGCAGAAGGTGCGGACACAATCACACTGAATGTTCCTGCGCTTGATCTTGCTACACTGGCAGACATTACTGGTAAGCAGATTGATGCCACAACAGGTGCATTCATGGATGGTGAAGCAACACCTAAATACTTTGCACTTGGTTACAGGCTTGGTCTGACAGATGGTACATACAGATATGTATGGAGATACAAAGGAAGCTTTGCAATTCCTGATGAAACATCACAGACAAAGAATGCAGGTACTGATTCCAATGGTCAGGAACTGACATTTACAGGAATCATGACAACACACAAATTTACAAAAGCTGTTGATGCACAGGGCAATCCGACATCACAGAAAGCACTTGTTGTTGATGAACGTGATGGAAAAGCAGATCTGACAAACTTCTTCAGCACAGTTACAACATGTGACACGCTTCAGGCGGCTGAATAAAGAAAGGACTGAACCAGAATGAAACTGAACGTTTATAAGAATCAGAAAGAAATTGAAAAGACATATGAAGTGAAAGCGTATGATCTGATGTATGGCACAGTTGAAGACATTTTTGAAATTCTGGATGGAATGGAGAATTTGAAAACTGATGTTGAAATCTTGGAAGTCATTCAGAAAAACAGACATAAATTGAATGATCTTATTCTTGATGTCTTCCCTGAAATGACTGAAGATGATCTGCGCAAAATTAAACTGAAAGAACTTGTTCCTTTCTTTATTGATCTGTTCTCATACGTTAAAGATTCGTTTGGTTCTGAAAAAAACTGATGAACGGTGGTGGTGAAAATGACACCACCACCGTTTCTTTATATGAAATCTTTTTTGAACTGGAAGATAATCTTTGTCAACGTTATACAAGCCTGAATCCGTTCGTTATACGCAGAGAAAAGGTTGGTGAAGTGTTTCTATTGGTCAAACGCTTAAACCGTCTAAATCAGGCTAAAAAGGGCATCAGAAGCGATGATAAAGTTTGGATAGATAACAAAGGTAACAGGCATATCAGGCGAAAAGCACAAAATGATGATTGGTATTGATTGTGAGGTGATTATATATGGCTGAATTAGAAAGCACAATGCAATGGAAAGTGGATATAACACAATTCACTGCCGCAATGCAGGAAGCTAAAAAGGCACTTCAGACAACCAACAGTGAATTCAAATTGACCACATCAACAATGGAAAGATGGTCAAATAATACCGCAGGCATTGAAGCAAAAGTAAAGCAGTTAGGCAATACGCTTGAAGCAGAAAAGCGCATTCTTGACATTTACAACAAAGCATGGGAAGAAGCAAAACAGACTTTTGGAGAAGCATCACCTGAAGCTGAAAGGCTTGCAAAGCAGGTTGAAAATCAGCAGATCAAAGTTAATAAAACACAGGTTCAGCTTAATAAGTACAGTGAAACACTGAACAAAATGCAGAAAGAACAGGCTGAATCTGCTACTGCTTCAGAAAAGCTGAATAAGGCAATTGATGAACAGGAAACATATCTTGCATCTTTGAAAAAGCAGTATGCGGATGCTGTTCTTCAGTATGGCAAGAATTCAAAAGAAGCAAAGGAACTGGCAAAGCAAATCAAAGATTTGTCTGCTGAATTGAAAGATAACAAAACAAAACTTTCTGAAGCAGATAAAGCGGCTGATCAGTTTGACAGAACAATGGATGATCTTGATGATAGTGTTCAGACTGCATCAGACGGATTCACTGTGATGAAAGGCGCACTTGCAAATCTTGTTGCACAGGGAATCAGCAGAGTGATTCAGGGTGTCAAAGATTTGGCACGTGAAACATTCAATGCAGGTGCAAGCTTTGAATCATCCATGTCAAATGTTGCCGCAATTTCAGGTGCAACAGCAGATGAAATGGATGCACTTTCTGCAAAAGCTGAAGAAATGGGTGCTAAAACAAAATTCAGTGCTTCTGAAGCGGCTGATGCTTTTGGCTATATGGCTATGGCAGGTTGGAAGACTGAAGACATGCTGAATGGTATTGAAGGCATCATGAATCTGGCGGCGGCTTCAGGTGCTGATCTTGCAACCACTTCTGATATTGTCACTGATGCTTTAACTGCAATGGGATATGGTGCAGGTGATGCAGGAAGACTTGCAGATGTCATGGCGGCGGCTTCCAGTAACGCAAATACCAATGTTGAAATGATGGGTCATACTTTCCAGTATGCCGCACCGATCATTGGCGCACTTGGATATGAAATGGAAGATGCGGCAGTGGCAATTGGTCTGATGGCAAATGCAGGTATCAAAGGTGAAAAAGCAGGTACTGCATTAAGAAGTATTTTGACCAGACTTTCTGCACCACCAAAAGAATGTGCGGAAGCAATGAATGCGCTGAACATTTCTTTGACTGACGGTGAAGGAAATATGAAGCAGATGGATGAAGTAGTTGGTGATCTGCGCAAAGCTTTTGATGGATTGTCGGAAACTGAACAAACTGCATTTGCAAAGCAGATTGCAGGACAGGAAGCAATGTCAGGTCTGCTTGCTGTTGTGCGTGCCGCACCAGAAGATTATCAGAAGTTGACACTTGCTGTTGAAAATTCAGCAGGTGCGGCTGAACACATGGCAGAAGTCATGAATGACAATGTTGGTGGTCAGATCACTTTGCTTAAATCCAAGATTGAAGGAATCATGATCAAGGTGTTTGAAAAAGCATCAGGATCAATCAGGAAGGCAATTGATACCATTTCAAAGTCACTTGATAAGGTGGATTGGGATAAATTCGCTGAAGGTGCAGGTGAAGCGGCTGAAACTGTTGCAGATTTCTTTGCTTTTGTTGTAAAGAATGGAAAAACAATTGTTGATGTATTGAAGACTATTGCAGTTGCGTTTGTTACATATAAAGCAGTGGCATCAATCATGGGTGTATATGGCGCATTTACAAAACTGTTTGGTGCAATCAAAGCAGGACAGGGTGTAATGCAGACATTTAATACCGTGATGGGAATGAATCCGTATGCACTTGTGGCGGCAGGAATTGTGGCATTGACATTTGCTGTTGGAAAGTATGCGCAGAAACAGCATGAAGCAATTGAAGCAGAATATGGTCTATCAAATGCACAGAAAGAAAGTATTGAACGGTCAAAAGAACTGAAAGATACATATCTTGACATGAAGAATGTGCGTGCTGAAGCAATTGAAGGCATTAACAATGAATATGGTTATCTGAATGAACTGAAGGATGAATACAATGGTTTGATTGATTCAAATGGCAAGGTTAAAGAAGGTTATGAAGATCGTGCAAACTTCATTCTGAATCAGCTTGCGCAGGCAATGGGGATGGAAGTTGACCAGATCAGGGAAATCATTGATGAAAATGGTAAGCTTGGGGAAAGTATTGATCAGGTAATCAGAAAAAGACAGGCTGAAGCAATTCTGAACACTGCTACTGAAGATTATAACAAAGCAATAAGAGAAAGAAAGACTGTATTTGAAGACTTGGTTACTGCGCAGGAATCTGTTTCAGAAGCAGAAGGAAAGTATAAGAAAAGTCTTGAACAGAATGGTGATGTATTAGGTACATATCTTAAATTGGTTCAGGAAAACATCAATCTGGCAGATAGTTATTATTCAGCAAATGGTGATGTGATCCTTCAGCAGATGGAACTGAAATCTGCGCTTGATGCCGCAAATGGTGGACTTGATGATGCTGAAACAGCATGGACAGAATTGAATGCAACCATTCAAAATTATGAAGGTTTGTCTGCGGCAATTATCAGTGGTGATGTTACCAAGATCAATGAAGAAATGGCAAAGCTTCAGAATGGCTTCATTACTGCTGAAAATGGAAACCGTGAATCACTTGAAAGACAGGTTCAGAACTATCAGAAGAACTTAGACAACCTGAAGATTGCAATCAATCAGGGAACACCAAGTGTGACACAGGAAATGGTTGATCAGGCGCAGTCAATGGTTGATGCGGCAAATGCTGAACTTGATAAACTGCCACCTGAAGCATCTGCAACAGCAACAGAAGCAGGACAGGAATTTTCTGATAATCTTGGTGCGCAGTCAGGAAATGCACAGAAGGCAGGTAATCAGGTAGGAACATCAGCAAATACAGGTGCTGAACAAGGATCAGCACCAATGAAGAAGACTGGTGAAACCGCAGGTGATGATTATAACAGTGGTGTTGATTCAAAGAAAACTGATGCAAACAAGGCAGGTAAAAATCTTGGTGATGAAGCTAAAAAAGGTGCTGATTCTGTTGATGCATCATCATCAGGTTCACATTTTGGTGAAGGCTTCATCAATGGTATTGGTAATTGGATCAGTAGCGCATGGAATAAAGGTTGGGAATTGGCTAAAGCGGCTTGGAATGGCTTGAGAAAAGGACAGGAAGAAGGATCACCTTCAAAACTGACAACACAATCTGGTGTATTCTTTGGCGCAGGCTATGCTGAAGGTATTACAAGCATGATCAAACCTGTTACATCAGCGGCATCTGATATGGCAAAAGCGGCAGTTGATGCACTTGGAACAGATATGTCAGATCAGATGCGGCAGATTGGTGCAGAAGGTGGAAACAGTCTGATTGATGGAATGAACAGTGTAATTCCAAATGTATCAAATGCAATTGGTGATCTGAAAGCAGGTGTTGCATCTGCAAATGTAGGATTGTCAGGAACAGATGTATCTGGTGTTGGATCATTTACATCAGAAGGTGCAAAGGTGCAGAATGTAACTTTTAATCAGTACAATACTTCACCGAAAGCACTTGACAGATTATCATTGTATAGAGAAACAAACAGCTTGCTGTTCAGTGCAAAAGTGAGGTTATCCGATGTTTAATTTGATGCTTGAAAATAAGAATGGTGATCAGTTGACTTTCAGCCAGAATTCACCGTTTACTGTAACTGAAATACAAGGATTGAATCCACCTGATGCGACTATCAACACCAGTGCTGTTGCATTACTTGATGGTGAAAAATACATCAGTGCAAAGGTTAACATGCGGCAGATCAATGTGGCATTTGCTATTGAAGTGAATGCCGCATTGAACCGCATCAATGTGTACAAGGTACTGAAATCAAAGCAGTGGATCAGGCTTTATTATGATGGCGATTACAGGCACGTGTACATTGATGGATATATTCAGTCAATTGATATCACTTACTTTGAAATGAAGCAGATTGTCACATGCACAATACTGTGTCCTGAACCATTCTTCAAAGATGCGCAGGAAATGATCAATGAACTGTCAGTGGTTGTCAGTGCGTTTCATTTTCCGTTTGCATCAACAAAAGAACCAGAACTGGTGATGGGTTATATTGATCCTTATGTAAGTGTTGTGGTTGAAAATGCAGGTGATACAGAAACAGGTCTGATCTTCACACTGATTGCAATTGGTGCTGTTACATCACCGAAAATATTTGATGTTCTGACTGGTAATTTCATTGGCATCAATTATGAATTTTCAGCAGGTGATCAGGTGACGATAGACACAAGACGTGGACACAAAACAATCACATTACTGCGTAATGGTGTTGAATCCAATCTATTCAATTCGCTGATGAAAAACAGCACATGGTTGCAGTTACCTGCATCTGGTGGTGTCTATGCTTATGAAGTTGCAAGTGGTGATGCATCAAATCTGACTGTTGAAATCACACATTACACGCTTTATGAAGGGGTATGATCATGACTAAAATGTTACCTATAGTGATGAATCGTAATTTTGAAAAGCTTGCACTCATTGATGATTATTCTTCTTTCATATGGACAACAAGATATTATGCTGTTGGTGATTTTGAATTGTGTGTTGATGTCAGTGCAAAAAATATCAGTCTGTTTCAACAGGGAAATTATCTGATCCGTGAAGATGATGAAAATGTTGGAATAGTTGAAAAAGTACAGATCAATAAAAATGCAGATGATCGTGAATTAATGATTATCAGCGGCAGATTCCTGCCTTCAATTCTTGCCAGAAGAATTATTTCACAGCAGACACAAGTTGATGCTACTGTTCCAAATGCAATATTGGCACTGATGACTAATGAAGTATTAAATCCGCAGAACAGTGCCAGAAAAATATCAAATCTTGTGTTTCAATCACTGGTCACAAATGCGGATACGATCAAAGCACAGTACACAGGAAAGAATCTGTTGACTGTGATTGAAGAATTATGCCTGACATATAACATTGGATTTAAAACAACATTGAATGATCAGAACCAGTTTATATTTACACTTTATGAAGGTACTGACAGATCATATAATCAGTCTGTGAATCCGTATGTTATATTCAGTGATGAATATGACAATCTGCTTTCATCTGAATATGAAGAAAACTATCAAATGAAGGTGACAGATGTTCTTGTTGCAGGTGAAGGTGAAGGTCTTGACAGGAAAATGTTGTGGGTGACAAATGACAATGAACGTGGTCTTGACAGATATGAATACTTTGCTGACAGAAGGGATTTGCAAAGTAATGATGGTGAAATATCACCGACTGATTACAATGCACAGCTTCAGGCGGCAGGTGAATCATATCTGACAAAATACACAACAGCATTCACTGGAAAAGTGTACTTCAACAATGTTGAATACAGGACAGATGTGAATGTTGGTGACATTTGTACCATTGAAAATGCAAAATGGCAATTGTATATCAACAGCAGGCTTGTTGAAGTGATTGAAAGCGTAAATGAAGCAGGTGAATATTCAATCATTCCTACTTTCGGAATATAATAAAAAGGGCAGGTGAAAAATATGGCAATTGAAAGTTATTTCTTCAATGCAGTGCAGTCAGGTGGTGTATATGATCGTGTGTACAATGCACAGGATGTCACATCATATCTTGATAAAATTGTTGGGAACGGTGTATTTCCGAATCCGTCAACAAATTTGCAGGTGCGTGCATCATCAGGTATGACTGTAATTGTTGGTGCAGGTCAGGGATGGATCAATGGACACAAGATGATCAACACAGTTGATATGCCACTGTCAATTGATTCTGCTGATGTTCAGTTGAACAGGATTGATGCAGTCATCTTCTATGTTGATTTGACAAGTCGCACAATGGGAATTGATGTTGTAAAAGGAACAGCGGCGGCAACACCAACAGCACCATCATTGACAAGGACAGCAAGCAGATATGAACTGTGTCTTGCGCAGATTAGTGTAAATAAGCAGACAACAGCAATCACTGCATCAATGATCACAGATACACGTGGCAACAGTGATCTGTGTGGATTTGTTCAGGGATTGATTCAGCAGGTGGATACCACCACATTATTTGAACAGTGGCAGGCAGGTTTTGAAGACTGGTTTGATCAGGTAAAAGATACACTTGCAACAGCGACATTATTGCAGAAGCTTGAACAGGTTTTTATTACTACAAGCACCACAGTGACATCATTCAATGTGGTTGATTACATACCATCATTCAAATATTCAATTGACATTCTTGAAATTTATATTGATGGACTGCGGCTTGATAATAACGAATATGAATTGAATCAAAGTACAGTCACCCTTAATACACCTATTACACATGCAGGTACTGAAGTATCATTGGTAGTTTATAAATCAATTGATGGATCAGATGCTGAATCCATTGTTACACAGGTTCAGGAAATGCAGGAAGTTGTGGATACACTTGAAACTGGCATGTATATAGCATCAGGTGAAAACGATAATCAGAAACTGTCACAGATTGTGAAGGAATTCCTGAATGGTGCAGAAGATTATAGACAGCTTGAAATTGATGTATATGGTGACATGGCTTGTACTTCACCAACAACGGTGATTTCAGAAGCAAATATTGCATACTGGTTTGACTTCAGTGTTCATAACAGTACCAGAAGGGTAAAACTGAATTTTGCGCATTGCAAAAGGATTATCATTGACTGCAATAACAGTGATGAAGCAACGGATGTCCTGATCAATTGTGACAGAATTGAAATTGCAAATTTGCAGGCAGTCATGAACAATGTTGCGGCAGGTCAGATGATTGTTGGTGAATCAACATGTGAAGATTGTGCGTTCTGGATGAATGGATTAGCAAATCAGTCAGGTACAATTACTGGTGCTGAACAGGGAACATTCACGAATTGCAGAATGTCTGTTACTGCAATAAATGGCAAGGCATATGGATTCAGTGGAAATGGCAATGTATTACGGCTGAACAATTGTGAAGTTATTGCTTACAATTCATCCAGTGCATCAAATGAATCTGTTGCGGTTCATGTTAAATCAAACGAAACTGAAAATGTGCTGATCATGTTTGGATGCAGTTGCCCAATCAATTCACGCAGTGGATATAAACAGAATAATGTTGTGAAAGTAAACAGCGGTTATTATGCGTTAGTCGGTAATGTGCTTGGAATGTCAGCGGCATTGTATTCTACAGGAACAGGGAAATCAGAACTTGGTACTATTTATTTCTCTGGTGGTGGCAAAAGTATTGGAACAGTTGAAGGTGAAATGCTTGTGCTTGGATGATGAAAGGAAGGTAAAAGAGTATGAGTGAATTATCAAAGATTAAGATCAATGATGTTGTGTATGACATTAAAGATGCTACTGCAAGAGAAACTTTAGGTGAATATGAAGATGTATTCACAGGTAATGTTGAGGAATCTGTACAGAATTGGCTTGATGATCATCCAGATGCAACAACAACAGTGCAGGATGGAAGCATTACAAAGGCTAAGTTGGAAACTTCCCTTAAAACTGAGATTGAGACAAACACAAGTGATGTTACTGATTTAAAAAGTGCAACTAGTCAGAATATAAACATTATTAATAACAGTTTGAATGATACAGCGACAGCGTTAAATGTTAATTGGACACCCGGATGGATAAACAATACAAATGGCGCAATTGTAGACAAAACGGCATTGGAAACAAACGAGCGACACAGTGATGTGATGTTTCTTAAAACAGGGACGGTTATAACCTATTCGTATGCTACAAAGCCATTGTATATTTACAGTTATGGTGCAAACAATTCGTATGTCGGCAGACTCACATACCTTTGGCCTAGTGCTGGATCGTCAGAAACATATACACTTTTGAATGATTTGTATATAGGATTAGATGTAAACGCAGGTGGAAGCACGGCGATTGACCCGACAGATTATGTTACACTCACATACAAAGCAACTTACAATGTAATTGATAGCCTTGATGACAGGGTTACAGCCCTTGAAGGTGGCGGCTCGGTTACCGTTGATAGTGCTTTGTCTGCATCATCGCATAATCCAGTACAGAATGATGCAATAACAAATGCAATAAATGCGTTACAGGGACAGATTGATGCGGCTGTTATTCCAACAGTTTCACCTGTGACTGTGACGGGTGGCAGTTCCTGCGTTATTATTGCCGCTTCAAATGCATCGGCTGAGGTTAAAGCAAATGCTAACTATGTTTGCACTGGTACAGATGACCAAACGATCATTAATGATGCAATCGCTTCGTTACCTGCTAGTGGCGGCGAAATTAAATTGACGAACGGCTTGTTTGTATTGTCTGCACCTATTATTATTTCACGGACAGTTAAAATTGTTGGAGAAGGCAGTGGACTTGCAGGCAGGGCATCATATACACCGACAAACGGAAACACATATAGTAATCTGTATGGCAGAAATGTTGGAGTTACAACGATTAGGGTTGATGCTGATGTTAAAGGGTTTCAGATTACTTCAAATGCCAAAATTTCAAACATTGAGTTCAGAGATTTTTTACTCCTTGGATATGGAAAAGACAGAGCATCGAAGCCTGGCTTTAGTTTTGAAGCAACAACTGACCTTGTGATGTTTGACAACGTAAGTGTTAATGATTGCTTTGTCGGTATATATCAAGACCCTACATATTACATGGATGCGCCGAACATCATTAATTCATCGTTCCAGTGGTGTGGGTGCGGTATGGTACTTCGTGCCGTTTATGGGCGCATATCAGGGAATTGCATTGCAGACAACAACGGCATAGGGGCATATGATGGAATTTCGGTAAACTGCGGTGGGATTATGTTGAAATCAGGCGGAAATATGCTTATTACAGATAACATTATTATCCGTCCAACGATATATGCTGATTCATCATTATCTCAGCCGGGCTGTGCTGTTCGTTTAGATTCAACTACCTTTGTTAATATTTCTGATAATATTATCGGATCAACACAAGGGAACAATATTGAAGCAACTAGCGCAACACATATCACTGTTAATGGCAACGCAATAATAAACCCCGGCTTGTCTGCAAATGCTAGTTATGAGTGCAACATTTACCTTGGCGCAAGTTGCGGTGAGTGGATAGTTACAGGCAATAGAATGGGAAAAGGAAATATTAGCGACAGTGGGACAGCGCTTTATCCGTTCTATAATTCTACAAACGCACGGGGCAGATGTGTAATTATTGGTAATATTTTCTATGGTGTTTCAAACGCACCGTATTACACCGATCAGACAACGGTTGTAGACAACAACGTTACATTTAGCGCATAATGTGTTGCTATAAGGGAAGTTATGCCGACAGACGAAACGTATAAAGAAGCACTAATTGGACTGCTTGAAGACACTATTGATTCATCCGATTACGAAAAAGCGTATACAGACGAACAGCGGCAAGCGTTTTAATGGTGGTTACGGAAATTAAATAAATCACTAAAGAAAAGGCTCATTTGCCTTTATAGAGCGGTGTGAAATATCGCCGCTCGACTTTCCGTTAAAAAATGTTGCTTTAAGTAACACTTTCAGTGAGGAGAATATGTTATCGGTTTTTGTAAACAGAAATGGTGATGTTTTATTCACCTACCCAAATGTAGATTTGCATCAAGGTGACCGTGTGAGACGCAACGGCAAGATTTATTTAGTTATCAGCAAAACTCTTGATGTACAAGGTGGATTCTACGAAATGATGCTCCATGAATCTGCTGAGGATTAAAGTAACATTTAAGTCACTGAAAGGTGGTGATCATATGAGACAGGAAAACAAATTGAACCAGTTAAAATCTGATGTTGAAATTTCAGAAGAAAGACTTGAAGCTGAAAAAGTAAAGCAGGATTCTAAAGAACAGCACCGTGAAAGTGATGATAAAAAGTAATTGATAAATAAAAAACTGCTCACATGAGCAGTTTTTTTATTTTGTAAAAAAGTGTTGACTGCATAAGTATATACTGATACAATGAATACATGACTTATGAAAGGAATGCATGAAACAATGAATGCGAAAAGAAGAAAACAAATCACAACAATCACAGAAAAATTATATGAAATCCAAACACAGCTTGATGATCTTTATGCTGATATTGAAGAAGTACAGGTTGATGAACAAGATTATTTGGACAACATGCCAGAAAGCTTCCAGAATTCAGTGCGATATGAAACAGCAGAAAACGCAGTAAGCAATTTGGATGATGCTGTTCAATACATGTCAGAAATCATTGATCAGATGAATGAATTGTCAACAGCATTAGAACTGGCAAGGGATGGAGAATGAAAAATAAACCACCTGTAAAGGTGGTTTTTATTTTGCAAAAAAGTGTTGACCATATCAGTATTTACTGATACAATAAAGGCAGATAAGGAAAAGGAGATATAAACATGAAAATCACAACACTGAAAGAAAGAATTGCAAAGGCACAGGAAAAGGTTGAAAAGAAGCAGAACACAATTACAAAGAAGACAGCACAGATTGAAAAAAAATCTGCGGCACTCACAAAGAAGTATGGCATTGATCCTGAAACATTCGATAAGTACAACAGAACAGGATTCAATGAAGAAGATGGACATGATATTTACTGGACAATGTGTGACATTGACAGCCTGAAAGAAGACATCAAGCGTGGTGCAAAAGAAATTGAAGCAACAAAGAAGACCATTGAAAAGTATGAAGCACAGCTTGCAGGTGAAATTGAACGTGAATCAATCCTGATCAGAGATATTCCAGAATCCATGAAGCGGATGCAGACAGAACTGGCTGAACAGTGGGATGCATGGGATATTGAAAGAAGAGAAAATCTGAAAGAAAAATATGCTGAACTTGGATACAAAGCATTCATCAAAAAGTACAAGTACAGTGGTTATGAATACATGTCAGTTACAGATGAACAGATTCATGAATCAAATCTGCGTGAAGCAAAGATGATGATCATCAATCTGTATTACAGAATCAAAGACATCACAGGTGAAGTCACAGACTGGAAGTATCTTGAACTTGGTGTAGGCGGCACAGCACTGAATGGTGTGGTAATCGGTAAAGAAGGAAGGGCATATGTAGAAAGCATTCTGGCAGGCGGTTACAACATTCAAAGATTGCATGTCAGGGTATTGGTACACGATAGAAGTTAAACCATCTGAAAAGATGGTTTTTCTTTTTGCCTTCAAAAACTTTCTGTCACAAACTGCGTTAAATTAACGCAATTCATGATATTAAGTTATCAGTAATTACTGATATAATTATAGTGTGAGGTAAGGAGTAAGTATATTCCTGATCCGCATGTGATCTTTGAAAAGTTAATTTCAGAAAAGGAGAAAAGCAAACATGATCAAGAAGAAACGCAGAAAAAAGCCGCAGAGTTATCAGCAGAAGTATCCAAGCACAGACACTTTTGAATGGTACAATGCCAATCCTAAAGGCAGGATCACAGGTGATTGTGTGTTCAGGGCATTCAGTCTTGCATTGGATCAGGATTACAATCAAACGGTCATGGAAATGGCTGAATTGATGTGTGAAACTGGTTGGGCATTGAATGACAAGTATGGTGAAGAAGAATATCTGAAGCGCAAAGGATGGATCAAACAGAAACAGCCAAGAAAGCCTGATAACACCAAGTACACAGGTGCAGAATTCTGCAAGGTTCAGCAAAAGTGGTTGCATGATGAATCATTACATGGTGCTGAATACAAAGATGGAATCATCATTGCACCAAGGATTCTGTGCCATATTGGTGGACATCACATGGTGGCAATTGTGAATGGTAAGGTGCATGATATATGGAACAGCACTGGTGGATGTATCGGTAACTATTGGATCAAGGAAGGGGATTGAAGATGCCTAAGTATTACAAGATTACATTCTGGAATCACACTGAAGATGACATTGAAATCAATTTCTATGGTTATAAATCATATCCAGAAGCTTGGAATGATTATGATGAAAAGAAAGCACTGTTTGAAAAGATGTTATCTGAAGGTGATTATGCAGATGGTAGTGTGTATGAAATGAGTGCAGAAGACTGTCATAGATTAGGGTATGGAAGATTCAAATGATCAAACAAAAAAGACCATCTAACGCAGGATGGTCTTTTTTGTGGGTTTGGTCTATGAGTGCCTAATTCAAGGGAGTCTACTACATCAATAGTATGTCCACAAATTAAGTGGACAATTCACCTGAAAATCATATTGAAATGGTCAGCTTGTCCACCATATGTCCACCACAGCCAAAATTAAGCCTGATTAAGCGTGATTACAGGAAATGATGATAAATGATTCATACCGTACAAGAATGGCTTTAAATCAATGTTTAAAGACCATCTGAAATGTCAGATGGTCAAGTGTAGTGATAATATGCTTACAATGCCTTCATATGCGGTATAACGCGTTCTTATGTGGTGTATGAATGAAGAAATGTTGATGTATCAATGGTTGAAGCTGTTTGTGGACATGTCCACATCTGTATTTGTCCACCAATTGTCCACCTGACTTTAAATTGTGGACACAATGCTTTCAAAAATGTTCACAGTATTGTCTGCCATTGCCTGTGTATCATGAATGTATGTCTGCAATGTGGTTTCTATTTTCTCATGCCCTAAACGCATCTGAAGGTTTTTCGGATGAACACCATTTTCAGCAAGCCATGTTGCGTGAGTATGTCGCAGACTGTGGTAATCAAATTTGATTCCTAATTCCTTCTGTATTGGACTTGAACAATATTTGAATCTGTCTGTATTGATCAATGATCCATCTTCTCTTATACACACCAGATTCACTGTGTCAGCATCATCATACACTGGTATCAATTCATGGATGTCATCTGTCAGGTGTCTTGTTTTGTACCTGATGAAATGTTCACCACATGCCAGTCTGATTTCCTTCTGCCTGATCTGTTCTTTCTTCAGTGCATCAATCAGTGTTTGTCCAATCTTGATTGTTCTTGCTGATGCGGCTGATTTTGGTGGTGCAAAGCACCATTTTGCTTTGATCTTTTTATCTGGTTTGTATCTGATCTGTTGCCTTGACACAGTGATTGTTCCTTTCTTCAGATCAATCATATCCCAAGTCAAACCAAGTGCTTCACCGATACGGAAACCAGTGTGGAATCCAATCATCAATGCAATGTGGAATTCATCACCAAAAGGAAATCTTTCAATGATCTGATGCCATTCATCTTTCTTCAGAATGATTCGCTTTCTTGGTTTATTTGCAATTTTAGGTGCTTTTACATAGATCATTGGATTTGACTGAATCAATTGCAGTGGTTCAATTGCATAATTCAGCGCACCTTTAAATGTGGACAGGATCAGATCAACGTGCTGTTTTGAATATCCTTTTTTCTTCTGATCATTCACAAATGATTGCAGTGTTGATGGATTCAGTGATTGCAATTTGTAATGACCAACAGCAGGCTTGATGTGATTGTTGATGATGCCTTTATATGATGATTGACTGTTTGGTCTTAAATTCACCATCACATACTGTTCAATCCATTGATCAAGATAATCTGACACACTGATTTCATTTGGTTTGTGGACTTGTCCACTGTTCAGATATTCTGCTAGTGCTTTTGCACCTGCTTCTTCAGCTTCCTTCTGCGTTTTGAATCCTGACTTTGAAGCGTGTTGCCGCTTTCCATCCACTTTTGCCATTTCAAAACGGTATTCCCAATTTGGTTTCTTCAGCTTTCCTTCCTTGTCATACTTGTTTTTATTTCTGTTTCTTGTTGATACCTTTGCCATTTTACTTTTCCTTTCCTAAAAGAACATGAATGTATTTGATCAGCAATTGTTCCTGCTGTTCTGTTAATTTGATGTCACCAATTTCACTGTCAAGAATATCTGCCAGTGTTTTTTGCTTTTTTATCAGATAATCAATGCTGACTTTATAGAAATCAGATAACTTCACTAAAACATCAAAAGGAATCTTTCTGATGCCTGTTTCATAATTGACAATTGCTGACTTGGTGCATCCGATATGATGACCAAGTTGTTCTTGTGTCAATTTGCGCTTTTTCCGCAGACATTTTATTTCCTGCCCAAGATTTTTATAAAAAATTTCTGTTTCCATTTTTCTTCACTTCCTGTCATCAGTTATAACCAGATGATACTATGTTTAATCACGTAGTGAAACATTATTGCAGAAAAGTACATAAAACTGTCACAAAATGAAAGACTGTTGTTGACAATGAAAAACCATAGATGTATATTTTTGTCAGAAAGGCAGGTGAAAAGAACTATGATTGATGCAAAAGTAATTAGGTATCCGAACCTATTGGCAGAGATTGCAAGAAGCGGTGATACATATTCAACACTGGCTGAACTGCTTCACATGTCTGTACCTTCTATTGCCAGAAGGTTAAACGGATCAATAGAATGGTCAAAGAGTGAAATAGACACATTATGTGACCATTACAAACAGCCATATGATTATTTGTTCAGCCATTGATGTTGTACACCATGAAGGAAGTATCAGAGATTTTGAAAACAAATGTGACTTATGTTCACAGGTTGCGGAAAGCAGGACTGCTTCCATGCATCAAACTTGGAACATATAAAGTCAGGCATCAGGCACTGGAAGAATTCCTGAAGAAGTTTGAAGGATATGATTTGACTGATCCTGAAGCAGTGAAAGAAGGTGATGGATATGAAACTGTATCAGCACCAAATTGACGGATTGAAAGCAACAGAAGGCATGAACCATGTTGCATATTATTGGGATATGGGATTAGGAAAGACTTTTGTTGGATCAGAAAAGATGCTTCAGCTTGGTGCAAGGGTAAATCTGATCATCTGTCAGAAATCCAAAATTGATGATTGGTATGAACACTTTGCAATGAATTATGGTGGTGACTATCTGATATTTGATCTGACAAATAAAGGACATTTTGAAGGATTCATGCATGATGCACTTGAAGATCAGTGGACAGAAATTGTCGGAATCATCAACTATGATCTTGCGTGGAGAAGGTCAGAATTGCTGAAATTAGAAGGATTTACACTGATGTTGGATGAATCATCACTGATTCAAAATGAAGCTTCTAAGCGTGCTAAAATGGTGCTGAAAATGCATCCTGCAAATGTGATTTTGCTATCAGGTACACCAACAGGTGGAAAGTATGAACGGTTATGGTCACAGATGCATCTGCTTGGATGGAACATCAGCAAACAGTTGTATTGGACACAGTATGTCAATGTTGAATATCTGGATACAGTAGGCAGAAGTATACCGATTGTCACAGGATATAAAAATGTTGACAGACTGAAGCGGAAAATGGCTGAACATGGCTGTCAATTCTTGAAAACTGATGAAGTGTTTGATCTTCCATTGCAGACATTCCAACAGATCAGGATTCCTTCTACCAAAGAATACAGAATTTTCAGAAAAGATAAGATTGTTCAAATAGGAGAAACAGAATTGGTTGGTGACACCACACTGACAAAAATGCTATATGAACGGATGTTGTGTGGTCAGTACAATGAAGCAAAACTGAAAGCATTCAGTGATCTGGTGGAAAGCACAGAAGATAGGTTGATTGTATTCTATAACTTCAATGAAGAACTGCGGAATCTTGAAACTATATGTATTGAACACAATAGAACACATGGCGCAGTAAATGGTTCAGTTAAGGATTTAAGAGCTTATGAAGAACATTCTGACAGCATTACATTTGTGCAGTATCAGGCAGGTGCAATGGGGTTGAATCTTCAGAAGGCAAACAAGATCATATACTTCACACTGCCATTGTCCAGTGAACTGTATGAACAGTCAAAGAAGCGCATACACAGGATAGGTCAGGAAAAACCATGCTTCTATTATCAATTGATCTGTAAAGGTACAATTGAAGAAAAGATTCTAAAGACATTGGACATGCGGCAGGACTTCACAGAAAAACTTTTTGAAAAGGATGATGCGAATTGTCACAGTTACAAATCTGGTCACTGATTGCACAAACTGCATTGAATTATATTTTTGTGTCAGTAATTACATCAAACAGCCAAAAACAAACGATTACTGATATGAAAACAGATTTGCGCAATACAAAAGATGATATTATGAATGAACTGAAGGACAGCAGGAAAAACATCATTGAAATGTTGGAACTGATCGAACAGCAACAAGGGCAGAACAAATGAAGGCAGAAAAGCAATTTGAAACAAAGGTGAAGACATTCTTGAAAGAAAAAGGCTGTTGGATTCTGAAAACATGGTCAAATGGAACACAGCGTGAAGGTGTGCCTGATCTTCTGATATGTTGCAAAGGTTTATTTATAGCAATTGAGGTTAAAGCGGAAAATGGCAAACCGTCAAAACTGCAATTGTGGAACATTGAGCAGATCAGAAAAGCAGGTGGCATTGCAATTGTGCTTTATCCAGACAAGTTTGATGAATTCAAGCACATGATTGATCTGTTAATGTCAGGCAATCCCAACAGTCATAAAATACAGTATGTATTCGATAGAAAGGAAAAGGATGAAACCAACAGAAGTACAGACAGCCGTGATTAAAAAGTACGGCAAAATCCTTCAGACATTTGTTGCCATTGAAGAAATGTCTGAATTGATGAAAGAACTGTCTAAGAACATGCGTGGTGAAAAAAATCATGATGCACTGGTTGAAGAAGTAGCAGATGTGTACATCATGCTTGATCAGATCATGACCATGTACAAATTGACAGATGAAGAAGTAACAGAAATGATTCATGAAAAGCTTAAACGCACAGAAGAAAGGTTGAAGGTGAAAACGAATGAATCTGTATGAACTGACAGCAGTTTATCAGCGGCTTCAGAATCAGATTGAAGCAGGTGAAGATGTAGAAGGCATTCTTGCAGTAATCGGTGATGAACTGGAATCAAAAGCAGATGGTTATGCACGTGTGATCAGAAACATGGAAGCGCAGGCATCTGCATTCAAGGAAGAAGAAAAGCGCATTGCAGAGAACCGCAGAAGGCTTGAAAATGGTATTGACAGACTGAAGCAGAATCTGTTTGACAGCATGAAAGCAACAGGCAAAGTGAAATTCAAGACTGATCTGTTCAGCTTTGCAATTCAGAAGAATGGTGGTGCTGATCCTGTGATTGTGGATGTACCAACAGAACAGCTTCCTGATGATTTGGTTCAGATCACTGAAAAACCTGATCTGAAGGCAATTGCGGCATACATCAAAGATACTGGTGATCTGACATATGCACATTTTGGTGAACGTGGTGAATCACTGCGGATTAAATAGGTATGTCATACGGTGAAGAATTTCTTGCAGATCATGCATATGAAATTGAACATGGTCTACCGATCAAAGAAATAATGATTCCAGAAAGGAAGGAAAGGAGAATAACAATGGCACAGAAAGTATTAATTCTTGGCGACAGTGGAACAGGAAAATCTGCTTCACTGCGGAACTTCAAACCAGAAGAAATTCTGGTAATCAATGCGGCAGGCAAACCATTGCCTTTCAAAAATCACTTTGAATGCATCACACCTTCATTTGAAAAGCTGACACAGGATGTCCTGAAGGCTATGGACAGCACCAACAAGAAAGTGATTGTGATTGATGATGCACAGTACATCATGTCATTCCAGTACATGCGCAGGATCAAAGAAAATGGATGGGATAAGTGGAATGATATTCAGGGTGATTTCTTCAACATCATTAAAGCTTGTGATTACATGCCTGATGATGTGATTGTGTACTTCCTGTCACATCTTCAGCGTGATGATGAAGGACATGAAAAGATCAAGACAATGGGTAAGATGCTTGATGAAAAGATCACCATTGAAGGTCTGTTTACCACTGTATTGAAAACAGCAGTAAAAGATGGTCAGTATTTCTTCCTGACACAGAACAGTGGACTAGATACCGTCAAGTCACCAATTGGAATGTTTCCGTCTTATGCAATTGAAAATGATCTGAAGTATGTTGATACAAAGATCAGAAACTATTATGAAATAGGTGATTACAAAGATGATGCAGAAGTTGAAAAGATGGATGAAGCGGTTAAAGCGGAAGATATTCAGAAGCCAGATTCAGATGGTAAACGTAGACGGAAAAGAAATGCCAGTGAAGCACAAAAAACCGTCAATGATCAGCCTGTACAGGGAAATGAAGGGGATGTCAGAGGAAGAAGCACTGTTGCATCTGTACCAGTTGAAGAATCAGCGGCAGAACAGCCAAAAACAAGGCGCAGAAAAGCCAGAACAGTGAAGGATGATGAAACACCTGCGGACACTGAAAAACCTTCAGAACAGCCTGAAAATGCATCTCAGAAAGCGGAAATTGCTGAAGTGGATAAAGGAACAGGTGCAATTGTTGGTGCAACACCAGAAGAACAGAAGGCAATTGATGCTGAAGAAGAACCGAAACGCAGGAGAAGAAGAAAAGCACGTACACAAGAAAGTGTATCTGTTCCTGCACTTGATATAAATGATGATGATCTGCCTTTCTAGGTGAATGTATATGTTAAGAAAGGTTTATGTCTGGAAGGAATCTGTTTATAAAAACGGATTCAAATGTAAATGTGGTAATCAGATTGCTGATGAAAACGGTAATGTGCAGGATGGCAAGATGCTGATTGAAGATTGTGGATTCAGAATGTATTGCTATTGCACTAATTGTTATCAGCCTGTTGCGTATCTGCGGAAAATGGAAATACCAGAAGATGCACATGGTTTGATGGGAAATATCACTGAATATGAAAGGAGAAAAATGAATTGATATGGCTATTGATTTTGAAAAATGGAATGCCGAATTTGGTGGTGCTAAAGCAGTAGAGGATTTGAAAAAGGCAAAGGATCAGGCAGGTGAATATGCAGAACTTCCTGAAGGTACATACACATGTAAGCTTGAAAAGCTTGAACTTGCTGAATCCAAAACAGGAAAACCGATGGTAAAAGCAATGTTCAGGATTTCTGAAGGATCACACAAAAAGCAGTGCATATTCTACAATGGTGTGATGGTGGCAAATGATCCTTCAAAGAATGGATTCATGCAACACAGGGTGCTTGAATTTCTGCGGTCAATGCAGGTACTTGATGAAGCTGACATTGACTTTGATGGAAACTTTGCACACTTCAATGATCTTCTTCTGGACATTGTTGAAGCGGCTGAAGAAGACGGTCTGAAGTTTGATGTGAAGACAGAAAAAGATGGTGAATACAATAAGATCACTATCACAGACACGTTTGAATGATAAATGAAACAACAGGAAAGGCAGTTGAAAAACACTGCTTTTCCTTCAATAAAGGGTGAATATGAATGTTGAATTTCTATGACTTTGAAGTGTTTAAACATGATTGGTTGGTGGTCATTATTAATCCGATCAATCAAACAAAACATTTCTGTTACAACAAACCAAAAGCATTTAAAAAGTTTTATGAAGAAAGAAAAGATGAAATTTGGGTTGGATATAACAGCAGATCATATGACCAGTACATTCTGAAGGCAATAGTTCTTGGATTTGATCCATATGAAGTCAGTGATTGGATCGTTAACAAAAAGCGTAAAGGATGGGAATATTCCAGTCTGTTTAATAAAGTACAGCTTTACAATTATGATGTCATGCCTTCAAAGGGATACAGTTTGAAACAGCTTGAAGGATTCATGGGTAATGACATGCGTGAAACATCTGTGCCATTCGATATTGACAGGAAGCTTACAATAGAAGAAATTGCGGAAACGGTTAAATACTGCACACATGATGTTGAACAGACATTGGAAGTGTTCATCAGGAACAAAGCAGATTTTGATGCACATATGAACATGCTGAAAACATTCAACCTGCCAATGCGAAACATCAGCAAAACACAGGCACAGCTTTCTGCACTGGCAATTGGATGTGTGCGGAAAGACTGGTTTGATGAATGGGATTATTCAATCATTGACACACTGCAAATCAATAAGTACAAACATATTGTTGACTGGTACATTGATCAGCGTGAAGTGCGTGATTATGATGCTTCACTGTCAGTTGATGTGTGTGGTGTACCACATGTATTTGGTTGGGGTGGTTCACATGGCGCACCTGCTGAACCTATTCACAGAAAAGGATTGATTCTGCATGTGGATGTGACTTCATTCTATCCTTCAATCATGATCAAATATGACATGTTGTCCAGAAACGTACAGGATAAATCAGTGTACAAAAAGATTTATGATACACGTGTGGCATTGAAGAAGGCAGGAAAGAAGAAAGAACAAGCACCATATAAAATCATCCTGAATGCCACATATGGAATCAGTAAAGACAAGTATTCAGCCGCATATGATCCAAGAAGGGCAAATGAAGTGTGTGTGAATGGTCAGTTGCTTCTGATTGATCTTCTGGAACATCTGGAAGGACATTGTGAACTGATCCAATCAAACACAGATGGTCTGATCATACAGATACCTGACACTGATGAAGCATTCAACACAGTGGATGATATCTGCTATGAATGGGAAAGCAGAACAGGCATGAAGCTTGGTTTTGATGTGATCACTGAAATCTGGCAGAAAGATGTGAACAATTACATCTTCAGATTTGAAGATGGTAAATTGGAGCGCAAAGGTGCATATGTGAAAGAACTGAATGAACTGGATAATGATCTGCCAATCATCAACACTGCACTGGTTAATTACATGACCAGAAACATTCAGATTGAAGATACAATATGTCAATGTAATGATCTGAAGCAGTTTCAAAAGATCGTGAAGATTCAAGGTAATTATCTTCATGCATGGCATAATGGAAAAGAATTAAATGAAAAAACATTCAGGGTATTTGCATCAAAAGATGATTCAGATACCTATATCGGAAAAGTGAAATATGATGGAAAACCAACAGGTGATAAATTTGCAAATACACCTGATCACTGTTTCATTGATAATAGTGATGTGAGTGGAAAGAAAGTACCGAATAAGCTTGATCGTCAGTATTACATTGATCTTGCAAAGAAAAGATTGGAGCAATTCGGTCAGAGGTGAAGACAACATGTATCAGCTATTCAAGGGATATGTTCCGACAAAAAACAAGCAATGCACAATGTCATTCAAAGGAAAGTCATCAGAAGAATTGCTGAACCTGCGTGATATAAGCAATTACAGTGAATATGCAGGTATTCTGAATGACAACACTGTTCTGATTGATGTTGATGATTATGACCAGTCAGAAATCCTGATGCGCATTGTAGAAGAAAAAAATCTTGCTTGCAGAGTATACGAAACAACAAGGGGAAAGCATTTCCTTTTCAAAAATGAAGGCAGAATTGAAAGAAACCACACTGGTACATCATTAGCCTGTGGTCTGAAATCAGATATAAAACTAGGATGCAGAACATCATACAGTGTGCTGAAATACAAGAACAAAGAACGTGAGATCATATATGACATATTTGATGATGAAGAATATGATCCTGTTCCAAAATGGTTACTACCAATCAAGACTGGTGTTGAATTCATTGATATGGAAGAAGGGGATGGTAGGAATCAATCACTGTTCAATTACATTCTGACACTTCAATCAAACGGTTTCAGCAAAGATGAAGCAAGGGAAACCATCAGCATCATCAATGATTATGTTCTGAAAAAGCCGCTGTCAAAAAAGGAACTGGAAACAATCACACGTGATGAAGCTTTTCAGAAACCAATCTTCTATGATGGGAAAGCATTTCTTCATGATAAATTTGGTCTGTTCCTGATCAGTGAATACAACATCATCAAGATTGGTTCAGTGCTTCATTACTTCAAAGGTGGTGTGTATGTTCCTGCAAACATTGATGGTCTGATGATCAAGCATATACCAAACCTGAAGCAACAGCAAAGGAAAGAAGTATTGTCATTCATGATGGCATACATAGATCAGAATACACCAGTCAGCAGTGCAAACTTCATTGCCTTCAAAAATGGCATATATGATGTCAGTACAGATACACTTGAACCATTCAGCAAGGATAAGATCATGACAAACAAGATTGACTGGAACTACAAACCAGATGCATACAGTAAACTGGTTGATGATACATTGAACAGTCTTGCTTGCAATGATAAAAAGGTTAGAATGCTTCTGGAAGAATTGATTGGATACACGTTTTACAGAAGAAACGAATTGCGAAAGGCATTTATGCTGAAGGGTAAAAGGCACAATGGTAAATCAACATTCATTGACATGATTGCAAATCTGCTTGGAGAAGACAATATATCATCATTGGATTTGGCTGATCTGTCACATGAATATAAAGCCGCAGGATTGTTTGGAAAGCTTGCTAATCTTGGTGATGATATTGAAGATGAATTCATTCCGTCAGCAGGCATATTCAAAAAGATTGTCAGTGGTGACAGAATGAATGCAAATGTCAAGTTTGCCGCACCAATTGAATTCAATCCATATTGCAAAATGATCTTCAGTGGCAACACCATTCCAAGACTGGGAAGGGGAAGGGATTCTGATGCAATCATTGACAGACTGATCATTGTTCCATTCAATGCTTCTTTCAACAAAGGAACAGCAGGATTTTCACCATTCATAAAATATCAATTGCGTGCGCCAGAATGCATGGAATATCTGGTGAAGATAGGCATTGAAGGATTGAAAAGAGTGCTTCAGTCACAAGGATTCACTACCACAGAAGGCATTGATAAGGAACTGGAAGAATATGCAGAAGCATTGAATCCAATAACCACATTCTTTGATGAAGTTGGTGACAGTCTGGAACATGAACCGACAAAGAAATGTTACAGAAGGTACAATGAATTCTGCATTGAAAACGCAATGAAGCCAATCAGTCATGTGGAATTCAGCAAGCAGGTGAAAGACAGATTTGGATATGAAATAAAAACAGTCAGGGTGGATGGTAAACCAACAAAGATATTTGTGCAGAAAGCAGGTGAACAAAAATGAAGGTTGCAATCTTACATGCAAACAGGGGAAAAGTGCTTGAAAATGATGTGAATGAATTCATCCAGAATAAACATGTCATTGACATCAAGTATCAGTCTGTGGTGCATCACACAAATGGTTATGATGTGATAAATGACAGGTGCATGATCATGTATGAAGAAGGTGAATCAGATGACTGATGCAGAACTGAAAGCAATCATTGAAAAAGCCGCTGAAGAAGCGGCAACAAGGACACTGAATAAATTGAAGAATGCAGGCAGAATTACATATGTGTTCAGTAACAGCTTCAAGAAGACTGAAGAACTGTTGTATTTGTATCCAAAACTGCCTGTGGATCATCCTGAACGGATCAGAATTGATAAAGCAATGGAGAAGATACAGGATGATGAATATTGTGATGTGATCAGAAGCAGGTACTTTGACGGAATGTCAATTGTGGACATCAGCAACATATATGACTGCAAATACCAGAACATCAGCAAGAAGCGGAATAAGCTTGTGAAGATGCTTGCATCAGAACTGTTTCCTGAAGATGTGCTGAAAGAAATATTAGAGAAGTAAAAGAAAAAGCACTGTTCCCCGACCAACAGTGCTTTTTCCGTCATAGAAAGGAGATTTCAATGCCAAACGCAAGTATGCCCATGATCCACAGAAGGACAAACAAAGTATAACATAAAAAATCAGAAAATTACAAAAAATGTATTGTATATCAGTATATACTGTGATATATTATAGGTGTCAAAGATAAGGAGATAAGAACATGACAGTAAAGGACAGCAGAGGATTCACAATTAACGTTCATGAGGCATCGGACGTGTTAGGTATCACAATGGATACATTCGGAGAGGTAAAGGGAATGACGGTCGAATATCACGGCTGTGATTGCAACAGCAAAGGCGGATGCTTGGTAATTCTGACACGTGATCTGGTTAATCACGTTTACCCAAAAGGCACGTATGTATCATTCATCTGAGAAGAAAGGGATGATGAAACAGCCGCTGAATAAAGCGGTTTTTTTACTGCACAAAACTTTCTGTCACAGATTGCGGTATTATTACATCATTTCATGACATTAAGTTTATAGGTAATTACTCATAACATATCAGTATAGAAGGAAGGTAAAAGACATGAAGAAAGATGAAATTATTTTTGCAGGAATGGTCACTGGTATCATACCATTCATGATTGTGTACCTGCTGATGCAGGTTGTTGTGTGGGTGATTGGATTATGAGTAAATTTATCAATCAGATCAGAAAACCTGCATCCTGTTATACCTGCACACATAACTGTATTATCAATGAAGATGCAGATGATGAATGGTGGGGATGTGATGAATTATATGGTGTACCAGTGGGAACAAATCCACCATATGATGAACCATGTGATTTTTACAATAAGGATCATGAACGGTTCAGCAAGTTAGAAAGGAAAGAAGAATGACTGAATACATCATGAAAAGTAGTCCGATTCTTGAATCTGACGGCACACCGATTGAGGTAGTGGGCGAACTGATACGGTGCAAGGATTGCAAGCACTATGGAACTGACATGAATCGTATGAACTGCAATGTGTTTTGTTGCTCAATGCCAGAAAACGGTTTCTGTTCAATGGGAGAGAGGAAATAAGAATGACTGACTATGTAAGCAAAGAGGAATTAGAAGAATTCTTTGAAGGTATTACGATTACTGTTGCAGGAAGAACAAGAGCTGAAGCGATAAGAGATGTTTTAAAAGCTGTTTATAACGGAATTATGAAACTGCCGACAGTCGATGCAGTACCAGTCATAAGGTGCAAGGATTGCAAGTATTATCAACATGGGAAAAATGCAGATGATTGGTTATGGTGCATGATGAACCATCATTACACGGATGAAGAAAAGTATTGCGCTTGGGCAGAGAGGAAAGAAGAATGAAAGTATATGTGATAACAAAAGGTGCTTATTCTGATTATTCAATTTATGGTGTTGCACTTGATAAAAAACGTGCTGAAACACTGCGTAAATTTATCAGTGATAAGTATGATGAAGGAATGATTGAAGAATACGATACTGATACATTTGAACCATTACATGCAGGAAAAAAACCGTATGAAATTTATTACCGTAATAATGGTACAAGGCATTGTCATCTGATGACATATGATTTATATGCATTCAATTCTAAAGTACGTAAAGACAGAGCAGGCGGTTATACGGTTAATGTGTGGGCAACAGATGAATATCATGCATTAAAGATTGCTGATGATAAATTAGCTGAATACAAATATAGAAAGGCAATGAAAGAATGAGGTATAGCAATAACATTTATGATGTTCAAAAAGAAAGATCACTGATCTTTCCACCTGACAGAATTGCATTTTTGAAAGGCAGTGATTATGTTGCAAAAAATGATAAAGCAGTATTTGAGGAATACAGAAACAAGCAGATCACTATCACGGAAGCTTGCAAAAGGATTGCATTTAATAACAGTCTACCAGAAGTTAGTCAAAAGGCATTTTTAAATGAATTTAAAACACTTGGATATGCATATGGCAGAAGGGAATACAAATGAAAAAGGGTGATACAGTATTGATTCCTGCAAAGGTTGATGCAATGCGTAGGTTTATCAATACACATCAGATCAGGGTGAAGATCGGTGAAGAATTGGTGTGGATAGATGCTGAAAATGTCATTGAATCTGGTATCATAATGATGGATGAACAAGATGACTGATTTGATAGGTACAATAGTAGGTTTGCTGTTACTGTTTGCATGGTTTTGGATGGTGTCAGTAGTAAACATGATGGGTGGTGGGCATCCATGATAATACTTATGATGATAATACTAATGATGATAATCATTATTATGCTGATATTCACGTTCACATTAGCAATTATTGCGGCACGTGCAGATAAAGAAATGGAAAGGATATGGAATGAAACCAATAAACATTGAAGCAGATGAACAGATGGTAAAAGCCGCTGTAATGATCAGCAAATACTGTACGGATCATGAAAATTGTATTGGATGTACTTTCAGCTTCAGTCAGGTGTGTTTGCTGAAATGGACAAAACCAGATGGATGGAATCAGTCACTGTCAAAGGTGATGGAAAGAAGAAAACAAAATGCCAAAAACAAATTATGATCGGTTCATTGAACAATTGAATGAACATGAACTGGCATGGTTTATCATGCATGATTCTTTTCACAACAGATGTAATTATTGCACTGAATATTCAAATCCTGATTGTGATGAATGTTGCTTGGAACATATAGCAGAATATTTTATGCAGGAAGTAGACTGTGAAAGAATATCATGATATACTGACATACAGGATGGTGAAAATATGAAGAAATCAAGTGAAGCAAAAATTAGAGCGGCGGCAAAATATGATAAAGCCAATACCAAAAGTGTATTTCTGAAACTGAATATCAAGACAGATGCAGATATTCTGGCGCATCTTGAAACAGTGGGAAATAAACAGGGATACATAAAGAATCTGATCAGAAATGACATGCAGACCGTTGAAGCAGTCAACACAAAAGAAATCATCAGCGGTGACTTCATTGAAGGTGAATATGTGACTGTACGCATTGAGGGAAATGTGTATGAAAGAAAGGTCAGATACAGTGCAGAACATGGTGATCTGTTTATAACCATCAAGCGCAAAGATTATCTATATTGTGAATTCAAATGAACTGCCAGAAAAGGCAGTTTTTATTTTGCATTTAATTGTCAGAACAATCTTTCTAGTTTTACTTTTTATATCAGTATTTACTTATAACGCATATCGGTATATACTTATAAATGTAAGGAACAGCACAACAAATTGAAAGGAACTGATTGAAATGAATTACATGGTTAAATGGATGGAATATGATAAAGGACTTGAAAGGGAAATTGAATGGTCAACGTATTTTGAAAGACAAGCTGATGCAATCAAATTTGCTGAAGAACAAAAGAAAAAAGGATTCAAGGGAATCACATTAAAATTCTTATAAGGAAAGGAAATGAACAACATGACAATGAATGAAATGAAAGAAATGTTATCAAATGCAACACTGGCTGATCTTCTGGAAGAATGGGAACTGACATCCAAGATCAGTGATCCTGAAATTGCAACAGTACGTGGATGGCTGATGGATGAACTGGAAAGCAGAAATCCTGAAGCATTCAATGCTTGGCTTGATCAGGATGAACCAGAAGATGAAGATTTAAGAACATTCATGACTGCATAAGCAGTCATTTTTCTTTTGTAAAAATTCATGTTGACTATATCAGTATTTACTGATATATTATGTGTGTACCACAGATAAGGAGATAAGGAAATGAAAGAACAGAGTTTAAAACCAGTCATTGAAAAACTTGAAAGTTATTTTTCAAAAATTAACGATAAATTCTACAATGGAGAACTTCAGAAGGCAGTTATCACTGTATCACCTGACAACACAAAAGGTGCTTATGGATGGTGTACCAGTTGGAAGGCATGGAAAGATTCTGACAATCAGGATGAAGGATATTATGAAATCAACATCTGTGCAGAATACCTGTCAAGACCGTTTGAAGATGTGATTGGAACACTGATGCATGAAATGGTTCATCTGTATAACTTGCAGAATGGTGTGAAGGACACAAGCAGAGGTGGCACATACCACAACAAGAAATTCAAAGAAGCGGCTGAAGCACATGGTTTACTTCCTGAAAAAGATGAAAAGTATGGATGGATCGGAAGAAAGCTGAATGATGAAGCAAAAGCATTTGTGGAAAGCTTGCATGAAACAAAGTTTGATCTGTTCCGTGAAACACCTACCAAGATCAAAGGAACATCCAAACAGTCAAGCCGCAAATATGTGTGTCCGTGTTGTGGATTGATCATCAGGGCAACAAAAGAAGTGAAAGTAATGTGCATGGAATGTGACATGCCGTTAGAACTGGAAGCCGCATGAAGCGGCTTTTTCGTTTAATTTGGCTATTGTATTATCAGTATATACTGTTATAATAGAAGGTGTAAGGAAGGTATAGATCATGAATAAAGAGTTAGTAAAGATTCAGAAGAACGGAACAAAGATTTGGAAGATCACTGAAAAGTGCATGAAGTGCAATGGTAAGGGATACATTCCGTATTATGCACAAATTGATGATGGTGTGTGCTTTGACTGCAAAGGTACAGGTTTAGTTTCTTGGGAAGAAGAAGAATTAACACCTGAAGCGCAGGCAAAGCAGGATGCAATCAGAAAGGCTGAAGCAGAAAAACGTGCGGCAGAATATATGGCAAAAGAAATTGATAGATGCCATAGACAAGCACTGATTGAAAACAAATGGTTTGATAAACATCAGGCTGAAGTTAATGCTTCAAAATGGCAAGGTGAAGTTGGTGATAAGATCACTGTTAAAATCATCAACAGCAGATCAACAGAATTTGAAACACATTTTGGATACAACACACTGCATATGTACATTCACATCATGAAAGATGAAGAAGGAAACACATACACTTGGAAAACGCAGAATCCGCTTGGATATTACGTTGAAGCAGATGAAAGACATTGTTCAATGATTGATAAAAAGGGTAGATGTTGGAACTGGTATTGCATTGAAGATGATGAAGCATTCATGATCACAGGCACTGTCAAAGAACATACAACATACAATGATGTAAAACAAACAGTGTTGACAAGATGCAAAATTAAAGCCGCTGAATAAAGCGGCTTTTTTCATGCATTAAAGACTGCCAAATGCAAATAATAAGGACATGAAAAAATCATTGGTTATTCTATCTATAATCGTATCTATAACCGTATTGTTTGCAGTACCTGCATCAGCAAAGCATTGTGATGTCCAGAGTGGTGACAGCATGTGGCGCATTGCGCAAAGGTACAATGTGCTTTTCAAAGAAATCCTTGATTTGAACAGGCATTACAAAGATCAAGACATGATCCATCCAAATGACAAAGTGCATCTGCCTGATGAAGACACTGGCACATCCACTGTACAAGACGGAAAAGCCGCACAGAATGCACAGAAAGCTTCAGGTGATACATCATCCACACAAGCTGAAGAAGTGCTTCAATTGGTCAATTCTGAACGTCAGAAGGCAGGTTTAAAACCACTCACACTGTCAGAAGAACTGACATCAATTGCAAACACAAAAGCAGAAGACATGGCTGAAAATAATTACTTTGATCACACATCACCAACATATGGTTCACCATTCCAGATGCTTCAGCGATTTGGTGTTTCATATTCATCAGCAGGTGAAAACATTGCCGCAGGTCAGAAAACACCTGAACAGGTAATGAAAGACTGGATGAATTCATCTGGTCACAGGGCAAATATCCTGAACAAAGATTACACACAGCTTGGTGTTGGATATGTTGAAGGTGGTTCATACGGTACTGAATGGGTGCAATTATTCATCAGACCATAAAGCATTCTGACGGTGATCAGAATGCTTTTTCTTGTTTCATTCGTGGGTATTTCATTTTCATGAATCTGTTCTATGATTATGTTGGAAAGAAGGTGCATTTTATGAAAAATACAGAGTATTGGAAAAGGTGGGCAGTTGCCGCAGGTGTCAGGGCAATCAAAACAATGGCACAGACTGCGCTTTCACTGCTCACAGTGGGTGTTGCTATTGAGGAAGTAGCATGGATCAATGTTGCTTCTGTTTCGCTTGTAGCAGGCATTTATTCACTTATCACAAGCATTGCAGGACTGCCTGAAGTAGAGGTGACAGATGATGCTGACAGCGAATGATTCAGTGTCTATTGCACTGATCATTTCCATTGTGTCACTTGCCTGCACATTAATATCAACACTTGGTGGATCAAAGAAGCGGCAGAAGGATGACATGGAAGCTGAAATTGAAAAACGTGCAATAGTGAAAGAAGAATTTGTGAAGGTAAATTTCAAACTGGATGAATTTTGCCGCAGGCTTGAAGAACTTGGAAAGAAGTATGATGTTCTTGAAGATCATGAAAAGCGCATCACAATTCTGGAAAACAAAGTGAAGTGATTATGCATGGCAGGCAGACCAAACAAATATGAATCGAATGTGAAACCAAGATTCAATGAAATACTTGAATGGCTTCAATTAGGTGCTACTGAAAAAGAAGTTGCTGAAAATTTAGGTGTAAACCAGAAGGTTTTTTGCAAATATAAACAGCAATATACCGAATTAAATGACTTGATTAAAAAAGGCAGAAAACAGCCTGTTCAAGCCATAAAAGCGGCATTATATAAAAAAGCAATAGGTTTTGAATATACCGAAAGTAAGTTAATTGAAGATGATGAAGGGCATTGGAAAAAGGAAACATACAGAAAGCAGTCACTGCCTGATCCGACAGCCGCAATGATGCTTCTGAAGCATTGGGATAAAGATCAAGAATGGACAAGTGATCCTGCATCATTGAAGATTAAAAAAGAAGAACTGGAACTGAAAAAGAAACAGGCAGAAAATGAAGAATGGTGATATATGAAAATTGAAGCAGGACAGATTTTATATGATCAGTACGCAGGACAGGGCATTATCATTTATGGACAACCTGCAAATGATCAGATCACATTACTTTCATCAAAAACAAATGGAAAAGTAACAGGCACATCTGTGCAGTTATTGCAGAACATTACTGATGTTGGTATTACAATTGATGGAAAAATGAATGCAAATTATTTTGTAATATCTAATGGGCAGGCACTTGGTGTAAGGTGTGGAATTGATGAATGGTCAGTACCAAGACAGAATGCATGGTTATATTATGCCTTAATGAAAAACGGCAAAACAGAAGTTGGTATGGACAATAATTTTTGGTATACACCAAAAGATGTTGTATTTGCCTGTTCACCTGCAATGGTGCTGATGAAAGATGGATCAGATGTTTATTACATATCACCTAATGCAGGCAATTCAAAAGCAAATGCAAACACACAATCAATGCTGATCAGGACAAAAGAAAGATTTGCTTTTGCGGTATGTAAAGGTAAATTAACACCTGTACAATGTAGGGCATGGGTAAAAAGCATTGAAGGCATTCAGGATTTAATTTTTATGGATTCAGGCGGCAGTACATGTTTAGAAGCAAATGGTTCAATGGTGGTTAATACAACACGAAAAATCAGCAATGCATTAGCTTTTTATCACAAAGGAGAAAATAACATGCCTAAAACAATGAATGGTATTGACATTAGTAATTGGCAGTCAGATTTAGATTTATCAAAGATTGCATGTGATTTTGTAATCGTAAAAGCAACAGAAGGTGTTGGTTTTGTGGACAAATCATGTGATAAATTCTTTCAGCAAGGT
>JAEIGA010001139.1_pt1 | contig 40752 bp, 63 predicted proteins | sample 9270691 | NCBI WGS metagenome assembly JAEIGA01 (sample SAMN17057246, study PRJNA624740) | gut metagenome | biome: biome; isolation source: fecal sample | host: Bos grunniens | place: China: Xizang | collected 2019 | reverse complement strand
CTTGGTTACATCCAAAGAACGCCGAACTATAACATCAAGAATTGCAGGACATCCCACAAATTGTGTGTGCATTATCAAAAAATCGGAGCCTTTGCCAGATGATTATGAGGAAATTGAGGATGAATTTGACTTTTAGTGTAAGCGTGTATACAGTTGTGTGCGGTAAAAATACATCTCTTATATATAGAGAATATATATATCAAAAGCATAAGTATATATATTTCTCTCGCGTATAGATAAAAATATAACCGATTACACCGTATACACCGATTACAAAACACCAAAAACCTAATAAAATCAAGGGGTTTACCGTTTACACTTTTGTTAACACTTAAAAATAAAACTGTCTACAAAAATAATTTTTATAATAAATTTGTGTAAAAGTGTTGACAAATGATAATAAACGATGTATATTATAATCACCAAATAAATAAAGGGGAACAAAATTTATGAGATTATGGCACAACTCTCTGCTACCATACCTTCCTGATGCACAGTTTAGGGGGCAGTACAGAGAAATGATGGCGATTTTGAGGGATTGGAAGTACAAAGGTAAAACCAATCACTTACTTATCAACAAAGTAATGGAATATCCGAAGAATGACTTTGTGAGATATGTCCTTGAATACGAGGTTGAGTATCACAAGAGATATGGCAAGTGGCTTATAAAGGCTTGGGAAGAATTTAAAGCTTTTGATGATACACCGATTGAAGAGAGAAGCAACGGATTTTTTGACGGTTGGCATAACAAAGAATATCTGCGAGTATGTATGGCTAACCTTTATGAAAAACATTTCTTTGGTGTTGGCAAGTCAAGGATAACCGATGAAGAGTGGGAAACACTTTGCAGAGGGTACAAAGAGATTACAGGAGAGGAGTATGTGATATAGTGTCCAGACGATACATAACACCCAAAATAAAACACTCTAAAAGCAGAAAATACAACGGCAAGTGTGAAGGTTGCGGACAACCTAAGGCATTAAATGAAGTGTTTTGTTATGTTGACGATGTAAACCCTGCTATCAACTACAATTCGCCTTATTTGTGCAGAGAGTGTTATGAAAAGAGGTATGGTAAAAATAGATAGAAAAGAATTTTTACAAATCTGTCAAAAGGTATCTGTACTTCCTGAAACTACAATGCATACAAAAACATCAATACCGCCTGAATTAACAGTTTTGTATGACGGAATACAGTTTTACCCGACAGGTTATGAAATGACCTTTAAACAGGGAATTTCGCAACATACAGCAATATTACACGATATGAAAGCTCATAGTGTGGTATATGCTGACTTAGACAAAGTAGAAAAATATAAGGAGTAGTTACTATGATTGAAATTTTCAGTAGTTTCGTATCAACAGCCGTGTTCTTTGGCGTATTGCTCGGACTCGGTATCATCTTTGAAAAACAGCTTATCACACTTGAAGATAGGTTTGACAAATGGTTTGAGGGGGTAAAGAAAAATGTTCGTAAGCAGAAAAAAGTTAAAAGCTCTCGTTGATGAGAATATGGCTCTCAAAAAGCATAACCGTGAGCTTATGGCTGACAATGAGCGACTCTCTGACAGCAACCTCGATTTATGGTGGGATAACAAAATGCTCAGGCTGTCAATGTGTAAAAAGCAGAGACAAAAGTGTGGGGAGTATTTTTATACAAGGGGGAAAAGAAATGATACTTAAAACCAAAAGAATATTAAGCAAGAACATAAACAAAATTAAGGTTCCGAGTGAGTTTGTCGAGAATCCGCCAAAGCCTGAAAAGCTCATCGTCAAGACAGCAAAGTTCTTTGAAACAGGTGAGCTTGAAAAGATATATGTTGATGAGGAATTTAATTTGCTTGATGGATATTGCAGTTACCTGATAGCAACTACTCTCGGTAAAAAGAAAACCAAGAAGAAAGTCAAAATCATTATGGTGAGAGATATTGCAAAGGGTGGTGTGAATAATGCCTGAATACATAGAGCGTTGTAAGTGTGAAACTTGTTTGTACAATAAAAACTGTCAATTTCTCGCAACACATAGACGTGTGATTGTTGAAGGTTGTACAGCGTATAAAAACTCCGCTGATATGGTTGAGGTTGTCAGGTGTAAAGATTGTGCTTTTGGAAAAGATGATGAGTTCGGCATGGTGCTGTGCTTCTGTCGAAATGCACCGTGGGACAATAAATACGTTGACTATTTTACTATGCCACCATTGGCTTATTGCAGTTACGGCAAAAGGAAAGAAGGTGCTGAGGAATGAAACCTGAAACTATAAAAACAATATTCTGCATTATATCAATAATTCTCATTACATATTGGAAGATGTTCGGAGGGTAAGAATCGTGAAAGATAAGGAGATTATAAAGGCTTTGGAGCATTGTATGAGCGATAATCCACCTTGTACGACCTGTAAATATGATGGCGACACCATTACAGTAGATGAATGTATGGGTGAATTGATGAAAGATGCCCTTGACCTCATCAACCGCCAAATGGCGGAAATTGAAAGCAAAAACGATTTAATCCATAGGCAAAGCGATGTTATTTCTGAGCAAAAGGAAAAGCTCGAAAGAATATATGCCGAAGCGGTCAAAGAGTTTGCGGAGAGGTTGAAAGAATTAAAGAAAAACAGCACTATGGATAGCCGAATATATACTTCAGAAATGGTCGACAACCTTGTAAAAGAAATGGCGGGTGAGGGTTGATGAACTGCCGTTTTTCAAACAAGCAAGTGAAAAAAAGCAATGACTATGACAGAGGTGTAAATTCAGGCGTTGACAGTATGATGTTGATGTTCACTTATGTTCTCAGCAGATACGGATATAAGGGTCCGAAAATACAACAGATTGTCAAAAGTATAGAAGATGTTGCTGATAGCATAAACAAAGGCTATATGACACATCAAGATATTGAAGACATCTTGTGGGATGAATACAAAATCCGAATGAAGAAGCGCAAAGAATGGTTGCAAGGGAGTTTAGACGATGATTAATTGTGAAACTTGTGCAAAGAAAAAGCATTGTTTTGTGAAAGAATTTAAGGTTGAACAGTGCGAAGATTATATACCGGAAGGAAGTGTACCAATGATTAAAGATTCAGGAAACCGAAGAGAATTTGAGACGGGAGCAAAAAGAGATTGTGCAGAGGGTAAAGGAAGATTTGACCTTTTGCCGTGGGCGGCACTTATGGAAGTTGCAAAACATTGTGAAAATGGTGCGATGAAGTACGGAGAACATAATGTTGATAAAGGTTTGCCGATAAGTTCTTTTATGGACTCAGCTATGAGACACCTTGCAAAACATATTGACGGTTGGACTGATGAACCTCACCTTCTTTCAGCTGCTTGGAATATCTTGTGGGCGATACAAACAGAAATTAAACACCCTGAACTTATAGATATTCCTTGGAAAGATGAGAAATTGACAAATGAAGATAGTTGTGATAAAATAACTATTACAGGGTGATTTTTTCATAGTGACCTCCTTTCTTTGAATTGACAGCTCGGAAAGACGAGAAGTGCCGTGCAGGGTGAAAGTCAGACTTGCACGGTGCGAAAATTTAAAACTCAGGAGTTGATACAATATGCAGTTTAACAAGCCGATTGTGTCGGCTCTTTTGTGCTTTTGTGGGGTGGTAGGGTGAATAACGAAAACCTTATACCAAACAGTCAGAGAAGCCCGAGTGAAGTTAGAGAAAACGGAAGAAAGGGCGGAATAAAATCAGGCCAAGTCAGACGAGAGCAAAAGACCTATCGAGAAATGGCAAAGGCTATGCTGTCTGCTACAATAACCGATGAAAACATACTCAACGAGTTAAAGGCTTATGGAATATCAGAAACCGATGTAAAAGCATACACTTTGCTCGGAATGATTAAGGCAAGTGGTAACGGCTCACATAATGCTTTTGATAGACTTATGATTTTACTCGGTGAGGAAACCCAAACAACAACAAGTGAACAAGAGAAACAAGCTAACCTGTTGAGTGCTATAGAAAAGGCGGTAAAGAATGGAGATTAAGAGTTTTTCGCCTAAGCAGACTGAAATACTTCGGTTTGCTTATAACGATGAAGAAACACTTATCTGTGACGGTGCTGTCAGAAGTGGTAAAACTATTGTGATGTCATTTGCTTTTGTTCTTTGGGCTATGTCTAACTTTGACAAGTGTAACTTTGCAATTTGTGGAAAGACTGTAAGTAATGCAGAAAGAAACATTTTGCGACCATTTCAACAAATCGAGGGTATGCCTTTTACTCTGCAATACAAAATCAGCAACAGAATGTTGACCGTCAAGTGTGGGGAAAAGGAAAATTATTTCTACCTGTTTGGAGGTAAAGACGAAAGCTCGTATGCTCTTATTCAGGGCTTAACTCTTGCAGGAGTTTTATTTGATGAAGTCGCTCTTATGCCACAGTCTTTTGTTGACCAAGCAATAGCACGAACATTATCGTTTGCAAATGCTAAAATATGGTTTAACTGTAACCCTGAGAGCCCTAACCATTGGTTTTATAAAGAATGGATAATTAACCCTGACAGAAAATATAAGCATCTTCATTTCTTGATGAATGATAACCCAATATTAAGCAAGAAAGAAATTGAAAGAGCCGAAAGCCTTTTTACAGGTGTATTCTATGATAGATATATCCGAGGTATGTGGGTTAGAGCTGAGGGCATTATATTCCCGGACTTTGCAAATAATCCTAACAGGTGGATAATTAAGGTTGAAAATGTACCGAAACAATTCAGAACTGTAGATGTAGGTTTTGATATTGGTGGCAACGGTTCAGCTTATGCTATGACTTGCACAGGGCAAGGATATGATGGCATACAGTACCGATTAAAAGCTGAAAAACGGCAAGCAGACGAAATGACGATGAATGACATTGAGAAGTTTGTCAATGAGTTTTGCGGTGAGTGCGAAAAGAAATATGGTGTCAGAATTGATATGATAAATTGCGACCATATAGCTGTGATAGTTAACACAATAAATGATAATACAAAATATAAAGCAGGACTGTGTTATAAACCACCGCTTGAGGATAGAGTTTTCCTTTATTCAAAGCTTTTTGCGACAGACAAAATAAAGTTTGTTGAGGGTATGTGTGATGATTTGATTGATGAAATGCAAAATCTTGTGTTTGATGATAAAAGCGACAGACCGATACCACTTGACGACGGCTCGCTACAAATCGATACATATGACTCAGCTTGCTATTCTGAAAGTAGTTATTGGCATTATATAGAAGCATAATATAGGAGCGTGATATTTTGGGATTTTGGAGTAATTTTTGGGGATTTGTCAAAAAGAAGATAGACCAACATGACGAGGAAAAGAAACTTATTGTAAAGGTGCAAGATTGGGAAGATGTGAGAGAGTATAACCCACTTGCAATTGCTAACACAAAACTGACATCTCTTGTTTGCGATGAAGCAACGGTTGAGCTTGAAACAGACAGCACACTTGTTGAGCCGTTGAAACCTCTTGCAAATAATCTTGAAGCAAAGAGGTATGAAATCTGTTCAATGATGAATGGTAAAGGCGGTTGCTTCGTCACAATGGCAACAGGTGAAGACAGTGAGCCTTATCACAGAATTATCGCTCCTGCTGATGTTTCTGTTTATCGTATGGTAGCTGACAAGATGTATGAGGTCGCTATGGTAATTGACAAGAAGATTGTCAAGCATAGGGAATATCGCCTGATAAGACACCATATACTTGACGAGAATGGCACCTTGTATGTTTACTACTACACAACCGATAAAAGCGGTAACGAGGAATATTTGGAAGAATGGGAGCATTACAAAGATGATAATGTAATGTACCTTAATGCAAATCATATCGGACTTGCTTATTTCAAGTCACCTCAGGATAGCCGAGGTTTATCACCTGTTTGGGGTGTACCTCTCAATTTTGGCTGCGAAGAAGTCGAAGAAGAAATCAGGACAGCAAGAAAAGACCTCAACGAAGAAATGAAGCTGATGAAAGCTAAATTGTTTGCTGATAAGAGTATAACATTGGCTGAAAAGACAAAAGAGGGTGCGAGATATGATTTGCCTGAGGGTATTTATACCATTCAGAAGCGTGCAGGTGTTGACGGAACTCTGATAGATGAATTTGCACCGTCAACGAGATACAATGACTACAAACAGAAGTTGATTGATGCAAAAGCTGATTGGGAAGATATGGTAGGAATTGACCGAGGATTCTTGACCGAAGCTGAACACACAGCAGGTGCAACAGCGACAGAGATTAGAACGGCAAACACAAAGACTCGTTCTTTTGTCAAGAAAATTCAATCTGCCATGTTTAACGGCATCAAGGCAACACTTGAAGCTGACTCGGTATTCTTAAACATTCCTATTGATTTGTATTCCTTAAGTGTTGATTGGTTTGATGCTTTCTCCGATGAAGACACACAGTATCAGCGAATTGCAAACGCTGTTGACCGTGGAGTGCTTGAAAAAGAGGATGAACTCCGTTGGCTTTATCCGAATATGACCGATGAGGAAATTGCCGAGAAGTTAGCAAGACTTGAAGCACAGAATCAAATTAATACCGACAACGCTCTTGAAAGAATTTTACAAGGGGGATGATTAAGTGGCACTTAAAGACAATTGGAAAGACAAAATAAACAGTGAAAGCGTTATAGATGCAAAAGATATAAACGATATAGCACACGCTGTTATTGATTTGGAAAACGAACAGCAAGAAGCAGTAAAAGGTGAAAACGGTGCTACTTTTATTCCGTCTGTATCGGTCAACGGCGTTATCTCTTGGACTAATGACAAAAATTGGCCTAACCCTACACCTGTAAACATAAAAGGGGAAAAGGGCGACAAGGGAGATAAAGGGGATAAGGGTGACCGTGGTGAAAAAGGTAATGACGGCTATACGCCTCAAAAAGGTATTGATTACTTTGACGGTCAGAACGGTCAGAACGGTAAAGACGGACAAGATGGTTACACCCCTGTAAAAGGCAAAGACTACTTTGACGGAGAAGATGGCAAAGATGGTTATACGCCAATTAAAGGAGTTGACTATTTTGACGGAAAAGACGGTGAAAATGGCAAAGACTATGTTTTAACCGATGCAGATAAAGTGGAGATAGCAGAACAGGCGGCGAGCTTAATTGACACAGCTCTTGCTGATGCTATTGGAACGGGGGTTATTGAATGAGCATAACACCCGAAACACTTAATAAAATAAATAGCCTTAAATCAGGTATTGAGTCGGTCACAGGGGAAAGCTACAGTGATTTAACCTCAGCTGTGCAGGGATTGAAAAACGGATACGGACAAGGCGGCGGCGAAAGCATTGACGGCTTACCGAGTGGATATGCAAGAGCGGATTATATCCAATTCACGGGTAAGGAGTTAGTTGACACGGGCATTATAGGAAATCAAGACACCCAAATTAATACTTGCTTCACTTGGGAAAGCACGACACAAAGACACTTGTTCGGGTGTGCAAGCTCGGATAATACCGCCTCTATTACGTCATATATGAACGGCTCGTGGAGATTTGGTGATAAATATTCTTCTAAAAATTTCTCTTCAAAAAATCCAATGCTACCTTATAGTGCTCTTATGAACAAAACTACTATTAGCATAAATAGTAGCATAGCTTCTATTAGCAATGTAAATGATTTTGAGACGATTGGAACTTTGTTATTGGGCGGAGCGCGAGACATCGACGGCTCTCTGCCATCAGTAATGATTACAGGCAAGGTTTTTTATTTTGTTATTTGGCAAGGCGAAGAGCAAGTATTGAAACTTGTGCCTGTTTTTAATACAGAGGGACAGTATAGATTTTTTGATATGGTATCAAAAACATTCTTTGACTCTATAACAGATGCTCCACTTGGGGGCGGAAATTTATAATCACGATACCGAGAACAGAAATGTTTTCGGTATTTTTTGAAAGGTGATGAAAATGAGCAAACTTGAACAGCAAGCAGATTTATTGATGAACAATATATCAGGGTGGGAAAATTCAACTTTGCAGAGAATAGGCAAGAGAATTAACAAATACGGAAAGCTGACTGTTGCTGATTTAAAGTCAATAAACAACATTGCAATCGTCAAGCAAGATATGGATGACATAACAAAGGAATTGGCAAGGGTTACAGGTTACAACATATCACAGATTGAGCAGATGTATGGCGAATTATTGGAAGAACAACACCTTGCAAATCAGCCGTTGTATGATTACAGGGGCAAGAAATTTGTGCCGTTTGCAGAAAACAGAGAATTGCAGGCAATAGCAAGAGCTTATGCAAAAACCACAGGTGAAACGATGATAAACCTTGCCAAGACAAAGAGTTTGGGTATTCTTGACATCAATGGAAAATCTATCGGTTTACAGAAGTATTACACAGATATTCTTGACAAGGCGGTTATGCAAGTAACATCAGGTGCAACAGACTTTCACACAGCTATGAGGGATAGTATAGTTGAATTAGGTGGTAGTGGCGTTCGTGTAGATTATGGCAATGGAGTGACACGAAGACTTGACACAAGTGTCCGTCAAAATCTGTTATGGGGTGCAAAACAATCAAGCGTTGCATATAATGAGTTGATTTACGATGAACTTGGTTGCAATGGATATGAGATTGATTTTCACTCAAATCCTCGCCCCTCACACGAATTTATGCAGGGTAAACAGTTTGTAGTTGGAAAGGCAAGAACAATCAATGGAGTGCATTTTGAAAGTTTTGACGAAGCGGAAGAACGCCTGCAGGACTATGGATGTTTGCACTATAAAACACCGATTATTTGCGGAGTAAGTGAGCCCCGATATTCACCCGAAGACTTAAAGCGGTTGAATGAGCAAAATGCAAAGAAATATACTTTTAATGGCAAGGAATATTCAGGGTATGAGATAACACAAATGCAACGCCGTTTAGAAAGCTCGGTAAGGAACGAAAAGACCACAAGGGAATTAGCAAGGGCAAGCGGTGACAAAGCTCTTGTAAGGCATTGTAATGAGCGTATAAAGGCGTATCAAGGCAAGTATGCAGAGTTGTCTGAAATATCGGGTATTGCCGAAGATAAAAAGCGTATGTCAGTGCCAAGAAAACCTAAAACTGATACAACTTGACAAACAAAAAATAATATATTATAATTTAAGAGTAGGATTTTATGTTCTACTCTTATATTTTTGTTGGCAACTCGTAAAGTTGCAAAACTCAATTAAAGCAAGAGGCGAAACCTCGTAAAAAATCGTAGCAATAAAGGAGATTATACAAATGAAGCGTGAAGAAATTAAAGCTATCTTCCCCGAAGCCACAGACGAACAGTTAAAATCTGTTATGGATTTGAACGGTGCAGATGTCGAGAAAGCAAAGTCAAAGCTGACATCTCTTGAAAATGAATTGAAAGAGAAAAAGGCAGACTTTGAAAAGCTGAACACAGAATTTGAAGCACTTAAAACAGCAAATGCAAGCGGTGAAGAGTGGAAAACAAAGTATGAGGCTATAGTCGCAGAAAATGAAGCAAAGGCAAAACAGGCTGAAGCTGACCGCATACTTGCCGAGAAAAATGCAGACACTGAAAAGCGTTTTAATGAATGTGTAGGTGACAAGAAGTTTTCTCACGATGCTATCAAGGCATCATATCTCAAAAAATTCGCTGATGCACTTGACAGTGAAGATTACAAAGGCAAGGGTGATGCTGAAATCTTCCATGCACTCACAAAAGACGATGCCACAGCATTTACAGGCGTTCAGGCTGTGAAGTTACCGGGTGGCAGACCTGCAGGAACAGGCACAAACTATTCCTCAGTCAAAGATATTATGAATAGCGATATGAGTCGTGAGCAGAAGCGTGCGGCTATCGCTGAAAATATTGCGAAAGGAAACATTGAATAATGGCAGAAGCAAATCTCATTAAAAAATCAGACCTCGTAAGAGCGAGAGAAATCGAATTTACCTACAATTTTTCTGAAGGCGTAAGAAAGCTTATGGAAGCTCTTGGCGTAACAAGAAAGATTGCAAAGCAGGCAGGTACAGTGCTTAAGGCTTATAAGGCTGTCGGCACACTTGAAAGCGGTGCAGTTGGTGAAGGTGAAACCATTCCCCTTTCAAAGTATGCAACAGAAGCTGTAAACTTTGGCGAAATCACACTTAAGAAGTGGAGAAAGGCAACATCAGCTGAAGCAATCACTGAGAGAGGTTATGACCAGGCTGCCGAAATGACAACTGACAGAATGCTCCGTGATGTTCAGAAAGCTGTTCGCATAGACCTTTTCAACTTCCTTGCAACAGGTACAGGCTCAGCTTCAGGCGACAATATGCAGGGTACACTTGCACAGGCTTGGGGTCAGCTTCAGGTTAAATTTGAAGACGATGCAATTCAGTCAGTTTACTTTGTAAACCCTCTTGATATTGCTGATTATCTTGCTAAGGCACAGATTACCACACAGACTGCTTTCGGTATGACTTATGTTGAAGACTTCCTCGGTCTTGGCACAGTTATTATGAACGCTTCAGTTCCCAAGGGTACAATTTATGCAACAGCAAAAGAAAACATTGTTCTTTACTATATCCCTGTAAATGGTGCAGACCTTGGTGAAGCATTCAACTTCACAAGCGACGAAACAGGCTACATCGGTATTCACGAAGAACCTGACTATACAAATATGACAGCTTCAGACACTGTTATCAACGGTATGGTATTCTTTGCTGAAAGACTTGACGGCGTTGTTGTTGGTACAATCGGGGCAGGTGCTTAATCTTGTATAAAGTTATAAAGCATTTTACCGATATGCAGGATAACAATTTTGCTTATAATGTCGGTGACGAATATCCTCGAAAGGGTATGAGTGTACTGCCGAGCAGAATTAAAGAGCTTGCAGGTAGCAAAAACAGACAGGGTTGTCCTCTGATCGAGGAAATCCCCGAAGTCGAAGAAACACCCAAGAAGAAAAAGTCAGTAAAAGCTGACGAAGAATAAACAGAAAGGCGGTTAATCAATGTTATACTTGACCTATGATGAATATGTTGAAATAGGGGGTACACTTGACTATACCGCCTTTACTCGTAATATTGACCGTGCTTGTGGATTTGTTGATTCTCAGACTTTTAACCGAATCAAAAGGATGTCCGCAGTTCCTCGTATGGCTAAAGCTTGTGTTAGAGATTTAGTTGAATATGTGGCAAACAACTTTTTGAATACAAAATCGGTTACAAGTAGAAGTCAATCAGCAGGCGGTGTCAGCGAAAGCGAGAGTTATTCTGTAAAAAGCATTGATGTTTTAAATTCTGAGATGCTTGATATTGTATATAGCTACTTATCTTCCGAATTGGATGATGACGGTGTACCTCTTATGTACAGAGGTGCAAGCAATATTTCACATAATCAAGACCCGAAAGAACCTGTAATATTAAGATTCCATGTTAAATACGGCTTAAATGAAATAGAAATTCCGAGGTAGTTATATGACAGATTTTTTTAATGATAAAGTAACTATCTACAATGATATTCCCTCTGATGGAGTAAACACAAGGCAGTTCCATCGTTATGTTATTGAAAGATGCAACATTCAAAAAGGTATGTTACAGAATGCTGACGGCACCATTGAAAAGGTTGTAAATGCACAGGCAATAACCACAAAGGATGTTGAGCATTACAAAACACCTTTTGAATATGCTTCACTTCCTGCCGATGAAAAGAAAAATTATTTTACGGCAAATGTGAACGATTTTGTTGTATTGTCAGAAGTTGACGATGTTGTTACAACTTCAAGGGAGTTTCAGGAGTTACAGTCAAAGTACAAAAACAGTGGATTTTCTGTCACGGCTGTCAATGAGTACATATACGGCTTATCAGTCGATAATGTGCAGATAATTCACGCGTAAAGGGGTATACAAAATGGATAAATATGCAAACTTGTTTAATTATTTCCGTCAATGCCCTTATTTAAAAAATCTTATGAGCATTGCGAGTGAGAGTAACAAAGGTCAAACAGTTATTCTCCCTCAGGGTGCAAGTCCTGTAGTTCAGTATCAAGAACGATTTGACACTTTGGGAGGTTATGAATGTACTATTGAGCCTTATCCGTCAATCTATGAGGATTTTCAGATAAACTGCTATGAGTGGTACGATGTCAAAGACAATAACCCTCCACAGTTCAACGAAAATGTGTTGACTTATCAAGAAGTTGTCGGTGTTTGTGATTGGGTGAAAGCTCAAAATGAAGCAAACAACTTCCCCGATATTGGCGAAATGATAATCTCTATTGAGTGTAACCCATTTGTACCACAGATACGATATGTTGACCCCATTACAAACACAGTTGGATATTTCATTACTGTTCGTTTGCGATATGTAAATCGTACACAGAGAAAGACGGTAGAATATGGAATTGAGGATTGATTTGAATGAGCCACAAATCCTGCAAAAGGTAACAAATGATGAATTTGGATTGTTTGTATCAAAATCTTGGAAAGATTTATTAGACCCCTATACACCTGAAGATACAGGTTTGTTGATGGGTAAAATTGGTCTTGCCGTTGATTTGTCTGTACCATTTCAAATTCATTACAAAGCAACACAACAAAGTGGCGAAAGGTCTTATGCTGAATATGTATATTTTTCAGATGGCAGAAATTTCAAAAAGCCCTCGGCAACAGACCATTGGGACATAAAAGCTGAACAAGCAGGACAAAAAGATAAATTATACCGAACACTTAACAATGCTTTGCAAAGTGGTAGGTTTTAAAATTTAGCAAAGGAGAAACGATATGCCTGAATTTAATACTTATGCAAATCCTAAGGTAGAAACCAAAAGATTTAAAATATATGCTGATGTTGGTAGTTCAACCACACCTGAGTGGGAGCTTCAGGGCAGAGGCGTTGAGTCTTGGACAGTAGAAGAGAACAGCGATGTCGAAAAGACAACTGATGTTCTCGGCTATGTTGATATGGAAAGAGGCGTTGCACAGCCTACACAGAGTGGTGTTGCTGTAAAGCTTCGTAAAGGTAGCAAGTTTGGTCAGATGCTGTTTGATGCTTGGTTTACTCGTGACACTTCAAAACTCGATGCTATCAAAATGCTTCAGAAGTTTGAATTTGTTGACGGTGACGGCTCAAACACTTGCCTTGCAAGACTTGAAGAAGATGTTATGATTGCTATTAACAACTTCACAGGTGAGGCAGGCGGTTATCTTGGCTTTGAGATTGACATTCACTACGCCAACAAGACCACAACAGGCACAATGCCCAAAGAAGACGGCGACACAATCACTTTCACACCTGATAGTGCCGCATAAAAGAATAAAGGTTGACCGCCTTGACCTTAGCCGAAAGGCTCGGCAGGGCGGTTTATTTAATTAAGAAAGAGGTATTTTATATGAAATTAAGTACAGGTAAAGTTAAATTTCCCATTGAGTTTGATAATGGCGATGTAGAGTATATCTATTTTAACCCCAACGATGAAAAACTTGCACACAGACTTATGAATTTCGGTAGCGGTATCGAAAAGAGAAAGAAAGAAATCGATTTTGAAAAGTATAAGAGTGCTTTCAATGGTGATAACGATTTCACAATCAACAGCATTGACGATTTTGAAAATCTTTCAGAAGATGAACTTAGCAAGCTTTGCGAAGCTTCAGAAGCTATCAGAAGTCTTGAAAATGAATATCAGAAACAGGTTTGTGATGAACTTGATGAAATCTTTGAAGATGATATTTCAGGCAAAGTCTTTAAGTATGTTGCACCCTTACAGTATGTTGAACGATACGATAAACCGGGTGAATACGAACCCTATGTAATGCAGTTCGTTAGAGCTTTGGAAATCGAAATCAGAAAACACAGCAACAAAGTCAATAGTGCTATGCAGAAGCACATCGGCAAGTATCAGAAAAAATGAGTTGGAATTTGCCTGTATCCGTTGAAATAGACGGAATTGAATATAAAATAACCAACAAATGTGATTATAGAATGGTTCTCGATGTTATTTCTGCTCTGAATGACAATAAGTTGAGTGATAACGAAAAAATGCAGTGTGCTTTATATATCTTTTACGAGGATTTGTCTTTGTGTAAAGATAGTGAAAAAGCTGTTAAAGAAATGTTAAAAATCATCAACTATGGTGAAGAAGAGACAGAAAATCAAGAAAATAAGCCTGCTTTGATGGATTGGGAACACGATTTCAAGAATATTGCACCTCCTGTCAGTAGAATACTTGGCTATGATGTCAGAATACCTGACAGATATACACATTGGTATTCTTTCCTTGGCGGTTATATGGAAATCGGTGAGTGTACCTTTTCAAATGTAGTTTCTATCCGCAGTAAAAGAGCAAAGGGCAAAAAGCTTGAGGGTTGGGAACAAGAATTCTATAAAGACAACAAAAAAATGATAGATTTACCTCATAATCTTACCGAAGAGGAGCAAGAATGGCTTGACTCCGATTGGTAAAGAAAGGAGCGTGATTTTATATGGCTATTGCAGGCGGTGACGGTAGTATTATTCTTACTACCAAAGTAGACCAAACAGGACTTAACAAGGGAATGTCAACAATGAAAAACAAGGTTAAGTCTTTGACAGGTGTCTTTAGCACTTTGGGCGGCGTTATAGCAACGGCTTTCAGCATTACCGCTATTGTAAACTTCTCAAAACAAGCAGGTGAATTTGCCACACAGACCGAAGCAAGTGTTCAGCGTTTGATTGATATATACGGCTCGGCAAGTAAATCTGTAGGTGACTTCATAGACCAAAACGCTCGTGCTTTGGGTATGTCAAGGGCGGCGGCGGCTGAATTTTCGGCAGTATACGGCAATTTGTTTTCTGTATGGGCAGACCAAGAAACAAATGCTGAATTGACAAATCAATATCTGAATACAACAGCAGTTGTAGCAAGTAAAACAGGTAGAACAATGCAAGATGTTCAGGAGCGTATCCGTTCAGGTTTGCTTGGTAATACCGAAGCTGTTGAGGACTTAGGTATTTTTGTTAATATCAAGACGATAGAAATGACCGAAGCGTTTAAGCGTGTAGCTGACGGCAGAAGTTGGGCACAGTTGAACGCTTATGAACAATCGCAGGTCAGAACACTTGCAATTCTTGAACAGGCAACAAACAAATACGGCAGTACCGTAGCAAATACAACAGCTTTGACAAGGTCGCAGTATCAGGCGGCTTTTGAGGATTTCAAAAACACTTGGGGTCAGGTTATAAATAAAATCTTAATTCCTGTTTTAAAAGTTGCTACAGCGGTCTTAAATGTCCTTACAAGAGGTATGCAGATAATTGCAGGTCTTGCAGGTGGCACAGTAGAAACAACGGACAATTTTAAAGAACAGGAAGTTTCTATCGGCGGTGCGGTTGACAATCAAAACGCTTTGACAGATGCCGTAAAAGAAACTGCAAAGGCACAAGAAAAATCCCTTGCAGGATTTGACAAGATAAATAAACTGACAGAAGAAAATGCAAGCTCGGCAGGTGGCTCAGGTGGTGGAGCTTCTGTAGGTGGCGGTGCAGGCTCAATATCACTTCCCGATATGACCTATGACAATAGTTTTGTCGACCAAATTGACAAAGACTTAGCCTTAATTATGGGCACTGTTGGTCTTGCTTTGGTTGCAATAGGTTTAATTCTCTTATTCCACGGCAATATTGCTTGGGGTATCGGTTTTGTTATCGGTGGTGCTACAACAGTTGCAGTTACTATGGCGGCTGTCAAAGATACGAACATAGCCAATGATGTTATCGGTATTTTATCACAAATCATGGGCGTTGTCGGTGGTGCATTGGTTGCTATAGGTATAATTCTTATTATGCTTGGCAGTACAGCGACAGGCGTTGGTCTTATAGTCGCAGGTGCGGCATCGTTGATAGGCTCAGTCGGTGCATTAGTTGCTTTTGATGTGGCAACAGTTGAAAATGTACTTAAAACTATAACAGGTATCGCAGGCGGTGCTATGTTGGCGCTCGGTGTTATGCTGTGCATTTTCTCGGGTCCTACACCTGTTTCAATAGGTTTAATAGCGGCAGGAGCTGTCAGCTTGGTGGCTTCGGTAGCATTAAACTTTGAAGCGGTAAAAGAAAAAGTTAAAAGTGTGTTTAACAGCATAATGGAATGGATTAAAACCTACGGACTGCTTGTTTTGGGTATTGTTCTGTGCTTTACAGGTGTCGGTGTAGGATTGGGCGTTGCTTTAATGAGCAAAGGTGCAAAAAACCTCGCTGAAGCTCAGCCACGAAAATGGGAGACAATCAAAGAGAGAGTATCAAAGACTTTTGACAGCATAATGAAGTGGCTCAAAACTTATGGTTTGCTTGTCCTCGGTATTGTCCTTTGTTTCTCAGGTGTCGGCGTTGGTCTCGGTATGGCGTTGATTTATAAAGGTGCCAAAAACCTTGCTGAAAGCAAAGACCGAAATTGGAATGTCTTATATGACAAAGTTAAGGAAGTATGGGGCAAAATTAAAAACTATTGGGATAAATACATTGCAAAATACTTCACTAAATCTTGGTGGAACAGTTTGGCAAAAAATGTTGCTAATGGATTTATTGGCGGTATTGAGGGAATGATAAACGGATGTATTAATGGCTTTGAAAAAATGATAAATTGGATTGTCAAAGCTCTTAATAAAATCCATTTTGATGTACCTGATTGGGTACCGTCGATAGGCGGTAAAAGATTTGGCTTTAACCTTAAAACTGTTGACCTCAAAAATGTTTCTATTCCTCGCCTTGCACAGGGCGCAGTAATACCTCCTAACCGTGAATTTCTTGCAGTTTTGGGTGACCAAAAACAAGGTACAAACATCGAAACACCTTTGAAAACAATGATTGAAGCGTTTAACATCGCACTTAATCAAAGAGCAGAAGTCGGCGGTGACAATCAACCGATTGTTATACTTCTTGACGGTGAAGTTGTATATCAGACAGTTGTCAAGAAGAACAAAAAATATACTATGGCGACAGGAGTGAATCCACTTGGCGTATAAACTCACAATAAACGGATATTCTCCCCCTGCGGTCACAAAAAGTGGCTATTCGGTGACTAAAAACAAAATATGGTCATCGAATACAGGCAGAGGAGCAACAGGCAAAATGCTTGGCGATATAATCGCTACAAAGTATACTATCAGGGCACAGTGGAATAAGCTCACACAAAGTCAGTTGACAGCTCTTGAAAATGCCATAGGCTCAGATGCTTTCTTTACTGTGACTTTTGTTAATGAAAAGGGAATACAGACAACTAAAACATTCTACAGTGCAGACCCCACATATACCACAAAGAAATTTGTTAACGGTGTGGCTGTTTTCGAGAATGTTTCTATCGAACTGATAGAACAGTAGAAAGGAGATTTTGAATGATAAATGTTACAAATAGTGCTATTGTCGATAAGATAAAAGGCACAGGCAGAACATTCACCCTTTCTTTAGTTGTAGGAAGTAACACCTATACAATGGTTAAAAGTTTGAAGCGGAGTTCAATCTTCGCTTCAAGCCAAAAACTATCTGTAGGCGAAACGGTGAGTGCTTTCATTGAAGCCGAAATACAAGATTGTCGTCAGTCTTTGCAGAATTATGAAGTTCAGCCAAAGTTAACTATTGACGGCTATACTTTTAATTTGGGTTATTTCAAAGTTCAGGCACCGAGTCAGGCAGACGGAAGCGGTACACAGAAAATCACAGCTTATGACAGAATGACTGAAACAAGCAAATACACTTACAAAGCAACAGGATTGACAAGCGCCAAAAGCACATTCTCAGCTATATGCTCTATTTGCGGTTATACGGCTGTTACAAGCGATTTGACAGATGTCACTATAAACGATAGGCTGTTAGACGGGATGGACTGTAGAAAGGCTTTAGGCTATGTTGCAGGCGTTTTCGGAAAGAATTGTGTTGTCGGTACAGATGGCGAATTCAAAATGGTTGGATATTCAACTGTTAGTGAAAGCGTTTGCAAAATCAGCATCGACAGCCTTGACACTTTGGAATTCCCTTCGCAGATTTCAACTATTGATTATTTTAATGCTTTGGTTACTGACGAAACAGCCTATAAATCAGGTACAGGAAACAACGGTGTAAATATTGTTAACCCTTTGTTCACATCGATTACACAAACATCTAACATTCTGACAAATCTTAAGTCAAGTGTTGGTGGAAATGGTTATTATCCTGCAAAATTCAAGCAGTTGAACGGTGACCCTCGAATTGAAGTCGGAGATGTTATCAAGGTTGAACACAGAGACATTTTGACAGGTGAAGTCACAGCCGATTATGTGCCTGTTATGTCGCTAACTTTGGACTATGACGGCGGTGTAACCGTCAGCATTGAAGCATACCCCACAGAAGCCGAGTTTTCAATGAGCTTATCAGATAAGGTTGACTTCACAAACTCGTCTAATAACGCCAAATTTGAAGACATAAACAACAAGGTTGACGGATTTGAAGAAGACATTGACGGAGCAAACACAAAAGCAGATTTCGCAGTAATACAATCACAGGCTGTTGAAGAGCTTAACAAAGTTATCGGTAATTCTTTGGGTTTGTATCAGACAAAGATTGAGGGCGCAGGTGGAGACACAAAGTATTATTTCCATAACAAGTCAACACTTGCAGAGTCTACTTATATCGTCAGTATGACAGACCAAGGCTTTGCGTTTTCTAATAATTGGAATAATGGAAATCCTATTTGGACTTACGGAATAAACCCCGCGGGCAATTCAATAATGAATTATCTTGTGGTTAACAAAATATCGGCCGATTTGATTGAAGCAGGTGTTATCAAGAGTTTAGACGGTGCACCTATAAACACTGAGTTTAGTTTAAATACAGGCTTATTCTCGTTAGAATCAATCTCTCGAAAAGAGCTTTTTGGCTTTGGTGCAAATAGAGACAATCATTTGTTGTTGCAATACAACTATTCTGACGGAGAAAAAAACAATATCAAATTAGGCTATTATTATAATAGTCGATTTTATAAAGATTCAGCACATACTGAATCGATTCAACCGTCAACAAAATATTATTACGGAGATATTTCGTCAGGAGATTTCTATCAATATTCTTCGAGTGGATACACAGTTTTGACAGATTTGACGGAACTGCTTAAAACATACAAAGGCTTTATACTTCATTCTTGTGGTAGAACTGTAGGGTATGTTGCGAATGACCCGCTTGTGGGCATTGCATCGGACTTTAACGCAAATATGGGGTCATTGTTAGGTGGTATTTTAGGTGTAGTTGAAGATGTTGAAGACGACCCTATATCAAGAACACCGATTTTAAAATTCTATGATTTTGAAAATGAATCTGTAAGCGGTACTGACCACTATACAGCAATCAGAAAACAGAGCATTGTCACAAAACATTTAGGTGCAGAAAATTTTTGCTTCTATTTTAACAACAATGTGACAGACCTTGAAACATTGTTTAATGATGTGGTAACGACAATATCAGCTCTTAATGACGAAACAGCTGTATTGAAATCAGAAATTAAAAAACTGCAAGATATTTTGGGCACAAAGAGTCTGACAGTTTATGTAAATGCAAATCCGACAACAGGTGGCATTATTCAAAGTGGTACAGGCAGTTATACATTGGAAGACGGAAGTTTTACTGTTTCAGCATATCGTATTGGCGACTATAATGTTTCAAGTGTTACTCTTGTTTATGCGAGCGACGGTTCAACTACGACATATTCCAAAGCTCAGTTGACGGCTAACGGTTGGTTGAATTCAGCAGAAACACGCCTTGATATGACAATTCCTGTTGAAAGTTCAAGGCTTGGTGATACACTTAATGTTACCGTTAATTTCAGTGAGCCGTCAAAATATACTCTTTCACTGAATGTTGACCCTGCAGGAAGTGGCACAGTAACAGGTGCAGGCTCTTACCTGCCTAATACAGAAGTGTCAATTTTAGCAACTGCCAAGAGTGGATATGAGTTTATTGGTTGGTACGAAAACGGCTCGTTAAAGTTTTCACATAACAACCCGACAATAACAGTGGACAGCGACAGAACATTAACAGCTAAATTCAACTATGTTGGTTCGGGTGGTGACGATACAACCTACTACAACATTTCAACATCTGTATCACCGTCAGGTGCAGGTTCTGTCAGCGGTGGCGGTAGCTATCCAAGTGGCTCAAGTGTATCAGTAACAGCTACACCTGCAAACGAATATGTGTTCTCTCATTGGAATATATACAACCCTGAATATGACCAAACTGTCGAAAATGTTTCAACGGATAACCCGTGGGATATTACGGCTGCAGCAAATGTGACAGTGACAGCAGTGTTTACATCTACATCAGGCGGCGGTTCAAGTGACGGAAGTGTCAATATTAATATCACTAAAATGGGAAATGGAGATGTAATTGTCAAACGCAATGGTGTTGATGTAACAGATACAAGTGAGCAGTATTCTTTCTCTGTAGGTGATACTGTAACTCTTGAAGCTATATCTTATGATGATTCAAATCATCAAGGTTGGATAGATGGTGACGGTAATTGGATTTCGTATGATTCAGATTACACATTTACAGTTTCTTCAAATACACCTACAAAAATAACTGCATGGTTTAGCACTATTTGATGTGATTTAAAACGACACCGATAAACATAACAATCTGAAAAGAGTAATAAGCGGTAGGTTAACACTTACCGCTTTACTTTGTTAAACTTGACAATTAATGGATAATAGTATAAAATTAAATAAGAAAATTTCATCAAAAGGGGTGATTTATAATGAATAGTCCTGTTGATATAAAAAGGGGAACGACCCCGACATTACCGATAACTATCTTTATGCCTTATGAAAATATAAAGCATATTGATTTTATTTTTAAGAAGCAAATTGACGACAAATATCCCAAAATGCTCGAGTTAAGTTTTGATTTTCCCGATGATGAAAATGTTATAGACAGAGAAACAGACTCTTTTGTAGTCAACGCTAAATTGACAGAAGAAGAAACGAGAAAGTTGATTGAGGGCACTGTTTATATGGACACAAGAATTGTGCTGACAAACAACGAAATACCCAAAACTGAAATTGTTGAAGTTGATGTTGGCGAAACTCTCTTTGGTGAGGTGTTCAACAAATGATTGGTGTCAGAATTTTACCTCAAACAACATTAGGGGTTAAAATATCAGCTCCTACTACTTTGGGAGTCAAAGTTGGTGGAGAATTTTACAGAGTTGGAGACTATGAGTTTTTTGACGGTCCTTATCAAGTAAAACCCACTTTTGAAAATCAAACACTTCAAACTAAAAATATGGCTATGAAAGATGATGTGGAGATAAAGCCCATATCTGTTACAAAGGTATCTAACCAAAGCGGTGGAAATACAGTAATTATAGGAGATTGATGTTATGGCAAATCAGTATAATAATAAAATCACACTCAAAACAGGTGAAGTGCTTATTGACTTGACTCAGGATGATGTTAAGGAAGAAAATGTCGATTCGGGAATATGGTTTCACGACAAAACAGGTGAAAGAAAAAAAGGCACAAGCACAAAAACCGTTGATGCTTCAGGTGCAACAGCCGAAGCTTCCGAAGTTCTTTTTGATAGAACATTTGGTAAAGGTAATGAAATGCAGAAAGGTACAATGCCCGACAATAGCGGTAAAGATGTAATAGTATCAAGCAAAGACGGTGCATCTATTCCTGTTGGTTATTCTGACGGTTCAGGTAAAGCAAGACTGTCAGATTCGGATATAGCAAAACTTATTCCCGGCAACATCAAAGAGGGTGTGACGATTCTTGGTATTGAGGGTAATTTTGGCACCGATGATTTTTCTGCAATATCAAAAGAAATTACACCTACATTTGAAGAGCAAAACTTTAACCCTGCTGATGACGGTGTTTCTTTCTATTCAACAATTAAAGTTAATCCGATTAATGTTTCACGACAGGACAATGAATTTGGCGGTGTTACTGTAACAATAGGTTAAGGAGTGGATAAAATGGGTGTTAATAGAGTAGACCTTGCAAGTGGTGAAACTTTAATTGATTTGCAAGGCGACACCGTAGAACCCAAATATCTCGACAAAGGAATTACGGCACACGACGCCTCAGGAGAACCGATTGTTGGCACAAGAGAATCACCTTTAATTGACAGTGGTTCTTACGGCGAAAATATCACTTGGGAACTTTACAATGATGGAAAACTTATTGTGAATGGTAATGGTGATATGGTTGATGTATCACAAACTACAACCTCTAACCGTGAATGGCACACATATAGAAATGATATCACAAGTGTGGTTATAAGTGATGGTATAACAAGAATTGGTGATTGGGCGTTCTCTTATTTTGTAAATTTGATAAGCGTATATATACCTGACAGTGTGGTTAATATCGGTAGTTTCGTTTTTACAAGTTGCGAAAAACTTGTAAACATAAACATACCTTTAAATGTTAATACAATTGGTAGGTATGCATTTGGCAGTTGCATTAGCCTAAATAACATTTCAATACCAAATGGTGTTACATTATTAGCTACATCTACATTCTTGAAATGTGCTTTTACAAATTTTGTTGTACCTGATAGTGTCACATTGATTGCACCGAGTGCTTTCAGAGGATGCTCTAACCTAACAAGTGTAGTCATAGGAAAAAATGTCACTGAAATTAGAGCAGAAGCATTTAGGGAATGCACTTTGCTTGATTCCGTGTTCTACAAGGGAACAAAGGAAGAATGGGAAGCAATCACAATTGATGCGACTGAAAATGAAGCACTTCTTGCTGCAACTCTTTACTGCGAGTATGACCCTAACGCTGACACAGTTGACGGTTGGAATGTTAATGTTATAACTGACGGCTCAGACCCTGAAGATACAACTGAACCGACACTTCATTTTATTTTTACGGTGGGGTGATTGAATGGCTGATTTTTCCAAAGAATATTCATTGTCGACTGCCGTAACAGGAAAAACAAATGCCGAGGACTATAGCTTATATCACAATTTAAAAGTAGCTTGTGATGATATGCGAAACAACAACGGTCTTGTTGCTTACTCAAAAATTGAGTCAGTGACCCTTGATGTTTCGGGTGACCTTAACACAAGTTCTAACCCGGGAGAAATGAGCATCTATTGGCTAAACTCTTCAGGTGGCTATAGCAGAGTAAATACTGCTGAACAAGATATGCAAATAGGTGGTAGTCTTGGCGAAGAATGGATTACAGGGTTAAATGTCACAGATAAGTTTGAAAGTGAAAACTCAAACGCAGGATATATAAAAAGCAGTTATGGCGGAACAGATGCAAACCATATACGAGTCCGTTTTATACACGCTTGGTTGTTGACTTCTTATACTTATTCAACTAAGTATAAAATTACCTTTAATTTTAACAAACCAAGAGCGATAGTAACGGTATCGAAATCGGGCGAGGGAACTGTAACGGGTGCAGGTACTTACCATTACGGCGACACCTACACTATAAAAGCGACACCCGCAACGGGTTACAAATTCGTTAAATGGTCTGACGGCAACACAAATGCTTCAAGAACATTTACGGTTAACGACTCACTTATAACAGCCTATGAAACTTCAAAGAGCTATCAGGCGGTATTTGAAAAGCTGACTTATACAGTCACTTGGAAAAATTACGACGGTACAACACTTGAAACTGATACAAATGTAGCATACGGAACAACACCTGCTTATAATGGTGCAACACCTACTCAAGCAAGCACAGCACAGCACACTTACACTTTCAGCGGTTGGTCGCCTGCCATTTCAGCAGTTACAGGCAATGTTACATATACAGCTCAGTTTACTGCAACTGTCAGAAAATACACCGTTAAATGGTACAACTATGACGGTACATTGCTTGAAACCGACACCGATGTACCATATGGTACAAAGCCTACATACAACGGAGCAACACCAACAAAGCCGAGTGATGATTATTACACCTACGGCTTTGCGGGTTGGTCGCCAAGTATAAGTGAAGGTATTCAGGGTGACAAAAACTTCACAGCTCAATTTGCTCAGACTGACAGATATTATACTGTCCGTTGGGTAAATGCAAGTGCTGTACAAGGTGTGGAGGGTGCATTGCTCGAAACAGACGAGGTTAAGTTTAACACTCAGCCTGATTATAACGGTGCAACACCTAAACACCCTAAACAAGATACAGACCCTGCTTTTAACTATGATTTTATCGGTTGGAGTGCAAAAGTAACAGACCCTGCAAAGCCTGATACGGAGCTTGAAAAGGTCAAGGGCGATATCACCTATACCGCTATTTACGAAACGACACCGAAGCTGTATGCGATAACTGTTATTCTGTTTAATAGCCAATCTACAGATATATACGAATACGGCACAGAGCTAACTATTGAAGCTCCTGAAATTGTAGATTTTCACCGTTTTGTTAAATGGTCTGACGGAGATACAAGACCCTCAAGAACTGTACAGGTAACAGGTGAAGCTACTTACCAGGCTGAGTATGAAAGAATTGCCATACCTATCAAAGCTAACCTTGAACAGATAACAGGTTGTTATTTGGTTCCTGATACAAACACCATTGTGTATGTTATAAACGGCACTGTGCCAACGGTTAAAATCGGCAGAGAATCTGTTGATGGTTGGAGCTTTCTTGTATCAAATTCTGTTCCTGAGAATGGCTATCCTTTAAAAAAGTTGTTTATCACCGAAAATAGCGGTGTTACCACAAGAGTATATTAAGAGAGGTAATTTATATGCAACACACAATATTTGGCTTGATAGCTCTTTATATATCAGCAACTGTTTTATGGATAATTAAAGAAGTAAAAGAAACTTTTAACTTTAACTTTTGTCAGATTGGAGTTGGTAATGGTAATGATTGTGAATAAAAATTATCTCACATATCCTTGCAAGGTAATGAGAATCACTCAGAATTATCTTGGCAAGACCTCGCATTATCCTCATACTGTGGGTAGTCCTAAGGATTATCCCATTGATGAGGGTGGCAAGGATACAGGCAGAGACGGCTTTTATTGTCCGTGTGATGAGCTGAAAATTGTCAGACTTTATGGCGTTGGCGGTGACGGTACCAATACCATATGGGTTGAGTCTACATCGAAAGTACACTTTGCCGACGGTACTCGTGATTATGTTTGCGGTTTGATAACTCATCCAAACGATACAGATTTCAGAAATCTTTTTGTCGGTAGAAAGTTTAAGCGTGGCGACTTTATTTGTAACGAGGGTAAAGACGGAGCAACAGCCAACCACCTACATATCAGCTTCGGCAAAGGTAAGTTCAGGGGTAACGGTTGGAAGAAGAACAGCAAAGGCAAATATGTTCTTGACTGCACAGGCGGTGCATATAAACCTGAACAGCTCTTTTATATTGACCCTACTTTCACAAGAGTAATGTCAAAAGGTGGCATTAACTTTAAGAATTTGCCCAAAGAATACGCTGTTGGCACTTATAAGGTAAACACAGCGGTACTCAATGTGCGAAAGGGTGCAGGTACAAATTTCGCAAAGGTAGGCACCCTTATCAAGGGTAAAAAAATCAAAATCGTTGAGGTTGACGGAATATGGGGCAGATATGCTTCTAACAAATGGGTCAGCCTTGAATGTTGTAAGAAAGTGTGAGGTGCTTTATGGAAGAATTTTGGAAGAATATCATTAACTTTTTAAACGAATATGGTATATTATCAATGGTTATCACAGCTGTGGTCGGTGCTGTAGGAACTGCTTTAGGATTGTTTTTTAAGCGGCTGTATACTAACACTATTGGTGACAAAATCAAGCTCGATACTGTCAAAGAGATTGCACGAGTAGTTGTTAAATTTGTCGAGCAGGTATATAAAGATATTCACGGTGAGGAAAAACTTGACAAAGCTCTTGAAGCTTTTGCTGAAATGCTGAACAATAAAGGCATCACAATTTCAGAGCTTGAAATGAGAGTATACCTTGAATCTGCTCTTGCAGAGTTCAACGAAGCATTCAACAAAGAAATCAACAAAGAGATAAGTGAGGGTGAATAATGGCGTTGACACACGAAGATTTTCAGGAAATAAAGCGTGTCCTTGACGACCGTTATGTAAAAATTGAAGACTGTAATGAAAAGCAAGAAACAGTCAACAAGAAATTTGCTAATGATGATAAGAGAATTGACCTGATTTTACACAAGCAAGAACTCGGCAACAATGCCATTAAGAAAAACAATTGGTTGACAACTACCATTTTAGGCATTATAGTTGCAGGTGTTATCGGTTACATTTTCTTAAACTTCGGAGGTTGATATTATGTCAAAAACTTGTAATGGTTGCGGTACAAGCAATCAGCCTATAAGTGTTCCTTATATAGTTCACGAAAGCTCTATGGTTCGAGCGGAAAGGCAGGCAAAAAGACTAATTGCAATAATTATTTTGCTTATAGTTCTTCTTGTCGTCTCAAATATCGGTTGGCTGATTTATGAAAGTCAGTTTGAAACGGTTGAAACCGTTGAAGAATATGCAATCGAACAAAACGCAGAAAGCGGCAATAATAATTCGATTATTAATGGCGGTGAAATTATAAATGGCAAAGCAGAAGATAACATACAAAAAAACAACTAAAACCCGAAGAAAGAAAAAAACGACTCGATGCAAGTCTTGCGGAAAGTTCAAATAAGAGGTAAACGGTATGCTCGTATATGTTGCACACAAACACGGCGGCAATCCCCAAAATATGGAGAGAGCAAAGCAAATCACCCACGATTTGCAGGTTAACGACCTCGATAATTCTTACATTTGTCCCTTATTATTATTTTCTCATCTTCGCTATGGAGAAATAGGCTATGATGCCGAAATGGAACTGTGTCTTGACATTTTGCAAAATTGTGATAAATTAATTGTTGCAAGTGAAATTTCAAAAGGCGTTGAAAAAGAAATTGATTTTGCTAATCTTGTCAACATGGAGGTTGAGTTCCTTGAAGATGCCGAATAATATTGACATCCCACGCTCAGAGTGGGAAAGACTTATTGACGAGTGGATTTTTAACGAAAGAGATAGGGCAATTTTAAAACGCCGATTGCTTGATGGCAAAACTTTTGAACAGTTGGCAGAAGAATTTGATTTATCAACACAGAACATTCAGAGAATCGTTTATAAATCGCAAAACAAACTTTTCTTCAAAATTTAAATAGTAAAATAATAGTAAAAAGACAGTAGTTTATTTGATTGTAAGCTATTGTCTTTTTTGTTATTCTTTGGCTATGAAAAGAGCAATATATAATTTTAAAATTTACTTCGATTCTTATGACAATGAAGCATTTGCTCCACAGGAATTTGAGAGTTATAAAACACAGCCAAAAGTCAAAATGTCAGACATAATTAAAAGGGTAAAATTCGACTTAGCAAAGGGTGATAAAAATGTATAGTCATTATAACCCTAACCCACACGGAAAGCGTGTAGGTGATTGTGTTGTCAGGGCAATATCTAAAGCCTTGAATCAGTCGTGGGAAGACACTTATATTGATTTGACAATACAAGGCTATATTATGGGGGATTTGCTGTCTTCTAATGCAGTATGGAAAGCATATCTGAAAGACAAAGGATTTAAAATGGATATTATTTCTGAGGATTGCGCTGAATGTTACACCATTGAGGATTTTTGCGATGAACACCAACACGGAGTTTATGTAATCGGCACAGGTTCTCACGCCGTATGTGTTATTGACGGTGTTTATTATGACAGTTGGCAATCAGGAGACGAAACACCGATATATTTTTATAAAAAGGAGAATTAATTATGGCTTATAATCAGCAACCTTATTACAACGGCGGATATTATCCACAGTACAATCAAAATGGTGCAATGCCTGATATGTTAAATCAGTATAAGGGTCAGTATCAGCAATCAATGCCACAGATGCAACAGAACATCCCTCAACAGCCTATGCAGATGCCTGTTCAGCCTATGCCACAGAAACCCACTAATGATATCATATGGGTACAGGGTGAAGCAGGTGCAAAAGGTTATCTTGTAGCTCCTAACAATACCGTTGTTTTGTGGGATACCGAAAACCCTGTTATATACATCAAAACTGCAGATATGAACGGTATTCCGTCAATGAGGGTGCTTGATTTTATAGAGAGAAATGGCAATGCTCAAAATTCTTCGCAAAATGACCCCAAAAAGCACGAGTGTAAATGTGGTGACAAGTTTGCTACTAAAGAACAGATAAAGGCATTAGAGGGCAAAATCGACGATTTAACAGCAAAATACGAAGAACTTTCAAGACCTATTATAGAAAAATCAAAATCAACAAGCAAAAAAGCAAAAGAAAGTGAGGAATAAACTATGGCAAATCCTCTTTTTGGTAATTTTGGTGGTCAGTCAAATCCTATTGCGGATATTATAAGACAGGCAAAAGACTTTAGAAAACAGTTCACAGGAAATCCACGACAAGAAGTTGAAAGACTTTTGCAGACAGGACAGATGTCACAGCAGGATTTCAACCGATATTCACAGATAGCACAGCAAGTTCTTCAGGCTATGGGTGAAGATTTTTAATCGTTTATAAATCGGGTGCACACGATTTTATAATAAATTTATTTATAAGGAGATAAAAACAATGATGAACGAAAATGACGGCTTTGCTACAGGCTATGCAGTTGGCAGAGACACAAGCGGTAATGGTTACGGCAACAACGGTATGTTCGGCAACGATTGGGCTTGGATTGTAATTCTTCTGCTCTTTGGTTGGGGCGGTAGAGGTTTTGGCGGCGGCTTCGGCGGCGGCTTTGGTGGTAACGGTGGTTGCGGTTGCACACCTTGTGCTACACAGGCGGACCTTGCAGCAGGCTTTAACAACTCAGCTGTTCTCTCAAACCTTAACGACCTCGCCCTCGGTCAGGCAGGAATTCAGCAGACACTTTGTCAAGGCTTCAACGGTGTAAATACAACCGTTCTTCAGGGCTTTAACGGTGTTGACAATGCTATTTGCAACCTTGGTTACAACATTCAGGGCGGTATTAACGGCATTTCAAGACAGATTGCTGATTGTTGCTGTGACACCAAGTTTGCTATCGGTGACCTTAAGTACACAATAGCAAATGAGGGTTGCGACACAAGACACACAATATATAACAGCACAAGAGATATCATCGACAATGCAAATGCAAACAGCAGAGCTATTCTCGACTTCTTAACTCAGGATAAAATCGCTACTCTTACAGCTGAAAATCAGAGTCTTAAATTCCAGGCTTCACAGACAGCTCAGAACGCTTTTATCACAGCAAATCAGGAAGCACAGACAGCTGAACTTATTCGCAGACTCGGTGCAGATTGCCCTACACCTGCTTATGTTGTACAGCCCCCTCAGCCTGTAACTTTCCCCACAAATTGTTGCGGTCAGGCAAACTTTGCAGGTTATAACAACGGCTGTGGCTGTGGCACATTCTAATTGAATAATCAATTAACTACTTTCGCACCTTGCGAATGTTCGGCTTTGATTAGTCGATAATGTTTGAAGCGGTAAGGTGTAACAGTGCTTTACCGCTTACTTTATTTGAAAGGAAGTAATTTTTATGGCAGCAGAATATTCAAGTATCGCTCTGCAAACGGTAGCAGTAGACGATAATATTTTGTTTAACAATGGCAACAAAGCCTGCCGAAAAGGCTTTATTTCTCACCGTGATGATAGTGGTATATTCTTTTTAAAAGGTGCTTCAAATGGTTGCAAAGCTGTTTATAGAGTAACTTTTGGCGGAAATATTGCAGTTGCGGCGGCGGCTGATGGTGGTGTTCTTGAACCCATTTCAGTTGCACTGACAATCAACGGCGAAACACTTGGAAATGCCACAGCTATAGTTACACCTGCGGCAATTGGCGATTTCTTCAATGTTTCACTCACTACATTCATTGATATTCCTTGCGGTTGCTGTGTAACAGTTTCCGTAGAAAACACAAGTCCTACATCGGCTATTGATGTTACAAATGCAAACATCATTTTTGACCGTGTAGCATAAGAAAGGAGTGTTGATTTATGGAATATATCGAAAAGATTAAGAAAATGCTTTGCAAAGAACTTGACGAATATGCTATGAAAGGAAAGTTGACAATGGCTGACCTTGATGCAGTTCACAAGCTCACAGACACCGTTAAAAACCTTGACAAGATTGAAATGCTTGAGGGTGAAAGTGACGGATATTCCGAAGCAAGAGGTGGTCGCTCTTATATACACGGTTCTTCATACGATGATGATATGATGTATTCAGAACGAAGAGGCAGAGGCAGAAATGCACGCCGTGACAGTATGGGCAGATATTCATCTGACAATGGTATGTCTTACGAAAACTATTCAGAAGAGAGAATGGATAGAAGATATTCACGAGATGATGCCAAAGACCATATGATGAACAAGCTCGGCTCAATGATGGAGGATGCTGACCCAAACCAACGAGAAATCCTCAAGGATTGTATGAGAAAACTCGAAAGAGCATAAAAGAAAGTGACGGTGCTATGTATATGGATAAATTTGAAGATAAGGTCACGCCTAAACAGTTATCGATAGAATACAGAGAGGCGATTGACATCTTCCCTGCTTTACACAAGTATAAAACAGAACATAGCACCGACAATTTCCAAAAATTATGTGTTGAAGTTTCGCAGTTTTGCCGTGCTATATATGCAAGCACACAAAATGAAGCTGAACGCAGAATTTATTTTGATATGCTTGACAAATTACACAAACGGTGATATTATTAAATTCCCCTCACCGTTGGTCAAGGTTTTACCCATTTCTTTCCTTGACAGACACAAAAGAGATACCGTCTTGAAAAAGGCGGTATTTTTTTATTATTTTTTTGATTAAAAGTGTTGACAAATGATAAAATGTGTGGTAATATATAGACACAGAAACGGGAGATGCCCGAAAGAAAGGAAGCAAAAACAATGAAAACCGTAAAAATTTTTGAGGGTGAAAAGTATATAGTTGAGCTTCATCCACTCGCCCCACGCCCCTATTGGGTTATAGATAAAAACGAAATAAATCCCTTGCACCCCGTAGCTACTTTTTATGATGAAGAAAGAGCTGTTGAAGTAGCAAAGGGCGAAAGAGTTATTTAACGAAAGGAAGTAATAACAATGTATATCTGTACACAATGCAAACACATTTTTGAAGAAGGAGAGGAGAGAATAATCCGCGAAAATCACGGAGAGTGTTTTGGTTTTCCTGCATACGAGGAATACTCGGTATGTCCTATGTGTGGCGGTCAATATGATGAAGCCATAGACTGTTCAATCTGCGGTGAATGTCACCTTGAGGAAGATTTGACAAATGGCATCTGTGATGATTGCCTTGACAAAGAGGTGGATTATGACAAAGTTCTTGAGTTCTTACAGCAGACCGATGATTTAAAGTATTTCGTGTTTGAATTTTTCTTCACAACGGCACATTTCGGTGATGATGTTGAAAAGGCTATCAACAAAGAATTGGCTTGGTGGTTCAAGCGTAAAGTGTTTGACGAGAAACTCAACAGCAAAACAGAGTTTCTTGACATATTAAAGAAATACACAAAAACCGACCCATACGGTTGGAGTAAATTTTTAAACGAGAGGGGTGAGTAAATGAGTAAAACAAGTCTTGGTGTGAGAATGATTGCATATAGGGCGAGAAACAGGCTTTCAGTGAGAGCATTTGCCGAACTCATAGGCGAATACCATAATACAATTTACAGAATTGAAAAAAATGTCTGTAAACCACACCAAATTAACGAAATCCGTTTAACTGAAAAAATGGATAAACTTGAAGCGGAAGAAGAGAGGGGATAACAATGACCGAAAAAGAATACCGGAAACACCCTGCAATAAGCAGGTCACAGCTTTTCAAAATCAGCGAAAGTCCTGAAAAGTTTAAATACTATCAGGAAAATCCCGAAGAGCCTACACCGAGCCTTATATTCGGTCAGTTGCTTCACGCTATGGCGTTACAACCTGAAACTGTCAATGATTTGTTTGCGGTTGCACCGAATATTGACAGACGAACAAAGGCAGGCAAAGAAGCATTTGCAGAGTTTGTTGCAGAAGCCGAAAACAAAACAGTTGTCACTGCTGATATGTACCAACAGGCAACAGAAATGTGTGAAGCTTTGAGCCGTGATGAATTCGTGCAAAAACTTCTCAAAGGCGAAAAAGAAAAAGTGTTCTTTTGGAGTGACGATTTGACAGGAGAGCCGTGTAAATGCCGTGCAGACTGCTTGACGGAGTTGGGCGATAATCTTATCATAGTTGACCTGAAAAGCACCGAAAATGCCGAAACAGAAGCTTTTATGAAGTCAGCTATAAAATACGGATATGATTTTCAATCTGCTATGTATAGTAAGGGCGTTGAAGTAAATACAGGTAAGAAACCACTTTTTGTGTTTATTGCTATTGAAAAGAAACCGCCTTATGCAATCAATATCTTACAAGCTGATGAGTTGCTTATCCGCAGAGGTTATGACCTTTTCCGTGAGTATATCGGTATTTATCACGACTGCAAACAGACAGGTAATTGGTACGGTTATCTTGGCAAATTCAATCAAATCAACAATTTATCACTTCCGTCATACTTGGCAAAAGAAGTGGAATAACAGGAGGTATAAGAATGGGAACCACAGAAATTATTAAACAGGAAAGTCAGCAGTTACCCAATATGCCGTCAATGCAGGGCGGTGTTATGGCACAAATGGAAAACATCAATCAGGGTACAGTTGCTATTGAAGCAAGCCGAGCTATTGCAGAAGCACAGGGAAAACTTGTTATTGCAAAGCGTTTTCCTCGTGATGAAGTTCAGGCTTATAATCGTGTAGCTCAGGCTTGTCAGCGTAAAGGCATCGCAGAAAAGGCTTTTTATTCCTACAACAGAGGTGGTGGAACCGTCAGCGGCCCGACAATACGATTCGCTGAAGAATTGGCAAGATGTTGGGGAAATATTGACTATGGCATCAAAGAGCTTTCGCAGGATGACGGCAAAAGTGAAATGCAGGCTTATGCTTGGGATTTAGAAACAAATGCTCAGAGTGTGCAGAATTTCACAAATCCTCATATTCGTGAAGTTGGCGGAAAAGCTAAGCTCTTGACAAGTCAGCGTGACATTTATGAAATCAATGCTAATATGGGCGCAAGAAGACTGAGAAGCCGTATTCTTGCAATTCTCCCCACAGACCTTGTTGATATGGCTATTGCTGAATGCAAAAAAACACTTGCAGGCAACAATGACGAGCCATTAATTGACAGAGTCAAAAAAATGATTGTTGCTTTTGGTAAAATTGGTGTAACCCAGGAACAAATTGAAACAAGATTGAAACGAAAAGTTGACACTATGACAGTTGACGATTTCACAGATTATGTCGGTATTTACAATGCTATCAAACAGGGTGAAAGTAAAATTTCAGAATGGTTTGAAGCTGAAAAGGTTGCATCAGATTTAACCGATGCACTGAAAGGAGAATAAAACAATGGAAAGCAAAATCAGAAAATTGTTGCTCAGCTTAGGTGTTGACCCGTCACTTTCGGGATATGATTATCTTGTAGATGCTGTTGCTATTTGTTATGAAGATAGAACATATCTTAGAAAGGTTACAAAAAAACTTTATCCTTATGTAGCTCAAAAAAACAGCTCAACTATGTCAAAGGTAGAAAGAGCAATAAGAGTAGCTATTGAAAAAGCACCCGAGATGTGTCCTGAAGTATACGAAAAACTTATATTGCTTCCACCTGCTGACAAAGGCAAATACACAAACTCTCAGTTCATTGGAGCTTGTGTTGAACAATTAAGAATGGAGAGATAAAAATGCTTAATACAATAACAATTCACGGCAGATTGACCGCCGACCCTGAATTAAAACAGACGCAAAGTGGTGTTTCAGTTTGTAGTTTTACGGTCGCAGTTGACCGTTCGTATACAAAACAGGGTGAAGATAAAATCAGCGACTTTTTTACCGTTAAGTGTTGGCGTGGCTTGGCTGATATGGTATCAAAACACTTTGTCAAAGGCAAGGAAATTCTTGTCAACGGAGAAATGCAAAGCCGTAAATGGCAGGACAACGACGGAAACAACCGCACATCGTGGGAAATTTTTGGCAAATACAGTTGATTTCTGCGGTAGCAGGGAAAAGACCTTGGCCACAACAGAAAACACAACACAGGCTGATTTTGAGCCTATCGAGGATAATTCAGATGAAGATTTACCATTTTAATTTTAGGAGGTATAAGAAAATGAAAAACTATCTTATGTTAAACAACAAAAAAATTGAATTAACACCTGAACAGGTGAAAGAAATTGAAAACAGCTTTGGATTTAACCGAGTCAAACTGAGTGACATTTCTGTCGGTGGAACTTTCAAAGTTGGTGAGTTTGAATTTGTTGTTCTTGAACACCACGAAGAAACCACATCAGTAATCCTTAAAGAGTTTTGGAAAACCGCCAAGTTTGACAGCTCTTTCAACGATTACAAAGAAAGTGAAATTAGAAAGGAGTTGAATACTGATTTTCTGAAAGAATTATCAAACTGCATCGGCTCCGGCAACATAATTGAGCATAAGGTTGACTTAACCTCAGACGACGGCAGAATTGACTATGAATCATGCTATGACCTCATAAGCCTTTTAACCTGCAATATGTATCGTAAATATGTGTATGTACTTGATAAACATAAAATTAATAAATGGTGGTGGTTAGCTACTGCATATAGCACAAAGTCAAACGATTATACAACTACCGTCCGCTGTGTCTTCGACGATGGCTCTTTGAACAGCAACAATTGCAGCAACGACAACGGTGTTCGTCCGTTTTGTATCTTAAAATCTAATATCTTTGTATCTAAATAATAGGAGGTTTATTATGAAAAACTTAAAAATTGAAAGTGGCACAACAAAAAACATCGGTGGTGAAGAATTTATCATCCTTGATGTTATTGAAAATGGTGTACTTTGTCTTTCAAAAGATTTTGTATACACCGATACAATTTTTGACATCACTTCCAACAACTATGCAAACAGTTCAATTCGTAAAATTTTGAACACAGAATTTCTCAAAAAGATTGCTAATGCAGTCGGTGAAGAAAACATCATTGAAACTGAAATTGACCTGATATCAGATGACGGCCTTGATGATTACGGAAAAGTTACAGATAAGGTCGGATTACTCACTGCTGATATGTATCGCAAATACAGCAGGATTATTGAAAAATATCCCGTAAATGATTGGTGGTGGCTGTCTACACCTTGGTCAACTCCTCATAGAGGTTACACCTGCACCGTCCGCTGTGTCGACGACTGTGGCACTTTGTGCGGCAACGTTTGCAGCAGCTTCAACGGTGTTCGTCCGTTTTTAATCTTTTCCTCTTCAATCTTTTAATCTTATAAGGTGATATTATGAAACAAGAAAGTAATGATTTAAAAGTAGTAATCAAATCAAAAGAATTAGCAACCCATACAATAAAACTAACCTCTAATTGCAATAAATTTCCGAAAAAGTATCGTTTTACTTTATGTGACCGTATGCAAAATAAGTCAATGGATATTTATGAGTTATTACTTGAAGCAAACAGGACACATTTAAGCAATATTATTTTAAGAAATGAATTACAAACAAAAGCTATTTTAAAGTGTGACGAATTGTTATTCTATATTGAAATGTGTTTACAGTTAAACATTATTCAGCCAAACAGTGCCGAGTATTGGTCAAAGCTTGTTTCTGATATAAAGTTTATGACAATAAAATGGAGAACAAAGGATAAAGAAAGATAATCGGCGCAGGTAATATGCTGAATCTTTTACACCGTCCGCTGTGTCAACAACAATGGAACTTTGAACAACAACAATTGCAACAACAACAACGGTGTTCGTCCGTTCTGGGAGATAGTCAGAAAGAGTAAGCTATATGCTGAAATCAGCACACTCCTCACAAAAGAGTATATTACCTTTCTTTTGTTCTTTATTTTTAGGTTTATTTATGACAGATTTTGAAAAAGTAACAGATTTTGATAATCTTTATCGTGCTTACAGAAAAACTAAATCCGGGAAAGGTTACAGAAACAGTTCTGCAAAGTTTGAAGTACAAGCGTTATCAGGAATACACGAACTGAAAAGGCAACTTGAAACAAAACAATATACAGTTGCAAAATACAACAGCTTTTATGTTTACGAGCCAAAGCAACGCCTGATAGAGGCGGCAGCTTTCAAAGATAAGGTTGTTCAACATAGTTTGTGTGACAATGTTTTATTGTCTGAACTTTCAAAGGTATTCATCCGAAACAACTTTGCAGGACAAATCGGTAAAGGTACATTTTTTGGGTTAAACACTTTAAAATCTGATATGCAGAAATTCTATAACGAATACGGTATGAATGGTTACATTTTAAAAGCTGATGTTACAAAGTTTTTCTACACGATAGACCACAGCATTTTAAAGCAGATTATAAGACAATATTTTACTAACAACGATTTGCTGTGGCTTTGTGATTTAATTGTCGACAGCACTGATGGATTAGGCTTACCCTTGGGAAATCAGACAAGTCAGGTGTTTGCTCTGCTATATCTTGACAGATTAGACCATTATATAACCGAAATACTTGATATCAAATACTATGGCAGATATATGGATGATTTGTACTTGATACATCACGATAAAGATTATTTAAAATACTGTTTACAAAAAATAAACAAGATTATTTATAGCCTTAAACTATCACTTAACGGCAAAACACAAATAATGCCATTCAAACAAGGCATAAAATTTCTCGGATTTCACACTTATATAAACGACGGTCAAATTGTCTGCAAAATAAGGAACGAAAATAAAAGAAATGCCTACAGGAAATATAAGAAAATGGCAAAGCTTGTTGTTAATGGTAAAATTGACAGAAAGAAGTTTGATGAGTGTTACCAATCGTGGAAAGCTCACGCCAATTTCGGTGATTGTCAGGGTATTATTGATAATCTTGACATTCAAATCAATCAACTATTAGGTGATTAAATGAAAATCATAATCGACAGCCGAGAGAAGAAATGCGACCATATAAAGGCGTGGTTTGACAAAAACGGCATTCAATACGATATTAAAAAGTTGGATGTCGGGGATTTTATGCTCACTGATAATCCGAAAATATCAGTTGACAGAAAACAAAATTTGTCAGAACTGTCACGAAACCTGATGAATAAAAAAGACCATAGCCGATTTTGGAAAGAAGTTCGCAGGTCAAAAGAACAGGGTATAAAACTGTATATCTTGTGTGAACACGGCGGTAAAATCAAATCAATTCAGGATGTCGCACAATGGAATGATAAATATAGTGGTGTAAACGGTAGGAACTTAATGGATGAAATATACAGGGTGCATATCAGCTATGGAATTGAGTTTATATTCTGCGACAAGCGGTGTACCGCTAAAAAAATTATTGAAATTTTAAGCCTTAACTCTTGACTAAAATATATTGTTGAGGTATAATAATTAAAGGTCAATGATGTGTAGCCGAACATTGTTGATGTGAAAACTAAATATCATTGACTTAATAAACCTCACCCGAAATAGACGGCTATCTATTGACGGTGGGGTTTTATTGTATCAAAAGGAGAAACTATGAAAGAACATGTTTTGTCTTTAAGCTATGGTAAAGACAGTCTTGCTTGTTTAGGTGCGATTAAAGAGTTAGGTTTACCGCTTGACAGAATAGTTCACGCTGAAGTGTGGGCAACAGATACAATTCCTGCGGATTTACCACCTATGGTTGAATTTAAGAAGAAGGCTGACAAAATAATCAAAGAAAGATACGGCATTGATGTAGAGCATATTTGTGCGTTAAAAACGCAAGGGAGGGTGGAGGCAAACAAACATACGAGGGAATGTTCTATCATACATTACAAAAAGGAAAGTTTGCAGGAACAATCAAAGGGTTTTTGCAAACAATCGGCAGTTGGTGTAAAAAACTCAAGTTTGAACACAACGGTGTTGACATACGAAGATATGTTTTATCGAATATCAACGGGGAGCAAGCACAGCGGTCAGATATACGGATTTCCAATAATGAGAGGTCAATGGTGTACCAATCTTTTGAAAACGAATGTATTGAACAAAATTATTCGTTCACAAATCGTTCAAGTAGAGAGAGAGAGAGAGAGAGAGAGAGAGATTGTTCAATATCTTGGAATTGCATCTGATGAGCCGAAAAGAATTGAAAGACATTCGCAAAGAAGTGGCATAATTCTTCCTTTGGTTGAAATAGGTTGGACTGAGGAAATGTGCCGTAAATGGTGTGAAGAAAACAATTTGCTTTCACCGATTTACACAACGGCTACAAGGGGCGGTTGTTGGTTTTGTCATAATCAAGGCATAGAACAGTTGAGATTGTTAAGAAAAAACTATCCCGACCTTTGGCAGTTGCTCTTAAAATGGGATTTAGATAGCCCCGTTACTTTCAAAGCTGACGGTCATACAGTACACGATTTTGACAAACGGTTTCAGTTGGAAGACGAAATGTTGATTGTTCCCGATGATCCATTCCGTTGGAAAATGTTAGATGAGCCGTTACAAATGAGATTTTTTTAGGAGAAAACTATGGATTTTGCAACAGAAATAAAAGACAGAGTGACGATGTTTGATATTGCCAACAGATACGGTTTTGATGTTCATAAAAAACATTTCATCAATTGTCCTTTTCATAATGAGAAAACGCCGTCAATGAAACTGTATGATGGCAAAAAAGGCTGTTATTGTTTCGGCTGTGGTTATTCAGGCGATGTGCTTGGATTTGTGCAGAAATATTTTAACCTCGACTTTAAGCAAACACTTCAAAAGCTTAACGATGATTTTGGCTTGAATTTGCCCATAGGAGAGCGTTTATCCCAAAAGCAACAGTTAACCATAGCAAAAGAAAAACACAAGCGAGAACAGGCAAAAAAGCAAAAAGAAAAGGCTTATGAAGAAATTCTGTCAACTTTTCTAAATGCTCACAGTGAGGTTATAAGACTTGAACGGCAGGCATCACAATACAGACCGAAATATTTCACTGATGAACCTCACCCATTGTTTATTGATTACCTGCAAAATATAGATAAAGCAAAGCATAACCTTGAATGTGCAGAAATGGAGTTGATAAAATGGAAAACTCAAAATTGACAGTAATTCCTGAGTTTACCGCTGAACAGTTTTATAATACAAGTGACCCTTATGAGTTTTTATATAAATTCAAAGACGATAAGTTTTTACTTGGTCAGATGCGAGAAAAGGTCAAAGCTCAAGCGGCAAAGGTTGGTGTTCGTGGATTTATCGGCTTGTGGAACGCTTATCTTGAAACCATAAATCAGCAAAAGGGAATATCACTTGATAATGCTACAACCTTTGAGGGTCAACAGATAGAGCTTTTCAGCGGTCAATACATCTGTGATGAATACGGTGTTTCTACAACCGATAAATACGGATATGAACAGTTTATATGCCGTCACCCGATAATGCCTATTGAAAGGCTTGTCAACATTGACAGCGGTGAGGAAAGACTCAAAATAGCATATAAAAAAGGCAGAGCTTGGCGAACTTTGATAGCAGAAAAATCTGTACTTGCTTCAAGTAATAGCATTTTGCAGTTGGCGGCAAACGGTGTTCTTGTCAATTCTGAAAATGCGAAAGCTTTATCTACATATCTTTTTGAAATTGAAAACCTTAACTATGAGGAAATACCTGAACAGAAATCAGTCGGTCGTCTCGGTTGGATAGGTGGTCACGGATTTTCTCCCTATGTTGATGAGCTTGTATTTGACGGAGAAAATAACTTCAAGCACATTTTTAATGCTGTCAAGAGTAATGGCAACCGTCAAGAATGGGTTGATGTTATGCTGAAATTAAGAGCAGAGAAAAGTCCGGGAAGAATTTTCCTTGCCGCTTCTTTTGCAAGTGTTATTCTCGAACCTTGCGGACTTCTTCCATTTTTTGTTCATGCATGGGGTGGCACCGAAGTTGGTAAGACTGTAGGTTTGATGATTGCTTCATCTGTTTGGGCGTGTCCGAAAATGGGCGAATACATCACCACTTTCAACAGCACTCTTGTGGGTCAGGAAATGACCGCAACATTCTTGAACAGCTTGCCGATGTGTGTTGACGAACTGCAGATTCAGTCAAGTGCAGGTGTTAAGGATTTTGACAAGATAATCTATCAGCTTACCGAAGGTGTAGGCAGAACTCGAGGAGCTAAAACAGGCGGTTTGCAGAAAATCAATTCTTGGCGTAACTGCATTATAACCAACGGTGAACAACCTATAAGTAATGCCAACAGCGGTGGTGGTGCTGTAAACCGTATCATTGAGTTTGAATGTGACCAAAAGGTTTACTCTGATTTGGTGGGCATTTGTGCTGTTATCAATCAAAATTATGGCTTTGCAGGTCGTGAATTTGTCGAATACCTGCAGACAGAGGGTGCATTTGAGAGTGTCAATGCTTTACAAAAGGAATATTACAGAGAACTTTTGAAAACCGACAGCACCGATAAGCAGGCGGCATCTGCTTCAGCTATTCTTGCCGCTGACCATATTGCAACAGAGCTGATTTTTAAGGATGGCAACAACCTGACAGTAGATGATATGGTTAAGATTATGACCAAAAAACAAGAAGTTAATGTGCATACAAGAGCATATGACTATATTATGGAGCTTGTGGCAAGAAATCCGAACAAGTTTACAAGCAACGAATACGGCAATTATCAAGGCGAAGTTTGGGGCAAAATTGAAGCAGACAACATCTACATAATAAAGTCTGTCTTTGACCGTGAAATGAGCCTGCAGGGCTACAATTCAACTGCTTTCCTTGCTTGGGCAAAAAGATTTGGTTGCTTGGTT